>Ga0116135_1001095_pt1 | contig 14287 bp, 12 predicted proteins | sample June2015DPH_20_1_FD_89738 | JGI IMG/M metagenome (GOLD analysis project Ga0116135, IMG submission 89738) | Peatland microbial communities from SPRUCE experiment site at the Marcell Experimental Forest, Minnesota, USA - June2015DPH_20_10 | ecosystem: Environmental > Terrestrial > Soil > Wetlands... | reverse complement strand
GCGCAAAGGACGACGCCGACGCCCTCCGCATCGCCAAAGCCATCGCTCACTCGCCACTCGTGAAAACCGCATGGGCCGGCGCCGACCCCAACTGGGGCCGCCTCGTCGCCGCCATTGGCTACTCCGGCGCAGAGATCGATCCCGACCGCATCGACATCCAGTTCGGCGAATTGCCCATCTGCCGCAACGGCGGCCGCGCCCCCGAGTACGACGAGGTCAGCGCCCATGCCTACATTGCTCAACCCGAGTTCACGATCAACATCGAACTCCACCAGGGAGCCGGCAACTGCGTCTTCTGGACCACCGACCTTACCGTCGAGTACATCCATATCAACGCCGACTACTCCACCTAGAAAGAACTTCCATCTCCCACGATTCATTGCGTATAGTGCCTAAAGGCACTGTCCCCTGTCGCCAGAGGTCCTCCAATGGCACGATGCTTCCGCTGGTCTCTCCCGGTTTTATTGATCTGCGCCTGCTCCTTCGTGTCTCATGCACAGCCTGCCGCGCCCGTCAGCGCGCAGATCCACCTCGGAGACAGCGTTGTTGCCCTCAACGGCCCGTGGAAGTTCCGCATCGGGGACTCGCCTCTCGATCCAGTTACCAATCGGCCCTTCTGGGCCGACCCCGCGTTCGACGATTCGGATTGGGAAACCGTCGATCTCACGCCCAGGAATGGCGCAGTCGATCCTATCTCCGGACTCAGCGACTTTGTTCCAGGTTGGACCGGAAGAGGCTATCCCGGCTACTGGGGCTATGCCTGGTACCGGATTCGTGTTCGCGTGGAAGCACCAGCCGGCGTCAAGCTCGCGATGGCCGGCCCGGCAGATATCGACGATGTCTACCAGACGTTCGATAACGGCACGCTGATCGGCAGCTTCGGCAATTTTTCCACCGACCACCCCGTCGTCTACTTCACTCAGCCCGCCATTTTCGCCCTCCCTGACCCGGTCAGCGACAGCTCTGGCGCCTCCACGCAAGTCATCGTGTTCCGAGTTTGGATGGAGCCCAACACGCTCTTTCAGGGAGACGATGTCGGCGGATTTCACAGCGCCCCGCTCATCGGCCAGGCCTCGTCCGTCAATGCCCGCTACCAGATGCGCTGGCTTGAACTCGTCCGCGCCTATATCCTTTCACCCATTCAAGCCTTCGTCTTCCTCCTGCTCGGCGTGGTTGCCTGCAGCCTCACCTTCTTTGACCGCTCTGATCGGGTCTATCTGTGGATCGGCCTCATCCTCATCACCTCGGCGGTGTTTTATGCCACCACCGGCATCGGCTCGTGGACGCAGTGGGTCGGCGCTTTGCCGCTCACCATCCTCCAGGACGTAATTCTTGTGCCCCTCATCTACACCGGGTGGGTCATGGTGTGGCGCGTCTGGTTCCACCTGCGCGAACCTAAATGGGTCCCCGGAGCGCTGGCGGCCCTGGTGATGCTTCTCATGGTCTCGAATCTGTTGGGAGACAACATCTACTACGACGTCGTCTCCCAGCCCGTAAGCCACGCCTTCCACACCACCGCAATCGGGGTCAAGTTTGCACTCACCTTGCTCATGCTGCTCAACGTCTACCTGGGCATCGTCGAACAGGGACTGGAAGGCTGGCTCGTCCTGCCGGCAACTCTCTGCTGCGTTGCGGGTGGATTTCAGGCGGAACTGCGCCAGTTGCATGTCCAAACCAACTGGTTCATATACGGCGCCAATGTAAGCGCGTTTCAGCTCTCGAACCTGCTTCTGGTTGGCGCCGTCTCAATTCTGTTGCTCCGCCGTCTGCTGGTCAGCCTCAAGACCCAGCGCCAGATGGCTCTCGACGTCCGCCAGGCCCAGGAAGTCCAGCAGGTCATTCTTCCCGAGGGAAAGACCACCCTCTCCGGCTTCGCTATCGAGAGCGAATACCGTCCGGCCCGCGAGGTGGGCGGCGACTTTTTCCAGATCATTCCACACAAGAGCGACGAGAGCCTGCTGATCGTTGCCGGCGACGTCACCGGCAAGGGTCTAAAAGCCGGCATGCTCGTCGCCCTGCTGGTGGGCGCCATCCGCAGCACCGCCGAGTTGAACTCCGACCCCGAATTTGTTCTCGGCTCATTGAATCGCCGCCTGATGGGCCGCGGCGACGCCCAGGCAACCTGCCTCGCTCTGCGCATCGCCTTCGATGGCCGCGTCACTCTCGCCAATGCCGGCCACATGCCACCCTACCTCAACGGAGAACCGCTTGCCATTGAAGGCACCCTGCCTCTCGGCATGATTGACGGCAATGAGATCTCCGTCATGCGCTTCACGCTCAAGGAAAGCGACCGCCTCGTCCTGCTCTCTGACGGCGTCGTTGAAGCCACCGACGTCAATGGACGCCTCTTCGGATTCGAACGCGTGCACGATCTGCTGCGCGTGGCTGGCACCGCTGCCGAAGTTGCTGCCGCCGCCCAGGCCTTTGGACAGCAGGATGACATCAGCGTTATCTCCGTTACCCGCACCTCGGTCCTCGAACCCGCCGTAGCCTGATTGGGCATCTCATAAGCTGGCGTCAAAACCTACTGACTCACGAGCCGCATAGCGGTTCAGATCTACCTCTTTACACGCCGTTCTCAATTGTCCGTTTACAATCACAATTACCGGAGACATCCCTAAGTTGACGCCCCCTGAAATCAAGAAGACTGCCGCGCCTGCGGCCGGAACGCTCCCCGTCCAGAACGGCTTCTCGCTCATTTCCAATGACAAGCTGATCGCTCTCTACGCCCATCTCATCCAGTCCCGCATGCTTGAAGAATCAGCCCGCATCCTGTTGCAGGCAAGCAGCTTCAACCCCGGCATCCACGGCGCCCTCGGCCATGAAGCATCGGTTGTCGGCGCTGCCATTGATCTTGGCCCTGAAGACACCATCGCCCCATCCCACCTCGTTTGCACCGCCAGCCTGTTGCAGGGAGTTTCTCTTCAAAGAGTCCTCAGCCGCATAAGCGCAGGGCCGGCAAGAACCCGGCGTGTCAGCCTCAAACGCATCCTCGCCGCCGCTGAAACCAACCGGAAAAAGAAGAATGGCAAAATCGTTGTCGCCTTCGCTGCGGAAGACGCTTCAACTCAGGATGACTGGCACGAAGCCATGCGCACCGCCCGCACTCGCAAGCTGCCCATGATCTTCGTCTCCCACCTGCACCATCCCGGCAAGTTTGAGAGCGCCGCTGTCCACGCTGAGGTGGAAGACGTCGCGCTCAAGACTCGCGAGTTCCACTTTCCCGTCATCCCCGTCGACGGCAATGACGTGGTAGCCGTCTATCGCGTGGCCTCCGAGTCCATCACCCACGCACGGCTGCTCCACTCCGCCACGCTCATCGAGTGCCACTTGTGGGACGGCGACGACCCCATCCTCAAAATGCAGCAGTACCTGAAGCGCAAGGGCCTTTACTCACTCAAGCTCAAACGCAATATCGCCGGCGCATTCGCGCGCGAACTGGATGCGGCTCTCAAGTCAGCCACAAATCATCGCGCCTGATGGAGCCGTATGAACTGGTTTCAGAGATCATTACCGCGCTCGCGGATGCGTGCGGTCATACACCTGCGTCAATTGCGACGTGGTCAGCTGCGTATAGCGCTGCGTCGTCGACAGCCTTTCATGCCCCAGCAGTTCCTGGATCGCCCGAAGATCCGCTCCCTCTTCCAGCAGATGCGTGCCGAACGCATGACGCAGTGTATGGGGATGCACATCGCCTGACAGTCCGCGCAGAATCGCAATACGCTTCACAATGCGTCCCACGCTCCGCGTAGTAAGCCGAGCCTGGCTGCGCGCCTTGTTCAGCCCGCGCAACTGCAGATTCACAAACAATGCCGGCGTCGCAGCTGGCTTCTCTCCGCCCACCGCGGCCAGCAGCGCCAAACGCTCCGCAAGATATGCGCGCAACGCCTGCGCCGCCGCGTCACCCAGCGGAACATAGCGCTGCTTCTGCCCCTTGCCGCGCACCAGCACCGCCTCATTGGCCCAGTGAATGTCTTCCAGGTTCAGCCCCACCAGCTCTGCATTACGAATCCCGCACCCATACAGCATTTCCAGAATTGCTCGATCGCGCGACGGCCAGCTCGCCGCGTCCTTGCTCACTGAATCGACCACGCGATTCATCTGCTCAATCGACGGCACGCGCGGCAAATGCTTGGGCAGCTTCGGAGTGGCAACCAGGGACGCAGCATTCTGTTCCACCAGGGCCCCGCGCGCCAGCCACTTGAACCAGCTGCGAATCGCCGCCAGTGCCCGCGCCGCCGACGCCTTCGATAGCCCGCGTTCATACAGCGTTGCCAGGTACGCGCGAATGTGCGTGTGTTCAATCTTGTCAACGCTCTGGCTTTTCCCGCAATGCTCCGTGATGAACGCAGCAAAGCCGTGCAGCTCGCGCTGGTATGCCCGCAGCGTGTGCGCGGAAGCCCCGCGCTCATTGGCCAGCATGGTCAGATACTCGGCTACCAGCGAGTCCACATATGTGTCTACGGCAGCGGCCGGCCCACTCATGCGATTTCCTTGCGCGATTTCGAGCGCGACACAATGTGCAGCCCGGAGGCTGCTTTCGCCGCTTCTTTAGGCTCTGCTTCCGGCCTCCGCGTGGCGCGCGGATGATGTTCGCGATGCACCGCCTTCAGCCTGCCCAGGGCGAGATGCGTGTAAACCTGCGTTGTTGAAATATCCGCGTGCCCCAGGATCAGTTGCACGCTGCGCAGATCCGCGCCGTGCTCCACCATGTGCGTTGCGCAACTGTGCCTCAGCTGGTGCGGACTGGCGTTTCCACTCACCGTCTTCACCAGGTGCCATACCCATTGCCGCGTCAGCGGCATGCCGCGCAGTGAGAGAAACAAGCTTGTGCCGTCCTGCTGTTGCCTGTTCACCCTGCGCGCTGAACTGATGCGGGCCAGGTGAGGTCGCCCTTCGCGCAGATACTTCTGCAATGCGTCCAGTGCCGAGCGCCCCAGCGGCACAATGCGTTCTTTGTCACCCTTGCCGCGCACATGCACGCGCCCCGCATCCAGCGCCAGGTCGCCCGTTGACAGCGCTGTCACTTCGGAGACGCGCAGCCCGCCCGCGTAAAGCAATTCCAGAATTGCATGATCGCGCAACGCCGTGGCCCGTGCCTGGGGATGCTGCGCGGCCGTCTCGCTGCGATCCAGCATCTCCGTCACCTCCGGCTCAGCCAGCGACTTCGGCAGCACCTTCCACGACTTGGGCGATTCGATATTGATGGTTGGATCGTGATGGATCCTGCGATCGAGCAACAGCCATTTGTAGAATCCGCGCAGGCAGCTCAACTTGCGTGCAACCGATCGCGATTCGATACCGTGATCGCGCAAATGCTCCAGGAACGCGGCCACATCCTGCTGCGACGCCGTCAGCAGAACACCGTGCCGCCCCTCAATGAATTCGGAAAAGGAGTTCAGATCCCCCTCGTAAGCCTCGCAGGTGAGAGGACGCAAACCCTTTTCCACGCGCAGGTACGCCTTATAGTCTCTGATAAGCGTAAGATTGCGGCCGTTATCCACACCCTTCATTATCGGCGTGCGCATCCTCATCCCGCCGCCACAGCGTCCTTCACCGAACCTCGTTCATCAAGGAATCAACTTCATCACCCCATAAAACCCCATTGTTTGCAATGATTCCTTGACCCCACTTCAAACCTTGATGTGCACACCCACCCCCCTTTGGAGGACAATAGAATTGGAACGAATTTTCATGCATGATTGAGGAACGATTGACACCGACGCATATAGAAATCCCCCAATGGACAGCCCAGGAGTTTGCGAGGCTGGTTCTCGAAAGTAATCCCAAGGTAGCCGTTTTCGATTGTGATGGAACCCTGTGGGCTGGCGACGCAGGGTTGGGCTTCATGCTCTGGTCGCTCGAGCAGGGCCTCGTTTCCCGCTCCACCAGCGACTGGATCGACACACGCCATCGCGCCTACCGCCAGGGCCACGTAAGCGAATTGCAGATCTGCGGCGAGATGGTGCAGATCTATGCAGGCCTTCGCGAACAGGAACTGCGCGCAGCCGCTGCAACCTACTTCAGCGAGTTTGTGCGCGCCCGCATCTTCCCCGAACTGGCCGCGCTTGTCTCCACGCTGCGCAACGCCGGCGTAGACCTCTGGGCTGTCAGCTCCACCAACAAGTGGGTCATCGCTGAAGGCGTCCGCGCGTTCGGCATTCCGGAAGATCGCGTGCTGGCCGCTGAAGTCCGTGTCGCCGACGGCATCATCACCAGCGAAATCGTCGATGTGCCCACCGACGAAGGCAAGGCCGCATCCCTCAAGCGCATAGGCCTGTCCGCACCCGACGCCGTCTTCGGCAACTCCATCCACGACCTCGCCATGCTAGACATCGCGCGCAAAGCCTTCCCGGTGAATCCCTCCCCTGCACTGCTTGAGGCCGCCGCAAGCCGCGGCTGGGGCTACTTCCGTCCCAGTGCAGCCGAAGGCGTCGACACCGGCGTCGGCGGCGAATAGCGCTCCCGCTTCGCTGCTCCACCTTGGATGCGTCGTTCATCTTGTGTCCAGGGTGGGCTGCGGCGAAACTCGAATCACCGCTTTCAATTGTCATTTTTTCGTCACATCGCAACGCACAACGCGCCGCGCATTTCGCATTTGTTTTGATGCGTTTACACTAGAGGGGTGGAAGACTCCCAGCCAACTCCCGATACCCGGCCAGCCGGACCCGCCCTTCGTCTTGTAGCGGCTGCGCTTATCGTGCGCGGCGGCGAAGTTCTTATCGGTCAGCGCCGTCCAGACCAGCCCATGGCGCTGCAATGGGAGTTTCCCGGCGGCAAGATCGAAGCCGGCGAAAGCCCCGAACAGGCCCTGGTCCGCGAGTTGGAAGAAGAGCTCGGCATCCGCGCCATCATTGGTCCACGCGTTACTCGTGTCCGCCACAACTACCGCCACGGCGGCGCTGTCGATCTGCAGTTCTTCTCGGTCGTCGAGTTCTCCGGCGAAATCGAAAACCGCATCTACCACCAGTTCAAATGGGTCCGCCTGGAAGATTTGCCCACCTACGACTTCCTCGCCGCCGACCGGGGACTGATCCGCGACCTCGCCGCCGGCAAGTTACTGTAGGTAGCAGCGGGCCCGCAGGACGGAGTTTCTAATGCCCCGGCATCAGCCCCCATAGCATCACCAGCGTCATCCCAATCACAATAATGCTGGTTCCCCACGCAATCCAGTTCCACAGCCGCGAATTCTTATGCTCGCCCATCAGGTCGGTGCGATTGATCAGCAGCAGCATCAGAATGATCACCACCGGCAGCAGCACGCCGTTCAACACCTGCGACAGCACCGCGTAATTCACCAGTTGCGCGTCGGGCAGAATGAGCACCGTCACCGCGCCGCCCACAATCAGCAGCGTGTAGAGCCAATAAAAAAACGGCGCTTCCTTGAACCTCTTGTCCACGCCTGACTCAAGCCCCAGCCCCTCGCAGACCGTGTACGCAGTCGACAGCGGCAAAATGGACGCCGCAAACAACGATGCATTGAACAATCCGAACGCGAACAGGATGAAGGCATAGTTTCCCGCCAGCGGCCGCATTGCCTCCGCCGCGTCCGAAGCCCACTGGATCGCGCCCATCCCGTGCACGTACAGAGTGGCCGCGCAGGCCACCACAATGAACCACGCCACAATGTCCGTGAAGAAGCTGCCGATGATTACGTCCAGCCGTGAGGCCGCATAATCCTTCACGCGAATACCCTTCTCCACAATCGACGATTGCAGGTAAAACTGCATCCACGGCGCAATCGTCGTGCCCACCACCCCGATTGCCATGTACATATAGGCCTTGTCGCGCCAAACTGTGTTCGGCGGCAACACCACCGTCGCCTTCAGCGCATCGTGCCAGTCCGGCTGCGACAGCACGCCGGCGAATATATAGGCGATGTATACCACTGAAGCGATGAGAAAAATCTTCTCTGTGCTCTTGTACGTACCGCGCACCACCATGTACCAGACAAGACCGGCGCACAACGGCACGGAAATAAACTTCGAGACATTGAACAGATGCAGAGATCCGGCGATTCCAATGAACTCCGTCACCACGTTGGTGTAGTTCACCAAGACCAGCGCCACCATCACCAGGAACGTCAGCCGCAGCCCAAACTCCTCGCGGATCAGGTCGCTCAAGCCCTTGCCGGTCACTACGCCCATGCGGGCGCACATCTCCTGCACCACGATCAGCGAAAGCGTGATCGGAATCATGGTCCACAGCAGCGAATAGCCGTACTGTGCGCCTGCCTGTGAGTAAGTGAGGATGCCGCCCGAGTCGTTATCCACGTTGGCAGTAATAAAACCGGGGCCGAGGACGGCCAGAAACAGCAATATCCGGATTCGCCAGCGCTTCCACATAACCGCGGGTTCCTAAGAAGGAGTCATGTTCATTTCCTCCATGAACATAACAGGGTCCGCCACAATGCGCGAACCTCGACAGGATGCGGATCCGATATGCGCAACACAGCTCCTATTGACGCGATTGTATTATCTTGGTACATTTGTACCAATGTAGGAGGAGCAGGCAATGTCACCGGAACAGCAGAATCGCGAACCCATCGTTGTTGAGCGCGTCCAGACCGGCGTCCGGCTGGAAAAACACATGTTGAAAGTTCTCAAAGCCATAGCCGAGCAGAAAGATATGACCCTCGGCGATCTCCTGGAAGGAATCGTCCTTCACGCCTTCGAAGGCAAGGCGCCATTTACCCCGCAAACGCTGAAGGAAATTGAACAATTCAAGACCCTGTACGGCATGACCCTTAAAGCGGCCGACAGCCACAACCTCCGGGAACGCAAAAAATAAGGAGCGCAGAAAATGACATACCGCATGCACGGACGATTTCAAACTAACACCGGGATAAATCTCCGCGTCCAATCCTTTCGCCTTTTTCCTGGCGAAAGGACAGGAAAGCAACAAAGCCCGTGCGAGCGAACAGCGAGCGGCTGCCTGCATGGCAAATGCCGAGCGGCTGCCGCACCGCAGGTGCCGTCTGCCGCACCGCAAGGTGCCTTGACAACCCCCGGCGCACGCGGCTACAACTCCCTTTCAACCCCGGCACAAGGAGAGCCGCTCTATGTCCCCTTTGAATAACGATGAAGGCCTTCGCACCCGCCGCAAGTTGCTCGGCGCCATGGCCACCGGCGCCTCCGCTGCCGCGCTGATCGGGTTCAATGTGCCATCTGCTGAGGCCAGTCCATCACCTGAAACCGCCGCCCCCGAAGAGCTTCTCGATCTCGCCCGCCTGCGCAGCTACAAAACCCGCCGCTCCTCAAGCTGGGATCGCACCGGCGGCAACGACGACGCAGTTCCCGTCGAGCCGGGCCAAACCGCGAAGCTGCTTGAATTCGACGGCGCGGGAGTGGTTACGCATATCTGGTTCACCATCAGTTCGCCCGATCCCATGCACCTGAAGAACCTCGTCCTGCGCGCCTGGTGGGACGGCGAACCAGCGCCCTCCGTCGAAGTGCCCATCGGCGACTTCTTCGGCCTCGGCCTCGGCGAGTACTTTACCTACCAGTCGGCGCTCACCGCTGTTGCATCCATCAAGGCTCTTAACGCCTACTTCCAAATGCCGTTTTCCCGTTCGGCCCGCATCAGCGTCACCAATGAAGGCAAGATCCGCACTGACAGCCTTTACTTCGCCATCGACTACGTCACCTTCCCCGAGCTTCCCGCCGACATTGGCCGCTTTCATGCGCAGTACCGCCAGGCCGCCCCATGCCAAGGCTGGAGCGACGACTGGAAAAACAATTGGGATCCGCCCGTCGGCGACAAAAAGAACCTCAATGGCGATGGCAATTACGTCTTTCTCGACGCCGTGGGAAAAGGTCATTTTGTGGGAGTCACACATGCCGTCGAGCAGAACCAGGACGGCTGGTTCGGCGAGGGTGACGACATGATCTTCATCGACGGCGACCCGCTGCCCACCATTAACGGCACCGGAACCGAAGACTACTACAACGGCGCGTGGGACTTCGGTGGCCAGCCCTTCGGCTACCAGCACAACGGCGCACCCTACATCGTTGACCCGGAGCGCATCGGCGGCCGCTACTGCCTCTACCGATGGCACACCGAGAGCCCCATCACCTTTGAGAAGTCCATCCGGGTAACCATGGAGCATGGCCACGCCAACCACCGGTCAGACGATTTCTATACGACGGCCTACTGGTATCAGACCGAACCGCACGCGGAATTCCCCGCTCTGCCCGCACCGGCAGACCGAATTCCGCGCGTTTTCAGAGTTGGAGGGCCAGGCGCAGCGCCAGCTTAGCGGACTCCAGAACACTGACTTTGGACAGGTTTCGTGTCAGGGCACGACTTCAGTGGAGCCGAGCATCCCGAAAAATGACTCGGGCTTTGGCCCCTAAGGGAAGTGTTCGAGCTCGCGACAACCGGAGATCCGGGTTTTCCGCAGCAAGTTAAGCCGTAGCCAGAACCTGCTCCTGTGCCTCAATCCGCTCCATCACCAGGACCGGTTCCAGTTCCGCGACTCGCTCCGCCGGCTGTTCTTCGTCCACCAGGCTCAGCAGCGAGTGAACCACGTCGGCAGCACTATAGCTGGTGCGCCCCGGCGCCAGGAAAGTTGCAATGGTGTTCAGATCGTCGCCCACGGTCACCAGCGCCGGCTCTTCCACCGCATCCTTGCGCACCTGCGCGTGGCCGATATTGGACAGCAGCGCGTTGCAAAGGCACTTTCTGCCCACGGTATCCTCGATTTTGCCGCCCTTGGCCAGGTAGTTGGCCACCGGCTCAGCCGAGCAGCGATAGCCGATCGTCCCGTTTTCCGCGGCGTAAGGATCGCGAAGGTAGCCCAGATCGCAGACTCGCTTGCGCTCCTGGTAGATCTCGAACTTCGACGACGTCCCGTCCAATTGCGCAACCTTGAAGGGGAACCCGGTAGGCGACGCCAGCGGATCCGTAAACACCTCGCCCGCGCCGGTCATTGCCTGGGAAATCAGCTTCTGCTTCAGGTCGGGCCGCATCCCGGACTCTTCAGAGAACGCAAATGCCGTCCCCACCTGGATCCCTGCCGCTCCCTGCTCCAGAGCCTCGCGCAGTTTCTCCGCGTTGCCGTAACCGCCGGCCAGCCAGAAGGGGACGCCAAGCGCCCGCAAGCCCTCAATGTCCACCCGGTCGCGTTCGCCATACACAGGTTCGCCCGCTTCGTTCAGCTGCAGCTTTCCTCGCGGCGGCGCGTTGTGCCCGCCTGCCGTGGGGCTCTCAATCACCAGCCCGTCCACACGTCCGCTAGCCCGGCGCAGCATGGTGGTCGCCAAAGTATTCGAGGAGACAATCGCCAGGAACCGCGGCCGGTGCAGGATGGGCAGCGGGCCCTCCGCGAACTCCGCCGGATCCAGCACCATCTGTGTATCCTGTCCAGGCAACGCCCCGGTTACGCTCAGCTTGTACTCGGCCGCATGGTGCATCGCAAACGCGTCCAGCACCCCCGGAATGTGCAGCGGAATCCCCGCACCCATCAGCACATAGCCCACTCCGGCCAGCATCGCCCCATAGATGGAAGGCAGATGAGGCAGTTGCACCTTCTCAAGAAAATTGATGCCTACGGGGTTGTTGTGCCCTTCCCGCGCCAGAAACACCTCGACGAAGTTGCTCACCATGCACAGCTCAATCAGCTTGCGCGAATCCTTGCGCTGGTGCATGGGAACAGTCGGATACGGCGCGCCCTCGGGCTTGCCGCCCGGCACAAAGTACTCCTGCCAGATCCGTTTCGCCATCTCCGGGAAGGGGAATGCATCCAGTCCCCTGCGCATGTGGCCTTCGTGGTCGCCATCGGCGAGACGGCGCACGAACAGATTATCCAGCGCCGTGCCGGAAACCACGCCAAGCTGTCCCATTCGCGAGACAACATTGGCCAGACGCCAATTAGAGACGCCGACACCCATGCCGCCCTGAATGATTTTGGGAAACTGGATCATTCTTGAATTCTTTCACATATCTGGATAAATCCGGATATTTTCTCTCAGATTAAGCCATTGGTAAAAAGAAGAGTGTGCTGTTTTGGTCAACTTTTTGCCTATTTTGGGTCGCCTTTTTGCTCGATTCATTCAACTTACAGCTTCTCTCGCAGAAAACTGATCACTTGATCGGCCTCGACCACCCCCACCATCCGGTTCTGGCTATCCACCACCGGCAGGGCGTGCAGGTTGTATTTATCGAACAGTTCTGCCAACGCATTCTGGTTCAAATCCGCCGGGCACGAGAGCACCCGCGGCTCGGCCAGAACCGAAATCCGCGTCTCCGGCTGCGCCATCACCAGCCGCGCCAGCGAAACTGACCCGCGCAGCACCCGCTTCTCATCCAGCAGGTAAACCTCCGTCACGCTCTCCGGATCGCCATCGAAGCTGCGCAGCGCCTGCACCGCCTGGGCCACCGTGGACTGCATTCCCAGATAAATGAAGTCCGTGGTCATGCAGCCGGCAGCCGAGTCCTCGTCAAACTCGAGCAGCTCTTCCACCTCCTGCCGCTCTTCCGGCTCCATCTCCTCCAGGATCGCGTCGGACTGCTCCTCGGGCAGTTCCGCCAGCAAATCTGCAGCCGCGCCCGGATCCATCTCCTCCACAATGTCGGCAATCCGCTCCTCGTCCAGCTTTTCCAGCAGCGCCTTCTGCAGCTTCGGCTCGACCTCCTCCAGCGTCTCGGCCGCCACCTCCTCGTCCAGCGACGTGAATACCGCCTCCCGCTCGGCCGGCGCCAGGTCTTCCAGAATTTCGGCCAGGTCAGAAGGGTGCATCTCGGCCAGCCGCTCATATTCAATGCGCAGCTTCACGCGTCGCGCCGGGTCCACTTCAATCACGTCCACAAACTGCCACGGAATCCCCTGCGCCCCCAACTTGCGGCTCACAGCTTCGAGCGTTGCCCGCGGCAAAAGCCCCTTGAAAACCCTGCGAAACGCCCCGCGCAGTCCGACCTCGACCTCGGCCACGCGCAACAGGTGCGCCGCGCCCCGCCCCATCCACTCCAGCTCGACATCGTTCACGCGCACCACCTTGCGGCCGTGAATGTCAATGATCTGGCGGTCCACCAGGTCCTGTTGCAGGTAGAGATAGTTCCCCTGCTCCTCCAGCGGAGCCATCGCGCCACCCGAACGCAGCTCAAGCGTGCCCGCGGGCGTCTCCATCACGTCCTCTGAAGGCACAATGAAAAGCCCCGTCCGCGTCTTCAGCACCAGCCCCGCCACCTTGCCCGCGTCCGGCCCCGTGGCCACGGCCACGTCCTTCAACCGCCCGCGCAAATGTCCCTGCGCATCGGTCACCGGCGTGCCGAGCAGCGCGGTCAGACTCACCCGGGCTGTGGTGCGAACCGTCATGAGCTGAGTGTATTCCCTTGGGTACATTTTGCGCCTTCGATCCCTCGGATGTGGCATCCATCTAGTTCATTGCGACTCGTCGACCAGTCTGCCTGGAGAAAAACAAAGGTCCTGTCACCCGCGCACCTTGCTGCATTTTCTTGCAGCCACACACCTTCAAGATCAAGCAATGCTTGACACAATCGCCTTCAGCCATGAAACTGCCAGCAAGGTTCCTCAGGCGCGGAGGGGATGTTCGTCCCGTCTTATGCCGGAAATGGGGTAAAGACAACCCGGTGACTGGACCCAAGGCAGGACGAATGAGTTTTTCGCTGAGTTCCACCATGGAGAGCGTGAGCGAGGTCGAGGCTATCGCGGAGAAGATGGCCGCGGAAGCCGGCCTGGATGAAGATGAACGCTTCCACCTGACCATGGCAGTTCGCGAAGCTGCCGTCAACGCCGTGCTGCACGGCAACGATTACGACCCCAACAAGATGATCACCGCCAGCTTTGAAAACACCGGCACATCGCTCGTGTTCACCATTGCCGACCAGGGCAAGGGCCTTGACCCGGACACCATTCCCGATCCACTGGCCCCCGAAAACCTGCTTCGCGGCACCGGCCGCGGAATCTTCCTCATCCGCTCCTTTATGGATGAGGTAAACTTTCGTCAACTGCATCCAGGGACCGAGCTGACGCTGATCAAGCATCTGGCGCCGGCTGGCGATAAAACTTAGCGCACAGGCACAGGGCGAGTCGGGGCGAAGGGTGGGAACCAATACCATCTGACAGTTCACTCAACATGGTACTTTCCAGCCGCTGTCTGCTAAAGTGCTATAACCGTAATATCAACAAGGAGGAATTCCCGTGGCACTTACTATTGCTTCCCGTGAAGTGGACGGCGTCACCGTTCTCGATCTCAACGGGCGGATCACTCTGGGCGAGGGCAGTGTGCAGTTGCGCGATGCGATTCGCGACCTGATCAGCAAAGGC
>Ga0116135_1001094_pt1 | contig 14295 bp, 16 predicted proteins | sample June2015DPH_20_1_FD_89738 | JGI IMG/M metagenome (GOLD analysis project Ga0116135, IMG submission 89738) | Peatland microbial communities from SPRUCE experiment site at the Marcell Experimental Forest, Minnesota, USA - June2015DPH_20_10 | ecosystem: Environmental > Terrestrial > Soil > Wetlands... | reverse complement strand
TCTAAACAACACGGGTCAGATTGTGGATCCGAACGGAAACCTGCTCAGTCCCCCGATTACGATCCCGACCAACGCACTAACCATGTCGATTGGTGCCGACGGGACTGTCAGCTACACTCTGCCTGGCCAAACTTCGGCGCAACAGGCCGGCCAAATCCAACTTGCCACGTTCGCGAATCCGTCCGGTCTCAACAGCATTGGAAATAGTCTTTTCCAGCAGACCGACGCCTCGGGAGATCCAGTGGTGGGCACGCCCGGCGGCCAGGACGGAGTGGGCACGCTGCTCGAAGGGTACGTCGAGCAGTCCAACGTCAGTATCGTCCAGGAGTTCGTCAATCTCATTGTCAGCCAGCGCGCCTACGAGGCCAATTCCAAAGTGGTGAAAGCAGCTGACGACATGTATCAACAGGTCAACAATCTCAAGCAATGAACGTATGGTTTCTTCTCTTGAACATGCTCGCTCATTCCGGGCCTTGTGAGATGATCAGCGGCGATCAGATTACGGGAGCGGATCTGGCCAGGGCGCTGCCTATGTTCTCGATGCTCCCTCGAGACGCGGTTCTCTCATATTCGCCGGCGCCAGGCGGGCGCCGCGTCTTCGCGCCTCCTGAACTGGAAGTAATCGCGAAGAAGTACGGTATCGCCGCGCCGCAGGGTTCGAAGGCTTGTTTTGAGTGGCCGCTGCAGCCCTTGGATGAGGGTGCGGTTCGCGCCGCCATTCGTGAATCGCTCGCAATGCCGGAAGCGCGTGTCGAAGTTCTGGCAATGAGCAGAGCGCAGGGCCCTCTGGGCAAACTGGTTTTTCCGCTCTCCGGGCTATCCACGTCCAGCAATATCGATCCATCCACACCGGTGACATGGAAGGGCGAAGTGCTCTACCATAGCTCGCACAGGTTTGGCGTGTGGGCCAGAGTGAGGGTGGTTGCCACCATGACGCGCGTGCTGGCAACCGAGCTGATTCTTCCTGGCAGCGCCGTTACCGCCAAGCAGGTGAAACAAGAAATGTACGACGATTTCCCTCTCCGCAATGACGTTGCGCGCAGTCTCGATGAGGTGATTGGCCGCGTGTCGCGGCGGGCGATTCGTGCCGAACTGCCGGTGTTCCGGAGCGATCTGATGGAGCCTTATCAGGTGCAGCGCGGGGAAATCGTGCAAGTAACCGCAATCTCAGGCGCGGCGCAGCTCAGCATGGAAGCTGTTGCACAAAGCTCAGGGCGCCAGGGCGATACCATCTCGCTCAAGAACGAACGCAGCGGAAAGACATTTTTGGCGCGGATTGAAGGAAAGGACAGGGCGCTGGTGGTGGTGGGACCCCTGGCGATGCCAACCCGCACCCAATGAAAGTCAAGATCGCAACTCTAATCGTGTTGCCTCTGCTCGTCTGGGGCGCGGACTCCAGCAAAGACAAAAAGAAAAAGGCGCCCCCCGAGCCGTCTCCACTCGACAAATATATTACGGACGCTTATCGGGATGCCAACTTGCCTTCGGCAGCACCACAACCCGGGTCAATCTGGACACGGAATGCGATTTTTTCCGATCTGGGGTTGGACCTGAGGGCTAGCCGAGTGGACGACTTAGTAACTATCGTGGTGGCCGAAACATTTTCTGCCGTTGCGACGGGCGATGTGAAAACCCAGCGCCAGTCCACCGTTCAGAGTGGGATCACGGCTGCGGCGGGAATTAAGAAAGCCACAAGCGCATTGGCGAACCTGGCAAATGCTAACTCGCAATCCCAGTTACAGGGGACAGGCGAAACCAGCCGGGGTGCTGTGTTGACGGCGAATTTAAGCGCGCGAGTTACGCACGTCCTGCCGAACGGTTACCTGGTGATCGAAGGAACAAAGCGCGTGCAGGTGAGCTCGGAAAATCAGGTTGTCACCGTGAGAGGGGTGATCCGGCCGGTGGATCTGGACCCAACCAATTCAGTGGCCTCGAATCGGATTGCCCAAATGGAAATTCAAGTGAATGGTAAGGGAGTGGTGAACGACTCAATTCATCGTCCCAATTTCCTGTATCGGCTGATCCTGGGGATTTTACCTTTCTAAGTTATGCTAGCCCGAACTTCAGCGCTCATTTTAGTTGCCTGGTCTCTGCTTCAGATTCCGGCTTCGGCCGAGCCACCACCCGCGCGGCTGAAGGAACTGGTCTCACTCGAGGGCGTTCGCGACAACCAGTTGATTGGTTACGGAATCGTGGTAGGACTGAAGGGGACTGGCGACCGGCAACAAACGCTGTTTACCGCCCAGAGTCTCGCCAATATGCTCCAACAGATGGGCGTGACCGTAAACTCGTCTACGATGTTGGTGCGGAACACGGCAGCAGCCATGGTTACGGCGACTCTTCCGCCCTTTGCGCAGCCGGGAATGCAGATTGATGTCACAGTGGCAGCGATGGGCGACTGCGCCAGTTTGCAAGGCGGACTGCTGTTGATGACCAGCTTGCGAGGGATCAATGGACAGGTATACTCAATCGCGCAGGGGCCAGTCGTAACCGGCGGATTTATCCTGGGCGGTACTGGAAACACGCAGACGGTGAATCATCCGACCGTGGGGCGTATCCCTGGCGGCGCCATCGTGGAGCAACCGGCGCCGTCCGTGGCGCCTTCGCATCAGGTGAAGCTGCAACTGCATGAGGCGGACTTTACTACCGCGGCACGTATCGCCGAGGCCGTGAATCGCCATTTCACGGCAGAAGCGAGCCCCATCGCACATGCCGATAGCTCCGGCTTAGTAAGCGTTGTGATTCCTGCCAGCTTTTCGACGCATGCCACTGAATTTATCGCCGAACTGGAAGCGGTTACCGTGAAGCCGGACCGGCCCGCGCGAGTGGTTATAAACGAAAGAACCGGAACAATCGTGATGGGGAAAGAAGTGCACGTTTCGCCGGTGGCCATCATGCATGGCAACCTTACGGTTGAAATTCAGACCACGTACAACGTATCGCAGCCGAACCCGTTGTCGGGTGGGAGAACCGAAGTGGTCCCGCAGGTGTCCGTCGGCGTTAAGGAGGAAAAAGCGCGCAATGTGGTGCTCAAAGAGGGCGCCACGGTAGAGGAACTGGTGCGTGCTCTCACCTCCATCGGCTCCACGCCACGGGATATCATCGCGATCCTGCAGAGCCTGCGTAGCGCGGGTGCGTTGGAGGCGGAGCTTCAAGTGATTTAATCCGCGGATCTCATGGACATTCATCTTTTACCCGGAGCAGTGGTAGCTGCAGCGGGTGCGAATCCGAAGCAGATCAGCCAGAGCGCGGCGGAAGATGGCAGTTTTCATCAGATGCTTACGCAGCAGGCTGCGAAGCCCGATCCGGTTAAGCAGGCTGCCACCCAGTTTGAAGCGCTCATCATCGGACAGGTATTGAAGGCAGCGCGTGAGGGGGCCGACCAAGGCTGGCTCGGAACCGGGGACGACAAAACCAGCGACATGGCCATGGAGATGGCGGAGCAAGGATTGGCCCAAGGGCTGGCGGCCCAAGGGGGCTTGGGAATCGCCAAAATGGTAACTGCGCATCTGCATCGCGACCAGGCTAAATCTGCCAACTCCGGACCAGCGACGGGGAGCCCTCCGGTTCAACCGAATACCGATTCCGTCCACCAGGTGCCGCCGCGGCGACACTAATTTTCACTTCCTGACTTTGCTTCTCCTCGACGTCATTCAGGTTGTCGATGGCGCCGTTCCAGCCCACCAGCAAAGTGTGAAGCAAGCGCGAAACTTCCAAGAGCAGACTTTCCGACTGCTCGGAGTGCGCGCGAATCAATTGGCCTTGCATGTAGCTGTATAGGCCGGCCAGCGTACTGCAATATTCCTGCTGGACGTCGTAGCGCAGAGCGATTCGAAGCTCAGAGAGGATTTCGATGGTCTTGGTCACCGCGTGGCCGCGCTTCAGGATGTCACCGGAATGCAACGCTTGCACAGCTTCGTCCACCTGCTGCACAGCCGCCTCGTAGAGAATCCGGATCAGTTCCACGGGTGACGCCGACTGCACGCGTTGTTTCACGTACTCCTGATGTGGGTTCGGCAGTGCCATCAGGAGCCTTATCGATGCATCCGGCCGACTATTGACAGTTTTTTGATACCCTCATTTGAGGGTAAAGCGGAGGCACAAAAAAACCGGATCGCCATCCTCAAGTCTGGCCCTCAGTCAGACGATCTTTGAGTCATAGGTTACTGAAAGTTACCAGCTAATTATGCCGCCGAGCATTCGTGTGAACACAATCTTGTGTCTTGCCAGTGTCGAGTTTCTGACAGATTCCCCGGAACTTACTAAGTTTAGAGTAATATACGCCTCCGGTTTCGAACGCGCGAACGACGTACTAGGAAGTACTGTAGTGGATGCCCTCGTTGTACTACTTCCAGTTGCCGGAAAGAGCGCCCAGGAGTTAGTAACGGATTTGCGAACACGGCTGCCCCAGGCTCCAATTCTGGTCTGCGAGCCAAGAATCTCGCCGGAGGGTGGGAACGAGCTGTTGGGTTTGGTTGGATGTGAGTACATCTCAGGGCCGGTGACGGCCAGAGAACTATTGGGCCGGCTGTCCCTGGCGCTGAGTGGGCGAAACCCCGTAGTAAGTAATTCGGCAAGGCAGGCTGAAGACTGGTCTCGCGGGTTGGTGGGTTCGAGCAGCGCCATGCGGCAGGCCATTGAGATTATCCGGCTAGTGGGGCCGCGCCGCTCGACGGTTCTGATTACCGGCGAAACAGGCAGCGGCAAGGAAGTGGCAGCGCGAGCCATCCATGCAGCCAGTAATCGTTCGGGCGCGCGAATGGTGGCGATAAACTGCGCGGCCTTGCCCGACAATTTGCTTGAAGCTGAACTTTTCGGACACACCAAGGGTGCCTTCACGGGAGCAGTCAACGCGAGGGTGGGATTGTTCGAGCAGGCGCACCGCGGAACGATATTCCTGGACGAAATCAGTGAAATGCCGCTGCAATTGCAGTCCAAACTTCTGCGAGTGCTGCAAGAGCGCGAAGTGCCGAGGATTGGAAGTTCGGAACCGGTGCCGGTGGATGTGCGAGTGATCGCGGCTTCCAACACCGATCTGCTGGAAGCAGTGGCCAATCGCCGTTTTCGAGAAGATCTTTACTACCGGCTGAAAGTTGTCGCGCTCAAAATGCCGCCCTTACGGGAGCGAGCCAGCGACATTCTAGAGCTAACCGATCATTTCCTCGCCAAGCTCGCGGAAGATGAGGGCACGGAGCGCAAGCACGTTTCGCGGGAGGCCCTCGATCTGTTGATGCGTTACTCATGGCCCGGCAATGTCCGGCAACTCGAACACGCCTTGGAATCCGCGGTGGCGCTCAGCGGCCGGCGCATGATTCTGGAGCCCGGGGATCTGGATCTGCCTGAGGACGCCTTGCCGACGGATCTCGAACGGATGTTCGCGTTGGACTTTCCGGAATGTGGAATTAACTTTGAGGAGTTGATGACGGGCATCGAACGGCGGCTGCTGGAACGCGCCTTGGCGAAATCCGGGGGAAACAAGGCCCGCGCGGCCAATATGCTTCAAATGAAGCGCACTACTCTGATCTCCAAATTCAAGTCGCTGGAAGTTTGCGCGTAACTCGAAATGCCTAAGGCCCGCGCCGCCTCCACACCAACTTTGGCACAGGCAGGGCCAACACCCGCAAATCCGCTGGCGGGTCTGCGTTTGTCGAGCGTAAGCGAACTGGGCGTACCCATCGTAGTCCTGCTGATCGTGATCGCTCTGATCACGCCGCTGCCAAGTTTCGTCCTGGATTTCCTGATCGTGCTGGATCTCATGATGTCGGTGGTGGTGATGATGGTGGCCATGTATATCGGCCGTCCCGTGGAATTCAGCGTCTTTCCGACAGTTCTTCTCTTACTCACTTTGTTCCGCCTGGCGTTGAATGTATCGTCGGCGCGATTGATCCTGCTGAATGGCAATACCGGAACTGCGGCGGCTGGCCACGTCATCGAGGCATTCGGCAGCTTCGTGGTGGGCGGCAATTACATTATCGGCGCGGTGATTTTCCTGGTATTGATCGCCATCCAGTATGTGGTTATCAACCACGGTTCCGTGCGCATTTCCGAAGTAACCGCGCGATTCACTTTGGACGCCATGCCCGGCAAGCAAATGTCCATCGATGCCGATCTGAACGGCGGGCTGATTGACGAAGCGGAAGCGCGGCGGCGTCGGAAAGATTTGAGCGGGGAAGCGGAATTCTACGGCGCCATGGACGGCGCTTCGCGCTTTACCCAACGCGACGCCATCGCCAGCATCATCATTACCGGAGTAAACATCATCGCCGGATTTTTGATCGGCGTGCTGCAGCATCACATGGATCTGAGGCATGCGCTTGAGACCTATACCGTTCTGACCATCGGCGACGGACTGGTGACGGTCATTCCAGCCCTGATGATTTCCATTTCCGGCGGTTTGATTGTGACGCGCGCCAGCTCCGACTCGCGGCTGGGGGCGCAGTTCCAGGATCAGGTGTTCGGGAAGCCGGAGCCGCTGATGCTGGCGAGCGGCGTGCTGGTTGCCTTGGCATTATTTCCAGGCTTGCCGACGGTTCCATTCCTGACGCTGGGCGGCGGATTGGGCTTCGTCGCATATCAGAAGCGTCGAAAACGCGACGCAAGCGTCAAGAGCTCGACGGATTTGGCCGGCAAACCGGCCAAGGAAAACGTCGAGGCGCTGTTGCAAGTGGATCCGCTGGCGGTGGAAGTGGGGTTGTCTTTGGTCAAGTTGGTGGAGGGCGGGCCCAGCTCGCCGCTGCTGCAGCGAATCGCCGGGATCCGGAAAAATCTGGCTTCGCAACTGGGTTACTATTTGCCGCCGGTAAAAGTGAATGACAATTTATCGCTGCGTCCACGCGAGTATTGCATTTTGATCAAAGGCGTAGAGATCGCGCGCTACGAACTGCCGGGCGGTTGCGAGCTTGCAATCCCTAGCGGTGGCGTGGATGGAAGCGTGGAAGGCAAGCCCACTAAGGATCCAGCGTTTGGTTTAGCGGCGCTTTGGATTCCTGCCGAGCGTTCCGCATACGCGCGCAGCCGTGGCTACACGGTAGTGGACGACATCAGTGTTATGGGAACGCATCTCACCGAGCTGGTTCGCAAATACGCCCACGAACTGTTCAGCCGGCAGGATACCAAGAGCTTCTGCGACCGGGTTGCTCAGAGCAATCCGAAGGTGGTGGAAGATTTGGTTCCAAAAATGCTATCTCTCTCCGTGATTCAACGAGTGCTGCAGAACCTGCTGAGAGAGCGAGTGTCGATTCGCGACTCGGTAACCATTCTGGAGTCGCTCAGCGAAGGCGCAAACATGTCGAAGAACCCAGTGCTATTGACTGAATATGTACGGCAGGCGATCCGGCGCTCCATTGTGAAGCCGCACCTGAATCAACAAAGCGAGATTCCGGTGTATCAGGTAGAGCCGGCCGCCGAGCAGATGGTGGAATCCGCTATCGATCACAACGAGACGAACAGCGTGCTTAGCCTGGCGCCGCAGGCTGCCAGAGATTTCGTGGGTAACATCACCAAGAAGCTGGAGCGGCCAGACTCTTCAGCGGTCCTACTCACGGGTCCTGCAGTCAGATTCTTCGTGAAACAGTTATTGGAAACTGCGTTTCCGGACGTGGCTGTTCTTTCGCACAGCGAAGTGCCGCCGGAGATCCGAGTGAAATCGCTTGGGTGGGTAGGATGATGCCGGGTAGGATGACGAGGGAGCGATGAGACGAGAAACAGCATCCATGAGAATCAAATCGTACTTTGCCAGCTCGGTGGAGCGCGCCATCCAGGATGCGCGAGAGGAACTGGGCGACGAGGCGACATTGATAACATCCCGACGGTCCGCTCCGGACGCCCGGCACGTGGGAGCGTACGAAGTTGTGTTCGGAATCGCAGAGGCGCCTGAAGCCTTCGAATCCCCCTCACCGGCTGAGGACCTCAACGCCGAATTAACGTTGCTACGCGAGCAACTGGATGGAATTAAGCGCCTGTTGAAGTTGCGAGGAGCGGACGCCGGAGGTTTCGCGCGGCCCGAGCTGAGACAGCTTAACGAGCAACTTATCGCGGCAGGCTGGGAGAGTGGTTTATCGCGGCAGATCACCGAAGACGTGTACTCAAGTTGGCAAGCATTGTCGCCGGCTGAGAGGTCTCCGAGCAGCGCCGCGTTTGAAAAGCTGGCCGCCGCCTGCATCGGCAATCGGCTGCGATTCGCGCCAGAATTCATTCAACCGGATTCCAACCGAGCCGTGATTCTGGTGGGCCCTCCGGGCGCCGGCAAGACGACCACGCTCGCGAAGATCGCGATTCAGGAGTGCCTGGCGAAGCGGCTTTCTGCGCGCATCATTTCCGTGGACCTGCATGGCGTAGCGGGGCATGAGAAGCTTCGCAGCTTCGCCGCCATTATGGGCGCCGGTTTCACCGCGGCCAATTCCGCTTCGCAATTCATGGAAGCCATGGACGAATTCCGCAACAAGCACGTTCTGCTGATCGACACACCTGGCTACGGCCATGGCGATTGGGAGTGGGCGCGCGATCTGGCGCGTGTTGTAGCGCAAGTCAAGAACAAAGAAATCCACCTGGTATTGCCTGCATCCATGCATCCGTCGGCGCTGCTGCGTTACGCCGAGTGCTATGCGGAATTCAATCCTGACTATCTTTTGTTCACGAAATTGGATGAAACGGAGTTTTACGGGTCGATGCTTTCGGCCGCCTTTCAGGCAGCGAAGCCCTTGTCTTTTCTGACTCGAGGGCAAGGCATCCCCGAAGATATCGAAGCGGCGAACAGCGCCACCCTAATGGCCGGCGTATTCGTGCGCGAGCGGGCGGAGGCGACTTCAGCGGCGTAATGGCATCCAACGTTATGGTCAATGCCGCGTATTATGCGCCGATTCCCGCCCTCGATCCGGAGGAGCGGGAGCGTCTGATCCTGGAACATCTGGCGAACGTGAAATGGATCGCCATGCGAATCCACGAGAGGATCGGCGGCGCCGTTAGCTTGGAGGATCTGATTTCGAGCGGCGTTATTGGCCTGATCCACGCCGTGGACAGCTATGATCCGAAATACAACGTCAAACTCAAGACGTTCGCCGAGCACCGGATTCGCGGCGCGATTCTGGACAGCATCCGCGGGCTGGACGGAATTCCTGCGCACAAGCGCAAACATTTGAAACAGATTGAAGCGGCTATTGGAGCCGCGGAACAGCGCCTGCAGCGAGTCCCGAGCGAGGAGGAGATCGCGGCTGAGATGAATCTCTCGCTGGGAGAATATCAGGATGCGCTCGCCGACGTACGCGCCGTCAGCTTGGGAAGCTTGGATGAAGTCACCGACGGATTCTCTGAAAGTAAATTACTGCGATATGTGGCGGACGCTGAAGAAGAGCAGCCCGGCAGAATTCTGGAACGCGCCGAACTGGAAAACTTGGTGGCCGACGCAGTAACTAAGATGCCGCGTCTCGAACGCACCATCCTGACGCTGTACTTCAAAGAAGAGCAGAACCTGCAGGAGATCGCCCAGATCCTGGGAATCCACACCACCCGGGTTTGCCAGTTGAAGTCGCAAGCAGTGCTGCGGCTACGGGCTTACGTGAGCAAGAAGTGGCCGAGTACGCGAGGGATCCTCCGATGAGCCAACCCGACCAGGAAATAAGTCAAAGCACGCAGTCCGCGGACAAGCCGACGGATAGTGTTGCCTCCGAAGCGGCCGTCAAACCGGTGGGGTCGCCGGCGGCGCCGCTTTTGATGGGAGTTAAATTACCGATTCGCGTGCTGATGGGGCGCACGCAATTGCCGCTGCGGGAAATCGTGCGGCTGGGAGGGGGATCCGTGGTGGAACTGGACTGCTCGCCGGACGACCCCGTGGACATTATGGTGAACGATCGTGTAATCGCGCAGGGAGAGATTGTGGTGGTTGGCGGAAATTACGGCGTGCGAGTAACGCGGATCGCGTCGGCCGGCCAATCATCTGGCGAGCGAAAGCAGGAAGTGGATTTGCTGGGTCTCTCGGAAAGGCTAAAGTGATGCAGACGTTTGTGGCAGTGTTGCCTTACTTGCTGCTGGCCGCTAATACGGTGCTTTTGTTGGCGCTGTTTATCGGTATCAACCAGCGCGTGCGGAAGATCGGCGGCCGCTCGGACACGCGTGAGGCAGCGCTGGAGAAGGAATCCATACAAATTTCGAATGTGATGAGGGAATTAAACAACAGGATTGCAATCCTGGAAAGGGAGGATAGACAGCTTGGAAGCCCGGAAACGGGAGCTAGCGGGCTGAACAGCGCGCTGCGCGGCAAGGTATTGAAGATGTACCGGTTGGGACAGCCGGCGGATCGAATATCGGAAGTGCTGCGGGTGCCGCGGGGAGAAGTGGATCTGCTGGTGAAGGTTCACACCCTGGTGATGCGTACCTACCAGGGCGAGGCTCGGTTGGAGCAGGACCCAGAACCTGTCAAAAAAGGTTAAACATGCGGCCAGAACAATCGATACAGGGATGGCGGAATTGAGAGCGCGATGAAAATCAAGACTTCAGATACGCCGGACGCGACCCGAATGGACCTGAACCCCACCCGTGCTACGCGCGAGGCCGATGGTCCGGCTGGCTCGACTTCCGTTTCCACAAACCGCACTCCTTCGAGCGACTCCATTGCTATTTCCGGAACAAACAGCCTGGTACAACAGGCTCTTGGGTCCGGATCGGCTGACCGTGCGGCACGCGTGTTGGAACTGCAGCAGCAGTACCAAAGCGGCCAATACCAGGTGGACGCAGTGGCGGTGAGCCGCGCCTTGATTGCAGCGCATTTCGCCGGCGAATAAAGCGCCGGGCGACATGGGAATCGATGTGGAAGTTCCTCCAACCCACGGGGACCACGCCCGGGAGTGCATCCGAGCAGCCAGAGCGAATATGCGTGAAGTGAAACAGCTTCTCTCGCAACATTCGGACCACGCGGGTCAGAACGCGGAACAGAACGCGGAGGCTTGTGCCGCCTTGCTCCGTCAAGTAGAGGTGCAGCTGGGGTGCGCGGTGGCAATCTTTAAGACGCGAGGTTCCCAGCCGTCCGCCGAAATTCAATCCATCCTGGAAGCCATGCAGGGGGAAATCGCCGTGCTGGCGCAGTTCCTGGCGGAAGCCGACAAGCTGCTGGCCGGGTGGCTGCGCGCTCTTTCTAGCCGGCAGTCCGGATATACCATGGAAGGCCGGTCGGCTCCCCTAATTCTGCTCAAGAAGGTGAGCGTGGAGGGATGAGGCGCCGTGGGTAGTCTTTTCTCAGCTCTGAACTCGGCGTCGTCCGCCTTGGAAGCGTTTCAACGCGCGGTAGACACTACTCAGAACAACGTCACAAACGCAAATACTCCCGGTTACGCCGAGCAAGTGCCGACCTTCCAGTCTGAAGACTTCCAGTCCACAAACGGATTGTCGGGCGGTGTGGTGGAGCAGAACCAGGATACGCGGAATCAGTTGGCGGATACGGCGGTGCAGCAGCAGCTCTCGTTGCAGGGCCTTTATCAACAACTTCAATCGTCGTTGACGCCACTACAAAACGTTTTCGACGTTTCGTCCACGAGCGCGATCCCCTCGGCATTCAATCAACTGTTTTCAAGCTTCTCGCAATGGAGCACCCAGCCCAGCAACGCGGTGTATCAGAGCGCGGTCATCAGTGCGGCCCAGCAAACCGCGACAGCCTTTCAACAGGCCGCATCCGAGCTCACCAGCATTCGCGGTGCAACGGTTCAGGACCTTCAATCGACGGTCGCCCAAATCAACCAAGATGCCGCACAGGTGCAGGCTTACAATGCCTCGTTGCCTCAGCAATCCGGGCCCGACCCTGGCGCTCAGGCGCAGCTGGAAACCACGCTCGAGAATCTGTCAGGCTTGGCGAACGTCCAGGTGCTCTCCGGGCTCGGCGGAACGGTCACGGTTTTGCTGGGCGGGCAGACGCCGCTGGTGATCGGAACGCAGGTGAACGCGTTGCAAGTCCAGAATGACGCGACAAACGCCTTAAACGGACCGCCCAACCAATCGATTGTAGATAGCAACGGGAACGACGTCACCAGCCAGGTTACATCCGGCAGTTTGTCCGGACTGTTGACCGCGGTGAACGACGTGATTCCCTCGCTGGCCGGCGGCGGGCAGCAAGTTGGTGGGCTAAATACGCTGGCTCAGGGTTAGCCGATACGGTAAATAACTTACTGGCGCAGGGTTCCACTACGGCCACGCCTCCCTATCAGACGGGCGTTCCCCTGTTCACCTATACCGCGGGGGCTCCCGCCAGTGTTGCGTCGACGATTAACGTGAACGCGGCTATGACGCCCAGCCAACTGGCGGCCACAGATCCAGGTTCTCCGCCTGTATCGAATGGTATTGCGCTGCAATTAGCGGCGCTTGATAGCGGTACCAGCGGGCCCGTGAATGGTTTAGGATTCACTCAATATTTCGGGACGCTGGTGTCCCAGGTCGGCACGGCTGTTAGTAACGCAAGCACCAGCGCCACGGCGCAAACCCAGTTAGTGGCACAAGCCAAGAGCCTGCAACAGCAGCTCTCGGGAGTGAGTCTGGATGAGGAGGCGGTCAGGCTGGTTCAGTTACAAAGTTCCTATCAGGCGGCGAGTAAAGTGGTCACGGTAATCGATGAACTTACTCAATCCCTGATCAGCATGGTGCAGTAAGGAGAACGGCATGATTACAGGATTAAGCGCAGCTAACGACCAATTCGTAACGTCGGTCGATAACATGCAAACCGCCTTGAATAATGCGGAAAATCAACTTGCCACCGGTTACCGCGTGAACCAGGCGTCGGATGCGCCGGCCGAGGTTGGAGACATCTTCGAAGCCAGGGCTGCGCTGTCGAGCGAGAATCAAACCATCCAGAATTTAAATGCAGTGCAGACGAACGTGCAAGCCGGGGATTCGGCGGTGCAAAATGCGATTCAATTGTTGCAGAACGCTGCGACTCTCGGTTCCGAGGGCGCTAGTTCCACTGTGACCCAAAGCCAACAGAATTCGCTGGCCACGCAGGTTCAAAGCGTTTTGTCGCAATTAGTGGGCGTCAGCGCGACGCAGGTGAACGGAGTCTACATCTTCAGTGGTGACGCCAGTGGCTCCGCGCCTTATCAACTGGATCCGACCAGCCCCACCGGTGTCGACCAATTGGTGACTGCGCAGGCTACCGCGCTAACGGCGGATCCCACCGGAATAACATTCCAGACTTCCATGACCGCGCAGCAGTTGTTCGACGCACAGGACACGCAGGGCAATCCGACGCCTCAAAACGCTTTCGCCGCGCTCAATAATTTGCAATTAGCGCTACAGAGCGGCAACGTAACCAATATCACGGCGGCCATTTCAAACGTCCAAACGGCGAGCGACTATCTGAACCAGCAGCTTGGATTTTATGGCGCGGCGGAGAATCGCATAACATCGGCAATTAGTTTGGCTCAAAAATTTCAAGTTCAGACGCAGACACAACTAAGTAATCTGCAGGATACGGACATGACCTCCGTGGCTGTCCAAGTGACCCAGGAGACTACGGCCCTCAATGCTGCGATGGCGGCTGAAGCCAAGCGGCCGACTTCTACGTTGTTTGACTATTTGCCTGTTACGACGGGCTAAGGGTTACATCGCGTAGCCGAGCCGCCACCGTAAGGGAAACGTCGCCTGTTTCAGAAATACGGCCGGATGGCCTCGAGTTCATTCTCGAACTCCCGCACCACTCCGGCCAAATGCTCACCCAGACCCAGCGACTCCAGCGAGCCATCGGCGCCATCTTCCATTGAGCAGAACCTGACTGTGGTCGCCCCAACATAAGCGTTCGCGGCATGAATAATACGGCTCAACGTCACTCCGTCCAGGGAAGCTGCCGGATCCAGCTCCGGCCGCGTGTGATAACGCACCGCCGTCCGAATAGGCTGTGGCAAATTCCAAATCCCGAGTGCCTCCGCGCAGAGTTCGGAATGTGTCGTGCCCAGAACCTGAAGTTCGTACTCCGCGTAGCCCTGCGGGTCCTTCTCGCACAGCAACGAGATTTGTTTGTACTCCGCGGGCAAGCCCATCGCAATCAGCAGCAAGCCGAGATCGTGGAATAGGCCGGCTACAAAAGCGCCCACGCCGTCCTGTACGGGTAAATGCTGCGACATTAGGTCCGCCAGAATCGCGACGCTCACTGAGTGATGATTGAAATCAGCCATCAACCAGCCGGGCGGCGTTTTCAACGAGCGCCACATCTGCGCAGCCGAAAGTCCCAGCACCGCGTTGCGCAGTTTGTTGACACCCAGCAGCGAAACCGCGTGCCGCACCGAACTCACCGTTCCACGCACGCTGTAGCGCGGAGAATTGACC
>Ga0116135_1001091_pt1 | contig 14302 bp, 11 predicted proteins | sample June2015DPH_20_1_FD_89738 | JGI IMG/M metagenome (GOLD analysis project Ga0116135, IMG submission 89738) | Peatland microbial communities from SPRUCE experiment site at the Marcell Experimental Forest, Minnesota, USA - June2015DPH_20_10 | ecosystem: Environmental > Terrestrial > Soil > Wetlands... | reverse complement strand
CAGCGGTTAGCTTCTAGGGGATGCCTGGTCGCAAGCGTGAAGGTGGGCGCCGGAAAGTCGGCGGCGGCGCGTAACTGAATTGCCTCGGCTTGTCCACGGTCCCGCGTGCCGGGGTAATAAGTCATCTGGTAAGCAGACGGTGCCGGCTTGTCAGAGTTTGCAACCGCGGGGTTCGTCGCAGAAGCCGGGTTCGCATTGTTCTCAATCAAGCTTCTGAAGTCGGGCGGCGGACTCACGGAGACGAAATAATTCCCCGCGGCAAGACCCGCGATTCGGTATTCGCCCAAGTCATTCGTCCGCTCGGCGCCGGCCTGCTCCCAGTGAGGGTGCCCACCAACATAGGTCTTCCGGAGTACTGCAACCTGAGCCTCCGGCATGGGGTCGCCATCTTCGTCGCTGACCCGGCCTTCTATCACCGCCGTCGCTTGCAGGCGAACGACCAGGCCCGTCGTCTGCTGCCCTGCGTTAAAGGTAAGCACGCGACCTTCACTCGCACGGTGATTCTTCGAGCTTTCCAGATAGCCGGTGCGCTCGACAAACATCCGGTAGCGGCCTGGCGCAATATTTTCTATTTGAAATCTTCCATCCGGTCCGGTCACGGCCGTATAGTTGCTGCCGTCATTCTGACTTTCGGCAATCAACTCAACCACAGCCTTTTTCAGCGGCTCGCTTCCCGGATCCTTCACCACCGTTCCTTCTACCAGGCTGAGATGAGCACTCTCCGAGCTGGCCTGATCCGCATCACTCTGGGCTGGAGCAAGCGCTCGCTCTGCAAGACTCGCCGCAGCGGCAAGGAAAATGACAATCAAATATGCGGATATGGCTCTCATATTGTGTTTCAGCCGTCGCTCTTGGCTCTCGACTATCTCAGAAACATGCGTTCGAGAAAGCGGCAATATGCATATGCAAACCGTGGGGACCGGTTCGGCGAAGTACATAAACATTCTACCGGGCCATGAGACGGCCCCAAAGAGAAAAAGTGGGACAATATCGCGTAGCCGGGTCGCACGTTTAGAAGTTTGCCCCAAGATTACTTCGGCGGCAGAATCGCTCATGAGGGAACGCAATATGAAATTGACATGGCTGTGGGCAGTGATGTTTCTGATGACTGTGGTGTCTGTTGCCGCGGCCCAGGATCTCAGCGGAGACTGGCAGGGCACGCTGCATGCCGGGGTAGCCGATTTACATCTGGTGCTGCACATCACGAGGGACAATTCGGGCAGCCTCAAAGCCACGCTCGACAGCGTGGATCAGGCGGCCTACGGAATTCCGGTGAGTTCCATCTCCTTCAAGAACTCAATATTGACTCTAGGCGTTGACACTGTACATGGGACTTACGAAGGCAAGCTCGCGAGCGATGGCGACACGATTTCAGGAACATGGTCGCAAGGCCAACCGCTGCCCCTCGAATTTAAACGCGCAGCCGCGCCAGTAAAAGAACATAGTCTAGCCAAGCCGTCCGACATTGACGGCACATGGCTGGGGACGCTGGACACCGGCGCGATCAAGTTGCGCGTAGTCTTCCACATCGTAAACACTGATGCCGGATTGGTTTCCACATTGGACAGTCCGGATCAAGGTGCCAATGGAGTGCCGACGGCTAAAACCACTCGCCAGGGAACGGCACTGACCATCGTCGTGCCGGCAGTCAATGGAGTCTTTGACGGCAACATCGCCAAGGACTTAAATTCGATCGACGGAACATGGAAGCAAGGCGGGACCAGCCTGCCACTCGCGCTGCATCGCGTAAAAGATAAAGCCGAACTCGAGCGCAAGCGTCCGCAAAACCCGACTAAACCTTACCCCTATCGCGAAGAGGAAGTTTCCTACGAAAACAGCGTTCAGAATGTCACTCTGGCTGCGACGCTGACCGTCCCTCCGGGTAAAGGCCAGTTTCCTGCCGTCGTGTTAATTACTGGGTCCGGGCCGCAGGATCGCGACGAAACTCTGATGGGCCACAAGCCGTTTCTGGTGCTCTCTGACTATCTCACGCGCAAAGGAATTGCCGTGCTGCGCGCCGATGACCGAGGAACGGGCGAATCTACCGGAGACTTTAACACCGCGACTACGGCCGATTTTGCCACAGACACCGAAGCCGGCATCGTTTACTTGAAGACCCGGCCGGAAATCAATCCGCATAAGATTGGACTGATCGGACATAGCGAAGGCGGGATCATCGCCCCCATGATCGCCGCCCGAGATCCTAACGTTGCCTTCATCGTGATGATGGCGGGCTCCGGTGTTCCCGGGGATCAGGTTCTCCCCGCGCAACTGGAGGCGATTGAAGAAGCCGGCGGCAAAAGCCCTGATGAAGCCTCGAAAGATGCCGCCAAAGAGCGGGAACTGATCAAGCTAGTCGAAACCGAAAAAGATTCCGCCGTACTCGAAACAGAACTCAACGAGAAAATAACCGGCGACATGCCGGAGGCACAAACCGGAGCGCAGATCAAAGTTTTTACTTCACCGTGGTTCCGGTATTTCATGACCTACGATCCGGCGACTGCGTTGCGTAGGGTAACCTGCCCGGTCCTGGCGATTAATGGTAGCAAGGATAAGCAAGTCCTACCTGAGCAAAATCTTCCGGCAATCCGCAAAGCGCTGGAACAGGCCGGCAACAAGCATTTCGAGGTGGACGAATTACCGGGGCTGAATCACCTATTCCAAACCGCGACGACGGGCGCACCCGGGGAATACGTGCAGATTGAAGAGACAATTTCGCCTGTGGCGTTAGACAAGATGGCGAGCTGGATTCTGCAGCAGTAGACAGCCGAGAACTCGCGAACTCCATTCCCTCACTGATGCGGGCTCACAAACGAATCCACTTTGCCTTCGCGGGGGGAGCCCCAGGGCAGAGCTAGCGCTTTCGTTCTTTCTTTCAGTTCTCCCAAGGGCAGTCGAATCGTTACCGCCGCCCCTCCGGCTTGCAAGTTCTCTACCCTGATTTCGCCGCCATGTTCCTTCACGATTCCATGGCAGATGCTCAAGCCAAGTCCGGTACCTTTACCCACAGGCTTGGTCGTATAAAAAGGATCAAACGCCCGATTTAGATCTCGGAAGCCGGGGCCTGTGTCTTCCACCACGATCGAGGCACGATCGCTGCTCTGAAAAGCCCGGATCGTGATTCGCTTCGATTTTCCGCCGCCTTCAACCGCATCGATCGCGTTGTTCAGGAGATTCAGCAGAACCTGTTTGCATTGATCTTCGTCCGCCACGATCGGTGGCAGGTCTGGTTCGATTCCAACTACCACTTCAACATTCCGGGTTCGCAGGTGATACTCCCGCAACGCCAGAACATCCTGCACAATCTGCGGCAGATCGATGGCATGCCGATGCGACCCGCCTTGCCGCGAGAAACGCAAAAGATTCTCGACGATCCTCTTCATGCGGCGGCCCTCCCCTACCAGCTTATCCAACCGTGTGCGTACAGGCTCCGAGCTTACTTCATCCCCCAGCAATTCGCCGTAACCGATCACAGCTGTCAGAGGGTTATTCAATTCGTGGGCTACGCCAGCTACAAGCTGCCCCAGCGCGGCCAGCTTTTCCGACTGCACCAGTTGACTCTGCAGTGACTTCAACTCCAAGGCCACCGCCAGATCAGCCGCCAGCAACTCAATACGCGAAAGCTGCGGCGCGTTGACTTCTTCCGGCTCTCTGGGATCATCCAGGGCAATGCATCCCAGATAGCCGCCCTGCACCGACCTGAGAGGAATCAGCAGTTCATCACCGTTATTCCAATTTGAATTCTTCGGGTAAATTGTTTGGCTCTTTACAGGATCATATCTTGCCGCCAGTTCGCTGGAGAGCAGGAAAGAGTTGGCTCCAACCCGCTGCCCCCGGCTGCAGAAATCCCGAATATCTTCCGTCGTCCATTGTTTGGATTTGCTTTGCAGTTGCGACAACGCAACAGGCGATAGACCGCTCGCTCCGACAAGCCGCAAACCATGGCCGGCGTTATCCAAATGGATGGCCGCAATCTGAAAGTTGCTAACTTCGGTGACAGCAGTGGCTATCTGCGCGCAGAGAAAATCCACGTCCGCGCCACTCAAAAGCTGGGAGGTGATAGCCGAAAAGCGTTCCAACTGGCGATTCAGCGCCCGCTCCTTACGCTGCATCAATTCGATGGACTCAGACTTATCCTCCACCATAGCCAGGATCATTCCAAAAGCCACGAACATTTTCGGAACGTTCCAGAGCTCCGGAGGAACATTCAAAGTGGGCGCGAGATGGTCCATCAACATTCCAATCGGAAACACCGCTCCCCAGGACATGAACCCGACCACTACGGTGAGAGTTCCGGGAGAAACGCGCCAATAGTTTCGACAAACGAAAACCCCCGGCAAGGCAAATCCTAAGCCCAGGAGGGCCGTTAATCCCTCGTCATAAGACCCATGCAAAGCTGCTCGCAGAGCCCAAATGCCGGCAACTCCGGTGACCGCCGCAGTCAGCCAAATAAAAAAAGAAGGTTTCCTATGAATTCGAAGCAGGAAAAGAGCTCCGCCGCCGAAGCAACAGATCAAGCACAGCACGAACGGCCAGCGCACGTGAACGTCGTAGCAATCAAGCACGCCATAGAGCACCGAAGGTATGAGCGTTACTAGAAGTAACAGGTTCCGGTTGAAACGGTCTTCCACGACGGAAGAGACCGAGACGAAAAAGATCACTGCGGAAGCCTGCAATGAGCCTAGATCTACCGCTAGCAGAAGCGGACTGGCAGCCCCTGTGGCGGGCTCAATCATCTGTGCGACAAAGTGAATGAAGACCAGGGACCACGCAACCAGCCAAAGCTGCAGACGGGCGGAACGGCCATGCCGTTTGAGCCCAGCAAAAATCCCCACTAGAACCGCCACGGTGATAACCGTGGGCAGCTTCTCCAAAATTGTCATCGCGACACCGGTTGCCCAGCATACGTCGCCCATAGCGATAAAGCCAAGGTGACGGAAGTAACTAAAGTAACCAGTTACTGCCCACGCCGTGCTTAACAGTCCGCGCTCGAACACTCCGCGCTCGGCATTAAATTGCTTGAGTAGTTTTGCTAAAGCTTATTCAGTCCATCCAGCGCCGCCACTTTATAAGCTTCGGCCAAGGTGGGATAGTTGAAAACGGCGTCGCGAAAATATTCAATGGTCGCTCCAAGCGCGAGGACAGTCTGTCCAATGTGAACAATCTCCGCCGCACGGTCTCCAATCACATGCACGCCGAAAACTTTCAGCGAGTCCGGATCGAAGATCAGTTTCAGCAAGCCTTGTTCATCGCCCAGCATCTGCCCCTTGGCTAGCTCCGCGTAACGCGCCAGCCCTACGGGAACGGAAGTAGATTGCGCGGTGTAACAATCGATTTATAAACTAGTCGGTGCTGATCGCGAGGTTGGAGCAGACTTCTAGGTTCCCATCCCAAAAGGAACTCTTGTTTCGCAAAATTCCTGCTCTGAGCATCAGGCCGGCTCCGCGCTGACGTAAGCTCCTGTCGTGGGCCTGTGGTGTAAAGGCAGCACAGTTCCTTGCCAAGGTACGGGTGAGGGTTCGAGTCCCTCCAGGTCCATTCCTCTTTGATGGAGGATTGTCTCTCGGGGACAGTGGAGGGTTCGCAGGGCAGGGTGCAACCCTCCTGAAAGTAACTTGATTTGCAGCCGGATTGTTTCGATAATGAAAGCGTTACCTTGGCAGGGAACTAGTTATTAGTTTTCGCAGACGGCCTCGAAAGTTCCGGGGCCATTTGCATTTTCTGCGGCGGCATGAACGGGTTCCGTACTCCTACACCCGCCAGCTTTGGGCTCAAAGACGCGCCTGCTGAAACTCTTCCATCAGTACCTTCAGCGGCGATAAGTCGATATCCTCTAGTATGTAGACATTTCCTAGAAAATTGAGCATCAGCAACGTACAGTCGGCTAGCACCTTATAAGCGACCTGCGGCGGGTGTTCGAGGACATCTAATGATGTAGATAGAACGCCGCCATGTGCAAATTCATTTACATATTCTTCGGTGTCCTTAACAAGCTCAGCAAATTGGCCTGACATGAATTTCTTGCGTTTGCATAACGCTGCATCAAGTTTCGCGGCGCGCTTGTGGGCTGATCCCGTCTCCTTGCCCTTGATTGTCAACGCAACAAGACGGCTGAATTCGGTATCGTCGGCCCCATAGCCTAAGTAAAGTCCATTGATTACTGCATCAACGACACTCTTCTGAAGCGCGAACGCTGTAGAAAGAAGCTTGTTTTCGACCAGCAGAACTACTCCAGACACCAACCCAGCGCAACGAACAAAATAGGAATTCGTCAGCTGATGACGTTTCGTCTGTATGGCTTTGGCATGGCTATCTCCGAGATCGGTTAATGATTGCACGAGCTTGCGATATCGCTGGATTTTCTCTTGATCGACGGCATCGACCATCTCAGTTCAGAAAATACTGCCGATACAACGTGTCGCGCTGTGCGGGCCGGAATCCCGCATCACGAATAATGCGCCGCAGTTCTTCTTCGGTAGTGCAGTTGGTAACGCCGGCGGCGCGCACAACATTCTCTTCCAGCATCACCGAGCCCACATCATTACCACCAAAGCGCAAGCCCATCTGGCAGACTTTGAGTCCCTGCGTCACCCAACTGGATTGCACATTTAGGAAGTTGGAAAGAAAAAGCCGCGAAATGGCCAGCACTTTCAGGTAGTCGACCGCGGTCGCTTCATCCCAGTGGCGGCCGCCAAGAGCCGTATTTTGCGGCTGAAAACTCCAGGGGATGAACGCCGTGAACCCGCCAGTCTCTTCCTGGAGATTGTAGAGTTCCTGAAGGTGGTTGATGCGGTGCTCATAATTCTCGCCAACTCCGAACATCATGGTCGCGGTGGTGCGCATGCCGATCTGGTGAGCGGTGCGGTGAACGTTAATCCAATCTCCGGTGAGGCACTTCAAGCGCGCAATCTTGTAGCGCACTTCATCATCGAGAATCTCCGCACCGCCGCCGGGGATGGAATCGAGACCGGCATCGCGCAGTCGCAGAATCGTATCGCGAATGCTGAGATTGCTGTATTCCGCGATGGCGATGATCTCTGACGCCGAATAACAATGCAGATGCACCTGCGGAAACCGCTGCTTGATCCCGCTTAGCATCTTCTCGTGCCAATCGATCTTCAGATCGGGATGGAGTCCCCCCTGCATCAGCACGCCCGTGCCGCCGAGCTCAACCGTCTCGCGAATCTTTTCGTAGATCACGTCGAAATCGAGGATGTAACCTTCCTTCGCCGCTGGCCCTTTCAGTGGGCGATAGAAGGCGCAGAAGGTGCAGTACTCGGTACAGAAATTTGTGTAATTAATATTGCGATCGATGATGTAGGTGACCGTGCCTTCGGGATGCAGCTGCCGCCGCACCGCATCGGCTTCCATGCCGATGCCGATAAGATCATCAGATTCGAACATCTCCAGGGCTTGCTGTTTTGTCAGGGACATATTGGCCTGCTTCAATTCTAACGGAGTCGGACGGCGCACTCCAAATGAAGTAAGCCTATCCCAGCCCTCCGCGCCGTGCGGTCGATTACGACTTCTTCATTCGGAAATACTGGATAATCGTCATCACCGTCCCGATCACTGCGAGCCCGATCAGGACCGCCATGGCGGATTTGTAGTACTGAGAGAAAAACCGCAGGATGGGGGTGCCGTAGTGAAAACCCAGAAAAGCTCCGATCGAGTAGCGAACCGCCCGCCCCAAGGTTAAAGCCACCAGAAACTTTCCTCGCGAGTATTGCATGGCGCCCGCCGCTACCAGAAACGGAACGAACGGAAACGGTGGAGGCAGCAGTGCGGGAATTGCAACCGCACTGAACCCCCACCGTTCAAAAGCCCTTGAGATTTGCCTGGCGCGCCGTTTCGAGAGCTTCCGCTCCATCGCTTCCTGGCCGCCTTTGTGAGCAAGCGCATAAGTAATGTAGCCGCCGATCACCGCTCCCAGCGTCGCCATCGCGGCATAGTAGGGCCATGGCTCCCGATGGCGAGCCGCCAGCCAGATGGTAAGCACGTCCATGCTTCCGGTCAGCGGAATGATGGAATTATCTGCGATTCCCAGCAGTACCAGCCCGGGCCCGCCCATGCGGCGAAGATGCCGCCATACCGACATCGCTAATAAAGGATGGAGATGCAAAAGCATTGGCGTTGTAGAAGTGTACAAGTAGCTTGCGGATCAAGCTATACAAGGTTTGGGAGAATTCAAAAAGTTGATGGCGGGAACTGAAGATAAGGCGCCGACTTCAGCCGCGCAATGATAAAACAACCGCAGCCCATCGATGCAGGCCGCATCAAGCCAATAGTGAATGTTCTCCGTGAGATATGCGTGAACGCTGGCTTCCGAAATGCCCAGCCGCGGAGCCCACTGGCGGGAAATCAAATCGAGATTGGCGACCTCCAGACCGTGATCCCGAGACCGCTGAAATAGTGCCGCTAAATCCTGAGATGCCGCTCCTTCAACGGCTTCGGCGCGCACCGCCCAAAACGCAAACACAAACGGCTTTCCTGTGTAGCGAATCCACTCCTCGGCAAGATCCAGCGTGACATAGCGGAAGCGCTCGACCTGCAGAGCGGGATCTCCGATCAGTAACGCGGCATCGCACGCGGCCAGCATTTTTTCGAGGTCGGGAGGCATTGAAGAGTAAACTTTCCTGCCGCCCAGCCATTTTTCGAAAAGAATCTTTGTGAGCGCGACCGAAGTCAGCGATGAATTGTCGAGCGCCACGGTTCGAATCTCTTGAATCGGAAGCTTACTTACCAGCAAGATCGAGCGCACCGCGCGGCGGGAAGCAATCGCCACCCCTGGCAGGACCTTCAGTTCGGGAATTTGCGCGTAGGCCGCAGCGGGAATGATGCCGATATCAGCCGTACCCGCCTGCAAGGCGCGAGCGCAAGCTGACGGCAACGTATAAGAAATGTCGAAATCGCGGCCCGCATTCCCATGTTCAAAATCCCACATCAGCGGCGCGGTATTCAGGTAGGAAATTGCGGAAATACGCAGGCGGGTCATTCCTGTTTTGATTCTAGCAAAGCTTGACCTAAGACTTATTTGTGACAGCTTTCCTTGACCTCGCAGTGGCAAATGGCTACAGTCCGCCCAGTCCACCAGAACAGGAGGACGATCATGCCAAGCGTAGCCTCCGAATCCGCAACTCACATTCTGGAGTGGCTCGCCATTTCTCTTACGCAAGGCCTCGGCCCGACTAGGGCGCGCAAACTGGTGGAGCACTTCGGGAGCGTCGAAAGGGTCTTCCACGCCTCTCTCACGGAACTGGAAGCCACCGGAATCCAAGCAGTTTCGGCGCAGTCCATCGCCACCGGGAAATCCGCCGAGCTAGCCCGTGAGGAGATCGCACGCATTGCTGCGGCGCAAGTAACCGTCGTCTCGAACGAAGATTCGTTTTACCCCTCGCGTCTGAAAGAAATCTATGATCCACCCCTGGTCTTATATGTGCGCGGCAATCCCCAGGTGCTAAGGCAGCCCGGAATTGCTGTGGTGGGAACGCGCCATCCCACGCCTTACGGTTCGGGTATGGCAGAACGTTTGTCCAGCGATCTGGCAGCGCAGGGATTGGTCATCATCAGCGGCATGGCCCGTGGAGTCGATACCGCCAGCCATCGCGGCGCAATCAGTGCCAAAGGCAAGACGATCGCAGTATTCGGAACGGGCGTTGACGTCATCTATCCCAAAGAAAATTCCCGCCTTTCCGAACAGATTCTCGCGCTGGGGGGAGCGCTAATTTCCGAGTTCCCCATGGAAACGTTCGCCGCCCCGCAGAATTTTCCAATTCGCAACCGTATTCTCAGCGGCATGTCGGTGGGCGTGCTGGTCGTCGAGGCTGCCGAGTACTCCGGCACTCGCATTACGGCGCGCTGCGCGCTGGAGCAAAACCGCGACGTCTTCGCCGTCCCCGGCAATGTCACAAACAAGAATTCCTGGGGCCCAAACACCCTCATCAAACAAGGCGCGAAGCTGGTCGCCACATGGGAAGATGTTTGGGAAGATCTGCCGCCGGAGGTGAAGCTGGCTCTAACCCCGCCACCCGCGCCTGAATCCGGCGTAACGTCTTCCGCATCTCTATTCCCGGACACCGAGCTTCCTCCCCACGAGCAAAAAATCCTGACCTTGCTCAAGGCCGACGAAGCCACGCACATTGACGAATTAATGGAGGCATTGGAAAACGAGATGTCGTCCTCGGAAATCTTCGCAGCCCTTTTCGAACTGGAACTAACCGGTAAAGTCCGACAGATGCCGGGGAAGAATTTTGTAAAAAGCTTTTGAGCTACGAGCTTTGAGCTACGAACGTGCCAGCCAAGAAGGGAGAAGACGAAGTGCAGGACTTTAAAGAGTTGAAGGTATGGAGCAAAGCTCACGCGGTGACCTTAGCTGTTTACCAACTTGCGCGTCAGTTTCCGAAGGAGGAACTGTACGGCTTGACCAGTCAGATCAGGCGTTCAGCAGCCTCCGTTGGCGCAAATATCGCCGAAGGCTGCGGCAGGCGCTCAGACGGAGAACTGTGCCGTTTCTTGCAGATCGCCTACGGCTCAGCGGCTGAACTGGAGTACCATTTGTTGCTTGCTCGTGACTTGCACATCCTAGAGAGCGCTAAGTTTCAGATAATGGAGCGCCAAGTCGACGAAGTTCAACGCATGTTGACCTCCTTGATTCAGAGCGTTAGGCCGGCCTCCAAGGTGAAACTCGAACCTCGTCGGGAGCCCGCCAGAGCAATCGGTTCTAGCTCGCAGCTCGTCGCTCCCAGCTCCAAGCTCGTTTGCCCGTAACTTGTTGTTCTCCTCCCATTCGTGCTAGCTTCGAATCCAATTGTCAGGAACTGAGGGTACTTTGTTAAAAAGTTTAGTCATTGTCGAATCGCCCGCCAAGGCGAAGACCATCCAGAAATATCTGGGGAAGGGATTCACCGTCGAGGCCTCGCTCGGCCACGTCAAGGATCTGCCCAAGAGCACGCTAGGCGTCGATACCGACGACGATTTCGAGACCGACTACGTCGTCATCCCTGGGAAAGAAAAAGTTCTGGCCAAGCTAAAAAAGCTGGCGGGGCCGATGGACGCGATCTATCTGGCGCCTGATCCCGACCGCGAAGGCGAAGCCATCGCCGCTCATCTTGCCTTTGAACTGGATACCAACGGCCACACCAAGAAAAGCAAAGCCAAGAAGAAAAAGAAAGAAGATACGGACGCTCCGCCGCGCATTCAGCGCGTCACCTTCAACGAAATCACCAAACGCGCGGTCCAGGCGGCTTTCGAGCATCCACGCGCCATCGATCAAAATCTGGTCGACGCGCAACAGGCGCGGCGCGTGCTCGACCGGCTGGTGGGTTATCAGGTATCGCCATTGCTGTGGGATAAAGTCCGCCGCGGACTCTCCGCCGGACGCGTGCAGACGGTCGCCCTGCGTTTGATCGTAGAGCGCGAGCGTGAAATCAAAGCGTTCGAGAAGAAAGAATATTGGACGATCGACGCCCACCTGGCCGCCAGCAAGCCGCCCGCATTTGACGCGCGCTTTCTAGGTAAAGGCGAGGAAAAGATTGAAGTCACCAACGGCGAAGACGCGGAAAAGATCCGCGCCGCTCTCGAACAGGCCGATTGGCTGGTTCGTTCCGTCGACAAAAAAGAACGACGTCGCAATGCCGCTCCGCCCTTCACCACCAGCAAGTTGCAGCAGGATTCTTCCCGCAAGCTCCGCTTCAGCGTGAAGCGCACCATGATGATCGCGCAGCGCTTGTATGAAGGCGTGGAGCTTGGCGAAGAAGGTCTGGTCGGCCTCATTACTTATATGCGTACCGATTCCACTCGCGTCGCGCCCGAAGCTATCCAGGAAGTGCGCGAGTATGTCGGAAAGGAATACGGCGCCGCCTACCTCCCGGAAACGCCGAACACGTTTAAAGAGAAGAAGGAAGCGCAAGCGGCTCACGAAGCCATTCGGCCCACTGCGGCCATGCGCCATCCCGATCAGATCAAACAATACTTAAAAGAAGATGAGTACAAAGTCTATAAGCTGATCTGGCAGCGTTTTGTGGCGTCGCAGATTATGCCCGCGGTCTTCGACCAGACCACGGTCGACATCGATGCCAAGCCGAAGAATGGCGACGCATACTGGTTCCGCGTAACCGGATCGGTAATGAAGTTCGACGGCTTCCTGAAGGTTTACGAAGAATCAAAAGAAGGCAAGGACGAAGAAGACGAAGAACTCAAGCACAAGCTCCCCGCGCTGGAAGCTGGACAAAAACTCACACTGAGGGAACTGAAGCCCGAACAGCACTTCACCGAGCCGCCGCCGCGCTACAACGAAGCCTCACTGGTGAAAGAGCTGGAAGAACGCGGCATTGGCCGCCCTTCCACCTACTCGGCAATTCTCTCGACGATTCAAGAGCGGCAATACGTGCAGAAGATTGGCGGAAAGTTTACCCCAACGGAGATTGGACTGGTGGTCACTGACCTGTTGGTTGAGAATTTCCGCGACATTTTCGACGTGGCCTACACCGCCCACCTGGAAGAAGAACTCGACGATATCGAAGAAGGCAAGGAAAAGTGGACGGATACCCTCGCCGAGTTCTACAAGAAGTTTACAAAAGATCTCAAATATGCCGAAAAGCATATGGAGAACATCAAGCGGATGGAGAAGCCCACCGACGAGAAGTGTGAGCGTTGTGGGGCACCGCTAGTGATTAAGTGGGGCAAGCACGGTTCCTTCTATGCGTGCAGCACCTACGACAAAGAAAATAAGGATACGTGCACCTTCACCAAAGAGAATCCCATTAACCTGCCCGATCTCGATTCCGCCGACGTGCAGGAAACCCAACAGGAAGAATATTGCGAGAATTGCGGGCGAGTGATGGTGCTCAAGCGCGGCCGCTTCGGCCAATTCATGGCCTGCACCGGCTATCCAGATTGCAAAACCACCCGGCGGCTGGATCAAGGCAAGAAGGTCCCGGATATCCCACTGGACGAACTGTGCCCGAAATGCGGCCGCAATATGATGATCCGTCACGGCCGCTTCGGTGAATTCACCACCTGCAGCGGATACCCAGAATGCAAGTATGTAAAGCAAAACTTCATCGGCGTAAAGTGTCCGGAATGCAAAGACGGAGAACTGGTCGAGAAGCGAGCGCGCAAGGGCAACACGTTCTATGGCTGCGGAAATTATCCCAACTGCAAATTCACTTCCGCCCACAAGCCGATTCCGGAGAAGTGCCCGACTTGCGGAAGCGAATATTTAGTTGAGAAGAATCTGAAAGCAGGGCCGGTCATCGCCTGCCCGAACAAGGAATGCGACTACGAGCGCGCAGCGCCCCCTCCGGAAGCGGCGGCAACCGGTGCTTCGTAAGAACGCGTTGATTCCTCGAGGCGCGCCAACGAGCTTAAATCAAAATCCCTCGTTCTTCACTGGAGAGAGACAATGCCTAAGAAGCCGACCGCTACCGACGCTCAACTGATTCTCCAACTCTACGATCTGCGCCGTGAACCGGAAATGCGCAAGGCGCGACACTGGGTGCTCACTGAGTTCTGGCCGCAGAATGCCGATGACTATGTCAAGATTGCGATGGCGATGGGCACGCCGGAAAACGCATGGCTGCGCCAGGTCTCGAGCTACTGGAGCATGGCGGCATCGTTCGCGCTCAGTGGAGCGCTCAACTCTGATTTGTTTTTACAGCCCGCAGTCAGCGGAGAGATGTTCTTCTTGTTCGCCAAAGTCCATCCTTTTATCAAGGAACTTCGCGAGAAGTTGGGCGACCCCAAGTCTTTCGGCGTCATCGAAAAGCTCATTACCGGCTCCAAAGATTCCCGTAATCGCCTGACCTTTACGATCCAGCGCGTGCAAACCCTCAGTCAGAAGAGAGCGGCGGCTAAGGCCAGTTAGTCCGCACGGTTCTGTTATCCTAGTGCGTTGTGCGGATGATCTGGTGGTTCCTGATCCTTGGCGTGAGCACGCTGGTGGTAGTGTGCGTAGCCATCGCGCTCTTTATGCGGCTGCGGCGGCATTTACAAGCCGCCCAGGCTGCGCAGGATAAAACCTCCGGCGTGGTTGACGTGAACGGAGGGCCAGACGCTGGACTTTAACTTCGCCCCATCCGACGTCTATGCGGTTGTTCACTTACATGGAGACGCTCTCATGGCAAAATCTGCAATCCAAACCGTAAGCGCTTCGGAGCCACATAGCTTCCTATCAGACGCCGCCCGGCAAGTCGCGCTGGTCGTGGGCGGCAGCCTTTTGGTGGCTTTATGCGCACATATCACCATCCCCCTTCCATTTACGCCTGTACCGTTAACGGTACAGAATTTCGGAGTGCTGCTGGTG
>Ga0116135_1001090_pt1 | contig 14305 bp, 13 predicted proteins | sample June2015DPH_20_1_FD_89738 | JGI IMG/M metagenome (GOLD analysis project Ga0116135, IMG submission 89738) | Peatland microbial communities from SPRUCE experiment site at the Marcell Experimental Forest, Minnesota, USA - June2015DPH_20_10 | ecosystem: Environmental > Terrestrial > Soil > Wetlands... | reverse complement strand
TGTGGCTGCCTCGGGCACGGCTTTCGCGCAAGCGACCGACGCTGCGTCCGGCGTCCCCGCCAAGGCGCCTGCGCCGAAGGACGTCACCCGCACCCTCGCCCACTATCTGGTCACCGCGCAATATGACGATCTTCCGGCCAATGTCCGCAGGGAAGGCGTGCGAACGCTGTTGAACTGGGTCGGCGTCGCGATCGGCGGATCGCATCATCAAACCGTCGATATCGCGGTCTCGGCACTGGCGCCGTTTTCCGGTCCGGCGCAGGCCTCGCTGTTCGGGCGCCGCGAGCGCTTCGATATCATGAATGCGGCCTTCATCAACGGCGTGTCGAGCCACATCTTTGACTATGACGACACCCATCTGAAAACCATCATCCATCCGGCCGGCCCGGTAGCGTCAGCCATTCTCGCGTTGTCGGAACTGCAGCCGGTCTCGGGCAAGGAGTTTCTCAATGCGCTGGTGCTCGGCGTCGAGACCGAGTGCCGGATCGGAAACTCGGTTTATCCCAACCACTACGATGTCGGCTGGCACATCACCGGCACCGCCGGGGTGTTCGGGTCGGCGGCGGCGGTCGGCAAATTGTTGAAGCTGAACGAACAGCAGATGGTGTGGGCGCTCGGCCTCGCCGCGTCGCAGCCGGTCGGCCTGCGCGAGTCCTTCGGATCGATGAACAAGAGCTTCAATCCCGGCAAGGCCGCCAGCAACGGCATCTTCGCGGCGATGCTGGCTTCGAAGAATTTCACCTCTTCCGACGGCATGATCGAAGCCAAGCGCGGCTGGGCCAACGCCATCAGCACCAAGCAGGACTACAATGAAATTCTCGGCGACCTCGGCAAGCGTTACGAGTCCACGCTGAACACCTACAAGCCGTTCGCCTGCGGGATCGTGATGCATCCGGCGATCGATGCCGCGATACAGCTGCGCAACGAGAACAGACTGACCGCCGACCAGATCGAGCGCGTCGATCTCAAGGTGCATCCGCTGGTGATCGAACTGACCGGCAAGAAGACCCCGCGCGAAGGGCTCGAAGGCAAATTCAGCATCTATCACGCCGTCGCGGTCGCGCTGGTCGAAGGCGCGGGCGGAGAGAAGCAATTCAGCGACCGGGCCGTGAACGATCCGACAATTGTCGCCCTGCGGGCCAAGGTGAATCCGGTGATCACGCCGGGCATCGATGCGGCGCAGGTCGATATGACGGTGGTGCTCAAGGATGGCCGCCAGCTCCATCGCTACATCGAGCACGCCATTGGCAGCGTGGAGAAGCCGATGACCGACCAGCAACTCGAAACCAAGTTCTCGGATCTGGCGGATGGCATTATTCCGGCGCCGGCGATCCGCCGGGTGATGGATGCCTGCTGGAACGTCGAGAATTTGCCGAGCGCCGCTGAAATCGCGAAAATGTCGGTCTCGGCCTGAGCGCGTAGCGCGAGGCCGGACCGCTTCAGGACATTCCCGGCGCAAAACGACCTATTGGGCTGGAGGCGCGGCCCTGTTGGCGTTGCCCACCGCATTGCCGACCTGCAGCGCCAGGTGGCTGTTGTTGGTTTGCGTGTTTTGCGGCCCGATCGTGATGATGAGATCGTGCGTGCGCGTGCGGCCGGTATTGAAGAACGGCGATGACCCTGTGTTGGCGGATACGCGTACCAGCTTCCAAGTCGGTGTCACGTTCGCGCTCGATACGATCACGAATTTGATTTCATAGGAGACCGCGTCCTTTCCGGGATTGCCGGTTGCGCCACCGCTGCCGCTTCCACCCCCACTGCTGCCGCTACCGCTTCCTCCGCCGCTACTTCCTGCGCCCGCTCCGCCGCCGCCACCTGGCAACGGCGCAGGCGGTGATCCGACCGAGGCCAGTGCGGTCGACACTTCCATCGCTCCCAGAAGCCAATCCTTGATTCCCAGATCGCCTTCGAGGATGAGCGGTGAGCTGGTAGCGGCTGTCCAGCCAAGGTCCATGAGAGGATCCTTGCCGGGCCTGCATATGGAAGCGGGGCTGTCGGGGATCATCAGGAACGCGATCGACCAGAACGGGTCGAATTTATCGATCCGCGTGGCCGTCGATGAGAACGTGCCGCCGAAGCCGAGACCGAAGGACTGGGCGGTGGTAACCGTATTGCCCGGACCAAATACATTTGTGGCGTTGGGGATCACCTGGTTCAGCGTAACACCGGGGCTTAGCCCCGAGGTCTCGTCGACCTGCAGGCTCAGACTTACCTGCGCCCCCCAGTCCATCGGAATCAGGCCGTGCTGCACGACGCGCAACTTCCCAGGAGGGCCTCCGAGCAGGTTAATTTTGTTGACCTGCTGGACCGCGTCCTTCAGCTGGCAATAGACATGTTTTTTGATCTCGAATTCGATCTGCGCGGCGCCTGGAACCTTCGCCTGTGTCGGTGGCTGAGCATCGGGCGGCTTGTCGACGTCCCAGGCCTCTTTGATATCCGGAACGGTGAGTCCGCAGCTTGCCGATAGACCGCCGGCAAGCATGATTGCGAGTACATGGACGCGCTGCCTGCGCATGGCCAATTACCTACAATGCAAATTACCTACACTACAAATACCCACGATGTATCTGGAATGCGACGTTGATCTCGTTCCGGGGATCAGCGCTTATTTCTGCGGCGCACTCTTTGAATTCTTCATCTGTTCGAGATTTTCGTTATTCCACCGTTGAATCGTCTGAAATTGCTCGTCAGTCAGAAAACCCTTGATGATGTGCGAGCAAATCTGTCCTCCGAGCACCCCGCCGGTGCACTGCGGCGGCGCGGGCGCTTTCTTCGCCATGGCTTGCGAAGTCAGCAATTCGAAAATCACCAAAGCTCCAACGATCGCGGTTGCTCGACGGTTTCTCATGGCCACCCCCTGTCATCTGTCGCGTTGAACCCGACAATTCGTCCCCACAGGCCATGCAATCTTAAAGCGAAATATCCTTCAACACAACAAGATTTCGGGAGAGCGTCGCCGGCGACTGGCGCACCTTTTGAATTCCCGCAGCGAGGCCCTGTCGACGCGCGCAAAGAAAAAGCCCCGGGAGCGCCGGGGCTTTTCTTCGATGGAGCGGAGTTCAGCGACCCGCGGGCGCCGAGAACCCGCCGCTGTAGCGTGACAACTCCGACTCGGCAGGCGCTGCATAAGCGTTGCTGTTGCGGAACTGCTCGCTTGCCGGTGCGGTCTTGCGGGCGTGATGGTGTTCGGCGGCAACGGCGGTTTGCGCTGATAATGCCGCAATCACCGAAGCGCCGAGGATGCTGAGAATGGTCTTTCGCATGGTGTTCTCCCTTCCTATGTCTTGCAGAACGTCGCCGATGGCGTCTTCTGTCCGCTACACATAGCGATGGTCGGGCGATCCGATAATCCGCGGAATTTGGAATAGACTGTTCCGTGGGACTGGATAATCCGGCGGGCAATATGTTCCATCGCGGGACACCGCCGGTTCCCGACGCGTGAATCATGAACGGCCCGATACAGCGACTTTTCGATCGCCGTATCAGGCCGGGCTTCAACCGGCATTGCTTCAACCGGTGTTGTCAGTGCGCGCCGCCGGCTTCGAGGTGACCGGGCTTGCGGAGCAGCACGGTCGCGATCAGTGCGACGATCAGCGTGACGCCCAGAAGATAGAACGTGTCGCTGAAGGCCAGGATGAAGGCCTGCTTCTGCACGGTTTGACCGATGGCGACCAGTGCGCGGTGCGATGCGTCCGCCGGATCGAGAACGCCGTGATTGATGAAATACTGCGTCAGCGCTTCAATCCGGGTGCGGGTGGCCTGTTCGAACAGCGAAACCGGCTGCATCAACACATTGGAATGATACTGCTCGCGCTTGGTCAGAAACGTCTGCAATATGGCGATGCCGATCGCGCCGCCGAGATTGCGCATCATGTTGAACAGCGCGGATGCGGAGCCGGCGTTTTCAGCTTCGATACCGGCGGTCGCGACGGCTGAAAGTGGTGCGAACGCCAGCGCCTGGCCGGCGGCGCGGATCACGTTGGGCCAGAACAACTGGTCGGAACCGTAGTCGGTCGTCATGTAGATGTTCATGAAATTGCTGACGGCGAACAGCGCAAACCCGACGCTGATCACGAGGCGCGAATCGAAGCGCTTCATCAACCGCGGCACCAGCGGGATCAACGCCAGTTGCGGCAATCCGGTCCAGGCCAGCACCATCCCGATCTGTTCGGCGTTGTATCCCTGGATGCGTGACAGATAGACCGGCATGATGAATACCGAGCCGTACAAAGCGACGCCGAGCAGGAAATTGGCGAGGCTGCCTAAACCGAAATCGCGCCGCGCCAGCAGCCGCAGGTTCAGCAGCGGCTTATTGCTGCGCAGTTCGACCCACAGGAACAGCGCCAGCGCGATGGCGGCGATGATCGACAGCCGCACGATGAACGGCGATCCGAACCAGTCGTCCTTGTTGCCCTCCTCGAGCACCGTCTGAAGCGCGCCCAGACCGACCGCCATGGTGATGATGCCCGGCCAATCGCCCTGGCGCAGCAGTTCCAGCTTCATGGGCCTGGCTTCCAGCGAAACCCACAGCATCCCGATCATCAGCGCGCCCGGCGCGAGATTGACGTAGAAGATGTACTGCCAGCCCCAGTTTTCGGTGAGGTAGCCGCCGATGGTCGGACCGATCGCCGGCGCGAAGGTCGCCGACAGCGCGAACAGCGCAAGACCCACGGGCTGCTTGGCCTTCGGCAACAGCGTGATGATCAGCGTGAAGGCCATCGGGATCAGCACGCCGCCGGCAAATCCCTGCAGCGCGCGCAGCGCAATCATCTGCGGCAGATCCTGCGCCAGGGCGCAGGCGGCGGAAAACGCGAGAAACAGGATCGCGTTGGTCAGGAGATAGACGCGGATCGAGAACACTTGCGCGAGCCAGCCGCTCAAGGGGATCACGATGATCTCGGCGATCAGGTAAGAGGTCGAAATCCAGCCGCCATCATCGATGCCGGCGCCGATCGCACCCTGGATGTTCTCCAGCGATGCGTTGACGATCTGGATGTTGAGCACCGCCATGAAGGCGCCGAGCGTGGCGCCGATCACCGCAAGCCAGGTCCGGGCCGAAACCGAAGGCGTTGCCTGCGGCGCGCGGCTTTTCGGTGAATGATCGGATAGTTCGACGCTTTCGATGGTGGTCGTGAGCGCGGTCATGTTGGCCTCCCCTTGACGGCTCAGCCGCCATTCGATCGCGCCAGAGCGAGGTGCGATACGGGCTTGCTGTTCGGCTCCTGCTCGGCGAGCACAGTCGCCTTGGTGTTGATGACGGGCTCGGCAGACATGCCCGGACGAAGCAGGCCGGTCAGGCGGTGATCGTCGAGCACGATCTTCACGGGAACACGCTGCACGATCTTGGTGAAGTTGCCGGTCGCATTATCCGGCGGCAGCAGCGCGAATTCGAGCCCGCTCGCCGGAGACAGGCTGTCGACGTGGCCCCTGAGCCGGGTGCCGTGGAAACTGTCGATCTGGATTTCCACCGGCTGGCCGTCGCGCACATGGGTAAGCTGGGTTTCCTTGAAATTGGCCACGACATAGACCGCGTCGAGCGGGACCACCGCCATCAATTGCGTTCCGGCCTGCACGAATTGGCCGACCCGGAGCGAGCGCGCGCCGATCGTGCCGTCGACCGGAGCCGATATCTGCGTATAGGACAGGTTCAGCGCGGCCTGTTGTTCGACCGCGCGGGCGTGATCCAGTTGCGCCACCGCCTTGGCGCGGTCGGTGGTGAGAACGTCGACCTTCTTTTCCGCCGCAAGCAGACCGGATTTGCCGTGCTGCAACTGTGCGATTTTTTCGCGCAGTGCCGCGTCGGTCTGCTGCGCGCGCTGGATGGTGCCGGAGCCGGACTTCATCAGGCCGTCGTAACGGACCTGTTCTTCGCTCGCGAATTGCAGATTGGCTTCGGCGGCGGCGACGTCGGCGGTTTCCTCCGCGATGACCGGCTGCTGCAGGGCGATCTGCGCATCGAGGTTGCGCACCGCGGCCTCAGCGCCTGCGACGTCGGCGTGGGCCTGGTTGAGCGCGGTTCTGAAATCGCGATCGTCGATCCGGGCCAGCACCTGTCCCGCCGTCACCGGCTGGTTGTCGCCGACCAGGACTTCCGCGAGATAACCGGACACTTTCGGCGAGACGATCGTGGAGTCGGCCTTGACATAGGCGTCGTCGGTCGATTCCAGGTACCGCCCGGTGGTAAGATAGCCGTAACCGAAGTCGGCGGCGCCGGCGGCGCCGATCGCCAGTGCCAACGCGAGAGCCACGCGCTTGATCGCCTGCCGCGACGGGCGAAACTGCGTTTTCGCATTCGAATCAGTGACATAAGATAAGACCATGACATTCGCTTCCCAAAGGTCGGCCCCTCCCCAAAGGAGGTGCCTGTGGTTTGACCCCCTAGATGCAATGTCCCGCGCGATATGATAATGGCCAAAGAAGTGGAAGGATTATCCAGTGTGAGCGGATAATCGGAGACACTGATGGATAGGCTGACCAGTCTGACGACGTTCGTCCGGGTCGTTGATAGCGGCGGTTTTTCAGCGGCCGGACGTCGCCTGAACATGTCGACCACGATGGTGAGCAACCACGTTAACGCGCTCGAGGAACGGCTAGGGGCGCGGCTGCTTAATCGCACGACGCGCAAGGTGAGCCTGACCGAGGTCGGAAAGGCCTATTACGATCGCTGCACGCAGATACTTGCCGACCTCGAACAGGCCGACGACATCGCCGGCGCCTTGCAATCGACGCCGCGCGGCACGCTGCGCATCTACACCGCTACCCATATGGTCCCGTTCGTGGCACCGGCGGTTGCCGAATTTCTCGCCTCCTACCCCGACGTCAAGATCGACCTGACCATGGGCGAACGAGAGATCGACATGGTCGACGAGGGTATCGATCTGGCGATCCGGCTCGCACCGCCGCCGGATTCCAGCCTGATTGTGCGCCGTCTCGCGACATGGCGGCATGTGCTGTGTTGTTCGCCGGCCTATCTCAAGAAGCACGGGCCGGTGCAGCAATTATCCGAACTCTCAGACCATAATTGCGTTCGCCACGTCCTTTATCCCTATAGCGATGGCTGGCATTTCCTGAATCCTGAGGGCGCGCCGGTGTCGGTCCGGATCTCCGGCAATCTGCTCACCAATAGTGGCGAGGCGCTGCGGCTGGCCGCCCTGCAGGGGATCGGTATTGCTCTGGCCGCGGGATTCCTGGTCGCCGACGATCTCCAATCCGGCCGTCTGGCCCGCCTGTTGCCGGACTACCGGCCGGTGGAACTGACGATGAATGCGGTCTATCCACATCGCCATCATCTGTCGGCGAAGGTCCGCAGCTTCATCGATCTTCTCGTGCGCCACAGTGCCGAGCATCAGAAGCTGATCAATCCATTTTCTTGAACCCGTCATCCGGAACGCAAGTTCGTCGCATTATAAATCAGTGCCCTGGCAGGCATTACCGTGTCATCGTCCCACCTTCTCTCACATGAGCATCAGCCGCTTATTAACCCTGGTTTCTTGAACGAGGCGAGCATCGAGCCTTTTCGATGCTCGTCTAGTTTGGAGGAGGCGCGCGACGCAGAAACCAGTCGCGCAATCGGCACGCCCCTATGTCGTTCCGGATTGGAATATCCGCTCTCCGCCGATTGTGTTGCGGGAATCATCGGCGGAACGCAGGTAACTCGCCTGAGAGTCAGTTAAAGGTGTTTCTGCGATCGAAGTCGACATTGCCGTTCGCGACGCTGTTCGCACGGCCCTCAATTGAGTTGTTGGCGTTGCGGAACTGCTGGCTCGCCGATATCGGCGCACGGTACGCTTTGCGCACATGATGCTCCGACGCTGTGGCCATTTGAACCGCCGATCCGGAAATCAGCAACACTCCGAGAATGGTTAGAATTGTCTTTCGCATGGTCCTCTCCTGTTACACGATATCACGAAGCGATTTTGCCTCGCGTCGCTCAGAGATGGAGCCAGACGGCTGATCTGATAATCGGTGGAAATGGGGAAGGACTATCAACCGGGAGCGGATAAACAGCTAAGAGGACAACTCAGCCATGCATCAGAAGCTGATCAATCCATTTTCTTGAGCCGAGGCGATGCGTGCATCGCCGATCTAGCCACCCTTCGTCGCCGTCTTCGCGACCCGCACGGGCCGCTTCCTGCCGCCCTTGCCTTCGTGCTCCAGCGCGCTGCGCACCGCTTTGAATTCCTGCAGCGAGGCCTTGTCGACGCGCGGAAACTTCAGATTGAGCCCGTCAAGCGCGCTGACGATCGCAGATCCGATCACCACCCGCGCGAACCATTTGTGATCGGCCGGCACCACATACCAGGGCGCCGCCACCGTCGAGGTGTGCCTGACGATGTCCTGATACACCGCCTGATACCTGTTCCACCGCGCGCGCTCGGTGATGTCAGCCATCGAGAATTTCCAGTTCTTCGCGGGCTGGTCCAGCCGGTCGAGAAATCGCGCGCGCTGCTCCTTTTTCGACACATTGAGGAAGAACTTGAGAATGATGGTGCCGTTATGCGCGAGATAGCGCTCGAACGCGGTGATATCCGCGAACCGCTCGCGCCAGATGTTCTTGGTCACCAGCGAAGGCGGGATCTTCTCCTTGGCCAGCAGTTCCGGATGTACCCGCGTCACCAGGCATTCTTCATAATAGGAGCGGTTGAAGATGCCGATGCGGCCGCGCGCGGGCAGCGCGATCACGCTGCGCCACATGAAATCATGGTTGAGTTCATGCACTGTCGGCTGCTTGAACGACGTGACCTCGCAGCCCTGCGGATTGACGCCGTCGAAAATGCTCTTGATCGCGCTGTCCTTGCCCGCCGCATCCATGCCCTGAAAGATCAAGAGCAACGACCAGCGATCCTGCGCGTAGAGCTTTTCCTGAAAATCGCTCAAGCGTTTACGATTGGCGTCGAGGATCTTTTCGCCTCTGTCCTTGTCGAGGCCGCCTCTGTCATTGGTCTTGTACGACCTCAGATGAAACGTGCCCGATCCGTCAAACCGGAACGGCGCGATAAAGGGTTTCAGCTGGACACCGAGAGACGGCGCGGGTTTTTTGCTCATGAGGTCGGGACTCCGGTTCGGCGCGGAAACGAAGGTATAGGGCGGGAGTGATCCAAGCCAGACTTTCACTCCGTCATTCCGGGATGGTCCGAAGGACCAGACCCGGAATCTCGAGATTCCGGGTTCGATGCTTCGCATCGCCCCGGAATGACATCGCTACGCCGAAAACTGCTGCTCGATAAACGCCGTGATAAAACGCGGCATCGCCGCGGTGAGATCGGAGGCCCGGCGCACCAGATGGATGGCGGTGAGTTCGGGCTGGTGCTGCGCCGCCAGCGTGGCTTCGATCCGCGCCCGCACCGCTTCGCCCGGCAGATCGACGTTCAAAATCCTGATCATCGCAATGCTCGCACCGGTCACGACGCAATCCCAGTGCAGGTCGGGCCTGTAATCGGCCGGTGTCAGCCCGGTTTCCTCCTCGATCTCGCGCGCCACGCTGCCGGGTATATCGACCGCACCATCGCGCAAATCCTCGGGGTCGGGCGTCCCGGCCGGAAAGTAAATCCGCCCGGCATTGGCGGTATGCTGGCCCATTTCGCCCATCACGAAGGCGCCGTCGGCGCAACGCAGCGCGCCCATGCCAAAGCCGTTGAACGCGCCCGCCTCCGGAAAACCCCAGTCGCGCCAGGCCAGCAGACTGGCGAAATCGGTCTCGAAATAACTGGCGCGGAAGCGATCGCCGGTGAAGCTGGGATCGCGACCCAGCAGCACGCGGCCATTCCAGATTTGCGGAGTCTCGCGCTGTTTGAGCGCAAAATGCGCGTCGATCTCGCCGCGCCGCGCTTCGGCGAATGGCCACCGCCACGGCTGGAAACCCAGATCAAGCTGCGAGACCCGATGAATGACCGGTGGCGTCATGTTATCCGGCACTTTTCACTTCGCATTCATGCCCGTCGTCTTGCTGGCCTGCTCGACATATTTGTTGGTCCAGGTCTTGAGAACGTCGACATTGGCCTTGGCGACATCGGGCGAGCTCTCGCTGAACACCGCGAGCACCGCGTCGGCGCCCTTGGGATCCATCTTGCCGGTTTCCGAATACATCGGGATCGTGTTCTTGAGCGCCGCGAGATAAAGCTCCTTGTTCTTGCCGACCATTTCCGGCGGCATTTTCGCCATGACATCCTCCGGCGAATGCGCATGGATCCAGGCCAGCGTATTCAGGATCGCGTTGGTCAGGGCCTGAACTTCCTTGTCATGCGCCGATATCCACGCCGTCGTCGAATACAGCGCGCCGCCCGGATATTCGCCGCCGAACACGTCAAGCGTGTCTTTCTGCGTGCGCGTATCGGACAGAATGCGCAGCTCCGGATGGCCGCCCTGCAACACCGTGACCGACGGGTCCAGCATCACCGCCGCGTCGATCTGGCCCTGCTCCATCGCCGCGACGGAAGTGGCGCCAAGGCCGACGCCAATGACGGCGGTGCTGGCGGGATCGACGCCGTTTTTCTTCAGGAGATATTTGAGAAAGAAATCGGTCGAGGAACCCGGCGCGCTGATGCCGACCTTCTTGCCGGCCAGATCCTTGATCGATTTGATCTCGCTGGTGTGCATCGGCGATACCACCAGCACCAGCCCGGGATAGCGGTCATAGACCACGAAACTCTGCAGTTCCTGCTTCTTGGCGGCGAGATTGACGCAGTGGTCGAAATAGCCCGATACCACGTCGGCGCTGCCGCCGAGCACGGCCCTGAGCGCATCCGAGCCGCCCTTGAGGTCGACCAGTTCGACGGCCAGGCCGGCCTTCTCGAACTCGCCGAGTTGCTGCGCCAGCACGGTCGGCAGATAGCACAGGCAGGCGCCGCCGCCGACCGCGATCGTCACCTTGGCCTGTGCCGCCGCCAGATCGCACACCAGCACCAGCGCCAGCAGCGTCGCGGCCAGCCGTCCGAATATCGTCCTCATGAGTATCTCCGGTCTATTGCGGCGCAGGATAGAGCAGTGTGCGCACCTTGAGAAGGTGCCTATGCTCCCTCAGCGTCATTGCGAGCGGAGCGAAGCAATCCAGCCTTGCTTTGCCGCTCTATGGATTGCTTCGCTGGCGCTCGCAATGACGGATAGGGATCTACCCCCGGCCCTCGGCCACACTCGGGCGCCAGACCAGCAGGCGCCGCTCGACCAGCGTCACCATGATATCGATCAGGATCACGAACACCGACAGCACGAACATGCCGGCGCACACGCCGGCGACGTCGAATACGCCTTCGGCCTGCTGGATCAGATAGCCGAGCCCGGCCGCCGAGCCGAGATATTCGCCGACCACCGCACCAACCACCGCGAAGCCCACCGAGGTGTGCAGCGAGGAAAACATCCACGACAACGCCGAGGGCCAGTAGACGTGCCGCATCAGCTGCCGCTCGCTCATGCCGAGCATGCGGCCGTTGTCGAGCACGGTCCTGGAGACCTCCTTGACGCCCTGATAGACGTTGAAGAACACGATGAAGAACACCAGGGTGACGCCGAGCGCGACCTTCGACCAGATGCCGAGGCCCAGCCACAGCGTGAAGATCGGCGCCAGCACCACGCGCGGCAGCGCGTTGGCCATCTTCACATAGGGATCGAACACCGCCGCGACCCGGGGCTGGCGCGCAAACCAGAAGCCGACCATGACGCCACCGAACGATCCGATCGCGAAAGCGAGGATCGACTCCCACAGCGTGATCGCGAGGTGCTTCCAGATCACGCCGGTGGAGAACCACTCGAAGATCTGGCTGCCGACATCGACCGGATTGGAAAAGAAGAACGGCGGCAGCAGCGTGTGCCCGAACATCGGCACGGTGGCCAGGAGCTGCCACAGCCCGAGACCGACCACCGCGACCAGCAACTGAAAGATGAGCAGCGTCAAGCGCGACATCGCGAATATTCTCTTTCGTCGTCCCGGCGAACGCCGGGACCCATAGCCACCGGCGTTTGTTGTTGCAGAAGGCCTCTCACACATCGCCTAAACGACAGAAGACGGCGTATGGGTCCCGGCGTTCGCCGGGACGACGTGGGGATAGACCTACTCTCTGCCGCAAGGAAGAGAGTAGGTGCAGATTTGGTATTACGGCTTGGAGAAGGTGCCGATCAAACCGGTCGCGACCTTGACGTGACCATCGAGCGCCTTGATCACCTCGTCACGCGTCAGTCCGGGCGCGAGCGCCGTCGGCTCGAGGTCGGTCGCCATCAGCGTGAGGGTGTAGTGATGCGGCGCGCCGGGAGGGGTGCAGGGTCCGAAATAGGTCGACAGTTTCATCAGGCTGGTGCCGCCGACATATTTGTCGCTCGGCTTCGACACTTCGCCTTCGGCAAAGCCGGTGACCGATGCTGGAATGCCATAGGCCACCCAATGGCTGACGCCGCCGGGGGGACGGCCTTCCGGATCGAACATCAGCAGCGCAAAACTCTTGGTGCCTTCCGGCGGGTTAGCCCAGGACAGGGCCGGCGAGACGTTCTCGCCGACGCAGTTCGGATTGGATTTGTTGTTGCCGGCGTTCTTCACCGCCAGCCGCTCGCCGTCCTTGAAGCTCGGCGACGTCAGGGTGAAAGCGGCCTGCGCGTTGGCATCGTGAGCACCGCACAAACCCGCCAGCGCGACGGTAACGGCGAGAGCTGAACCACGTAAAAGCATGTCGTCTCCTCTTAATATTGTTGGCGATACGAGTGTAAAGCGAAGCGAGTGTAACCTTCGACACATCCAGATCAAGGCAACGTCGCAGATCAAGGCAACATCCGCGATCAAGGCGACGTCACCCGGCCGCTGCCGGCGCTTGAGCTGATTGTGCGTAGCCTTTCAACACCTCATCCTTGAGAACACTCCATATCTCACGATGAAGTGAGTGAAATTCCCTGTCCATCCGGACCTCCAGAATATCGCGCGGCCGCGCCAGCGGCACGCGCCAGTCGCCGATGATGCGCGCGCCGGGCCCGGCCGACATGATCACCACGCGATCCGCCAGCGCGATCGCCTCTTCGAGATCGTGGGTCACGAACAGCACCGCCTTGCGGTCGGCATTCCACAGTTGCAGCAGCAAATTGCCCATGATCTGGCGGGTCTGGGCATCGAGCGGCCCGAACGGCTCGTCCATCAGCAGAATCTTGGGATCGCGGATCAAGACCTGCGCGAGGCCGATACGCTTGCGTTGCCCGCCCGACAGCATATGCGGATAGCGATTGCCGAACGCCCCGAGCCCCACCTGAGTGAGCCAGCCTTGCGCGCGTTCCAGCGCCTCTCCGCGCGGCGTGCCCGTGATCTCAAGCCCGATGGCGACGTTGTCGATCGCGGTCTTCCAGGGAAACAGCGCATCGGCCTGGAACAGGTAACCGGCCTGCCGGTTGAGGCCGGTGAGCGGCGCATCGAAGATCCGCACGCTTCCCGATACCGGCTTGAGCAGGCCGGCGGCGACATTGAGCAGCGTCGATTTTCCGCATCCGGTGGGCCCGACAATGGCGACGAACTCGCCATCCTCGACCGCCAGCCGGGCCTGCTCGACCGCGGTGTAAACACGGTTGCCGGCAACACGGAATGCGACCGTCGCGTTGTCGAGCGCGACCGCCGTCGATACTGCGGTAACACCCGCCTGCACGCGCTTCCCCGATACTGCCTTGTTGCGATGGGTGGATTACCGCGAACGCCACCACAATTCAACCGATACGGCCCACCGACCGGCCATACGCGGCCGGCCGGCTGGCTTGGTTGCCTCCCGGCGCTGTGATAGTCCCACGATATGACCGCCGCCCCGCCCCTGATCGCATTCGCGCATGTCGGCAAGAGCTTTGACGGCGGCCGCCTGAAGGCCGTGGACGACGTCTCGCTCGAGGTCGCCGAGGGCGAATTTCTCGCCATCGTCGGCGGCTCCGGCTCCGGCAAGACCACGCTGCTGCGGCTGGCGAACCGGCTGATCGATGCCGATACCGGCCGCATCACGGTCGAGGGCGAGGACGTGCGCGCGGCCGACCCTGTTTCGTTGCGCCGCCGCATTGGCTATGTGTTCCAGAGTGGCGGGCTTTTCCCGCATATCAGCGTCGCCGGCAATATCGGGATCACGCCGAAACTGCTGGGCACGCCGACGGCGGAGATCGCCGCGCGGGTCGACCAATTGCTCGATCTGGTGCGGCTCGATCGCGCGCAATACCGCGATCGCTTCCCGCATGAATTGTCCGGCGGCCAGCGCCAGCGGGTCGGCGTCGCCCGGGCGCTGGCGGCACGGCCGCGGATCGTGCTGATGGACGAGCCGTTCGGCGCGCTCGATCCCCTCACCCGCGATGCGCTCGGCGACGACTA
>Ga0116135_1001087_pt1 | contig 14323 bp, 13 predicted proteins | sample June2015DPH_20_1_FD_89738 | JGI IMG/M metagenome (GOLD analysis project Ga0116135, IMG submission 89738) | Peatland microbial communities from SPRUCE experiment site at the Marcell Experimental Forest, Minnesota, USA - June2015DPH_20_10 | ecosystem: Environmental > Terrestrial > Soil > Wetlands... | reverse complement strand
GTCATCCTGAGCGAAGGTTGTGCTTCGCGACAGCGAAGAACAATCGCAGTCGAAGGATCCCATCTAGTTCACTAGCCCTCTGGCTTTCGATGGAATTTCCAAGCGTTATCCGCTCGGCACTCGGTACTCGCAGCTCACTATTAACTCCCTCAACGCATCACCCGGCCGCTCCGCCCGCATCAACGTCTCCCCAATCAGAAACGCGTTGTACCCGGCCGCCCGCAGCCGCGCAATATCTTCTCCCGACCGAATCCCGCTCTCCGCCACCTTCACCACATCCTTGGGGAGCCGCTCCGCCAGCCGCAAAGCCGTGCTGCCGTCTACCTTAAATGTTTGTAAGTCCCGCGTGTTCACCCCAATCAGATCGCATCCCGTGTCCACCGCACGCTGTAACTCATCCTCATCGTGAACTTCGCACAAAATATCCAATCCGCGCACCCGCGCACTTCGAGCCAACGCGATCAACTCCTCCTGCGACAATGCCGCCACAATCAGCAACACCGCGTCCGCCGAATTCGCCCGCGCCTCAAGCAACTGAAATTCGTCCACAATAAAATCCTTGCGCAGGCACGGAATCTTTACTCGCGCCGATGCCCTCCGCAGATTCTCCAGCGAACCCTGAAAGTATTCCTCATCCGTCAGCACCGAAAGCGCAGTTGCTCCCGCCCCTTCCAATTCAACAGCCAACTCTTCTGCACAAAACTTCGCCCGAATTAATCCCTTCGACGGCGAGGCCTTTTTCAACTCCGCAATCACAGCCACGCCATCTGTGCCTTTTCCCAGCAAGGCCCGTCGAAATCCCCGCGGCACGTGCTGTTCCGACTGCCGTTCCAACTGGCGCACGTCCGCCAGACGCTTCGTCTCACTCATCTTCCTGCGCGTCGCGTCAACGATCTGGTTCAGAAAAACAGGCATACAAGTCCCTGAATTATACGGGACAGATCAGTTTTAAATGTTAAGAGTTCAATGGATTCGGCTCAAGCGACAAATCCCCTCGGGCCGAAAATCAAATCCATCTTCATGCAAGCAAGCGGGCTACTGACAGATCGCTTCAAGCTGCTTGTAAGGCTTGTCGGTATGCTCCGGATATTTGATCTGCTTCACTTGCATCCATTGATCGAGCATCGTTCCCGCATCGTGCAGCCCCACATCCGGATCGCCCTCATAAATCGGATCGCTCTCCGCCTCCTGCAGCGTCACCAGCTTGAATCCTTTTTTCTTCAACAGGTCGAGAGCATCGGGCAAAATTGTGCTGCTGAATGCTCCCAAATGCATGAGCAACACATAATTAATCTGATGCCCGTAGATCAGGGTCGCCTGTTCGCGCCCAAGATCGAGGAAATCCGAGGCGGTGCTCAAATAACTCGACCGCAACCACGCGATCGACTTCGCATCATTCTTCGTCACGCATCGCGCGTACGCCGTGTTCCACAGATAATCTTCCCAGTCGAGCGTCACCTGCGCGATCCGGTAGCCACGTGTCTTCAGATACGCCCGCACTGCGCGCCGCTTTTCCACCGTGTCGCCTTCATGCAGATAGGGATAGCGAAGCCAGTGCCAATCGTCGTTCGCATTCCCTTTGGAAGAATTTCCCGAAGAGTCGAGCTTCAACAACTCGAGCACCGGCTCGTTCTCGTCGATCTCCCGTTCGAACGCCTCGGCCGAGTTCTGCTCCAGATCCATATGCGAGTACGTATGATTTCCCACTGGCTCCGCCGCAGCCCAGAGCTTTAGGGCCTCGGCGCTGTCCGGATTGCCTTCTAACCTCTGCGCATTGATGAATCCATACACCGGAGGCAGGTGCCGTTTCTTTAGAATCGCCACAACGTCCCGAGCCGTCTGCGCACGCGTCACGCCCGGCGGAAGGCTTCCATTCAGCGGCAAGTCATCCATGGTGATAGCCAGGTTTTGTGCGACGCAGATTCCAGCGAGCACTAGAAAGAAAACAAATGCCATCAGACTTCTGCACCCAAAGCGGAGAAGAATTTTCATGAGAAAGAGTGTACTTCATCCGGAAAACTGAAAGTGCCAGCTCGACCCAATCGTGAGAGGCTCACTGTAGCTTCGCGAATTCTGCCTTCGCCTGTTTCAGAATCGGAATCTCAGGATCAGCGTCTTTCCAAAGCGCGAAAAAATCTTTATACGCAATTACTGACCTCGCACCGGCGCTTTCCGCATCTACTCCGTGCAACTTCTCGCTTTCCATCACCTTCGCCCGGGCCACTCCCAGATGGGCCAGCGCTCCCGTCCAGCAGTTCACAACCAGTCCGCTGTGATCGAGAATCTTCTGGAATTCAGCCGCCGCCGCCGCACCGTCGCCGATCGCCAAATAAGCCTGGCCTCTCACATAGGGGGCATAGAGGCACGAAGCATTGGCGGAAAATGGGATCAAAGCTAAATCCATCGCCTTCACGGACGCAAGCAGATTCATCGCCGCACTCGGGTTGTGCTTATCGAGCGCCACCTGCGCCGCAGCTGTCGGAAGCCAGAGCGATTGCATTTGAGTATCCATGGGGAATTTCGCTGACAGTTTTCTCGACAGCTCTTCTGCTCGCCCCGTATCCCCACTCAACGCAAACGCCAAAGTCGCTTCCACTTGAACGCCGGGACTCTCCGGTGCCGCCTTTAACGCCGCTTCCGCAGTCCGCCGCGCCTCGGATTGCTCGCCAACTCCCGCCTCGCGCAGAGCCGCGTTGGCTTGCCACATCCCAGCATTTTCTTTGTTCACCGCCCGCAACGCGGCGTGTACTCCCTGCTCGGTTAGTTCTCCAGCCCTGCGGAACTGGCCTCGGTAGGCCATAGTGTCGGACTCAAGCGACAATCCCTGGCTACTGTATTCAGGCCGGGTCTGTAGCCAGGACAATTCGTTCGACATGCCAGCCTCATCGCCCGCCAGAAAATCTGCCGCATATAGATTGAGATGAATGTTCACATCGTCCAACTTGCGAGCCTGTGCTTCCTCCGAAGTACGCCGCGCCTCATCAATGCGTTGCAGCGCCAACAGAGCCGCTCCCAGGTTCACATACCCAATCACATTATCCGGCGACAGCCGCACGAATTCTCGATTCGCCTCCAGAGCCTTCTCATGCATTCCCAACTCCGAGTCCGCCATCGCCAAACTGCCCCACGCTATGTAGTCGCGCGGATAGCTCTCCACCCACTCCTCGTAAGTCTGCCGCGCCTTCTCGAGTTCACCGCTCACATCCAGGTAGTAATACCCGGCAATCAGCAGCTTCTCGCGTTCGCTTGCACGGTCGCGAACCTCAAACGCTTTGGCGAAATAGTCCCGCGCCTGCCCATAATCTGCCATGTCGTTATAGTTGCCACCCACCGCCCAATATGCCAGCGCAAATTTCGGATCAAGCTCAATCGCCCGCAACCCGTGCGGCAACGCCGCCGCCGAACCCTTTTCCCGCATTGCCTTTAACTGCAAGCTGTATTCCCTCAACGCCTCAAGCGATGACGTCGTCGCCTGCTCCAGCGAAGTGTCGAACTTTTGAACGGTGGCCAGCGATTCTCCCAAATCGCTGCGCAAATGGCTCGCCGACACACCGAGCGCGTCCAGCACTTTTTCCTTTGCCGGAGCCGTAACCTGCTGCTGCGCCAGAATATCTCCGGTCCGGCAGTTCACCGCTTTCAGGCTGAGAACGTAATCGCTGCCCAGGCTCGCAACCGCGCCTGCAATGTAAACTTTGCTGCCTGAGCGCTGGCACACTTCGCGTGCCACAGCCGGAGTCAGCGGCGTATCCGACGGCCGCGTCATCTCTTTCAAAGTCGTGGCCACTTCGTCGTCCGGCAAAATGTTTAGAAACGGCGACTGCCGTAGGGTCATGCTCAACGCCTGCTTCAGCGTATCGTCAAACACCACATCGCCCGTCGAGTTCGCGAAATCCCCCAGCACAATGTTGTCTCTTGCACCCAGGTGTTGCATCTGCCATGATCGCCAATACCATCCCCCGGTCGCCATTCCAGCCAGAACGATCATCGTCGCCTCAATGGCAAAGATTCTCGGCCATCGTTGTGCGCTCACCGCACCACTGGCCGCACCTGCCAACCCTGATGCCGCGCTCCCGTGAGCGCTTCCTGAACTCCCTCCCCTTGCAATCTCGCCCGTATCGGCCGGAAGCACCGCGCGTCTTCCAAAATCTGTTTCCCGTTTCAGCCGCTTCAAGTCTCCGCGCAGCTCGCTCGCCGTTTGATAGCGCAGCTCGCGGTCTTTCTCCAATGCTTTATTGATGATGCGCCCCAACTCCAACGGCGCCTGCGGATTTAAATGCACTGGCGCCACCGGAGCTCCGTGCAGAATCCCATCGAAAATCGCCGCGGAGGTCGTTCCCGAAAAAGCAGCTCGGCCCGTCGCCATCTCGTAGAGCACGACGCCAAAGCTAAACAGATCGGTGCGCGCGTCCAGCGGCTTGCCCAGCGCCTGTTCCGGCGACATGTAGGCAACGGTGCCAACGGCGTTTCCCGCCGCGGTCAGATCACCCCCACTCTCGCTCTGGGTTGGAAAAGAATCGGAGGGGTTGGAGTTGACGACCACTTTAGCCAGACCGAAGTCCAGCATCTTCGCATGGCCGCGTTTCGTAATAAAAATATTTCCCGGCTTAATGTCGCGGTGAATAACCCCTACCGCATGCGCCGCGTCCAGTGCATCGGCGATCTCCACTCCAATCGAAAGCAGTTCTTCCATCTCGAGCGGACGCCCCGCCACCCGATGCTTGAGCGACACTCCCTCCAGCAACTCCATAACGATGAAGGCGCGGCCGTCCTCTTCGCCAATCTCGTGGATCGTACAAATATTCGGATGGTTCAACGCCGATGCGGCCCGCGCCTCTCGTCGAAATCGTTCCAGCGCAAGCGGACTTTGTGCCAGGCTGTCGGAGAGAAATTTCACTGCGACCCGGCGACCTAGCGTCAAATCTTCCGCTTCATAAACCACGCCCATCCCGCCGTCGCCGAGCTTCCCCACGATGCGGTAGTGCGAGATGACCTTGTCGATCATTACCGCCACGCCCCCTCAATCCAGACGATCTTATGAGTGTGATTTCTCTGCGTCAACGCGCTAATTTGTCAGGAAACTCGATCAAGAGAGTATTTCTTGGTGCCATCGGAGGGACTCGAACTTGAGCCGCTTTGCGGGCGCGGGCGTGAGCGTAGCGCGAGCCCGCTCGCGAAATCCCGAGCGCAGCGAGGGACCTCTCTGATTCAAGTGTCATTGGTGCCATCGAAGGGACTCGAACCCCCACACCGTTGCCGGTACATGGACCTGAACCATGCGCGTCTGCCAATTCCGCCACGATGGCAATTCTTGGACTGCAATGCAGCGGCGGCCGCAAGGCCGCCGTGTCGGAAGACATTTCTATTCTACAGACCCACTCCCACCTGTCAAACCAGCAGCTAGCTTTTCCTCGTGCAACCTCGTGAAGCCTGTGCTCCCTCTGTGGTAAACATTTGAGTTGGGTGTTCTATCCCAATTTCGCCGTCATTGAAATTCTAGCGTTCAGCACCTTCGATACCGGACATCCCTTCTCCGCCGCTTCCGCATATTTTTGAAAAGTCGCGGCATCCGCGCCCGGAACCTTCCCCACTACATCGATGTGGCTCGATGTAATCGTCCATCCAGATTCCTGCTTTTCCATCGTCAAAGTAACGTTGGTGTTAATACTCTCCGGAGTCAGGTTCGCCCCGCCTAGCTGCGCCGACAACGCCATCGAAAAGCACGCCGCATGCGCTGCCGCAATCAACTCTTCTGGATTTGTTCCCGGCCCATTCTCAAACCGTGAGGTAAACGAGTACTGCGTATCCTTCAACACCCCGCCCGGAGCCGAAATCGACCCCTTCCCATCCTTAAGTCCACCCTTCCAAACCGCGCTAGCCTTGCGTTCCATTCCGTTCTCCAATCATGATTCAAGAATTTAATGTCGCTCTTAAATTCTAGACCAAATTCCCCGCATTACGGTCAAGCGCAAAAACAAATGGCCTTCTCTGCGGAAAATATTCCGCTCGGAAGGCCCCGGCCAGGTTCAGCAGAAATAGCCAGTTGCAGTTCTACGTCATGCGTCCTACATCACCACTATAACCAGTGGAATCTGCACTCCTGGATGCGTCAGATCGATCAACACATACTCTCCGTCAATGTGATCAATGTAGCAAGGGTCCGTGTAGGCCCAACCCACCGGCCACGCATTACCCAGACCAAACCAGTACCCGCCATACTGAAACCGCGTCTGCCCTTCCACAACCGTCGTCTGTACTCTAAACGTGTGCTGGCGCCCAAAGTTCGCCCGGAACTTATCGTCGGGAATCTTCTGCTCGTGTCCTGATCCCCGCATCGCGTGATCACCATTGTTCTGGGCCGGACGATCCTGGGCCGGCTTCATCGCCTTGTCGTCCTGCCTGTCATTCGCAGCCGGCTTCGAGTCCTCAGCCTTCGGCTTCGCATCCTGCGGCCTTGTCTCCGGCTTGGTCTCATTCGGCTGCATCGGTTTCGCTTCGTCTTTTGGTTGCTCCTGTTGCGCTGGTTTCGCATCGTCCTGGCGCGCATCCTGCGCCCTGAGCGTACCGCCGGTCGTTAATACGAATCCCAACAGTCCCGCTCCCATTAATCCTGCGCTTAAACTTTTAAATCTTACGTCCTGAAGTTTCATGGAGCTCTCCTTCACGCAAGTTCTGCTTTGCCTCCAATTCTGGGCTACGATCAGATGCCGCCCTTGCGCTGCTGGATGTTTGTCGTCCGCTCCGGGCCAATCTACCGTATTCACCCGACTCGGCAACTTCTTGCACTTTCCACAGCCACTTGAGCTAGAATGGCATAACTTTGAACTACGGAGCGCTGGCCGCGGAGCCCGCTCTTGGCCTTCCCCCAGGAGGTAGTAGATGTATCGGCCTTACTCTAGTTCCTTGGCGGATTCGCGTCCGCTGTTGGATGTTCAGTCTCTCCTGCGCAACAACGCCCAAGACTTCGTCACTGCGTTCAACACTGGCAATTACGATCAGGCCGCCGCTTTGTTTTCTCCCGACGGCGCATTCATGGCTCCTCATCACGATCCAGCCTACGGCCCCAAAGCCGTGGAACATCTGCTTCGCAAATTCGGCGATGCCGGCTACCAGGATCTTCGCCTTGAAACCGTTCGCGTCGAGTCTTCCGGGGACATGGCCATGGAGATCGGCCGCTACTCGGTGGGCATTCACTTACCGGACGGCACCGTGACCGCCGACCGCGGCAAATATGTAAAAGCCTGGCGACGGCTGGGAGCCTGGCTGATCATTGCCGATTGCTGGAGCAGCAACCTGCCGGCTCGCTAATCCGGAAATTGCAAAGTTCGGCGGATCACGCTCCGCCGCGCTACTTGAAATCCACCATGCCGTTCCACACCAGTTGAACCGCAATGGCGAGAATCAGAAAGCCGAAGATCTTGTTGATGGCGCCCACCGCGCTCGGCCCCAGGCGCTTTACCAACGGCCCACCCAGCAAAAAGAAGAGCGAGACGCTAAGCGCAATCGCCGCAATGCCAATGACCATTCCCAAGTAGGACATTTCCGTATCCACGTGCGCCGCCAGCGCCATCACCACTCCGATCGCGCCCGGCCCCGACATCAGCGGCATCGCCAGCGGGGTCAGGGAAATGTCCTCTTTGTCCTCGGCTTCATGGGTCTCTTCAGGAGTTATGCGCGCGTGAGAAGTGACCATGCCCCATGCCGTATTCGCCACGATCAACCCGCCGGCGATTTTTATCACGGGCAAAGAGATGCCGAAGAAATAAAGTACGAAGCGGCCGAAGAACAGGAACGTAACCAGAATGGCGAATACCCAAATGCCAGTCTTGATCGCCGTTTTCTGGCGCTCTTTCGCCGTCCAGGATGCAGTCATGGTGAAGAAGATCGGAATGCCACCAAAGGGATCGACGATGGGAAAAAGCGCAAGAAAGGTCGCCGCCGCCGAATGGGGCAGCGTGCGCAGGAATTGTCCGAGGCCGTGAGCGGAAGTCATCCGTTTTAATCAGATGGAATCAGACCTGAACGGATTGATAATGTCCACCCCAAGATGCTTAAAATCTTTTTCGTTCCGGGTGGCGACGGTGAGTCCATGAATGCGGGCAGTGGCGGCAATCATAATATCGTTCAAGAGATCTTGTTGCTTGCCGCTTATAATTCGGGCAGTTTCCCGGAAGCATGCGCCGTCCATCGGGAGCACGAACGACGACCGTTCTAGCTCGTCTACCCATCTCTCGATCGCTTGCGCTTTTGCGGCGTCTCGCCGACGGGTGCGTTCAATCCCCTCCTGGAGCTCGCCAAGTGTAACCGCCGAGACACACACCTGTTCGTCACGCAAAGCGCCAAACCATTCGACCACAGCTCCATGCGGTCTGGGCTTATGAATTTCCGAAATCACATTTGTGTCGACTAAATAGCGGTTCATTCGAACTCCACCGGAGGTCGGCGCTTCCACTTCCTGCGCGGAGGAACAATGTTCTCGAATCGAGGCCCTGATAACAGAAGTTCCTTGATGCTTGGACGCGATGCGCTTTGCAAACGCCGCCATTCGGCAATCGGCACCAGAACCGCCGCTTCAACCCCGCGCCGCGTCACCGTTTGCGGCCCCCTGGTCAGAGCAGCATTCAAGAACTCGCTAAACCGCGCCTTTGCATCCTGCAACTGCCACGAGCTCATAGCTCCACCCACCTGCCCGCCCATCATTATATGACTAGTCATCTGACTAGTCAATATCGTAGCGCTTTTGCTGCTCGCTCCAAGGCAGCAGCTACCGCCGCCAACTGCCGCCGCACCCCATCCACATCCCCGCGGTCGAGCGCTTCATTTACCCCCGGAATTACCACCGGCGCATATCCGGTGTACTCTCCGGGCGCGTAAATCGCATGGCGAAACCATGGCCGGTGCGGCAATCCCTCCGGCACCAATAAAGCCCGCTCGGCGCTCAATAACGCCTGATTCAGTCGTGCCGCGTCGCGCGGGGAGCTTTTCTGCTTTAACAAAATTTTTGCTCCCGATTCTTGAAAGTGCTTCGCGGCATTTTCTGCCGCGTCGAAATTGACCGCACGCGCGCCCAGCTTATTTTCAGCGCGCTTTTCGGCGTCTTCCAGATATACGGCGATTTCTCGCCCGTATTCCTCGTAGTCGTAGGGCAAGACGTCCGCATCGGCCATGCGCAACGCTTCCAGTCCGAACACCCTGGCCATCTGCTGTTCGTAAACGAAATCCGGATCGCCAAACTTCTTGAACCAGGCAAAATCATCGAACGCCGAGTGGTACACCCCGTAAGGGCCGGTCGAGCTAATATCGCTTGAAGGGACACCCAGATGCTGCTGGAACGCGCTGTAATCGGAACCACTCCCCAGGTCCCCCACGGGAACATCCGACGGTACCGCGTTTACTCGCGCGCGGCGCGACTCGATGAGAGATTCGGACCCCGGCTGCGTTGTCGTAAATTCATCCGCCTTCTCCCATGCCTGAAAGACCGTCCCGCCCTTTGGGCTCGGCACCGCTTTCGTGACATCGCGCAAAAACTGCTTCAGGCTCGGCACTGCCGAGGCTCCAAACTTGGGACCTGAGACGCCAACATCCATATTGAAATAAGCCGGGGCATTCGACAGTTCGGATTCATGCTGCTCCGCCCACTCAGTCGAACCCATCAAACCCTCTTCTTCGCCGTCCCAACTGGCAAAAATCATAGTGCGCTTCGGCTTCCAGGCCGACTTCAGCAACTCGCCCATCCCGTGCACGCTCTCGAGCATGGCCGCCGTGCCGCTATTCGGATCGACCGCGCCATAAACCCATGCGTCACGATGATTCCCCGCAATCACCCACTGGCCGGGCAATTCGCTTCCCGGAATGCGGCCGATCACGTCCCACAACGCGCGCAATTGATAGTCCTGTTTCAAATGCATCTTCACTTGCACCGGCCCCGGTCCCAGGTGGTAAGTAAAAGGCAGGGCTCCCTGCCATTCCCGCGGAGAGTCGGGACCGCCCAGATTCTGAAGAATGGGCCACGCGTCGTGATAGGAAAGCGGCGTGACCGGAATTTTCGGCATCTGCGCCGATTGCTCTGGAGAAATGCGCTTGCTTTCTGGCAACGACGGCAACGACGCGTAGCCCGGCGTTGTAGGATCGCCGGGAAATTCGAACATGTATCCCACCGACCCGCGCTGCACTCCGGTGTCGGGGCGCCAAGGTCCCACCGGGTATTTATCTCCGCGCCGCCAGCCATCGTCGAAGGGATCGGAGTACAGGATCACTCCAGCCGCGCCGCGCTGCTGTGCCAGGAAAACTTTTACCCCCCGAAAGTTTTGCCCGTAGCGCACCAGAACGATTTTGCCCCGCACGTCAATCTTTAACTTCTCCAGCTTTTCAAAATCCTCAGGGGTGCCGTAGTTCGCGTAGACCACATCGGCCTCGACATCCCCCGACGCAGACATACTGCTAAATGGCATCACCACCCGCGGATCGTCGTCATAAGGATCTCCATCCACACGCTCTCGCGTCGGTCCGTGCATCTCGATCCCCGTGGGCGCAGTAATCTCCACGCTGATCTCGACCGGATAGTTGAACCAGGCCTTGTATTCGACGATTTCCGTCTCCAACCCGGCGGCCCGAAACTTCTGCGCAACGTACTCCGCTGTCGCCTTGTCTTCCGGCGTTCCGGCCATGTGTGGAGCTTGAGTCAGAATGCGGAGGTGATCCTCCGCTAATTTCGGATCCGGTACGGCAAGGAATCGAGCCTCCAGGGCGCCCTCGGCAGCGGCGTCGCGAAAACCAAACGGCAGGCTCGCCGCAGGCTCATTCCCGCTTACCCGAATTGATAAAAATAAGAGAAAGACGTTCACGGACAAGACTGTCGAGGAGAGAAGTCGCACGGAACTCCTAGCTGAAAGTAAGTAAATTAGCCAGCGGCAGCGCGAATTGCCGCCCGGCGATGAGCGGCCAGCTATCTGATCTGACCGGTCCCAATAATCTCGTATTTTGACGAAGTCAATTCCGCCAAAGCGAACGGCCCCCGGCAGTGCAGCTTTTGCGTGCTGATGCCCATTTCAGCGCCAAAGCCAAACTCGCCTCCGTCGGTGAATCGTGTGGAAGCATTCCAGTAAACCGCTGCCGAGTCTACTTCTCGCATGAACCTGCGGGCGTTCTCTTCATTCCTTGTCACAATAGAGTCCGAATGTCGCGTGGAATAGCGATTGATATGGGCAATGGCTTCGTCCACATTTTCTGTTACTCGAACCGCCATGCACAGACTCGAATATTCTTCGTACCAGTCAGCCTCGCATGCTGGCACAATGTTCAACCCGGGTGCAAGACCGCGCGCGTTCTCATGGCCGCGTACTTCGACCCCCGACTCCATCAACTTGAGCACAATTCGTGGAATGTATCCCGCTGCGATCTGTCGATGAACCAGCAATTTTTCCGCCGCGTTGCAAACCGACGGCCGTTGCGTTTTGGCATTGATCACAATTCGATCCGCCATTTCGAAGTCCGCGGATTCATCAATAAATATGTGGCAGTTACCTGCTCCAGTTTCAATCACCGGAACGGCAGAGTTTTCGGTGACAAACGCGATCAGCCCGGCCCCACCCCGCGGAATGATTACATCGACCAATCCCCTGGCCTTGATGAGTTCCTGCACGGAATCGCGCGTGCTCGAATCCAGCAGTTCCAGTGCTCCTTCCGGCACGCCCGGAACCGAACTCATAATCTCTACCAGCTTTCGATTGCTGCATGCGGCTTCTTTGCCTCCGCGCAACACGATGGCGTTTCCGGTTTTCAGCGCCAGCACCGCGGTATCGACAGTCACATTCGGCCGCGATTCATAAATGATTCCAACCACGCCCAGCGGCACGCGGACTTTGCGAATGTGCAACCCGTTCGGTCGGGTCCACTCTGCCAGAGTCTCGCCGACAGGATCAGGAAGCTTCACCACTTCGCGCGCCCCACCAGCCATCTCCTTGATTCGCTCCGGGGTCAGCAGCAGTCGGTCGCGCATCGAACCTTGCAGGCCACAGCTCTCCATGTCCTGCCGGTTCGCGGCAAGAATCGTTTTGCTCTCCGACTCAATCGCATCCGCAATCGCCAGCAGCAATGCATTCTTCCGGTCGGTCGGAAACTGCGCCAGTATCGCGCTGGCCGCGCGAGCGCGCAGCAGCTTTTCTCGCGTCGAGGTTGAATTTACGATACTGGTCGCCATCAGTTGCGTCCTTGTTTCAGCGGTGGAAAATAAGTCCCGATCTTGCGTTCCATCGCCAGCTTGATTCCCTGCGGATGCCTTCCATTCACGATGGCCACATGTACTCCCGCATCACTCGCTAGTTTCGCCGCCCGCAACTTCGAAATCATTCCCCCGCGGCCCAGCTTACCCTTGCCATTACACTGCGCTTCCAGCGCCGGTGTCAGCTTCCGCAACACGCGCACCAAACGCGGCTTCTTGCTTCCGTTCGGCTTATAAAAACCGTCCACGTCGGTCAGCAGCAACAGCCATTCCGCCTTCACCGCGGTAGCAAGCAAAGAGCTTAACTCGTCATTATCTCCGAACGCCCCGACCAGTTCACGCACCGAAACGCTATCGTTCTCATTCACAATCGGAACCACACCCAGCGCCAGCAACTCAGCTAAAGCATTTTGTAAATTCCGGTAGCGGATGGGCGAAGTGAAATCGTCGCTCGAAAGCAAGAGCTGCGCCACCGCTTTTTTGCCAAAGAACAACCGCTCATAAGTATGCATGAGCTTGCTCTGCCCCACAGCCGCGCAGGCCTGCATGCGCGGCACGTCAATGGGTCGCTTGCCCAGGCGAAGCCCCGCCATGCCTGCGGCAATCGCGCCTGAGGTAACAATCAGATATTCGTTCTTCGTGAGGTCGAACTGATCCACCATGGCGCGCAGCAAATTCGCGTCGATCTGCCCACCCGGCGCGATTACGCTGGTTCCGACTTTAATGACCACTCTCATTTGGTGCCCGGCTCTCACAAGGACAACACTTCTATCCTGCAATTAAAATGATCTTCTGGCAAGGAAACACTTGCCACTTCCAAATCCTATGCCTGCTTCCAATGCCACCAGCCGGTTCTCCGATCGGGTCGAAAACTACGTTCTCTACCGTCCGGGATATCCCCCGGAAGTCCTGCACACTCTTAGAGTAGAATGCGGCCTCATGCCCCACCATGTTGTTGCCGATATCGCCTCTGGGACTGGCATTTGGACGCACCAGTTGGTGGAGAATGGCAATCCCGTCTTCGCTGTTGAACCCAACGCCGACATGCGCGCGGCAGGTGAGCGGTTCCTGGCGCCGTTTCCGCATTTCACCAGCATTGCCGGAACGGCCGAGGCGACCACACTCTCAGATCGCAGCGTGGATTTCGTCACTGCCGCCCAGGCCGCGCATTGGTTCGATCGTCAACGCTCGCGCCGTGAGTTCGAACGAATCCTAAAGCCCGGCGGATGGCTCGTGCTCCTGTGGAACGAGCGCGTCACCGATTCCACGCACTTTCTTCGTGATTATGAACGTTTGCTGCTGGCCTACGGCACCGACTATAAAGAAGTTCGCCATGAGCGAACGACATCGGCGGTAAATGAGTTTTTCGACCCCTCACCGTTTTCAGCGCGAGTCTACGACCTGCACCAGGAATTCGACTATGCCGGAGTGGAGGGCCGTCTACTCTCATCCTCCTACGCACCCGGCCCAGAGCGTCCGCAGCATGCACCAATGCTGCGCGAATTACGCCGCCTCTTCGATGCCAGCGCCGTCGGAGGTCGGGTTATGTTCGAATACAAAACGAGACTGTTTTTCGGACGGCTAGACTAGCGCAGGTTGTCTTGAAAAACCCTGGAGGAGAATGCGGGAAAAATCTTTTCACATGACGCCCGACGAATTCCGCCGCTACGGTCACGCCGTGGTGGATTGGATCGCCGATTACCACGCCCGCATCGAATCATTTCCCGTGTTGTCGCAGGCGAACCCAGGTCAAATTCGAGCAAAGCTACCGGCGAATCCTCCGGCGCATGGTGAGCCTTTCGATGATGTATTGAAGGATGTCGGCGAACTGATTCTTCCAGGTATCACCCACTGGCAGTCTCCCAATTTCTTCGCTTATTTCCCTTGCAATGCTTCAGGCCCAGCCATCCTGGGTGACCTTCTCTCTTCCGGACTCGGCGTCCAGGGCATGCTCTGGTCCACCAGTCCCGCTTGTACGGAACTCGAAACCCACGTACTAGACTGGCTGGTCGAGATGCTCGCCCTGCCCGTGCAATTCCTATCCTCGAGCGCCGGCGGAGGCGTGATTCAGGACACCGCTTCCAGCGCCGCACTCTGCGCCCTCTT
>Ga0116135_1001085_pt1 | contig 14326 bp, 19 predicted proteins | sample June2015DPH_20_1_FD_89738 | JGI IMG/M metagenome (GOLD analysis project Ga0116135, IMG submission 89738) | Peatland microbial communities from SPRUCE experiment site at the Marcell Experimental Forest, Minnesota, USA - June2015DPH_20_10 | ecosystem: Environmental > Terrestrial > Soil > Wetlands... | reverse complement strand
CTGTTGCTGGAATGGACGGCCAAAAACGGCGAAGGCGCCAAGTTGGAGCCTCGCATTAAACTTGCACTTACCCATGAGGAGATTGCCCAGATGATCGGAACCTCCCGTGAAACCGTAACCCGTCTCTTTGCGGACATGAAGAAACGGCAGATTGTTCAGTCCAAGGGTTCCACCCTGGTCATTCGGAACAAGACTGCTCTTAAAGCATTGGCTACTGCATAACGAACGACCGTTCATAATTTCTTGAAGTCTTCATAATAAGTGCCTAAGAAAAAGGGTTCGGCTCGCCGAACCCTTTTTGCAGTGTGCCGAGCATGTTTGACAGCTTGGAGGTGAAAGTCCTCTACCCAACCTGATGGAGGTGAAGGGTTAGTGAAGCGCAAGGGCGTCATTGCGAGATGGGGTCTGAAAGAAGCGTGGAGCAAAGGCGCGAGCCGATGAACAAGAACCGGATGATGAGGCCTACGGTGTCGGGCGAGCGGGCTGTTGACTGCGAAGCCCATATCCATCAAACGCACTGGTGGTAAATCCGGCGGTTGTGCGCTGAAGGCGGTTGAACTTACCTCGGGAGACCTGCTGCGTGTCGTGGAATCACGACTGAGAGTGAAGCGATTCACTCTGACCGTGCGGCAGGAGTCAGCAGAGGGCATAGTAGCTGTGCAAACAGTGAAGGCCCGAACGGAAAGGGAGCGGCGAGTAGTCCGCGGGACTCGATGGGCGGCAAGCGGCAGAAGAACCAGCTACAGATGGTGCTGGCCTTCGCCGCCGAGGGGAGGAGTGAAACTCCGACGGCTCGGCGGGAAGGGACCGAAACGTCCACGGCGAAGCGCGAGTGCGAAAGCCCGGCTATCCCAGAGCAAGTGATGGAAGAGGTCTGCGAGCGGGAGAACTGCCTGCGGGCCTTGCAGCGAGTGAAGTCGAACAAGGGGAGTCCGGGCATTGACGGCATGAAAGTCAGCGAGCTACCGGACTACCTGAAGCAGCACTGGCTAACGATCCGAGAACAACTGCTGAGTGGAACATACAAGCCGCAACCGGTAAGGCGGGTGGAAATCCCCAAGCCGGACGTCGGGGTGCGCAAGCTTGGCATCCCGACGGTTCTGGATCGGTTTATCCAGCAGGCGGTGATGCAGGTTCTGCAAGGCAGATGGGACGCGGCGTTTTCCGAACACAGTCACGGGTTTCGTCCCGGACGCAGCGCGCATCAGGCGGTGAAGAAGGCCCAGGAGTATGTGGCTGGAGGCCGCCGCTGGGTGGTGGACCTCGATCTGGAAAAGTTCTTTGATCGGGTGAACCACGACCGGCTGATGAAGTCGGTTTCGCTGCGTATCGCCGACAAGCGAATGCTGCGGTTGATCGGAGCATTCCTGAAGGCGGGCGTGATGGAGAACGGGTTGGTGAGCGCGGTGGATGAGGGCACGCCTCAGGGCGGGCCGTTATCGCCGCTGTTGTCCAACCTCGTGCTGGACGAGTTAGACCGGGAACTGGAGCGGCGCGGCCATCGCTTCGTGCGCTATGCGGACGATTGCAACATCTATGTGCGCAGCGCGGGAGCGGGGCGGCGTGTGATGAAGAGCGTGACGTGCTTCATCACGAGACGGCTCAAGCTGAAGGTCAATGAGTCCAAGAGCGCGGTGGCGCGGCCAGCGGAGCGCAAGTTCCTGGGCTTCAGCATCAGCAACGCACGGGAGCCGAAGCGGCGCATCGCGCCGAAAGCTCTGCTGCGCTGCAAGCGGAAGATACGGGAGCTGACGCGACGGACACGGGGCGTTAGTCTGGAGCGGATGACGAAAGACTTGGCCAGCTACTTGCGTGGCTGGAAGAGTTACTTCGGCTTCTGCGAGACGCCCTCGGTGCTGAAGGGCCTGGATCAGTGGATACGGCGCAGACTGCGATCCGTGATCTGGAAGCAGTGGAGGCACAGCCGCGTACGCTTTCGGCAGCTTAGCCAACGAGGAGTGGGGAAAGACCTTGCCGCGACAACGGTGGCCAGCAGCCACTCCTGCTGGCGACTGGCGAATAGTCCGGCGCTATCGGTTGCGTTGCCCATTGCCTACTTCGACTCGCTCGACTTACCACGCCTGTTCGCCGGGTAGCTCAACCCACCGAACCGCCGTATGCGGACCCGCATGTACGGTGGTGTGGCAGGGGAGAGCGGGTGACCGCTCCCCCTATGCCGATTAAAAATAGAGCAAGGCATGATAAAAGGTGGTACTATTCGTCATAGAGTAGATATACGTACCATAGAAATGATTCGAACAAGGAAGCGCTATTATGCCTCGAACCAAAGATCTTACCGCCCCGCAGCTCATCAAGGCTTGTACCTCCCTGGACGACCTGACGCTCACACTACTTGAGAAGATCAGGCACAAACTCCACCTGACCAAAGCAAACGCATCGAGAATGATTGTGGGGCTCGCCCTAGAAAAAAAGATCAAGCTGGCGGACGTTACGAAGTTTTACCAAGAGGTCTGGAGCAATCTTTCCTTCGAGAACGGACAGCGTTTCTCGCAGTTGCGCCTTGACTGGACCTCCGAGGAAAATGCTTTGCTACTGACCTACGCAAAACATCTCTTCAGTTCAAGTAATCGAAGCGAGGCCGTACGGGTATTGATCACCTACTTCGCAGTCCAGAACAAGTTCGCCGTTGTTGGTCAAGTCAAGAGATCCACAATTACCCCTGCTAAAGAGTAACCTGGGCTGCTTGCGCATCGAGCAGCCCTTGCTGAATACGACCTGCGTAGCAATTAAAATCTTACCGCACAAGTCTTGCGGTGAGTTCCGCGCCCAATGAACTGCCGTTTACGGAGCGCTTTGGGCGCGGAGCCTATGGCCCAGCGCGCAGAGTCTGTATTTGTACCACGCCCCGTTCGCGCGGAACCATAATATGTCCGCACTCTGGCAACTCCCCTTTGCATCTGCGTAGCCCGTGCAGGCAGAAATCGTAACTCACGATTCGCCGCTGGGAGCGTGAGAATGTGTTCCCCAAACAATTTGCGTGAAAAGATCAGGGATTACCACATGGAGTTCGCGGTAAAAAAGATATAGTAATACTAGGATAGATATGACATTATTGCATGCACTGGAAAACTACAAAGTGTTGTGCAAAGGAATTCCATGTCCATGCGGTACAGCGAACGGCTCATAGAAAGCTTCCGGGATGACGAACTGTCAAAGGGGGGCGGGGCCGGAATTCAGGGCCGCAACGGAGGTACGTCGAAGACGTCGCGTCAGTGCTCCGAAAAAGAGAGCCTTCCGATGTACCGGCCGGCGCACAGCGCCGTCAATCCATTCCGTTGTAAAACATGCGGCAGCTTAAAGCGTTCGCCACGATGTACGCGCAAGGCACATCAACCGCGGGCTCCATGGAGGGATTTTTCTTTAAGCACGCCTACCAGAAAACATGGAGACAAACGGAGATGGCCAAGTTGTGTGCACCACCACGGAAGAAAGCGTTTTGGCCGGCACTCATTCTGCTGGTGATTGCGGCCGGTGGAGCATTTGCCGTGCACATGGACTGCATGCCAACGGCTGTCACTGACCGGGTGATGGTGTACGCATTTCTTCTTAGCTGGCTTGGGCTGTATCTGTGCTCGTACCATTTCTATTGGAATCTGCGATATTTTCCTCAACGCATGACCGAGTATCACCGCCTCCATTACTGTCCTCGCTGCGGCACGGTGACCAAGGTGTGAATTGCAGGCATCTTCGCGTCAAGACGAGCCCGGCGCAGAGTGACCGCAGGAAAAAAGTTGCAGCAACAGAGGGAGAGTGAGCTTTGTTCCGAAAACAGATCAAAAACTCTGGCCGCTTCCCGGTGAGCTTCTTGTCCATACAATCCAGAGAACTCTCGCATTGCCACACCTGAGCCCGCCGATCCCGCCGAGAAGGTCGAGGATGTGAGGGAGAACCTCGCATTCTAGACCGGCCTCCTCGCTAGTGATTGGTAGTTTGCCCCAAGAAGCATTTTGTAGATTGCACAATCTAACTAACTTCTGTGAGGTACTACGTGGTAACTATCCTCATCTTCGACCGCCAATCGCTCTGCCAGGCGTCGATATCAACCCGCTTGAGCCTGCTTCTTCCAGAATCCACACAGGTAGTTGACTGTGCCTCTGAGGACGAGCTCGCACGTCACATAGCCAACAATCCAGGAGCCACGCTGTTTCTCGGTCAGGTATCTCTGCGCTCAGAAACAATGAAGCTCGCACGCCAGTTGTCTTGCCCTGTGGTCTGGATTGCCGAGCGTAAAGATGAATATCTGCCTCTACTGACTCAACCTGCGATTCGCGGAATCATGTTCCGCACAGCGAAAGCCGCTGATCTGGCGGAGTGCATTGCCGCACTACGGGAGCGGCGGACGTGGATACAGCCGCTGGATAGTCCCGATGACGCCACATCCTCCCGGCAAGAGAAGTGGGACCTACTGACGCAAAAGCAAAGACAGCTAACGGCCTTGCTGCTGGAAGGTATGCAGTGTAAGGAAATCGCGGCTCAACGCGGTACGACGTGCCAAGTCATCAAGAACAGCGTCGTTCTGATCTACGACAAGCTCGGTGTGCGAAACCGTTACGATCTGCTCAAGGCTCTTCTGGAGTCTCCGCCGACCTGCGAACGTGCCTCCATAAAACCCCGCGCACCCAAGAGGTAGCCACGTAACACATGATTGCAACGGTCGATCATCCCCCGGTCGACCGGAGCACATCCTCAACCGCAGTCACACTGTATCCAACGGCACAACTATTCCTTCATAACTTCCCTGAACCCTGGGTCCGCCCGTTCTTTCGTTGACTTAAAAACATAACGGTAATAGGATCGCTATGACATGTTCAGCGGCACTGACGACACCCTAACATCGCTCGAGGAAGTTGGCTACTTCACCACTCGTGAAATTGCCAACACAATCTATCTTGCCGCGGAGCTCAATCGACCGATTCTCCTCGAAGGCCCCGCAGGCGCCGGCAAAACAGAGATGGCCCTCGCAATCTATCGTGCAACGGGCATGAAGCTTATACGTCTGCAGTGCTACGAGGGTCTCACTGACAAAGAGGCGATCGGAAGTTTCAGTGATGAACTGCGTCAACTTTATGTGCGTTTTCACGACGGGACATTTGATGAAGCAGCAAAGAGGGTATCGGATCGATCTTTCTACTTAGGGGGGCCGCTCCTAAGCGCGCTTGAGACGCCAGCTCGATGCATTCTATTGGTCGATGAAATCGACAAGATCAGCCATGCGTTTGAGGCGCAACTACTTGAGTTTCTTGGCGAATGGCAGCTAACAATTCCGGGGCTCGGCGAGATCAAGGCCGTACATCCGCCGTTTACCATCGTCACAGCCAACGACGAACGGCAGCTCGGCTATCCTCTCTTGCGTCGCTGTGCCCGCATCTACATCAATCATCCGACACCTGAGCAGGAAGCGGCTATTGTCGCAAGCCGTACACCGCATTGCACGAAGGCCATTCACTACTTCATCGCCGGCTTTGCGAAGACGTTGCGCGCTTTCAAGATGGAAAAGCCCCCTTCGATTTCGGAGATGATCACCCTCGCTCTCGCGCTCGATAAATTAAACCTGAAAGAAATCAGTGATGACCATAAGGCCGTCATGCTCCCGTTCATTGCCAAGACTGAAAAGGATCGTGCCAGCCTGTTAGTCCCTGGCCGATTCGAGAGCTTCATGGACAATGCACGCATTTTTGCGAACGAGATGTGTCAGCACGACATTCTGACCCTGGCGGCTCAGGCGGCAGCTCCCATCCCGTCAGATGACGCCATCCGACCGTCTCCGGTGATGGCGTTGGAGGGTGTCACTCAATGATCCGCCTCTGCGCTGGACTGTTTCTTTGGTTGTCCCTTACTGCGGCTGCAGGCACAATGCCGGAAACTGGCCACGATGAGATGGTCTATTACGCCGACGCGTACGCCGCTCACTATGAGATTCCAAAAGAGCTGATCCACGCGCTCATCACCCAGGAGTCCGGTTGGAATCCAAGAGCAGTGTCTCCAAAGGGCGCCATGGGATTGATGCAGCTAATGCCAGCAACCGCGGCGGACTATGGCGTACGCGACCCCTTTGATATTTCAGAAAACCTCTCCGGCGGGGTTCGATACCTGGCCGCTCTGATGCAGCAGTTCGACGGAGACTTTCGTCTGGTATTGGCGGCCTATTACCGAGGCAGCCGCCCAATCCTACGTCGCGGTCTTCACTACTCCGGCGCCGATGTGTATGCATACGTTGCTTCCGTCCGGCGTCTCTACCTTGCGGAGCTCGCCCTCCACAAAACCGCAGCTAACCTCGCCCCTGGAGGCGATCAATAATGAAGGTATTCGTCCTCTCTCTTGCTCTCTCTATGACTGCAGCGGTCGTATCGGCTCAGTCGGTATTGCCAACCCCACCGGTCACCGCGCCTCCATCCGACGCCAGCCACCTCTCAACGCCGGGCATTGACACTGCTCGCCCTGAATTGCAAACCGGAGCGCCTAAGCCTGCCGCCGCTGGTATTGGCGCAAACACACCTCCAATCGCAGGCCCCGCGCTATTTCCAGCAACCCCGCCGGCAAAACAGACGATGGTTGATGCTCGAATTGAAAGCCGCCCAGTCGACAGTTCCATCGTTGGCGAGGTTCACTGCAAGCCCCTCTACATCAGCACCATCCATCTACCGGAGGCGGTTACCTCGATTGCCGTTGGCGCCCCTACGCTGTTCACCGCCGAGCACGTCGAAAATGAGCCGAAGTTGGTTTATGTGAGTCCGCTCACCCACGACGTTGCGGAGAGCAATCTTCTCGTCGCCCTTGCCAGTGGCGAAACCATAAGTCTGAAGTTGATCTCCTCGGGCAATTCCGCCGCACAGTACGACGTCGATTTTGTGCTCGACTACAGGCCTGACAAGGCTCTATTGGCTTTTGCTGGTCCACCCGAGTCCGGCATTCCCCATCCTTCCGTGGCGGCCACGACGCCGCCCACGGCAGCGTCCGTGACGAGCTATCCGGTGCGATCCTCTGTGCGCACCGTGCAACCTGTCTCAGTAATTGACGCGGCACTCGCTGCTCAGGCCGAAATTGCAACACCTCACTGGATTACGGCCGACGATCTCGTAAAGCTGGACAAGGCAAACGCCACTGCGTCCAGATCCATCGCCGCATCTCTGGGACGCGCCGTGCAGGTTGGCGACACCATGATGGTGTCCTACTCCGTCTTGAACGTCAGCAGAAATTGGGTCCAGGTTCTGACGGCACAAATTCAGCTCGGCAACCCAATTCAAAAGAAACACAGCAAGAAAGGAATCCTCGCCGAGCCGGTGTCGATCCAGGACTTTCGCCAGGATGTCGTGAAGCTTGCTCCCGGCGATCGCTTGGACGGGGTAGTGCAGTTTTCACGTCCGGGATTCAAGCAGAGCAGAGAAACACTGCTTCTGCAACTAGCCACGGCTGATGCTGTCGATCATCCCGTAATGATCCCACTTCCGTTTGTTGCACCAGGATTCTAGTAGGAGAGACCCATGGCCCAGACGACATCAGAAGAACCGACACTCATTCCTCCTGCATCCGAAACGGACGCTAAACCGTACACGCCACCGTCGAAGAAGAATCATGTTCCTGCCGGGGCGGCAAAATTGATCTCCGTCGGCCTCGGACTGCTGCTAACCTTGTTAGCCGTGGTGCTCATCTTCTCCCATAAGATGTCGCCTACAAAAGCACACGACCAAGCTTCCAAGCGGACACCAGCTCAACAGCACACCACTGCCACTGCCGGTGTGATGCCCGCCGACGAAAACAACACTCCCAGTGCGGCAACGGGTAGCGATCCCGATAGCATCACGCCGGGCGAAATTCTCGCGACCAAGAACACCTTGGAAGCGCAGAAACGCCATGCGAAGGTAGCTGCGGCAGAAGCCGTCGCCACGCTGGCCGGAACGGGACAGGAAACCGCCGGCGGCGCGCATCTGCCCGCTGGCGCTGCTGGCTCGGTGCAAGCCTCAAAACAATTCAGTGCTTTACAGAAAACGATCGGCTCCATCGCCCCCTTCCAGCCGCCGGCATTCAACGGAACTTCCACCCCTGTTCAACCATCCAGCGGGCCCGGGGCCGTCGGGACGCAATATCAATCCGGAGCCGCCTATAGCGAGTCAACGCGCGCATGGAATGATGAGGTCACCAAGACGCGCATTGTTTTCTCTCGTAAGAGTGTGCCGGCCGAGGCCGATGCGACACAGTATCTCGGACCCGCGATCACGAACTTTGGTCTGGAGGCTGGTTTCCACGTCGCCGCCCGGCTTGAAGCCTCGGCTACTACATCGGTCGCAGCGCCCGTTACTGCCGTGATCGAATACAACTATGAGCGCAACGGGCAAATTGTCCTACCGGCGGGAAGCCGTGCAATTGGGCGCATCAACAGCGCCGACGCGCACGGCAATATGGCGATCACGTTTGATTCCGTCGATCTGCCAAACGGCTCCGCCGTACCGATCAGTGCCGTGGCGGTCGACACAAACCTGCACTCGCTCAAGGGGCAAGTGACCGGCAGCAGCCGCGGCAAAGCCATGCTCGTCGCCACTCTGTCCGGGATCGGCCAAACCACGGCGATGATGCTTGGAAACAATACGAGCACGGCGTTGAGCGGCCAGGACATGATGCGATCGCAGCTCTCGCAAAACATGGGGAATACTGCCGATACCCAGATTGCCAAGATGATCTCAAATGAAAGAATTGTCGTCACGCTGGCTGCTGGAACCGAGCTCTATATGGTGTTCACCAAGGCGGCGCATCCACAGAACTCAGCTCAACAGTCGCCCTCGGCCACTAACTCCAGCCACATCCAGCCCATCTCGGAGTCACTGTCTGGACGATTAGGAAACTAGTTGAAATGGCTTCCCATCGCCTGCGCCGATCGTCCTTAGAATTAGCCCGCCGCGAGTTCTCCAACCGCGGTGGGCAATCAGCGCGGTAAGCGCAAATCGCCAATTGGGGCAATACGGTCCTGCTACCCTGATATTCAGTCTCTTTGCCCTGCAGCGTGGGATCAGGAAAATGATAAACTATAGCACTCTGTGCTATACTTCGGAGGTGCGAATGCGTCTATTAATGAGCAAAGCGTTCGGTCGCTTTGCTCGGAGCAATGACATCACAGACGCCGATCTCTGGGAAGCTGTTGAAAGGGCCGAGAGGGGCCTGATTGATGCCGATCTTGGCGGTAAGGTCATTAAACAGAGGATTGCCCGGGAGGGAGAGGGTAAATCTGGTGGGTTTCGGTCGGTCATCTTCTACAAGGCTGGCACAAAAACTGTGTTTGTGTACGGTTTTGAAAAGAGCGCGCTCGGTAATATTAGTCCCAGGGAGCTTAAGGCCTTCAAAGAGTCATCCAAAGTCGTCTTGAATCTGAGCGACGAAGAGCTCGCAACGGCAATCAAGAAGGGCGCCTTTATCGAGGTGCTAAAGCCGAGGCCCTCTGAAAAGAAGTAGAGATGGAGGGGGAAAACATGTCTAAGAAATACCGCAGTCCGGCTATGGCGGCCGTACACGAGATGATGTCTGACCTGCATGAAGCAGGGGTGGTCGACAAAGTAACGATGCGTCACTTTGACGATCAGTGTCTCACTCCCATTCAGGAGATGACGCCATCCGTAATTGTGAGTCTTCGGAAGCGTGAACGGGCGAGCCAGGCAGTCTTTGCACGATATCTAAATATTCCTCCGAGCCTTGTCAGCCAATGGGAGCGCGGAGAGAAACGTCCGAATGGTCCATCTCTCAAGCTGCTGTGCCTGGTGAAGGCGAAGGGCCTGTCCTCTATCATGTAGGCACGGTCCGGTAAGAACTTTCGGGGGAAGTCTCGCAGCAAGTCGCTCAGCTGCTCTGAGGCTCCGCGCACCATCAGCTCTTCTGCTTTCCTACTGCAATTCGGCAATGATCGGTGTATGATCCGACGGTTTTTCCTGCGCCCGCGGTTCCATGTCGATTTCGCAGCTTCTTAACCGATCGGCCAACTCTGGAGACAGCAAGAAATGGTCGATGCGAATGCCGCGGTTATGCTCGAACGCCTGCCGAAAGTAATCCCAGAAGGTGAATTGCCCGCCCTCCCCTGGATGTAGCAACCGGAAAGCATCCGTGTAGCCAAGGCTGAGTAGTGCCCGGTACCGCGCTCGCGGCTCTGGCTGGAACAGCGCGTCATGTATCCACGATGAAGGCTTATGGCAGTCAATGTCCTCTGGAATGACGTTGAAGTCGCCGCCGATTAGCGCCGGCACGTTTTCTCTTCGCCAGTTGCTCATCTTCTCGATCAGTCGGTCCATCCAGGCCAGCTTGTAGGCGAATTTGTCGCTCCCAACCGGATTGCCATTTGGAAGATAAATATTGACGACGCGGATGCCCATAATCCGCGTCTCCAAATAACGCGCGTGACTGTCCGCATCATCACCGGCCAGCGTCGTGCTGATCGTCTCGATTGGATGGCGCGATAAAATTGCGACGCCGTTGTAAGTCTTCTGCGTCACGGCCACGCTTTCATAGCCGAGATCTTCAAACACCGTGGCCGGAAACTCCGTCCCCTTCAACTCCTGCAGCAGTAAAACATCCGGCTTGCGCACCTTCAGCCACGCCGTGACATGGTCAAGTCGCGCGCGAATCGAATTGACGTTCCAGCTGGCGATTTTCATGCTCATTACTCCTGCCTCCGCGGCGCTTGAAGATCACTTCAAATGAACGATTCGCAGGACAGACAAGCTCGCCTCAGTATCATTGGGATCAAACGAAACTGTACCCTCGTTGTCTCCGTCTTGAACCACCACACAGCCCGCAGTTATCAGTTTGTGTCGGGACGAAACCCAACGTCCTGTTATCGTCACCACCAGCAGATCGTCCGTGTGTTGACAAATGTACCCACTGATCCCCATGACCACAGGTCCGTCGTCGGTTGCGGTCACCTCCAGACGATAGTCCCGTGCCCATGACTCCAAGTCCGTCGGGCCTAGAAATCTAAGGAACATACCTGAATCCTAAACGATCTGGGTGCATTCTGGAGGGAAGGCTGTCAGCGACTCGGCGTGATTCCGATCAGGCATCGGAGCCCGGCGACGCTGGCGGGTTGAGTGTGTCCGATTCGTCCGACCACAGGCGCGGCTGAATTGCCGCAACCCCCACCCGGTCTAAGGCCGCAATTCGCGTCTGCCACTTCTCTATGAGCTTCGCAGCTCTCACTTGTTGTCGTTGTGCCCGCTTGAGCATCCGTTCTGCGTGCTCTCGCTCACGATTTGCGTCCGACGTCTTCATGTTCGCCATGCCGTAACGATCGCAACCAGCTCACCGGCTGGCCGACATTAGTTCTTAAGGTTATCAACCGCCATTTGCAGAAGATGTTCAACGCCATCTTTGTCAGTGCCTTCCAGCGTATTCACCGAGCGAAGGAGCGCGAGAACCTTTTCAATGGCGAGCAGGGCGGATTGGCGTTTGGATTTCGGCATTGTGATGTTTGCTAGTTTCTCTGTGTTGATTGTAGCGGAACATCGCTGGCCACTACACACGGACGATTTAGGTAGCGTCGAGCCCAGCAGAGTAGCGTTGACGTTTATGTGCATGAGGCCTCCCTTGTCGAGGCGGATACACCGTTGTCCAGAGAATTTTGTCCCCGACCCAATAATTCATCGCTTCCCTCTTGTGTAATAGCAGTAATAGTGACACTATGTTATATATTACATGTCACACGGAGGGTTTATGGCTTCGCTTCTCTCGCGCATGAGGTTCCGTTACGGAAAGTTCATGGCGGTTGTCTCTCTCTTCACGCTGTTGTCGTTTCCCATTGCAGGCACCGCACAGAATCTCGGCAAGACGGCAGCAAATGGGCAGGCGGTGCAAGGACAACAGGCAACCCAGGTTGAAGGCGCGGTTCTCAACGGCGTCAACTGGATATGCAACGTAATCTGCCCGGTGATCGCCGCCGGCTGCTTTGTCGCCGCCGCGTTCAAGTATCAGGCCAACCGGCCATACATGAGCAGCATCGTGGGCGGCGGCATCTTTCTCGCGGTTTCGGCCGTCACCCGACTCATCGAGTACTTTATCGCACAAGGCCAACAGGTTGGGGGCAGTCTACACCAGCTTCCCATTTTCCCCAATCCACCCACAGTCGCAGTGTTGCAGCACCTCCTGAGGAATGTCTAATGGCTACCGCTCTGCCGGATTTTGTGTCGGAGATCTCCGGCATGCTGGTGACTCTCCTTCCAGTCGCGGCCCTCGGGGCAATTGTGCTCGCGGGGCTGCGACTGCGGGGGGAAGGAGGCATCAACTACGACGCAGGCGGAAGCTTCTTTAAGTGGCTGTTCTGGGGAGCTCTCCTGCTGACCCTGCCTGCGATCTTTTCTGCGACCATCCCGGCACTATTCTCTGGCGGGCCGGCTCCCGTTCCTCCATCCGGTGCTGGGATGGGAACGTTTGGCTCCGTCGCGACAAGCCTCACAACTGGAATCACGAGCTTCGTCACTAATATCCTCGTCGGACGCATCGTGCCCCTGATGGCGGCTGCCCTCTGTTTCAAGGCTATTCTTGATAGCTCCGAGGGGCACTCGCCGTTGCCGTCGATCATTTCGGCACTCTTTGTGCTGGGATCACAGGCGTTCTGGACGCTTGCGAAAACTTGGTCCGCCTCATCCAGCAGTACCACCTCCACCGTAGCGTTCGCGTCCGCCGACGTGCTCGACGGCATGTTCAACTACCTGGCCATGACGATCAGCCCCTATGTCGCAGTCCTGTGCTTCGTTGGGGCCGCAATCAACTACCAACGCTCTAGGCCATGGGGTGTCGTGGCCTTCTCAGGGCTCGCATTTCTGAGCTTTAGCGGGCTGTGGTCACTCGTTACGGGCTGGATGGGAGCTTCGATCACATGGTAGACAACAGCACGCTTACCAAACCGCGCCAACTTGCCATCTTCGCGATTCTCCTTATCGGTGCAGCGATGGCCGTCGCGATCTTGGGGCGCTTTCGGATAGGCCTCGTCGCACTTCGGGCGGGATTTGCAACGTTCAATGTCCTCTCATTTTTCTACTGTATGTCGCTGGTCGGCCAAAAGGCCTGGGAAGCAAGCGCCCGCATCGCGCTCTTGCTTCGACCTGCGTCCAAGGAGCCAAGCAATGTCGAGTGCGACTGATCCGGCACAGGCAATCCTGGCGATGGTCAACTGGCTTGGCTTGATCGTGATGCCGATCATGGGGGCCCTGTTCCTTGCCGTTGGAGTTTACAAGTATTCCAAAGGCGAAAGCATGGAGCGCTGCGTGATCGGTGTCATGGTCGCGATCAGCATATCCGGCATCACCCGCCTTGCGGAGTACTTCGTCGCGACGAGTGCCGGAAATTCGGTAATCACCGACACCTACTCGAACGCGCTCCTGAACCTGACAAATTGGGTCGCAAACGTAATCCTGCCCGTCTACGCGGCAATTGAGGTGGTGCGCGCCGGAATCTCCTTTGAAGACCTCTCAAGCATGCGGACGGATCTCCGACCTGTGAAACACCTTGCCATCGCGATGATGTGCTGCGCGGTATCAGCAATTATGCGGTTGATCGAGTATTGGGTCGCCAACGGCCAGCAAATCGGGAGCTAATCCAATGTCTTTGCAAGTTTCACCTGTATCGCGCAACCTGCACAATCCGGTCTATTTCATGGGCCTCGAAATCGAGGACATGATGATCATTGGCGTTGTCTGCGTCGCGACACTCATGGGCGGTCAGCTCCTTTTCGCTGATCGATATCTCGTGTTTCTTCCCCTCAACTGGGCGCTGATGCTGATGGTTCTGATTCTTGGAGTGCCCTCACTCTCCATCTTCAAATACGGCAAACCACGCGGCTATATGAAGGACTTGATTGCGTGGTACACGAAGCCACGCGCTTATGCGGCTTGTGAGCGCGACGAAGAATTTCCCGCTCAATACCTGTCCGACGAGGAAGACTAATGCCAACTACTACCGCGAAACACAACCGTTCGCTTGTCACGCCAGGGATTTACTCTTTGCTTCCCATACGCGACTTTCTGCCAGGTGCACTGACGCCTGCCGATGGGGTGATGGTGCGTACCGATGGGTGCTACGTCGCGGGCTTCCACCTTGGAGGTTCACTGACGTACTTTGCCGATGACGCGGCCATGAACGAAATGAAGTCGCGGGTCGAGGCTCTGCTTCGCACGATTCCTGAGGAGAGCATGCGTGTCCAGTTTCGCTACGAAGTCGTTGAGAACGCCAACGGTCTCATCGACCGCTACGAGGCGCTTCAACGAACAGAGTCCGATGTCGCACGCCGGATGGATGCCATTCGAATGGAAGGATGGAGAAAAGAAGAGGAGCACAG
>Ga0116135_1001083_pt1 | contig 14337 bp, 13 predicted proteins | sample June2015DPH_20_1_FD_89738 | JGI IMG/M metagenome (GOLD analysis project Ga0116135, IMG submission 89738) | Peatland microbial communities from SPRUCE experiment site at the Marcell Experimental Forest, Minnesota, USA - June2015DPH_20_10 | ecosystem: Environmental > Terrestrial > Soil > Wetlands... | reverse complement strand
GGCGTTCCCGACCTTGAACTCGGTCGGCTTCTGGCTCACCGCGACCGGCGCGCTCCTGGTCAATATGTCGCTGGTGGTCGGCGAATTCGCGCGCACCGGCTGGCTGCCTTACCCGCCGCTGTCGGAGCTGACTTACTCGCCCGGCGTCGGTGTCGACTACTATACATGGTCGCTGGAGATCTCCGGCGTCGGCACGCTGGTCGCCGGCATCAATCTCGTCACCACGGTGCTGAAACTGCGCACCAGGGGCATGACCTATTTGCGCATGCCGATGTTCTGCTGGACCACGCTGGCTTCAAACTTGCTGATCGTCGCGGCGTTCCCGATCCTGACCGCGACGCTGGCGATGCTGATCCTCGACCGCTATTTCGGCTTCCACTTCTTCACCAACGAGGCCGGCGGCAACGTCATGATGTTCATGAACCTGATCTGGGCGTGGGGCCATCCCGAGGTCTATATCCTGATCCTCCCGGCCTTCGGGATTTTCTCCGAAGTGGTCTCCACCTTCTCCGGCAAGCCGCTGTTCGGCTACCGCTCGATGGTACTCGCCACCATGGCGATCTGCATCATCTCGTTCATGGTCTGGCTGCATCATTTCTTCACCATGGGCGCCGGGCCCAATGTCAACGCCATCTTCGGCATCGCCAGCATGATCATCGCAGTGCCAACGGGCGTGAAGATCTACAACTGGCTGTTCACGATGTACGGCGGGCGCATCCGCTTCACGACGCCGATGCTGTGGTCGATCGGATTCATGGTCACCTTCATCATCGGCGGACTGACCGGCGTTCTGGTCGCCGTGCCGCCGGCGGATTTCCTGCTGCACAACAGCCTGTTCCTGGTCGCGCATTTTCATAACGTGATCATCGGCGGCGTGCTGTTCGGGGCGTTTGCCGGCTACACCTACTGGTTTCCGAAGGCGTTCGGCTTCCGCCTGCATGAGGGCCTCGGCAAGGCGGCGTTCTGGTTCTGGCTCGTCGGGTTCTACGTCGCCTTCATGCCGCTCTATGCCGCAGGCTTTCTCGGCATGACCCGACGGATGCAGCACTACGACGTCGCGCAGTGGCGTCCCTGGCTGATCGCCGCCGCTTTCGGCGCCGTCCTGATCCTGATCGGGATCGTCTTCCAGATCATGCAGCTCGTGGTCAGCATCCGCGACCGTGCGGAATTGCGCGACACTACCGGCGATCCCTGGGACGGGCGGTCGCTGGAATGGGCCACCGCCTCGCCACCGCCTGTTTTCAACTTCGCGGTCACACCCGATGTGAGCGGCGAAGACGCTTACTGGGCGATGAAGCTGCGCGCCAGGCAGCAGGGCGTTGTGGCCGGCGAACCGGAGTACAGGGATATCGAGATGCCCCGTAACTCGCCGACCGGCTTCGTGTGCGCGTTTTTCGCCACCATCATGGGCTTCGCATTGATCTGGCACATCTGGTGGATGGTGGCTGCAGGGGGAGTCGGCGCGTTTGCGACCTTCGTCGCGTTCGCCTGGCGCGACCATGACGAATACGTGATCCCGGCGGCGGAGGTCGCGCGCATCGACCACGCCAACCTGGAAGAGCGACGCGCCGCGCAAGGCGTCGCGGGGAGCACTTGATGACCGATACCACATTGGCTTTCGGGCAGGGTGACCCGCACCATCTGCGTGGGATGCAAGAATCTGTCCTGGCCCACGATGGACCGGCCCCCAAGCGGATTGTGACCGGTTACGGCTTCTGGATATTCCTGCTCAGTGACATCGTGATGTTCTCCTGCTTCTTCGCGAGCTACGCGGTGCTCGTCGGGCAGACGGCCGGCGGCCCGCGCGGCTCGCAATTATTCGACTTGAAGACCGTCGCCGTTGAAACCGGCTGCCTGTTGCTGTCGAGCTTCACTTGCGGCCTTGCGAGTATCGCGGCCGACGTACGCAACGAACGCGGGTTTCAGGCCGCAATGGCAGTGACCTGCGTTCTCGGGTTGGCGTTTCTCGCGCTAGAGGGGCGCGAATTTGCCGATTTCGTCGCGCGCGGCGCCGGCCCGACACGGAGCGCGTTCCTGTCCTCCTTTTTCGCCCTGGTCGGATGCCACGGCCTGCACGTCTCGGCCGGCATTCTCTGGCTTCTCACCATGATGGCACAGGTTTTCGCCAAGGGCTTTCGCGCTGATATCTTGCGCCGCCTGCTTTGCTTCGCACTGTTCTGGCATGCGCTCGACATCATATGGGTCGCGGTATTTTCGGTGGTCTATCTTTTCGGGAGTGCTGTATGAGCAACCAGATCCAGGAAATGCACAACCGCCTCGACGTCGCGCCCGGCGACGAAGAGGAGGTCCGCGTCGGTCCGCGGCTGCTCGGATATGCAGTAGGTCTGGGTCTTGCCATCCTGCTGACGGCAACGTCGTTCTTTGTTGCCGATACCGACCTCGTTTGGCAGCCCAGCATACCCGTCGCCATCGTCGTGCTGGCGATCGCGCAGATGGGTGTGCATCTCGTGTTCTTCCTCCACATCACGACGGGTGCGGACAATACCAACAATGTGCTGGCGCTCGGCTTCGGTCTGCTGATTGTGTTCCTGGTGATCGGAGGATCGCTGTGGATCATGGCCAATCTCAACCACAACATGATGCCGATGGATCAGATCATGAAAATGCAGCGCTGATCGGTCTGCCCAAAGGCGGCCTCTGTATTTTGCTCCTGTTTTGCTTCAGGCCGACCAAGTTCAGCAACCACGGCAAATATTGTTGATCCTTCGGTCGACCGCTTTTTCCCTGTCGGATGGTCTGATCTGTTCGGCGGATGGCTCCAGCACGTGGTCTGTCGCGTTGGCGCCGCTGGAGCCGGTCGACGACGGCAGGTATCGATCGGATTGAGGTTGCGCTATCTCCGGGACGTCGGCTTTTTGCGCAAAAGCGAGGGTTCCGCTCGCTGCCGTCATCAAGGCTCCCGCCGCGATAATTGCAGCTGCGATGACCGTTAAAGACATTGGCTTCATGGGAATAAGCTCCTGGGATGATGCTACGAACGTATGATTCAAGCATACGTTCCCTAAACTGACGTCAGTCGACTTTGCATCACTCGGAAGTGTTCGAACCTGTCATCCCAGATAGCGAGCCATCACCACTGTAGCGGTAGCGGCGAGCTTGTCTGAACAGTTTTGATCACAGCACCGGGCTGTCTTCGCGAATCTCACATCGTTCGGTTGACGGCGAAAAAAATTACTAACCCAACCTGCAAACTATCGCGCAACGGTTGAGCGGACTTCCGATTTATTTCCGCAATAGGCGCGTTCGCAATCAGCGCGGCGAGGGTCGTCTAAAATTTAATTTAGTGAACATTTTTTGTTGGAGGGTCAGGTATCGTTGCGAAGGCTTTTCCGCAACAAGGCTTGGATGGTCACTCATACGTGGGAATGTTACATCAAACACGTCGCGAGGGGGTTCTAACCGTGGTGGCAAAGGACGCTTTCGATCCGAAAGCCTTTCTCGCCAAAGTCGGAGAGGGAAAGGCTGTACTGAACTTTCCTAAAAATCAGAACGTATTCCAGCAAGGTGATGTCGCCGACAGGGTGTTCTACATCCAAAAAGGCAAGATCAAGCTTACCGTAATATCCGATCAGGGCAAGGAGGCGGTCGTCGCGATTTTGGAGCCCGGCCAGTTCTTTGGCGAAGGCTGCATGAACGGCCACAAATTGCGCATCTCGGCGACGACGGCGATGGAAGACAGCGTGATCACTTCCATTACCAAAGACGCGATGCTGGCTACTCTTCATGACCAGCCGACATTTTCCGAGATGTTTATGGCATATCTCCTGTCCCGCAACAGCCGGATCGAGGAGGACCTTATTGATCAATTGTTCAATTCGAGCGAGAGAAGGCTTGCTCGCATGCTGCTTCTGCTCGCGAATTTCGGGAAGGAAGGCAGCCCGCAACCGATCAGCCCGAACATTAGTCAGGAAACGCTGGCGGAGATGATCGGCACGACCCGATCCCGTGTGAGCTATTTCATGAACAAGTTTCGCAAGCTTGGTTTCATCGATTACAATGGACACATCGAGGTCCACAATTCGCTGCTGAGTGCCGTTTTGCGTGAGAAGCCGTAGCATGAAGATATGTAGACGGCCCCGGCACGGGATTACAAGCCGAGGCCGCCGTTTGACACTTCGCAGGGCGGCAGAGCCATCTTGCAACCGCAATGCTCTTTAGGAAACGGACGTTTTGGACCGAATAGGCGCCTGAAATATCTCATCGCCCGCGTCGTTCAGAACAGCCACATGCCGGTGATTAAGCTGGGGAGTATCGATAGCGATCCGGGTCGCAATAAATTTTGCCTTGGAAATCGCGCCATTGTCATCATGGTGACCTCCGATCGAGGAAGGCCCGGCAATGAGCCGGGCCTCTGTCTCAGTTACTTTTGCTGTTGGCTCTTTGCATTGGCCTGATCACTTTGCTTGCTTGCACTCTGGGAGTGTTGCTGAGCGCTCCTTGAATGCTCCAAGCCCTTTGCGTGATCGCCCTTGCCATGTTGTTCAGCGGCAGCCCGGTGAGACTTTGCTGCATTTTCGTGAAGTTCAGCGGCTTTGTTGTGATCGTTGTTTGCCATGTAGGTTCCATAGATTGTAAGCGCTGTTTGGCTCCCACCTTCCGGATGATGGCCTGATCTGCGAGTCTGCGGTTTGGTTTGGACCGTTGGGCTTAGAATGGACACTGACCATAATGCTATCACGGAGCCTGTCCGCCGGCTGGAAGTGTTTACCGGCGCTGGACGGCGGCGGACATGGCGTGATGAAGACAAGGCCCGGATTGTAGCCGAGATCGCGACGAGCGGAGACTCTGTCTGTGCCGTAGCTCGACGCCACGGATTATCGCCGCAGCAGTTGTTTGGCTGGCGACGTCAATTGAGAGAATCCGAGGCGGGACGTTCTGGGGCAGACGGGCTGCAGTTCGTGCCGGCGGTTGTGGACGTGGGGTCGCAGCGGCGGCTGCCGCGAGGCAAAGGCGAGGCCAGTGCCGGAGCGATCGAGGTCGAGATCGATGGCGTAACGGTTCGGGTCGGCCGCGGCGCAGATGCAAAGACTTTGATGACGGTGCTACGTGCGTTGAAAGCCGGCGCGTGATCGGCCCGACGGGCTCGGTCCGGGTGATGGTTGCGACCAAGCCTGTGGACTTCCGCAAAGGTGCCGAGGGGCTGGCAGCGCTGGTGCGCGAGAGCATGACGGCCGACCCGTTCTCGGGGATGGTTTATGTGTTCCGCGCCAAGCGTGCTGACCGGATCAAGCTGATCTTCTGGGATGGCACGGGTCTGTGCCTGTTCGCCAAGCGACTGGAGGACGGCATCTTCCGCTGGCCCAAGATCGAAGACGGCGTGATGAGATTGTCGGCTGCGCAATTGTCGGCGCTGTTGGAAGGGCTGGATTGGCGACGCGTTCATGAGGCGCGCGAGACAGCGACGCCGATGCAGCCGGGCTGATGACTTATCCTGCGGCGAAGTGAATCAGGAGCCTGGCAGGTCGTCGCAAAGTTTGGCCGAATATGATCTGATCCGGTGATGCCGAGCGACGCACTGCCTGATGACCCCGAGACGTTAAAAGCGATGCTGCTCGCCGAGCGGGTGCAGAACGAACGGCTGCGCCAGATCATCAAGGAACTGCAGCGGCATCGCTTTGGCCGTAGGGCGGAGACGCTGCCCGAAGACCAGATGCTGCTGGGTCTTGAAGATGTCGAGCAGGCCGAGGCGGACCTTGCCGCGCAGACCGATGGTTCATCGCCAGCGGATCGAGAGGCCCGGGCTCACAAGCGCCGGATCAACCGGGGAGCGCTGCCAGCGCATCTGCCGCGGATTGAGACCGTCGTCGACATCGATAACAAGACCTGCCCGTGCTGCCAGGGCGAGTTGCATCGGATCGGCGAGGACAAGAGTGAGCGGCTGGACATGGTGCCGGCGCAGTTCAGGGTGCTGGTCACCCGGCGGCCCAAATATGCCTGCCGGACTTGCGAGGATGGTATCGTGCAAGCCCCGGCGCCAGCGCGGCTGATCGAGGGTGGCCTGCCGACCGAGGCCACCGTCGCCCAGGTCCTGGTGTCCAAATATGCCGACCATCTGCCGCTGTACCGCCAAGCCCAGATTTACGCCCGCCAAGGCATCGATCTGGATCGCTCCACGCTGGCAGACTGGGTCGGCCATGCCGCCTGGCACCTGCGCCCGCTGCATGAGCTACTCCTCATGAGGCTCAAGCAATTGCCCAGACTGTTCGCGGATGAGACCACCGCCCCGGTACTCGATCCCGGCCGCGGCCGCACCAAGACCGGCCAGCTTTGGGCCTATGCTGCCGATGACCGTCCCTGGGGTGGGTCCGATCCACCGGGTGTTGCCTATGTCTACGCACCCGACCGCAAATCCGAGCGGCCGATCGCCCACCTCGAGGGCTTCAAGGGAATTTTGCAGGTCGATGGCTATGCCGGCTACCGTAAGCTGGCCGATCGCGGTGAGGTCCGGCTCGCGTTCTGCTGGTCGCATGTCCGGCGTAACTTCTACGAGCTCGCCACCCCCGGTCCGTCGCCGATCGCGAGCGAGGCGCTCGAACATATCGCCGCGCTCTACGCCGTCGAGAAAGACATCCGTGGCCGCATCGCCGACGAACGTCGCACCGTCCGGAAGCAAAAAAGCCGGCCTCTCGTCGATGCCCTTGAACCGTGGCTGCGGGCAAAACTTGGTCTAATCAGTCAGAAGAGCAAGCTTGCCGAGGCCATCCGTTATGCCCTGTCACGATGGGAAGGTCTGACGCGATTCATCGATGACGGTCGGATCGAGCTCGATAACAACACCGTCGAACGCTCCATCCGCCCCATCGCGCTCAATCGGAAAAATGCTCTGTTCGCTGGCTCTGATGGCGGCGCCGAGCATTGGGCCACCATCGCTTCACTCATCGAGACGTGCAAACTCAACGACGTCGACCCGCTGGCGTATCTCACCGACGTCCTCACCAGGATCGTCAACGGTCATCCCAACAGCGACATCGATCAACTACTGCCGTGGGCCTACCGAAAGCCAGACCTTCAAGCCGTGGCCTGAGAACGACGCTTACCATAGATTGAGCTCCCAGCGCGCAACAACACGCAGGACTCCGAGCCGTTCCTAAAAGTCACGGAATGGTGTCGTGAGGATTTGCAGAAAGTTCCCAACCTCCCGGTTGGCCTGTCTCGCGCCCAAGCCGCCTAGTTTGATTTTAGCAGCGACTCAATTTGAATTTAGTCGACTGCCGCACACGCAGGGATAAACTTACGTCATCATCGCACTGCTTTCTGGCAACCATCGGTGACAGAGAGTTCGGTATTGCTCCCGCCTGATCCAATGCCCAAGGATACACCGCCGCCGATCTGCCCGAAGCGCCGCAGGCCAATGCATTTTAGGCTGATCAAAACGGGCGGCCGCAAATTCCGCTGCATAGATTGTGTTGGTGCGGAACCATTACCCTCATCGGCAGTCGCCAAGCTCCTACCGGCGAATTGCAGACTTTGGAATGAGGCCCGGTGTCGGAATATCGGACGTATGCCATCGGCATTGACGGGCATTTCACAGGATCTCAGAAGATGGTTTGTCGTGACGACGGCAAAGCCGTCGCGAAGGCCGAACGCTTGGTCGACGGTCACGACATAGAGGTTTGGAACGACGACCGGTTCGGTATCAGGCTGATCCACAAGTCGAAGTAAGTTCTGGATTTTGAGATGAAAAGTATTGTCGGGATATGCATGGCAGTCGCTCTTCTCTGGGTGGCGGATATTGAATTGTGCGATGGTCGTTACAGCGATGTGACCGGGCGCGCGATTTTGGGTTTGGTAGGAAAGTAAGGCCGCCTCAATTAGCGGTTCTTTTGTTAGTCATCATGCTTTCGCGAAGAGCGGTCGGCTCGCCCCGCCCGCGGGGGTCGTTGAACGGTCGACTCATCCGACTGTTCCCAACGACTGCGAAAGGCGATGGCAAACGTCATCACCGCTCCGCCGGGACTCGGGATTGACCTCCGGCGCGAGCGATCCTACGGCCGATCTCCGATGTCCCATAAAAGTTAGGATTCTGGTACTTCCGCCAAAATCTATAGTTTGTTCAATGTGCAATCTACAGAAACTCAGAGAATCAGGCGGTCAAGCGATCGCTCCGGTCGCCTCCCCTCGCAATCCGTGATACAGCAGACTCGCCGCAGCCCCACTATCAGAGGAGTTTGATGTGTCCCTTACCGTCGCTCATATCACGCCGCTCGTCTCGCTTTTGGCTGGCTTCTTGATCCTCATCGCTCCCGCCCTGTTGAACTATATTGTCGCCATCTACCTGATTGTTGCAGGCCTGGTTGGACTCAACGAAATCCATCATTTTGTAAACTGATTCATCCAAACTGGCGAACGTTATCGAGCCTGATCATGCCGGCGGCTATCGGTCGCCGTCGTCAATACGCAATTGCAAGAAGCTGGTGGCCTTACTTTGGCGGCTTTGCGAAGGCGGCATAAGCGTGAGGCCTACGAACCGCTCCTGCGCCGCCTTTGAAACAATACTTTGAGACCCAGCACACTCCGAGGAAGGCGGCTATGATGAGCGCGTCCGTCCTAACGACAATCCGAGAAACGTGCCACTCAAAATGTGTAACGTAAGCTATCGCGTAAGCAGTCACAGTGGCGCTCGCCAGAGCCGTAAACAAACTTATCGGTTTTGTTCGAAGTGTCTGCCACGGATCACCTAAATGTAAATACTGCTGACCTTTTCAATCCGAAAAACGGAGCGACGGACGACAATAACTACAACTCGAGACGAAAATAACCTCTGCAAATCAGAGGTCAAATTTTACGGCGAGCTATTCTCGTCGCGTAACCTTAAATTGGCCAGGGCCTGTTCGCAGAAATTCGACTTAGCTATTTTTTTCAGCAATCTTCTGTTCGGATGTGACCTTGACCGTTCCGCCTTCCTGCAAGCTGGTCGGCGGATTGAGCACGATATTTTCGCCGCCGTTCAATCCAGCGCTAAGTTCAACCGTAGAGCCGGTGTCGCGATAGACGGTCACCGGCTGCAGGTGAATGCTCTTGTCCGCGTTGACAATCGCGACCCGAAGTCCCTGCCCATTGAAAATCAATGCTTCGGCTGGAACAATAACGTTTGGATGCTCCCGCGGAACGGCAAAGGACACGTTGACGAATAGCCCCGATCGCAAAACATGTCCCGCATTATTGACATCGACTTCGACCGCAAGTGTCCGTGACGACGACAACAACGCGCCGGAACTACGCGCCACCTTGCCGGCGAACGTCCGACCCGGAAGTTCGAACACCTGGATTTTCGCATCGAGGCCGTCACGCACGGCCATCGCCAGGCTCTGGGGAACATGGACGGATACGCGCAGGATATCATCGCGCACCACCGTAAACATCGGCGTTCCACCGCCGGTATCGGCGTTGACGAGGTCGCCGACATCGACGTTGCGCACGGTCACTACGCCGCCGAATGGCGCCCTCACCGTCTCAAATTCAGCCAGCGTGCGCAGCCGGTTCACCGTCGCCTGCTGGGCCTCAATGTTGGCTTCCGCGACCTTCACGCCGGCTTTCGCATTCTCGACGTTGGCCTGCTGGGTCGAGACGTTGGCCTGCTGACTGTCATGGTTTTGGTAGGTGTCGAATCCCTTCTTGACCAGATCATCGGATCGAGCATAGTTCAGGTTTCCGAGTTTGAGGTTGGCTTCCGACAGGCTTACTTGCGCGTTGGCCTGCGCGAGTGCTGCCTGGACTTGTCCGAGCTGCGCTAGGGCCTGATCGAGCTGGCGATCGAGATCCGGGGAAGCAATCCGTACAAGGACGTCTCCTTGCTTGACAACGCTCCCGATGTCGACCATGCGCTCCGCAATATATCCGGTCGCCCGCGCGAACATGTTGGCCCGGTCAAACGCCTCCGTCTCGCCAGGCAGCGTGGTCTCGATCGGATCGGCCAGTAATTTTGTCGTCGTGGTGCGAACGGCCGGCACAAAGTCGATCGCTTCGCGCTGAGTTGCTTCGGCTGCGGCATTGGTCTGCCAATGGCAGTAGGCTCCGTATGCCAGTACGGCTCCGGCTACCAGTAACACAACCAAAAGAAGCCACTTAGATGGAGGTGACGGCTGTGCGACCGGTGCCTCAGCGTGAGAACTCGCTTCATTTAATGCCGGAGATTGCTCAGATTTTGTCAAGCGCTCTTCCTCGAGGGTGCTCATACGTAGTCTTTCAGCGGTTCGGCTTTGCCGGTTCGCAACATGGAATAGAGAAAGGGCACGAACAGCAGCGTCGAGCAGGTTCCGACGAGGATACCACCTAGCACGGCGCGTGCCAGCGCGGCATTCTGCTCGCTACCTTCGCCAAGGCCAAGGGCCATCGGAATCAGACCGACGAACATCGCCGCCGCGGTCATCAGCACGGGCCGCAGCCGGGTTTCTCCGGCTTTCACGGCCGCTTCTGCGGCACCGCATCCAGTCTGCTCGCGATATTCGCGCGCGAACGTCACAAGCAGGATGGAGTTTGCACTGGCGACGCCCACGCTCATGATCGCGCCAAACAAGGAGGGTATTGAAAACGTTGTTTGCGTCACGAACAGGCTCATTACGATGCCGCAAAACGCCAACGGCAACGCGGCCAGCACGACAAACGGATCGCCCCAGCTCTGAAAATTCACCGCCATCAGCAGATATACCGCAATCATCGCTATGGCGAGGCCCATGCCAAGGTTCTGGAAAGCGCTGTGCATGTCTGCGATCTGACCAAGCACCGAAATGCGATCCGGCACTGGCAGGTTTTTCTGCTCATCCTGCATTATTTGTTCGATTTCACGGCTTACCGAGCCGAGATCGCGATCCTGCACGCTGGCGAATACATCGTATTTCGGCTGCGTGTTGACGTGGTTCACCACTGTCTGCTCTGATTGCCGCCGAAGCTTGGCCACGTTATTAAACAAGGTGACCACACCTTGATTTTGGCCAGCCGGGTTGTTGGCTGTCGAGACGAATAGTGGGGTATTGCCCACGTCGGTCAGGGAGTCGTTGCGGTATTCGGGGGTCTGAACCCACAGCTGATAGGGGATACCGCTCTTGGGATCGGCCCAGAAATTGGGGGTGACCTGGAAGCTGCCAGCCAGCGAAATATTCAGCGTGTTGGCGATCTGCTGCTCGGTCAGACCAATTTCCCCCGCCATCTGGCGATCGACATCGGCAAAGAATTCGGGGGCATCGGTAATCTGCTGGATATGAACATCGACGGCACCGCGAACGTCGCGCAGCCGACGCTCGATGTTCTTGGCAACCTCGAGATCCTTGTCGGCGTTGCGGCCTGTCACTTGGATATCGATCGGCGTCAGCGTCCCGAAATCCAGGATTTGAGTGATCATATCGGAGGGCTGAAAATAGAACACCGTGTCCGGATAGGTTTCGCGCAAGATCTTGCGCAAGGCCTTGCGATACGAGTTCGTCGGAGCATGCCCCTCCTTGAGCGAAATAAGGATTTGACCGTCATAGTTCGAAACGAAAGAGCCGTCGCCGAATGCGAAGTTGTAATTGCTCGCGGGCAGCCCGATATTATCCAGGATCAGTCCGAGGTCATTCGGCTTGATCACCTTGCGAATGGTGTCCTCGACGGCGGCGAAGGTTTGCTCCGCGGACTCGATCCGCATTCCTGGCCGGGTGCGCACATGGAGCGTCAGCTCTCCGGCATCGATCTGCGGAAAATAATCCTGACCAACGAATGTAAACAGGCCGGCGGCAAATGCGAACACCGCGCCGACGACCGCGAGCGTCGCGACCCGGTGCCCGATGACGACATGCAACAATCCGAGATAACCAGCATGAAATCTGGCGAACCCGCGTTCGAAGCCTGCATGAAACCGCGAAAAAAGCCCGAGTTTTCCCTTGGCTGTCTCGTGTTGCTGGGCGCGATGATCGCCGAAACGCCGGTCGTATTCCTTCTTGACGAGCACATCGATGAAGATCGGTACGACGGTTCGCGACAACAGGTAGGAAGTCAGCATGGCGAATACCACCGCGAGCGCCTGCGGCGTGAATAGAAACTTTGGCGTGTCGGTCAAGAACAGAACAGAGACGAAGGCGGCGCAGATCGCAAGCGTGGAAATCAGGGCCGGCTTGGCAATACCGGCCGCGCCCTCAACGACCGACTGCCGGAATGGATGCCCCTCCTCCATTAAACGATAAGTGTTCTCGATGGCAACGGTGGCGTCATCGACGAGAATGCCGACGGCCAACGCAAGTCCGCCAAGTGTCATGATGTTGATAGTTTCACCAAGAAGCGCGAGGACTGCGAGTGATGTGAGGATTGAAAGAGGAATCGAAATCAGGACCACGAGGGTGGACCGCCAAGAGCCAAGAAACAGCAGGATCATCAAGCCGGTCAAACCGGCGGCGATCACCGCCTCGCGAGCGACATCCGCGATGGCGCCGGAGACAAAGACGGATTGATCAAACAATAGATCAATCTTGGAGCCCTCGGGTGCCGCGGCGCGGATCTGAGATAAAAAGCCTTTGACGTTGTTGACGACCGATAAGGTAGAAGCCTCACCGTTTTTCAGGATGGTCAGCAGAATAGAGCGGTGTCCGTCGGCGCGGACGATGTTCTGCTGCGGCGGAGAACCATCCCGCACATAGGCGACATCGCGCACCAGCACCGGCGATCCCGCGACCACTTTGATGGGTAGCACGTTAAGCGCCGCGAGCGCTTCAGGCGCCGCGTTCAGCCGAATCGGGTACTGCCAGTCGCCGATCTTGGCTTGCCCGGAGGGCACGACCAGATTCTGTGCCGAAATCGCATTCGTCACATCGAGCGGAGTCAGGCCGTAACCTTGCAGGGCGTGCATGTCCAGATCCACCATGATCTGGCGGGGCGCACCTCCATAGGGCGATGGCAGTGTCGAACCCGGCACTTGGATGAGGGTTTGTCGGATGCGATATTGCGCGTAGTCATAAAGCTGTGCTTGGCTTTGTTTATCGGACGAAAGCGCAAGTTGGACCACTGGCACAGACGACGCAGAAAATCGCATAATCACCGGAGGCTGAACGCCCGGCGGCATTACCGCTCGGATTGAATTCATCGCGGAAACGACCTGTGCAATTGCTAGATCGATCGAAACCCGTTGATCGAAATAGATTTTCTCGGTCGCCACACCCTGCAGCGTCGTGCTTTCCATCCTTCGAATATTGTTGACGTTGTTAGAAAGCGAGAATTCGCTATAGGTCGTGATCCGCTGCGCCATGTCAGTGGTGTCAAGGCCGGTATAGGTCCAGACCACGACGACAACGGGAATATCGACCGTCGGCAGGACATCTTTCGGCATCACGATAATGGCGCCGATCCCACCCAGCATCATCAGAAGCGACAATACATAGAACGAGACGCGGAATTTGAGCGCGTATTTGACAAGTCCCATGGATCTAACTTTCGGTAGCGGGGCGCCTAAATCGCGATCGGCTCGCGCAACATAGTCGTCAAAGGACTCGGTCCCCTCCTATGATGCGCCGCAAAAACGAACCGTAGCCTCGGCTCACGCTCGAGGCTGAACCAGGCAAGTACCAGATGATATAGGAATCTTGACAAATGCAAAATACATGAACGCGGTGACGACCACTTAAGCGTACCGCGCCAAGATCATTGTCTATACACATATGTCTGTTCGCATCGAGGCGGTCTTCTCTCCGGTGCCCGCTTATGCGTTGTTGAGGTAGAACCGCTTTGCCGCTATCTTTCTTCATCACTATTCGCAGGGATGCCTCAGGCCATCGTACCCGAGATATGTCCCGGAAGGCGGGTCGAACGACTTGTATCGCTGAGCGCAATAGCCAGAATCATCACCTTGGCCGTTTGAGACGACATAGGCTGGACCGCTGTCATCGCTGTTATCGTAATAATTATTGTAGGCGTAGTCATCTCCGTAATCCCCGCCGTAGCCGTAGCCTAAAGCGCCTCCGACTGCCAACCCACCTGCAAATCCTAAACCTCGACCGTATCCGTTACGATAGCCGCCTCCGGCAAATCTTCCTCCGCCACGACCAGCAAAATTTCCGCCGCCATTAAAGCCGCCGGCGTTAGCCTGAGCGCCGCGAAATCCACTGCTGACCGCAGCGCCTCCGAAGCCGCTACCCATACCGCCGCCATGGAACCCGCCGCCGCCGCCCCCGTGACCTCCGCCGCTACCGCCGTGACCACCACCCCCACCGCCGCGGGCCATCGCTGGCGAAGCAAGCGCGAGAGCGAGCGAGAGTGCTGTCACTCCAATCAACTTGAAATTCGTAATAACCTCTCTCCTTTTTTCTGGAGAGACAGAATTCTCTCCTCTAAGAAGAGCAAACGGTAGATGGCCTT
>Ga0116135_1001082_pt1 | contig 14346 bp, 11 predicted proteins | sample June2015DPH_20_1_FD_89738 | JGI IMG/M metagenome (GOLD analysis project Ga0116135, IMG submission 89738) | Peatland microbial communities from SPRUCE experiment site at the Marcell Experimental Forest, Minnesota, USA - June2015DPH_20_10 | ecosystem: Environmental > Terrestrial > Soil > Wetlands... | reverse complement strand
GCCACCGTCGTGGCTTGCCGGGGTTTGAGCCTCTCGCCGAGCTCCCGAGCCCACGCGCGCACCGGCTCCAGGGTGGTCATTCTCAGGATGAAGCAGAAGGAGATGCCCAGCGCGGCCATGATGGGATGCAGCGCAAACGATACCAGCAGCAGTGCCGCGGCCTGCCAGGTTCGCTCGGCCAGGATGCGCGCCACTGCCAGCAGGATGAGCGCCGTCGCAACGCCGCGCGGATGCAGATACTGGTCTACCAGGCTGAGCGCGGTACCCGCCACGGGCAGGGTAAACATGGCCGCCACCAGCGCAACCCCGGCCCACTGGGCTCGTGGCTCAGTGAACAGATGCCGCGCAATGCTCAGGCAGGCCCAGAGGATCACAAAGAGGGAAAGGAATTGCCACAAGAGCTCGGCCCATGCGATGGGCATCCCGGTAGCTTTAACGAAATGCCCCATCCAGCCGTCAAAAACTGTGGCCTGCAATTGGAGGCGAAAGAAGTCGGAGTCGTGAGGGAAGAGAGCGGGGTTGAGATCGGCTTTGACCGCGCTCAGGTAAACGCCGTCGTCCTCGGCGCCGGGGTGGTAGCCCATTACCGCAAAACCAGCCGCGGCCAGCACCAGAATGAGCAGCAGATCGAACAGGGAATTGTTTCGCCTCAACCGTGCCAGCTCCGTATAATTGGCTTCAGACTCAATGGTTCATCGCCTTCAAATCGATCATTGCCAAATCGATCCTACATGGACCGGGAGGGAGGGGCAACGATGCTAGAGCAATTCCAAAGTAGAAGTGCTCTTTCTGGATTCTTGCCGGTTCGCCCGCTCCCTGTTGGTCGCGTCGAAAGAGAGGAGCGGCTCCGGTGGACAGCAACTCTGGAATCGCTATAGCGCCCGTGGAATCTGAACAGCATCCCGCGCGCGAAAAACTGGCGCTGGTCATTCCTACTCTCTCTGAGGCTGAAAACATCGGCGGCCTTCTCGATCATGTCCGCTCCGTCCTCGATCCGCTGAATATTCCCTACGAAATCATCGTGGTCGACGACGACAGTCCCGACCGCACCGGCGAAGTAGTCTCGGCGATCGCAAAGGAAGACCCCCGCGTCCGCTTGCTGGTTCGCAAAGGGGAGCGCGGCTTGTCTGGAGCTGTTCTCTATGGCTGGAAGCACACAGACGCTGCCATCCTCGGCGTGATGGACGCTGATCTGCAGCATCCTCCCGAGCTTTTGCCGAAGCTCATTGCAGCCATTGATGCCGGCCGCGACCTGGCCATCGGCAGCCGCTACACCCACGGCGGCGCGACTGGGGAATGGAGCCGATCCCGCAAGTTATTCTCCTCGGCCGCCGTCTGGGCCACATGGCCCATCCAGCACTCCGGCATCCGCGCGGAAGATCCGATGTCCGGTTTTTTCATGGTGCGCCGCCGTTGTGTGGACAACATCACCTTCCAACCCAACGGCTTCAAACTGTTGCTGGAAATCCTGGTCCGCGGCCACATCAAATCGGTGGAAGAGGTTCCGTTTGTCTTCGGCCTGCGCTACCGAGGGGCCAGCAAAGCCAACGCAAGGGTGGCCTGGGACTATGCAAAGCTTCTGCTGCGCCTCTACTCCAGCCGGCTGGGCATCGGAAAGCCCTAAACCGCGGGCAAAATGATCCGCAACAGCAGAAACGCCGCAACGCCCGCGAAGAACACCAGCGCCATGCGAATTCCCGGTTCGCGATTGACCTCGGGCACCAGGTCGGTGGCCGCCACATAAAGCGCTACGCCTGCCGAGATTGGCAAGCCGTAGGGCAGCAGGCTTGGCGCCAGCTCAATTACGAGCACGCCGGCAAGCGTTGCCGCCGCCAGCGCCACGGCCGAATAAAGAGCTGTCTTCCGGCTGCGTCCACTGGCCAGCATCACGGACGCCATGGTGAATCCCTCCGGCGCCTTGTGCAGCAAAATCGCCAGAAAAATCAGCCATCCCATCGCGCTCGACACCACAAAGCCCGAGCCGATGGCCACGCCGTCAAACAGCGCGTGTACGCTCAAGCCGGCCATCACCGCGTTGCCGGTGCGGTGCGAGACGAACTCGTGGTGGTGCGTCTCCTCGCCAAAGTGGAAGTGGGAACTGATGGTGTGCTCCAGAAGGTGCACCACGCAGTAGCCGGCCATTATCAGCACCGGACCCAGCGTTGGGCTCAGCTTGAGGCTTTCCGGCGCCATCTCGATCAGCGCCGTTGCCATCAGGAACCCAGCGCCGAGGGCGACAAAGTAGCGCAGGTAACGCTCGACACCCTGCGCGCGCACCAGCACCAGCCCACCCGCCACGTCGGCGAGCGCGGCGATAGCGCCGAGCAGTATGGAAATCTTGAGCATGCCCTACCCGCTGTGCCGGATGTGCATCACATCGCCATCCTGCACCACGTACTCCTTGCCTTCCAGGCGCAGCGTGCCCTTGCTCCGCGCCGCGGCCTCCGATCCGGCTGCGAGCAGCGCATCCCAGCGGATGGTCTCCGCGCGAATGAAGTGATGCTCAAGGTCGGAGTGAATCGCACCTGCACCCTGCGGCGCCTTCGAGCCAAGCGGAATGATCCACGCGCGGCACTCGTCCTCGCCCGCTGTGAAGAAGCTGATCAGCCCCTGCAACTCATAGCTCTTGCGAATCAGCCGCACCAGACCGCTCTCACGCAGGCCGTAGCTGCCCAGGAACTCCGCAGCCTCGGCGTCGTCCATCTCCGCCAATTCCGCTTCGACCTTGCCGCAGATCGCCGTCGCGCCGGCGTTGGGCCTGCTGGACACTTCATCCAATTTAAAAGCGCCCACGGCGCCTTCAAGGTCGTCGCCCAGCGTGGCGCTTTCGCCAATGTTGAGCGCATACAGTATGGGTTTTTGGGAAAGAAACATGAAGCCCTTGATGAGTTTCTTTTCGTCCGCCGTCATCTCCAGTTCGCGCAGCGGCTGCTCTTTTTCAAGCGCCTCCTTTGAGCGGAGAAGCAAGGCCTGCTCGCGTTCCAGATCGCTGGTCCGGCCTTTTTTCAGGTCCTTTTCCAGGCGCTCCAGACGCTTTTCCACCTGGGTCAAATCGCTGAGCATCAGGTCAAACTCCACGCTCTTGATGTCGCGCAGCGGGTCGATGGGGCCGACGTGCGGAATCGAGTCGTCCTCAAACGCGCGCAGCACGTGGATCAGCGCGTCCACATTGCGCAGGCTGGTCAGGAACGCCGTCTCTTTCAGCGCTTCCTGCCCGATGGCCGCCACGTCAACGTACTCCACCGTCGCATAGGTGGTCTTTTTCGGCGAGTAGAGCGCCGACAGCTTGTCCAGCCGCTCGTCGGGAACCCGCGCCACGCCGATGTGTTCTTCGCGCGGATTGGAGTAGCCCTTTTCTTCCAGCTTGGCTTTGGTCAGAATCTTGAATAACGATGTCTTGCCTACCTGCGGCAGGCCGATGATGCCAGTCTTCATGCACGTCCCGTAAAGGCCCCTGCACGATGAAATACGCGCTTCAGGGCCTCTTCGATGATACAAGAGCAGGCAACAGTTTTCAGTTGTCAGTGATCAGTTCTCGGCTCAATTGTGTAGCCGGCTGGAAAAGTTAAATCGACAAGGGCTCGTTGGAGGGCCGCTGTGTGACAACTGAAAACTAGTTTCTAACGCTCTCCGCTCGAGCCACCAGCACCACCGTCGCAAGACCAAGCAACGAAACCAGACCTTCCACATCCACGCTGCGGTTGTGCAGCTTGTTGAAGTCCACCGTCAGCGGATTGCTGGTGTCGAAAGTATTGATCGCTCCGCCGGCAGCTTCGCGGTCGCGCTCCATGGCGGGGATGATGCCGAACTGCGCGTACACTGTAGCCCCGATCATCAGCACCACCGCAGCCATCGGCGCCAGCACCGTGCGCGGCTTGTAGATGGCCCATGCCGGAGCCAGCGCCAGCAGCGCCAGAGCCACCATGCCTGACACCAGTCCCATGCCGTGCAGGATGCGCAGCAGCTCACCCACAATCGTGCCGGCCTTATGCGTATCGGGCTGCAATGTCTGAAAGGTAATGGCCGCAACAACCGGAAAAAAGATCTCCGCGCCCAGCCACACCACGAGCGCCAGATACAGCAGCGTGCGAAGCAAAGTCTTCATTCGGGCAGGATACTAGAGAACACGCAAATTGGAATAGCGGGAAGTTCGTCGCTATTCGTCCCGGCCGTAAACAAATTGGACCTAACCGACCGCCGCGCGAGTCCTCCAATAACTGAACTCATGAGGTTGGACCGATGCTGAAGTGGATTGCCGTTCCCGTTTTCGCATTTGCCTTGGCTTCTCTCCCTGTTGTGGCACAGGCAACAGCCCCTGCAAGCGGAGAGTTTTTTGGCTGTGGCCCCGAAAACATCAAATTCGACGTGAAGTTCCTGAAGAGCAGCAGCGCTGCTCCGCTTGAACCAGGCAAGGCGCGTGTCTATTTTCTAGAAGAAGACATCAACCTCCGCTTCATCACTCACACAAGCAGGATCGACGTAGATGGCAAGCCCATGGGAGCCACTCACGGAGATTCCTATTTCTATTTCTCAGTCGACCCAGGCGTGCATCATCTTTGCGCGACCACGCAATTTGGTGTGTCGTCAGACGAGGCCTCTACAGGCCTGCTTCATTTCACCGCGGAAGCTGGTGGGGTCTATTACTTCGAAATGAAGAATCTCTCCTGGCCCGAGGGTGATGCGCACGATGTGAGCTTCCTTCCCCTCGACAGCGACCAGGGAGAATACCTTGTAGTGAGACTGGCTGAGGTCACTTCACGGCAGAAAAAGTAACGCCCGATTCCTGTGTGCACAGTCCGCATTCGTCGAGTCAGAAAAAGTAAACGCGGGAATCAATCGATCCCCGCGTTCTTCTGTTCACCGCAACCAGTCCCTTCGGGCATTTTCGGAATACATATAGACTTTTTCAGCACCGTGAAAGGTGGCACCTTCTTGAGGAAAGAGTCACATGAGTGTGTGCTTTCGGTCTACACCAATTCCGAAAATGCTACAGTCCCTGGTCCACTAGCTTTTCTTCAACGCCCTCTTCAGCACCGTCTCCAGCGCGGCCTTGGTCTGCGCATACTCATCGGCGGAGATAGTGCCATGGATCTTCTCGCTCTCCAGGGCAAACATCTCTTCCTTGATGACATTCAGCAGCGCGGTGTTTTTCGCCGCCGGAGTCGCAGGCGTTGCGTAGGTGGGCAAGGTGGGATCGGCAGCCGCCGCCGTGACAGCCACGCCGCCCGCCGGCTTGCGCAGCAGGAACGCCGCCGCAACCACCAGCAACAATGCCAGTCCGCCCAGAATCCACAACTTGTACTTGCTGAGCGGGTCCGGCGTGTTGATTGGTTCTCCAATGCCGCCGCCCGGCTGGTTGCCCGGTGTGGCCGTGGCGCTTTGTCCGCTGTCCTGGCCACCCATCGCTGCGCCGCTGTTCGCTCCACCCTGCTGCTCGCGCGGCATCGATCCATTGCCCGAGACGCTGAACTCGAGCGCCTTGCCCGGCAGTGCGTTGCGCAACAGCAGCGTCTGCACCGCGGGATTCTGATCCGGCGGCGTGACAGCCTGAAAGTTCAGTCCCGAGCCGGCTTTGAATTCAATGCTCTTGGGCAGCATCACCACAAAGCTGTTCACCGGCATCAGCACTTTCGGCTCGAACGTGTACTTGCCGCTGTAGGGCAGGTGGTAATGCAGAACGAAGACCGTCATGTTCTCGCCTTCGTCCGGTTGTATGGGAATGTTGAAGGTGTAGTGGCCCTTCTGCGCCAGCGCAATCGGGATCGCGTTGGTGGGCAGCCCGCTTGGCCGCGTAGCCTCCGCTCCATCCAGCACTGCGCCCGCGGGCAGCACAAACTCAAAGGTGTTGCTGCTGAACTGCGTCACGCGCGGCGAACTTGTATTGTGCACCACGAACTGCTCTGCCACATCCAGCTGCCCGTTCTCCGACTCGATCTGCAGAACGTCGTCTTCAATCGAGACTCCATCCACCTTGGCAGCCGAGTCATAGACCGTGATGTCGCCCGGCCCCGCGCCCTGCGGAGCGGCGATAAAGTAGCCCGCGCCCTGGTGCATGGCACGGATCAGGTAAGGCCCGCTGCCCGGCTCGTTCAGCGAATAATGCCCGTTGCTGTCGGTGGTCGCATGCGCGGCGGTCTTCATTCCCGCCTGCACGTCGACCAGTTCCACGGTGTCGCCCGCGGAGGGCTTGCCCGTGGTCTTGTTGGTCACCGTGCCGGTGACGGTGGCGGCCTGAGCAATTGCGCCTGTAAACAGCAGGCAAAAAGCAAGAGTGGGAAGTGCAATTCGAGTCAATCTCATGGTCGTAAACGAATCCTTTTTCTCTGAACCGGTGCGTTGGGTAAGGGAAGAGAGCCCAATTCACGCCTGCTGCAAATGGTCGATCTCGGCCAGCAGCAGCGCCGCTTCATTTTCAAGCTGAGTCCGCTGCGCCTGAAAATCCTCTTCGGGGTATTTGCCGGCGCGGTATTCAAAGTTCAAATCGCGCAGGTTCTCATAAAGCTGTTCCTTGCGTTCCAGCAGGTAGTCCAAACGTGTCTTCTGTTGCTGGCTGGCAAAGACGTTTTCCGGCCAGAAGGTGTAAATCAGCAGCGCAATCATCAGCAGAATGCCCGCCAGCGTACCCTGTGCAGTTGTCATCTCTCAAAAACCTCCGCAGCCGCTGTAGACCGCTCACTGTGCACTGTCAACTGTCCACTGTTCACTGTTCAAAACCCCCCGTCGCCGGTCTCACGGCGAATCCTCTCGCGGCGCTCGCGCTCTTCCGGGTCCAGGCTCGCAGCATCCGTGGCCGAAACCGCAGTTCTACCCACTGACCAGCGCCGCACCAGCAAGATCGTTCCCAGCAGCGCCGCGGCAAACACCGCGAAGGGAGCAATCCAGGCCACCAGGTCGAATCCCTGCGTAGTCGGCGCGGCCAGCACCACCGCCCCGTACTTGGCCACAAACGAGTCCAGAATTTCTTTGTCGCTTTGCCCAGCCGCAATGCCTGTACGCAGTTCCTGCAACTCGGCTGTGGAACTGGTGCAGCCCACGTGGTTGCACTCGCCCAGAATCTGCGCGCAGCCGCAGGTGCACATCATCCGATGATTGAGATTGGTATAGCGCGTACCCGCATCCGTAGCGCCCAGGCTGAAGCACACGGCCACAGCCAGCGCCGCAACCTGCATGCCCTTGAACCAGAAAGAAAGCCGCTCACGATCCTTCATGAATGGCCGCCCTTCAGCGCCGGCTCGGTCGGATTAGTTCGCGTCGCCGGAATGCGTAGCGAAGCGGTCGCCGGGCTCAGGCTCGGCACAAGCGCCAGCAGCGTGCCAAACACCAGCACGGCCAGTCCCGCCCATATCCAGCCCACCAGCGGATTCAGGAATGCCTTGATAATCGGCTGTCCGGTGTCGGGATTCGTGCCCTCATACACCACGTACAAGTCCCACTCAAAAGTGGAGTGAATGGCCACCATGGTTTGCGGCTGTTCGCTGGCCAGGTAAACCCGCTTCTCCGGCGTCATCTGGAACTGCTTGACGCCGTTCCTATAGACATCCAGAAGCGCGTAGTCCGAGTTGTAATTCAGATTCGAATCCTGCGTGAACCCGATCTCTTCCAGCGTGTAGGGCCCAATGCTCATCTTGTCGTGCAGCGCCAGCTCCCGCTCCACGTTGCGGTTGAAGGCCGAGCCCGCCAGCCCAATCACCACGATCACCACGCCGATGTGCACAATGTAGCCGCCGTATCGGCGCGTGTTTCTCCGCGTCAGCAGCCATGTGGACACAATCAGGTTTTTGCCCGTCTGCTTTGAAATCACTCCGGCCCCGCGGAGGAATTCGCTCAGAATCGCCGTTGCTACGCCGGCCGAAACGGCAAAGGCGACCAGCGCGTAGAAATTGCCGGTATCGAATTCGCCATCCTGCCACGGCCGCACGCCAACGGCGAAGCAGACAATCACTGTTGCCCACAGCGCAATTGTAGGCAGCACAAAGTTGCGGCGAATGCTGCGGAATGAGGTTGCACGCCACGGCAGCAGCGGGCCCACGCCCGTGAGGAAGAGCAGAAAGATCCCAATCGGCACGGCAACGCGGTTGTACCACGGCGCGCCAACGGTCACCTTGTTGCCGACCACGTATTCGCTCAGGATCGGGAACAGCGTTCCCCACAGAATCACAAAGCAGGCCGTCAGCAGCACCAGGTTATTGAACAGGAAGCTCGACTCGCGGCTCACCAGCGATTCCAGATGATGATCGGCCTTCAGGTGGCTGTGCTGCAGAATGTAAGTGAACGCGCAGACCGCCAGCACAGTCCCCATGAACACCACGAACCACGTGCCGATAGACGACTGTGCAAACGCATGCACCGAACTCACCAGTCCCGCCCGAGTGAGCAACGTCCCCAGCAGCGTCAGCAGGAATGTGGAGAAGATGAGCCAGACGTTCCAGCTCTTCATCATGCCTTTCTTTTCCTGCATCATCACCGAGTGCAGAAAGGCCGTCCCGGTCAGCCACGGCATGAAGCTCGCATTCTCCACCGGGTCCCAGCCCCAGTAGCCGCCCCATCCCAGCACGGCGTAGGCCCAGTGCATGCCCAGGAAGATGCCGGCCGTCAGAAACAGCCAGGTCACCATGGTCCACACGCGCGTAATCTTGATCCACTTCTCACCGGGGTAGCGCATCATCAGCGCGCCCAGGGCAAAGCAGAAGGGAACTGAGAAGCCAACATAGCCCAGGTAAAGCATGGGCGGATGGATCACCATCTCCGGATACTGCAACAGCGGATTCAGGCCATTGCCATCGTCCGGAATCGTTCCTTGCAGTACTGAAAACGGCGGAGCGGCGAAGCACAAGATCGACAGGAAGAATACCTGGATGGCCGCCAGAATGGTGCCTGCATACGCGTAGAGTTTTACGTCGGTCTTGTGCGTGAGCCGCAGAATGAAACCGTAAATACCCAGCAGCCACGCCCACAGCAGCAGCGAACCCTCCTGGCCGCTCCAGAGCGCGGAAAACTTGTACGCTCCGGGCAGTGCGCGATTGGAGTGCTCGGCGATGTAAGTGATGGAAAAGTCGTTGGTAAAGACTGACCAGACCAGCGCGAAGGCGGCCATGGTCACGGCCACAAATACCGCAATGCCCGCACGCCGTGCCGTATCCGCCAGCCGCTCAGGGGAAACTGCAGCCGGCTGCCCTGTCGCAATCAGCCGCAAGGCGACAGCCCCGGCAAACAGGTTGTAGGCGGCCAGTGCCAAAGCTATCAGAAGAGCAAAACTGCCAAACGCTGCCATTTGGACTCCAGGGAAATTCTCGCACGCGGTCAGGGAGCCCGAGGGCCTCCCGACAACGGTATTCTCAATCCATCATAGGCGTTAGGCTTGTGATCTGCCTCACACCATCGATTGAGAATGGGACGGCAGCAGTCCAGGAGGGAAATAGCAGCGTCCTCGGAGGGAGCAGAGGCGTACCGGACTTTTGAAAACGCGGGATCAAGAATCAGCTCAGGTGCAGCGTGCTCTATGTCTTGATTGTGAGACCTGGGGAAACCAGGATGCCTATGCGAGCGAAAAGCGAGCGTCTGCCCCCCCGTAGATGCTTCAGGCTGCGGATACGCTATTTTGAGAGAGCAGATTCGCAGCCGCCGCAACCATCTCGTCCAGCGCAAACGGCTTGGTCAGAAAGCGGACAAATCCGCCGACGTAATCACCGGGCGCTTCGCTTGCACTGCCCAGCACCAGGACCGGAACATGCGGCAGGCGCGCGTGCAACTCGGCCACAAACTCCGGCCCGCCGATCCCCGGCATGCTCAGCCCCGAGATCACCAGCCCCAGCTTTCCGGCAAAGTGCGGCTGTTCCACCAGGCACAGGGCCTCGGCAGCATCGCCCACTCGCTCGACCTCTTGGAACCGCCGCTCAAGAATGGATTTGCGTTGGAACGCCTGAAGTGGGTCGTTATCGACCAGTAAGATGATTGCCATTGCGTCCCCGCGTCTACCACGCTCCCATTTGCGGCCGGTAAACGATTTACTGGCTATGCAACTAGGATGATGCAAAACGCAATTTTGGTTGCCCGAGCGGCTCTCAACCGACCAGAAACTCCTTCTCCCTAAGCTCCTTGATCAGGTCGCGCAGCTTCGCGGCCTTCTCAAACTCAAACTTCTTCGCCGCATCCCGCATCTCCGTCTCCAGTTTCGCCAGATGCACATCCAACTCCGCCTGCGAGGTAAACTCCGGCAGCCCAGCCGCCGCTTCCACCTCGACATCGCCGTACTCGGCCTTGAGAATCTGCGCCAGGCCCATGTCCATGGTGTTGATGACTGACTGCGGCGTGATGCCGTGCTCCTCGTTGTAGGCGCGCTGAATCGTCCTTCGCCGATCCGTCTCGTCCATCGCCCGGCGCATCGAGTCGGTAACCCGATCCGCGTACAAAATCGCGCGCCCCTGCAGGTGCCTTGCCGCGCGGCCCATGGTCTGAATCAGGGAGCCCGTCGAGCGCAAAAAGCCTTCCTTGTCCGCGTCCAGAATCGCCACCAGCGAAACCTCGGGCAGATCCAGCCCTTCCCTCAGCAGGTTGATGCCGATCAGCACGTCGTACTCGCCCTTGCGCAGCCCGGCCAGCAGCTTGACCCGCTCCAGCGTCTCAATCTCCGAGTGCATGTAGCGGCACTTGACGCCCACCTCGGTGTAGTAGCCGGCCAGGTCCTCGGCCATGCGCTTGGTCAGCGTGGTCACCAGCACCCGTTCATTCCGTTTGGCGCGGTCGCGAATCTCCGCCAGCAAATCGTCGATCTGGCCCTTCACCGGCCTGATCTCCACCTCGGGATCCACCAGGCCGGTCGGACGGATCACCTGCTCCACCACCACGCCCGCCGACTTGGTCAGCTCATACGGCCCGGGCGTCGCCGACACATAAATTGTCTGATGAATGCGGTTCTCAAACTCGTCAAACTTCAGCGGCCGGTTGTCGCGCGCCGAGGGCAATCTGAACCCGTAATCCACCAGGTTCTGCTTCCTGCTCTGGTCGCCGTACCACATGCCATGCACCTGCGGAATGGTCGCGTGACTCTCGTCGATGAACAGCAGAAAATCCCGCGGAAAATAATCCAGCAGCGTCGGCGGCGGCTCGCCCGGCAACCTCCCTGAAAAATGCCGCGAGTAGTTCTCAATCCCGTGGCAGTAGCCCATGGACTTGATCATCTCCAGGTCGAACCGGGTGCGCTGGTGAACGCGCTGCGCCTCCACCATGCGGCCTTCCGATTCGAGCTGGGGGACCCACTCGTTCAGCTCGCTCACGATGGAATCGATGGCGCTGGCTTTGCGTTCGGGTTGAACCACATAGTGGCTCTTGGGATAGATGGGTAAACGCGAATACGTTTGCTTCACCGTCCCAAACAGGGGATCGATCTGCGACAAGCTCTCAATTTCGTCGCCGAAAAGCTCGATGCGGTAGGCCGTCTCGTCGTAGGTGGGAAAGATCTCAATCACGTCGCCGCGCACCCGGAAAGTCCCGCGCCGGAAGTCGCCGTCATTGCGCTCATACAGAATCTCCACCAGCCGCCTCGTAATGTCCTGCCGGCTGATGCGCTGTCCCTTCTCCAGCAGCAGCAACATCCCGTAGTAGGCTTCCGGCGAGCCGAGTCCATAAATGCAGCTCACCGAGCTCACAATGATCGAGTCGCGGCGCTCAAACAGGCTGCGCGTGGCTGAGAGCCGCAGCTTGTCTAATTCTTCATTGATGGTGGCTTCCTTTTCGATGTAAAGGTCGCCGGCGGGGATGTAGGCCTCGGGCTGGTAGTAGTCGTAGTAGCTCACAAAGTACTCGACCGCGTTGCCCGGAAAGAACTGCTTGAACTCGTGATAGAGCTGTGCGGCCAGCGTCTTGTTGTGCGCCAGAATCAGCGCCGGCCGGTTGGATTGCTCAATGACCTTGGCCATGGTAAAGGTCTTGCCCGACCCGGTGACGCCGAGCAGCACCTGGTGGCGTTCGCCGGCCGCCAGCCCCTCCATCAGCTCGTCGATGGCGCGCGGCTGATCACCGCGCGGCTTGTATGTCGTCACCAGCTGAAAGTCCATTGCAAGATTATACGCGACAAGCGAAAGAATGGCGAAGATTTCGCAGAGGTAGGCCGGGGATTCATCCCCGGTGTCGAGCCAATTGAAAGAACGCGGGCTTTAGCCCCTGCGCAACCCGCCAACTCCGCTCACACGCGCGCAGAGCGGCTCACTCCGCCGGCTTGGGAAGCGCCCACTCCTGCACCCGCTCTTGGACCCACTCCTGGACCCACTCCTGGATTTGACGAAACTCCCTCTGCGTCCGTGTCCACAACTCTTTCCCACCAGGTTTTCTTGACGACAAATTTGGAATTTGCGCCGCCCCTATGGGGCTGATGGACGATCGTTGAGCCTTTTTCCCACGCAGAAGCGCGGGGCTAACGAGAATTGCGCCTCCGGCGCGACTGATATCGTAACCGATCTGGTCAGCAAAATTGGTTCATACGATTGCCCTGATGGACACGAGCAGGAGCCGGCTCACTATACTGGAAGCGTCCTATACTGAAGACGTCTGCGAAAACCAGCCCCACACAGCTCCCCTGAGCCCAGGTGTTTCTTGCCCGTTTGACGAGTTTGCGGACGACAGCTCCACACCGGACGTTTTCAAAATTTGCGAAATCGGGAGGATACCCTGTCGCCTCCCCACCAGGAAGGTCTTTCATGCGAAGTCTCGCCGCCGTCCCGCTGCTCATTCTTTTGCCTGTCGCCGTCGTCGCTCAGCAGGCGCCTCAACCTCTCATCGGCTTCACGCCGCAGTCCGAAACGGTAGAGCGCACCTGGGAAAGCAAGTTCCTGGCGATCCCCGATGGAAAGCATGTCTCCGACAATATGCACGTGCTGGCCGCACACCCGCACAACGTGGGCTCAGCCGCGCAGCGCGCCAACGCCGAATGGCTCGTGAAGCAGTACACGTCATGGGGATGGGATGCGAAGATCGAGCAGTTCGACGTGCTCTATCCCACGCCGAAGGTGCGCGTGCTCGAGTTGCTGGGCAGCAAGCCCTATAAGGCAAGGCTCGAGGAGCCGCCGGTGCCGGAGGATCCCTACACGCTCGACAAGAGCCCAGCCATGCCGCCGTACAACATCTACGCCCTGGATGGCGACGTGACGGCCCCCCTGGTGTACGTGAACAACGGCATGTTGTCCGATTACGAGGAGCTTGAGCGCAACGGCGTCTCGGTCAAAGGCGCCATCGTCATCGCCCGCTACGGTGGCGGCTGGCGCGGGCTTAAGCCCAAGCTCGCCTATGAACACGGCGCGATCGGCTGCATCATCTACTCGGACCCCGCCGACGACGGCTACGGTCAGGGCGATACCATTCCCGAAGGCCCCATGCGCCCGGAGTGGGGCGTGCAGCGCGGCTCCGTCGCCGATACAACGCTCTTCGCAGGCGATCCACTCACGCCCGGCGAGCCATCCATACCCGGCGTCAAGCGCCTGGCCATCAAAGACAGCAAGGTGATTGTGCAAATTCCCACGATCCCCATCTCGTGGGGTGACGCAAAGCCTTTTCTTGAACAGCTCGGCGGCCGCACGGTGCCGGCAACCTGGCGAGGCGGCCTGCCAATCACCTATAAGTTCGGCCCGAGCCTGGCGAAGGTTCACCTCAAGATTGAGTCCGACTGGGGCACAAAGCCGGTGTTGGACGTGGTCGCAACCATGAAGGGCAGTGAGGAGCCTGACACCTTGATCGTGCGCGGCAACCACTATGACGGGTGGGTAAACGGCGCCGACGATCCTATCAGCGGCCAGTCCGCCCTGCTTGAGGAGGCACGCGCCCTCGGCGAGCTGCACAAGCAGGGCTGGAACCCAAAGCGCACGCTCATCTACACCGCGTGGGATGGCGAGGAGCCGGGACTGCTGGGATCGACCGAGTGGGCCGAGATGCATGCAGGCGAGTTGCAGAAGCATGGCGCCATCTACATCAACTCCGACGAAAACGGCCGCGGCTACTTCGGCGCCAGCGGCTCGCAGTCCTTCGAGCGGATGGTAAACGACGTTGCGCACGAGATGGTTGACCCTGAAACCGGCAAGACAGTATGGGATCGCCAGAAGGCGGCCCAACTCGCGGGCCGCGGCCGCGGGACTCCCGCCGCCGGTGCCAGCGAGCGCAAGACGATAGAGTTTGGCCCGGCCGGCAGCGGCTCCGATTTCGCCGGCTTCATTGACCACCTGGGCGTCGCATCCATCAACATAGGCTACGGCGGCGAAGACCGCGGCGGCACCTACCACTCCGCTTACGACACGCCGTGGCACTGGGACAAATTCGCGGACAAGGACGAGGTCTATGGCAAGCTCTTCGCGCAGACCGCCG
>Ga0116135_1001081_pt1 | contig 14347 bp, 11 predicted proteins | sample June2015DPH_20_1_FD_89738 | JGI IMG/M metagenome (GOLD analysis project Ga0116135, IMG submission 89738) | Peatland microbial communities from SPRUCE experiment site at the Marcell Experimental Forest, Minnesota, USA - June2015DPH_20_10 | ecosystem: Environmental > Terrestrial > Soil > Wetlands... | reverse complement strand
ACCCTCGACCCCGACCCTCGACCCCGACCCTCGACCCCGACCCTCGACCCAGACCCCGACCTCGGGGCGGGCCTCCGTCTCAGCGCCACAGGTTCGTCTTGGCGAGATCGAGGATCTCGTCGCCGCGTCCGCTGAGGACGGCGTGCATCATGTAGAGCGTGAAGCCCTTGGCCTGTTCCAGCTCGATGGTGGGAGGCATCGCAAGCTCCTGCCGGTTCACCACGACGTCGAGTAAGGCGGGTCCGTCGTGCGCCAGCGCCCCTTGCACGGCGCCGGCGAGCTCGCCGGGATCTTCTACGCGCACACCGTAGATGCCGATGGCACGGGCCATCTGCGCGAAGTCCGGGTTGTCTAGAGTCGTCCCGAAGTCGACGAGCCCCGCGGCCTTCATCTCGATCTCGACGAAGCCGAGCGCGCCGTTGTTGTAAACGACGATCTTCACCGGGAGCTTGCGCTGACGGATCGTCAGCAGATCGCCCATCAGCATCGAGAACCCGCCGTCACCGGAGAGCGAGATCACCTGTCGGCCCGGGTGAGCGACCTGCGCCCCGAGCGCTTGCGGCATCGCGTTGGCCATCGATCCGTGGTTGAACGAGCCGAGCATGCGGCGCTTGCCGTTCATCTTGAGGTAGCGCGCGGCCCACAGGGTGGGGAAGCCCACGTCGCAGGTGAACACGGCGTCGGCCGCGGCAAGCTCGTCGAGCGTGCGAGTGAGGTACTGCGGGTGGATCGGCTTTCGGCCCGGCACCCCGGTCGCCAGATCGTCGAGCCCCTTTCGTGTCTTCTGGTAGTGCGAGATGGCCTTGTCGAGGTGCTTGCGGTCCGTCTTCTTACGCAAGAGCGGAAGGAGGGCGGCAAGCGTCTCCTTCACGCCGCCGACGAGGCCGAGGTCGAGCCGACCGCGACGACCGAGGTTCTCCGCCCGGATGTCGACCTGCGCGACGACCGCGTCCTTGGGATAGAACTGCGAGTACGGGAAGTCGGTTCCGAGCACGAGCAGCGCGTCGCAATCCATGATGGCGTAGTAGCCCGAGGAGAAACCGAGCAGCCCGGTCATGCCCACATCGAACGGGTTGTCGTACTCGACGTGTTCCTTGCCCCGCAGCGCATGCACGATGGGAGCCTGGAGCGCGGCCGCGGCGATCACGAGCTCGTCGTGCGCACCCTCGCAGCCCGCTCCGGCGAGAATCGTAACCCGGTCGGCTCGGTCGAGGAGAGCGGCCATCTTCGCGAGATCCACGTCGGATGGGCGCACCGTGGGCGGGGAACTCGGCGCGAAGGGCCGCGCGTCCGGCGCCTCTTGGAGAGCGATGTCGCCAGGAAGCGAAACGACGGCGACCCCGCGCTTTCCGACGGCGTTGCGGATCGCCAGCTCGAGCACGCGCGGCATCTGGTGCGCGTGGTCGATCGGCTCGCAGTAGTGGCTGCAGTCCTTGAAGAGAATGTCCGGCCGTGTCTCCTGAAAGTAATTGCTCCCGCGCTCGCGGCTGGGAACCTGCGCGGCGATGGCCAGAACGGGAACGCGGCTCCGATGGCAGTCGTAGAGCCCGTTGATGAGGTGCATGTTGCCCGGACCGCAGCTTCCAGCGCACACGGCGAGCGTGCCCGTGAGGTGCGCTTCCGCCCCGGCCGCGAAAGCCGCGACCTCCTCGTGGCGTACGCCGATCCACTCGATGCGGTCCTGTTTGCGAAGGCACTCGGTGATGCCGTTGAGCGAGTCGCCCACGACACCGTAGATGCGCCGGACGCCCGCCGTCGCGAGCGTATCCACCACAAGCTTCGCTACGTTCGAACTTGCCACCGGATCGACCTCGACCGACAAGCTAGCGGACCCTAAAGCGGAGGCCAATGGTGAATGCGACCGACGGCACCAGTTCGAAGCTGTCATGGCGAGGCGCCCTCTTTCACGGGGCGAGCGCGGCCTTCGTCGCGGTATTCTGCTACTCGACGGCCCGCCGCCTGGTGCCTTCCCTGCCGGAGCCTTACTGGGCCCCCATGGCGGCCGTGATTGTGCTCTACCCCGACCGCGAGGCGACCTGGAAAGCCGCCGGCCCTCGCTTTTTCGGGACCGCGATCGGCAGCCTCATCGGTTGGGGCACCGCGGCCTGGTGGCACGGGAACATCCTGGGCTACGGGCTCTCCATCCTGCTCGCCGTCGGGCTGTGTTACTTGCTGCGACTGGAGGCGGCTGCACGTCTCTGCGCGGTCGCAGTTACGGTCATCACGCTGATTCCCCGCTCCGAGCCCGCCCATCTGATCGCGTTCCACCGCTTCGTCGAGGTCACCTACGGTGTGGCCTGTGCGCTGGCCTACACCGTGTCGAGGGATCTGGCTCTACGGTGTCGGCGAGGAAGTGGTGGCTTGACGTGAGCCATCGCGGCGCGTCCGTCACCGGCGTGGACGTCGGAGAGCTTTGTGCGGGCGATGTGCAGAGGGATCCCCTGTGTGGAGGCTCCACGGTCGAGACGCCGCACGCACGAAAGAACGAGAAGAGAGCCATCGCTCAAGAACTGAAGGGGTCGTTCCATAAGGCGCGTTCGCTGTCACTGGATCGCCGTCGAATCGGCCATGGGCCATGGTGGGTGGGTCGCGGTGGTGGACGGTGCTTGACAACCACCGCGCGGTCGGGGTACGCCGCTGAAGGATTTCGCGGGGGCTGGATTTTCACCGGATCGGTGGTGGCGAGCCCGCCTCTCGTGACGCGGCTGGATCGAGGAGGACCCATGATTCGACAGAGGTTGGGTCTCGCATTCATCTTTTCGCTGACTTGTACGGCCTTCGTCGCGTGCGGAACGAAGACGGGGTCCGGCGGCCCCGTGTCCGCTGGCGTAACTCCGGTCGCAAACGAACCCGATGACGGCGGAGCCGGGCAGGGGGTCTCTCAAGGTGACACGCAAAGCGACGGGGACGCGGCGGCTGCACACGTCAGCCCTGCGGGCACCGGCCAGGATGCTTCAAGTTCAGGCCCCAGCCCTTCGAGCACCGGTCAGCAGGGCGATGCGGGGGCTGGCCCGAGCGTTGTGACCAGCCAGGACGCCTCGGGGAGCGGCCCGACCGCTTTCGATGCGGGCCAGGACGCCGCAGCCGCGGGGCACGGAGACGGGGCCGCTCCAAGCCATGACGCCGGCGACGCGAGCGTCACCGCAGCCGAGGACGCGAGCGTCACCGCAGCCGGGGACGCGAGCGTCGCCGCAGCCGGGGACGCGAGCGTCACAGCAGCCGAGGGCGATGGGGGAAGCTGCACGGTCGCGCCCGGATCGATTGTCAGCGTTTTCACCGACCCCGTGACGACCACAGACATCTCGCCGCCGAACCCGCCGGGCATCACCTTCACGGACACAGACGGAAATCTGGTCGACGCCCACGGCGGCGGCATCATCAAGGTGTGCGATACCTTTTATCTTCACGGACAGTACTTCCTGCCGACCACGACGAATAACTACTTCAACGGCTTCTCGATGTATTCGTCGAAAGATTTGGTGACCTGGAAGAACGAGGGAATCATCCTTCCCCAACAACCAAGCGGCCTGCTCGGGCCGGTACGGAAGGGTGAGAGGCCCCACATCATCCAGTGCCCGAGCACCGGGGAGTTCGTCCTCTACGCCCATGCCTCCGACATCACGCACGAGGTGGACAAGGAAGTCGTTTACGCAACCTCCCCCACGGTCAACGGAGTTTACTCGTTCAAGGGCGAGCTGATGAACGCGAATGGCGAGATCGCCGCGCACAGTGACATGAGCGCCCTGACGGACGGCAACAACGCCTATGTCGTAACGGAGAGTGGCTGGGTTTATCCGCTCGCCACCGATTGTCACAGCTGGCTTTCGGCCAATCAATATCCGGCCGTCAACGGCAATACCGGCGGCAGCGAAGCTCCGACCGTGTTCAGGGCGGGCAGCACGCTCTACTGGATCGGTTCTGCCAAGACCGGGTGGCAAGCCAACGACGATTTCTATTCGACGGCACCTGACATGATGGGCCCCTGGACGTACCAGGGCTATATTGCTCCCGTCGGCAAGGACACCTGGATGACGCAGTCGACGTGGGTCATGCCGATCGCGGGCAGTCATGGAACGGTCTACATGTACTGGGGCGATCACTGGTACGGCCAGGACACGGGCGATCCGGGCCTACACAACAATCTGGCCACGTTCGTATTTCAGCCGCTCATTTTCACAGGAACGGCGATATCCATGCCGACCTATCAGGTCAGCTGGAAGCTCGATATCGGCGCGGGCACGTGGTCGCCGAACTAGATAGCGTCGTCTTGGTCGCCTCGCCGCCGTCCCGGAACGCAAGCCGCTCGACAGCCGGACGGTTGTCGTTTTCGTGACTGCATTCCCGCGCCCCATCCGCTCGCGTCGCGACTCATCGCCCGATGCGTTGCCGCATCCGGCGCAAGCTTCGCTTCCGGCGCGGCGACCGTAACCTCCCCTCACGTCACGCTCGCGTGCAATAGTCGCCGCGATGCACCGCTTTCCGAAGGTCACGCTCCTCCTCGTCTGCCTCTCCAGCTTTTCCTGCGCGTCCTCCTCGAAGCAGCCACCACTCGCCGCACCCGCCCCCAGCGCGGCAGCTTCGGCGCCGACGACGACCGACGCAACCTTCCAAAAAACGGCCGCCGAGCTCTACCAAGCCTACTTCGACCGCATCCCGGCCGCTCTCTTCAGCGGAACGCTCGGTGTGGCGCTCGGAATGCACCAGTACGACGGAAAGCTGCCCGACGATTCGCCGGCCGCGCTGCAGAGCCGCGCGGCGTTCCTCACCGAAGCACGCGTTCGACTGGAGAGCTTCCCGGCCCGCGAGTTATCCGAGCAGAGCCGCCTGGAACGCGACGTCTTCGTGACTCGGCTGCGCGGTGCCATCTTCGACCTGACCGGGCGCCGAATCCCGTGGCGCTCGCCGCTCTATTACTTGGGTGCGCTTTCGCTCATCAACTACACGGGCCGCGACTACGCGCCGGTCGACGAGCGGGCCCGCGCTGTCGTTGCGATCTGCCGAGCGTCCGGCGGCTACCTCGCGACCGCGCGCACGAACCTCGAAGCCAAGCTGCCGCGGGCCGTGCTCGGCTTCGCCATTCAGATGATCGGCGGCCAGCTGGCGTTCATCCAGAAGGACGTAGCGGAGGACCTGTCGGGTGTCGCCGATCCGAAATTGAAGACCGACCTGGCGACCGCGCTAGCCGAGCTGGGCCTGCGGCTGGGCGCTTTCCGCGACGACCTCAAAAGTCGGCTTCCCGAGGGAACCGACGACTTCGCTCTCGGCCCTGAAACCTTTCTTCGCATGTTGCAGGAGACCGAGGGGGTCCAGATCGATCTCGCGACGCTCGAAAGCGTCGGTCGTGCCGATCTTCAGCGTAACCAGCGCGCGCTCGAGGCGGCCGCTCACGCGTTTGCCCCTGGTCAGACGCTGTCCGACGCCTTGGCCGCGGCAACCGCCGATCGGCCACCCGCCGACGAGGTCGTCGCGCTCGGACGACAGCAGGTGGTGTCGCTGCGCGCGTTTCTCGAAAACCATCCGATCGTGACCATTCCTTCGAACGAGCAGGCCGAAGTGCGCGAGTCGCCCCCTTTCATGCGCGTGAACTTCGCGTCGATCAATCAGCCCGGTGTGTTTGAGAGTCGTCCGCTGCCGAGCTTCTACTTCATCTCCCCGCCCGACCCCAAGTGGTCCGAAGCGGAGCAACGCGCCTACATCCCTTCACGCGAAGGGCTCTTGTTCACGACGATTCACGAGGTGTGGCCGGGGCACTTCCTCGATCGTTTGCAGCGCGTGCGCCTCGGGTCGCGGATCATCCAATCGTTCGGCTCCTACGCGAGCAATGAAGGCTGGGCGCATTATGTCGAAGAGATGATGTGGGACGAAGGCGTTGCGGGCAACGATCCGCGCGCACACATCGCCCAGCTCTTGCAAGCGCTCATGCGCGACGGGCGGTTTCTATCGGCCATCGGCTTGCACACGCGCGGCATGACCGTGGCCGAGTCACAAAAGCTATTCGTCGAGCAGGCCTACCAAGACGTGGGCACAGCGCGGCAGCAATCGGCGCGCGGCACCCTCGATCCGATGTACCTCAACTACACCCTCGGCAAGCTGATGATCCTGAAACTGCGTGCCGACTGGCGTGCGAAAGTGGGTGCGGCCTTCGACTTGCGCGCGTTCCACGATCGGCTCCTCAGCTATGGCGACGCACCGCTGCCCCTCATCCGCCGCGCCATGCTGGGTGACGACAGTGGTTCGCCGCTCTAACGCGACGGCTGTGGAGCGGCGAGTGGTAAGCCCAGCGCATCGGCTGACGAAGAGACCGGGAAACCGCCGCGGTCACCCTATAGGCACCCTACTTGCCGAAGGCGACGTGTGGCATTCAAAGGCTGATCTGCATTCCGAGTTCCACGACGCGGTCGGGTGGAATGCCGAAGTACTGTGTCGCCGACCTGGAGTTCCGAGAAATGAAGGAAAAGAGCGTCTTGCGCCACCGATGCATTTCGCTCTGCCCGGTCGCGAGCAGCGTTTCGCGTCCCAAGAAATAGCTCGTTCGCTCCGGTGCGTAGGGGACCCCTAGCTTGGCGGCACGGCTTAGAATGTGCGGGACGTTCGGCGTCTGCATGAAGCCATAGTACGCCGTCACCTGGAAGAAGCCGCGGCCGAGGTCCGTTACTGTGAGTCGATCGTCGTTCGAGACCTCCGGAATGGGCTCCGAGAGCACCGAGAGAAGAACGACAGTCTTGTGCAGCACCTGATTGTGCTTCCAGTGGTGAAGCAGAACGATCGGAATGCCCTTGGGGTTCGAAGACATGAAGATCGCTGTCCCCGGTACCCGATGAGGGCGGTGCCGATCGATGTCCACCAGGAAGAGCTCAATCGGCAACATCTTCGAGGCCAAGTTGCGCCCCAGCAGGGTGCGACCCTTCTTCCAGGTCGTCATCACCAGGAACACGCCCAGCGCGATGGCGATTGGAAACCATCCGCCGCTGGCGATCTTCATGGCATTGGCCCCAAAGAACGGAAGGTCGAAGCTCAGAAACGCACCCACGAGCAGACCGGCTTTCCAGAGCGGCCACTTCCACGTGCGCCTGAGGACGACGAAGTAGATGACGGACGTGATCCCCATCGTGCCCGTGACGGCGATGCCATAAGCCGCCGCCAGGGCGCTCGACTCCTTGAAAGTCAGAACGAGCCACACGCACGCAATCGCGAGGGCGGCGTTGACTTCAGGGATGTAGATCTGCCCCTCCGCGTTGCCGGACGTGTGCACGATCGTGACCCGAGGACAGAATCCGAGCTGTACGGCTTGTCGGGTTAGCGAGAACGCTCCCGAGATGAGCGCCTGGGACGCGATGATCGTTGCGAGCGTTGAGAGGCCCACCATGGGATACAGGAGCGGATGTGGGACAAGCGCAAAGAACGAGTTCGAAGCGGCTTCGGGGTGACGCATGATGCACGCGGCCTGGCCGAAGTAGTTGAGCATGAGCGCCGGCATCACGAGCGTGAACCAGGCGACGCGAATCGGACCACGCCCGAAGTGTCCCATATCCGCGTAAAGCGCTTCGCCTCCGGTGATGACGAGAACCACACTGCCGAGGACGAGGAATCCGCGCCATCCGTTGATGGCCAAGAAGCGTGCGGCGTATCCCGGGTAGGCCGCTGCGAGTATCGCCGGATAGTGCGCAATCTGAGCCGACCCGAGGACCGCCAGGGCCGCGAACCAGACGACCATGACTGGCCCGAAGATCCCACCGATGCTCGCCGTGCCCCGCCTTTGGACCCAAAAGAGGCCTACGAGAATGATCGTCGTGAGGGGCACGACCGCCGGCGTCAGGCGGGTCGTCGCGACACCAAGCCCTTCCACGGCACTGAGCACCGAAATGGCCGGTGTGATGACGCCGTCGCCATACAACAGCGCAGCCCCGAAGATCACGAGGGCCGCGATCCAGCCGATTCGCGTCGTGTCTCGTACCTTTGGGGTAGGCGCCAGTGCGAGCAGTGCCAAGATGCCCCCTTCACCCCGATTGTCGGCCTTCATGATGAACGTGAGGTATTTGACCGCGACCACCATCGTCAACGACCAAAAGACGAGCGAGACAATCCCAAAAAGGTTTTCGCGCGTGGCCGCGATTCCGTGATCCGGATCGACGCACTCTTTGATGGCGTAGAGGGGGCTCGTACCGATATCACCGAATACGACGCCCGCCGCCATCAGCGCCAGCTTGCCGACGCTTTCGTGCAACCCATGAGGCGCAGGAATCGAAGACGACGCACCGGCGACGCCGCGCAATGCGGATTCGGTCGTAGGCGTTTCCGCAGACATCCCTTGCGCGTCTTTATAGGCCGTTAATAGGGGGCTTGTCGCCGCCCACCGTTCGGAAGCTCCAGGACGCGTTCACGAAACGATAGCGAAATATTTTCCGACAGCAGGCTCTCGCCGATCGGCGACCCCGCCAAAAGGTGTGCCGTTCAGTGCGCCGAACGAGGCGCCGACACGGCGATCGCGACGGTGAGCGCGAGCAGTGCTCCGCACACCGTCGGGCCGGCGCCGAACGTGGCGCCGCGCGCGATCGTCCGCACGACGACCGCGAGAAACGCCGGCGACAGAAGAAGCGCAAGGATCGCGATATCCCCGTCGACCAGCCGAGACGGCCGGTGCCGCGTCCGAGTCGCGGCCAAACGATACGGATCGGGCTCTGGGTCGTGCATGTTCGCCAACGCAAAACGTAAGGACGGCCCCATCAAGAAGGCATAAGACTTTGTGCGAGCTCCACGTGGGCAACTCCGCTGCACGAGCGGAGGCGCTGACAACGGCCGACGATAACCGTTGGAACCCGCCGCCACGGCTGGAAAAATGGTCCCGCGGTGGCCGCGGGCGGCAGGCATCGCGCTCGCGCGACGACGCCCCGCAGCACTCACGGCCGAGGTAGACCCGGCCCCGAGCGGCCCCGAGCCTCTGCGGCCTCGAAGTCCTGCGGTGGCACACACTGGCCGAGTCATCCCCGCGAATTTCTGATATTTGCGATGGTTCGGCTTTGCTTGATTGCCAGTTCACGATGCCGTTCGCCTGCTTGCCGTTTCGCCGAATCCGGCGAAACTCGCTGTCCGTCGTCGACGCACCCCACCGTGGCCGCTTTCTCGGGGTCGTGATCGCGGTGTTCGGCTTCCTCGCGGGATGCGAGGGCCGGGTCACGAACGGACCCGCCGACGGGGCGAACGCAGCGGAGGGCAACGGGGCAACGACGGCGGACGGTGTTTCGAGCGCCTGCATCATTTCCGCCTCCCATTACGACCAGTCGTGCGCTGTCGATTCGGACTGCACGTCGGTCTCATCCGGAAACTATTGCGCCAGCAATACATGCCTCTGCGGCGGCTCGGCCATCAACGTTGGGGCCCTCGCGCAGTTCAACGCGGACGTTGCGAAGGAACCGGTCCATTTGCAGTGCCCCTGTCCCATGTCGCCGTCTGGGCCGTGTTGTCGGAGTGGGACGTGCCAGGACGGATGCGGCGCGTCCGCGATTGGTGTCAGCGGCGCGTCCGCGAACGGATCGTCTGCGATAGGCCCAGGTTGCCTTGGATCACCCGGCGAGAGCTGCTCTCCTTACTCTGAGGGCACGGTGTGTCCGGGGCCGCCGACGGTCTGCGTCCCCTGCGGCCCGGGGGTGTATACGCCCTCCGAGTCGTTCTGCCGGTGCACGTCGAGCACCTGGGATTGCGGTCCTCCCGCCGTGGGGCAAGTGCAATGTGCGAGCCCCGTTTCGAACGCCGACTTCTACATCGATCCGTCGTGCTCGGTGCCGTACGTCGCCGATGCGGGGCCGGATACGAACCACACTCCGAACGTCGACGGGTCGGCCGATGCAGCCACGGGTGCGGATTCGGGGACGTGCATGATTTCCGCCTCCCATTACGACCAGGCGTGCACCGTCGATACAGACTGCGCGATCGTCTCGTCCGGCGATTATTGCGTCGCCGGATGTCTTTGCGATGGGTCCGCCCTCAACGTCAGTGCGCTCGGACAGTTCAACGCCGACGTCAGCAAGACGCCGCTCGGGTCAGGGGCTCTCGGCATGGTCGTGTGCTCCTGTCCCGCGGAATTCGGCGCGTGCTGTCGGCAGGGCATCTGTCAGGCGTCGAGCGGGTGCTTTTCACCTTCCGATACCCTTCCCGCATGTGCCAACGCGGGCGGTACCTGCCAGCCACCGTTCGTCACGGCGTGCAACCACCCCGGCCCGGCGGACGCGTGCGCGTATTCCGACGAGTTGTGCTGTCTGAATTAGACTCCGGGCGATCGGCGCTCATCGCTCTTATGGCCCACGGACCCACGCGGCTCATTATTGAGCAAGGTTCACAACGTCCGAACTGATCTGAGTCAAGTCAGGCACGTTGGGACTAATGCTGAAGTCCGTGCCCTGGAAGGTCTGCGCGTTCACGGTGATCGTAATGGCATTTCCCTGCGGGGCAGATGCGCCGGGCGGGAAGCTACAACTGTTGCACGTAAAAAGACCGCCCGTCACCTCTATGACATATACCGGCACATGATCGTTAACGATATCACCGCTAATGACCTCTTGGGCCACCTGATCGTCAGGGGAGTACACTGCAATCATTGTCTTCGGCGACGGTACCCCGTCTGCTAACGAAGCCTGCAAAGCCAAAGCGCGAAGCTTGGCCCTCACGCTCGGGTCGTCCAGGCCATTGCTTGGTCCTCCGCACGCGCCTATCGCAGAGAGCGTGAGCCATACGGCGATTTTGACCCGCATAGCCCAAGCATACGATGGCGGGTGAGAACCGCCAGTCTCAATGGACGCGCTCGCGACAAGCGGGAGCACGACGAGCGCCACACCGAACTACGCGTCCTCAGGCGATCTGCGCGCTCCGGGGCACCGCGCCCGAAACGGGACTACTGAGAGAGCGCTTCGAGCCTCAAGTACTGGGCGAGAGGAAGGTTCTGCGCCTTGATGTTGTTCGCCACGAGACTCGCAAGCTTCTGGGCGCCCACGAGGTTCGTGTGCGTCGCGTCCGAGTCCATCGCGTGAAACTTCAGTGCGGCGGCTTGTGAGCCGAGGGTGTTGTACCAGGCCGTGGAGAGGGAAGTGAGGTCGATGTACGCGACGCCCTCCGCCATGGCAGCGCCCATCGCGGACGCGGCGTGCAAGCTTGTTTGTGGACCGTCCGTCGTTCCGTTACCGAACTGCACGCGGGCCGGCGGAGATACGAGGATCGGAATCACATTCGCAGCCTTGGCCTGGGTGACGTACATCTCGAGGTTGGTCTCGACCTGGGCGTCGTCAATCGTCTTGTCGTTGTGGCCGAACTGAATGATGACGTAATCGCCGGGCTTCCATCGCGATGTGATGGCGCCCCACTTCAAGTCTGAACCGATAAAATCGGCCGAGCTTGCTCCGCTGTTGGCGTAGTTAGCAATCTCGATTGGCGCGTCGAAGAACTCCGGCAGCATCTGGCCCCAGCCCCCGAAGACGCCGCCGGTCTGATCGCAGGCCGTCGAGTCGCTCGCCATGTAGACGACAATTGGCTGGGTCGCGGCGGTGGCGAGGGCGTAGCCGATGCCCGTGATGGCCGGTGGCGTGGCCGTGGGCCCAATGAAGAAGAGGTCGAGCCCTGGATAGCCGCCCGGGCCGCCCAAGTGGTCTGGCTGGCCTTCCATACCGCGCACATCGACCGCGAATGCGTAAGTGGCCTCTTGTCCAGCCGCAGTGGTGACAGGCGCCAAAAGACCGCGGCTCGACTCAGTCCAGATTTCTGTTTGGGCCGCAGCGGGGCCGCCGATCTCCACTGTCACCACATAACTGCCTGCCTCGGCGACGGCCGTCGCCGTGCCCGGCGGGTCGACCGTGTCGTCGTACGTATCTCCGCCGAACAGGCACTCGATGCACGTATTTCCCGCGGGCGCCCCGGCGCAGCCACCGCCCGTACCGGTGAATACGCCGCCGCCTACGCCTGTTGCGCCAATGGGGACCGTCTTGCACATGGAGTAGTTTGCCGCGGTCGGCATGGGGTAGCCGGACGGAATACCACCGTCGGAAACGGCCGCGGTCGGGCCGGCGCCCGCCGCCATCCCACCGTCGCCGATCGGGTTCCCCAAGACGACCATGCCCATGTCGACGCAGAATCCGTTGGGCCCACAAGTCGACGTGCCGGTCTGCTGACAGTCTGCGGAGTTTCCACAAATTTGAGCCTGCGTCTCGTCGCATGCCGTCACGCAAGTGGGTGTGCCCGTCGCCGCGTCGCCACCCCACGTCTGGCAGCAAGAACTAGGCTCGCCGCACATCGTCGCGCCGCATTGAACGCTCGCAGCGCTCATGTCGGCGGCCGTTCCGGTGCCCCCATCCGGTGAGGCGGGTCCGGATGAGCCGCTCGCTCCGCCAGCTCCCGTCGTCGACCCTCCGGAGGTGCCGCTTCCAGCCGTGCCCGTCCCCGTGGTGTCGCCTGGATTCGGCGTCGTACTGACGCCGGTGCCGCCAGGCGCCGGGGAGTTTCCGCCTGTTGATCCGTCGGGTGTAACCGAGCCAGTGGGTGCGCCGGACCCGGTCGATTGGGAGGTCCCCGACATTCCACAAGCCACTGGGGCGACGAGTGCAATCCAGGGGAGGAACGACAGACTTTGCCGCACGTCGACCATAGGATTGCTCGATTTCTACGGTGCGGCTCCCCAGTACCGCCAAGAGCCTTCTACTTACCACACGGAGTAGACATTCAAAAAACGATTGGCGCGATGCCGCGGGCGTTCGCGAAACCGTTTTCGTTCACCTCTGCAAGTTCTCGCGCAAGTTCTCGTCTGCGCTCGATCTTTGGACGCTGTATTTCTCCGCTCCCGCTGAAGATGGCTGCCGCGAGTGAGTATCCTCTGGGGCGTCCGGCCACGGCCGCCGGGCGCCCTCGACGTGCTTTGACATATTCAACGGATCAATCCGTCGCCGGCAATTGGACCTTTGCATTCCCGTTGCTGGGTTCGAATCCATGGCTCGTGCTTAGCCGCCCCCGTTTGCCCGCGCGCCGCGACCGCGCATAACTACGTTGCAGTCGTCGGCGCGGCGGCGGTTACGGTTCGACGACGGTGCTGCCCGCGATGGTGACCGCGGTCTGGGCCAAAAGCCTGCCGTTGATCGACGCGCCGGTGCTGAGCGTGATCGCCGTTTGACTCAGAATGACTCCCTCGAAGTGAGCGGTCGTGCCGAGGTTCGCCGAACCGGAAACCTGCCAGAAGATGTTCTGGGGCACCGCGCCACCCGCCAGGGTGATGCTCGTGGCACTGCTCATCGTGAGAGTTTCGGCAATCTGGAAGATCCAGACCTCGGTGGCACCACCGGTGAGAGTGACGTTCGTCGGGATGAGGAGACCGGTGGCCCACTTGTAGACACCCGGGGTGAGCGTCATCCCGCCGATGTTCCCCGCGCCCAGCCCGGTGACGTTGGGTGCGCGGCCCGCCGCGTCGGTGAATGCAGTCTGCATGTCGCCGACAGCCGTCGTGAGGTTCGAAGGGGTGGGCGTCGCGTGGTCCGCTGCGTACACCTTCCCGGTGACCTGCGGTGAGGTCGAGAACACATTCGTGGAATCCGCGGTCAGCGAGAATCCCGTGATGTAGGTGGCGGCGGCGGGGCTGAGCCCGAGGTTTCCCGCGACCGCGGAGGTCGGCACATTGGAGATTCCGCTTTTCGCGAGGATCACGTAGTTGCCTGCCGTTCCGAGATTCACCGGCAGCAGAGACACTGTGCTCTCGCCGTCGGGCGCGCTGCCGCCATCGGTCGCGCCCGCGCCGCCGGACCAGCTGTCGCCATCGGCCGCGCCCCCGCCGCCGGACGAGCTGCCGCCACCGGAGGCGCCCACGCCGCCCGACGTGCTCCCGCGGTCCCCATTGTCCCCAGCGTCAGTCGCGCTGGCTCCCTCCGAGCTACCGCAAGCGGCACCGACCCATAGCAAGAGGAGGCCTGCCCCCGCTCTCGAGAGGGTTGCTTTCGTCACCCAATTTGAAGTGAGTCGTGTCATGGGGTCCCCGTGTTGCCTTTCTGGCAAACACTCATCCGTGCAAGACCGGAACCGCCGCGCGCTTCTTGCTGTATCGGCCGCGTCTCTCTGTGCTTCTTGGCAACCGAGCGGCGGGCGGTCGCACCTCACCAGACGCGGCTTCGCACATTGCCTGCGACGGCTCATCAACGTCGACGAATCGGACGAATGTTTCCAAACTCGCCCGCATGACGAGCAGCGAGGCCGCGCTCTTCGATCGCATCTGGTCCGATTTGGCCGGACCGGCAGCTCCGCCCGTGGCCTTCGTCGGCCAAACAACACCGTTGCCGTCGGTGTACGCCCGTAAAAGGGTTTTAGGGCAATCCGCGGCGGCGACTTT
>Ga0116135_1001080_pt1 | contig 14360 bp, 12 predicted proteins | sample June2015DPH_20_1_FD_89738 | JGI IMG/M metagenome (GOLD analysis project Ga0116135, IMG submission 89738) | Peatland microbial communities from SPRUCE experiment site at the Marcell Experimental Forest, Minnesota, USA - June2015DPH_20_10 | ecosystem: Environmental > Terrestrial > Soil > Wetlands... | reverse complement strand
CCCCACGGAAACCGCGACTTGCCTGCGTTGGCAATGACGGTCCTCGCCCTGCATTTTCAGGTACTTCGGTAACTCGAAGCCATGCCGGTTGGGCGCTATCCTGACGCTAACTGTCCCCGGGTTTTGCAGCCCATGCAGCTTCCGGATGAACTGCGTGGTTTTTGTGTGATGAGGCACGGAGCGAATGTCCACGAAAATCGGCCACTTCGAAATATTAAGCGAGTTGTGCAGGTCCACCACAGGGGTCGTTTATAAAGCGAACGATCCGCAAACCAACCAGACGGTCGCGTTGAAAGCGATTCAACTCTCTGCCTTCGGCGATCAGGCGTCTGCGTTGGAGAAGTGTCTGCTGGAAGAGGCCGAAACTACCAAGGTCCTCAGCAATCCAAACCTTACGCCGGTCTACGGCGCGGGAACGATCGAAGGCCAGTTCTGCGCCACCATGGAATACATCCAGGGCAACAGCATCGCGACGATGCTGGCGCGCAAGGAGGGGTTCTCCATCTGGGACCTGCTCGATATCGGCCGCCAGGTCTGCAGCGGTCTCGACAACGCCCACACCCACAAGATTTTTCACTATAGCCTGGAGCCAGCCAAAATAATGTGCGGTTGGGATGGCACGGTCAAGGTTTTGGGATTCGGCGTTTCGAGCGTGGGCAAATTTACCGAGCAGATGCCCGACATTCCATCCGTTCTGTACTACATGTCGCCGGAGCAGGTTCGCGGCGATAGCATCGATTCGCGCTCGAATTTGTTCAGTCTCGGAGCGCTGTTCTACGAAATGGTGACGGACCGCAAAGCCTTCGATCGCGAAGATGCCGCGTCCCTGCGCGAAAGCATTCTTGAAAGCTCGCCCGTGCCTCCGATGCACGCGAACCCCAAGCTGAATCCGATTCTCAGCGATCTGATCATGAAGGCGCTGGCAAAGGATCCGAACGAGCGTTATCAGAGCGGAAGGCAACTGCTTGACGATCTTGAGAACTGCAAGGAATCGAAACCGCAGGCCGCCAAGGCCGCAGCGGCGCCGATAAAGGTGGCTGCGGTCTCACCCGCAGCGAGCGCCCAGGCTCAAGCCAAATTCGCGTCCGCGGCGCCGCCGCCCGCACAAAAGCAGCCTGTCGCGGCTCAGTCGCCAGTTGCCGCGAAGCCAGTGGCACCAAAACCAATCGCGCCGAAACCGGCACCCCCAAGGACCGAGGCTCCTCACAAAGCGGCCGCCGCTGCAACCGCATCGGGAAGCGCGGGGGAATACGTCTCCGCCCCGAGCATTCAAGCGCCCGCCCCGTCGCCTCGCCAGGGTGCGGCGCCCTCAGGACCGGCTTCCATGTCCTCTGCCGTCCTCGACGAGCCAGCCACCGCTTCGCAAACGCCGAGCTTCACAGTCGATCCGATGATGGCGGATGGTGGGCCGTCTGGAGGCAGCCGCTTAAGTTTTTCGGAGATGACGGAACTTCCTCCGCTGAAGGAAGTTTATGTCGCACCACCTCCGCCGCCCCCCACGTTCGAAGAAGAGCCGCTGGCGAATTTCGGCCCAGGCGCCGACCAAGAGAAGCCGAAGATCCAACCGCGCGAAGTCGCGGAAAAGGCGATCCAGGAGATCAAAAGCGTTCCGCCCAGCCTGATGATTTATTCCATCGCCGGCGCCGCAGTTGTGATTCTGGTCATTGCAATCGCGCTAGTGATGCACGTTAATCATCTGAACAGCGATGACGATGGCGCGCGTCCCGTCGCAACCGCAACGCCGGCACAATCGGCAGCGCCGCAACCCGCTCCTGCCCAGCCAGTCCAGCAGCAACCGGTCGAGCTCGGAGCGCCGGTTTCCGATCAGCCTACCGCCGAAGTAGTTGAGAACGCGCCGCGCGCTGCCGGCGTAGCGAAAGGTAAGAACGCCAAAAAGAAGCCGGCTCCGGTCGCCGCCGCCGTCGTTCCCGGACAGATGTCCGTCGACTCCACTCCGCAGGGCGCGCAATTCCAGGTGGATGGAAAAACCGATCCTTCGTGGGTGACGCCGTTTACGGTCGCCGGCCTCGACCCCGGCCAGCACACGATCACCGTCAGCAAGGCGGGCTATTCCAGCGACACGCGCAGCCTCGAAGTCGCTTCCGGCAGCAAGTCATTTGTGGTGGCCCATCTCAACCAGCTTATGGCCACGCTTTCGGTCACCAGCACTCCGCCGGGGGCGAACGTCTACATCGATGGCAAAGACACCGGCAAGCTCACCCCGGCGCAAGTCTCCTTGGATAAAGGTCAGCACATCGTACTCGTACGCAAGCAGGGCTACCTCGACGAAACCACGAGCGCGCAATTTGTTCTAGCCCAGACCGTCAATTTCTCGCCCACCCTACGCTCGCTCGGCAATGTGGATGACATCAAGACAGTCGGCAAGATGAACAAGCTGTTCGGCGGCAAGGGAGCGCAGGGCATGGGCACGGTCAGCGTGAAGACGCAGCCCAAAGGCGCGCAGGTCGCCGTCAACCAGCACGTGCTCGACAAATTCTCGCCCGTCGATTTCGTGCTCGACCCAGGCAACTACGTCGTCGACATCACGCTCACCGGCTACGCGCCCATTCACAAAGTCGTGACTGTGGATAAGGGCGGGAAGGCTGTGATTGATGAGGTTATGCAGCGGGAGTAGGCGCTGCATTGGCGGCCCAGCGGTGCTACCGTCCTCTGCTATACCAGATCGATCCCGGAGACTTATAGTTACGGCCCTCGCCCCAGACGAGGTGCGTATTTTCCAGGTTATCGATGGCGATGGAGAAGTAATCGCCGAAGGGAAATTTGAAGCCGGCGGGCTGAATGTAATCGTAGCCGCGCGCCGGGCTTGAGATCTGATTTTCCGCCGACCAGGTTGCGCCGCCGTTGCTCGAGTTGCGCTGGAAAACGTTCCACAGCGGCTGATCCGGCGCGGTACGGTTGCGTGTATCCATCCACGCGATGCGGACATCACCGGCAACGCCTGCGGCCAGCGCCGGGAAGCAATGTTCCGTTTGATTGCCGGCAGAGGAAACGTCGCCTTTCGCCGACCAGCTTGCTCCACCCGTGGTCGAGGACGAGAAGTAAATGCGCTCGGCTCCGCCGCTGGCTGCGCCTGCGTTCCAGAGCGCGTATAGGGTTCCGGCGGCGTCGGAGGTCAGCGCAATCTGCGGCCCCAGATACCCCGCCTCACATTCTTCTTCTGAGCAGTTCGGAGGAGCGCTCGAAGTATCGATCAGCTGCGTGGTCCAGTTGCGGCCGGCATCGTTCGAGCGGCTCACGTACAGGCTTACGGGGCGTGTGGTGGATTGGCGCGCATAGGCCGTCCAGGAAAAATACACAGCGCCGGTGGGATCGACTGTGGCTCCTCCGGCCAGCGACCATCCTGGAGCCACGCCCGGATTGATCAACACGGACGAGAAGGTCTGCGCGTAGTCATGCGAGGCGGCGACCATAAAATTCTCATCGTGGTTGAAGCCGACATAAATATCCGCGCCGTGGACGGTTAGAACCGGCTTGTCGGCATCCTCTGGAGAACGTTCCGCGATGGTGAAATACCAACTGCGTCCGAAATCCTGCGAGCGGGCGACCATTACATCGCGCTTGTTGTCCTGCAGCCAGGCGGCGTAAACGGTCTGGCGATCGACGGGATCGACCACGATTTGAGGATCGAACTGGCCGGTGGACGAAGGCACTAACGCGTGCGGCGCTTCCCAGGTCAGGCCGTTATCGTTACTCACCTGTAGCGCCATGGTTGGCGCGGTGCAGGCCGGGCAGTCTTTTACTTGCCCGTATTGGGGAAAGAGAATGTAGAGATGTCCGCGGCCATCGGCGGCCAAGGCAGGCTCCCATTGGTCGCCCACGGTGTAGCCGACGCGGCTCTGCGAGGTGAAATTCGAGGTGTTGGAAGCGGCTTGCGCGGCAAATGTGGTCGCCAGCGCGAGAAATAGGGAGATGGCAAATTTCTGCACACCTCTGCCGCGGCTGGACTTTAGGACCACAGAACGTTCTCCTGGGGGAGACTACTCGACAACCTTGTTCGGACTTTATCTCGAATCTGGCAGAGCGTCAATCACCCAGTGTGGCTATCTAGGGGTCGGGCGTGACTTTCTGGCCGATTCGTCATCTAATATGACAGTTCAAGATTACGGGTACGTTACACGGATTCGTCATAGATTGATGCCGCCAAGATGGCGGCGCTACAATTTAGCCGCCGGCACGGCGGCGCTTAGGGAGCAAATTTTAAGATGCAAAAAGCTACGTTTGCAGCGGGATGTTTTTGGGGAGTAGAGGCGACTTTCCGGCAGATTCCGGGCGTGGTCGCGACGCGCGTTGGCTACACCGGTGGGAAGACCGAGAGTCCTACATACAAAGAGGTCTGCACAGACCGCACGGGGCACGCCGAGGCGGTTGAGGTCGAGTACGATCCGGCCAAGGTTCGTTACGAAGATTTGCTGAAGGTCTTCTGGGAGAATCACGATCCCACGCAGTTGAACCGGCAGGGGCCGGATTGGGGCACGCAGTATCGCTCGGCGATTTTCTTTCATTCGCCGGAGCAGCAGGCTGCGGCGCAAGCTTCGAAGGAAGCCTTGGAGAAGGCGCGGCGCTACTCGAAGCCGATCGTCACGCAGATTGTTCCGGCCGCGGAGTTCTTCCCGGCAGAGGATTATCACCAGCAGTATTTGGAGAAGCGCGGCATGGCGAGCTGCCATATTAAGGCGTAGAGGACGAGCTAGGAGATCCCTCGTCCCGCTGGTGAAAGCGCGGGATCTTCGGGATGACTCAATGCGGATGGGGTAGCCAAGTTTCAACCTAATGATGATGTGACATCCCGCTGAGCGCTGGACGCAAGCGGAGGAAAATCTGGAATGACACGGGGAAGTTGCCGTAGGCGGCGTCCAGAACGGCAGGCTTGGAATAGACTGTCACATCTCCTCCCCATCCTAGCTGCCAGTCGTGGTTCTGAATCAGGTCGCGCGTGCCTCCGAAGGTGTAGGCGCCGATGCGGTAGGCAGGGTGCACCGGCGCTTGCGGGAAGAGTTCGTTTTTGTCGACGAGCTCCATGCGAGTGAACGCATAATCGCGGCGCAGAAAATTTACCGTGGACTCGAGCGTGTAGCCGTTGAGGTTCGTTCCCGGTCCAATCTCGTGTACGCGGCCCCAGATGAGCGAAGTCGCCCAATTGCCGGCGACGAGCGGGCGGTTGTATTCCACCGAAGCCGTCTGCCGCCACTGATTCCAGGGCTCGAGCGCTTCCGGGTGATCGAGATGTCCGATGCTGTATTGCGCGGCCCAGTTTCGTCCGGGAGCGGCGCTGCCGCGCACCGACCACGAATCGAGTGCGGCCGGCTGGATGCTCCAGCGCTCTTCGTTCGGCTCGTGGCCGTTAAAGGCCGAGCCTTCCAGCTTGAAGCGGTCCTGATCCTTCCAATTGACGCTGAATCCGGTCGTGACTACGCCAAAGCTGGTGTGGGTGGAATCCTGCAGGTGATGGCTGAGCGGAGCCATCGGCAGTTCTGCCGCGGAGGTTCGATGCAGATACACGACCGGCCCTAGCGCCGGCTCGGCTGAGGGACCTCCATATAGTTCCCACGAAATTTTCTCGGACAGCGGGAGCGTGTAGTAGGCCGAGAGTTCGGCGAAGACGTTATGCGGATGCTGATGATCGACCAACGGCTGGCCGTGATACGTTTCGCCGGTTTGGAATAGCTCCGGGAAACCGGGATGCGGCGAAGTCAACGATTCGGCGGAGAACATTTGCCGAAAGAGAATAATACCGCGGCCTAGTTTGTGCTGCTCCATCAGCATCGCCCAGTTCACCGACTCGGCTTTGCCTTCGCCGCGCGGCCCGCCTTGCTGGTTGTAGTCGGCAAAGATAACGCCGTGCGCCATCAGTTCCCAGCCGCCGCGCATCAGCATCCATTCGTGCTCCAGCACAGAAGCTGGTTGCCACGCGGTCCCTGAACCGTCATGGGGCGAGGGTAGCTGCGTCGTTCCCTCACTCTCCATCTTCATTTGCATGCCTCCCTTGGATTCGTCTTGCGCTGACGCAAACGGAGAGACACAACGAAAAAACAAGCAGAACAAAAGTGAACAAAAGATGGCCTTCGCCACAACAATCTCCTTTGAAAAAACATAAACAAGGCCGCGCACTGCGGGTGCGCTTCGCGATTGAGGAGAAGTGTCGAGCTAGATTCTGAGGGCTACAGCGGCAGGCGGGCCGAGGCGGAGAGTGATCTCAACCGAAGGAGTCGCCGTACCCCTTACTTCGCGGGGAACGATATTCTCCGCGGCGCGAACGGCTTGGAGTGTTGGCGTGTTTGTGAAAACGGTCGTGGGCAGCGCGGAGTGAGCACGTGCGACACAGCACCGGCGGCCGGCGGGATGCGGATTCGCCGGAAGGTGCTGATGACATGGAGGCATTGTGTGGTGTGCAGAAGGCGGCAGGAGGCACAAAGCGGCTGAATTCCCGGCGAGCAAAGTCGCCAGCAGAGCGATCACGACTATTCCTGTAGAAACCGGATGCATTCCTCTTCAACCGCCAGCTTCTGAGTCCCAGCAATTACGTGCCAGTGATCTTCAGCCGGATTTCTTCCGGCAGGCGTTCCCGAATCTCCGGAGGCAGGCGGTCGTGCACGCGGCGCGCGCCTTCCATGGCGGCATCGAGTACCGTGACCGGCGCCGGCGTCGCCACTGCCACGACCAACCAAATCAGCGCCGAGAGAGCGAAGCCTAGCAGCGCGGCGATCTCCAGCCAGAAGGCGTGCCGCGGGCCGAAGTGGCGGATCACCCCGAATGCCAAAAGGAAGACTCCGCCCGAAACTGAAGCCAGGGCAATCAGACCTACGTCAATGATGCGATTCAGCCGCTGGCGGCTGCGGCAATGCTCGCAGGCCGCGAAGTGGCTTTCATAGTCGCCGCGCATCTCGGGCGCAAGGCCGGAAATGTCGTAACGCCAGCCCGCCAGAATCTTGCCCACGATTGGATCGACGCACTGCTGACTCATAGATTGGTACAGCTTCAGCCCTCAGAGCTGAATCGGCGGCAAAACTTCCGACTGCACGGCCACCATCACGCGGTTGTTGAACAGTCCACCGCGCTGTGCCAGCGCCCTTTCCGCCTCTCTGCGCGCGATTTCCGGGTGATTATTCTGCTCAGAGAGATGCGCCAGCACGACAAACGCTGCACTATTATCATAGTCGCCATTGAAGAAATCTGCGAGTTTTGCGTTGGAGAGGTGGCCAACGTTGCTCGCCACCCGCTGCTTCACCTGCCAGGGATAAGGCCCGCTGCGCAGCATCTCGACATCGTGGTTCGATTCCATAATCAGCACGTCAGAGCCGCGCAGGTGATCGCGCACGTTCACCGGAAGATATCCAAGATCGGTGGCGAGGCTCACCTTGACGCCTTCGGCGCGGAAGGTAAAGCCGACGGGATCGATGGCGTCGTGTGGAATGGTAAAGGGCTTGACTTCGATATCGCCGATTTGAAAGCGATGACCGGACTCGAATTTTTCGAGCTTCTCTATCTTCGGGCGCTCGCCATTTTCGTTGCGCAGCGCACGCGACCATGCGGCATGCGTGGAGGCGGTAATGAAGACCGGGATGCGCAGCTTTTTCGCCAGCGTGGCCAGTCCGTAAATATGATCGGAGTGCTCGTGCGTGATGAGAACCGCGGAGAGAGAGTGCGGATCTTCCCCGAGCGAGCGCAGGCGCTTGAAAATCTCGCGGCACGACACTCCGGCGTCAACCAGAATTCGAGTGCGCGTGCTGGCAACAAAAACGCAATTGCCCCGGCTGCCGCTAGCCAGCATGGAGACGGTCACACCCATATTCGGCAGCATACGCGAGCAAGCTGTGGAACAGGGAGTTACTTTTTGGTTAGCCGATACCTTGGAAGTTGCGCCCCGGGATGGAAGCCAGAAGTTTGGCCGCTTCGGGACGGGCGCCTCATGTGTGAGGTCTCGGGCGCTAGCTGGCCTGAGACCAGGTACCGAATTATTTCCCTTGCCGCAAATTATCGATCACGCTCCGCATCAGCGACCCGCCATAGGCGCCGGCAATTCCCGGCAATGCAGTCAGCAACGATCCGTAGATTTGCGCCCGGGTTGGCTTGATCGCGGTGTGAAGATACGCGGCCAATTCGGTCAGTGGGATGAACAACACAACCGCGACCACCCAGCGCCAGGCCCATAGCGGCCGCAGCAGGCCTAGGAACATGCAGGATGCCAGGACCAGCAGGGCAGTGAAGAGCAAATCGTTGACCGCGACGTCCGCGCAGCCGGTTCCAATGCCAGCCAAAGCAGCGATCAGGTAAAACAGCGCGTCGCTGGCGGTGTTTTCAGTCTGGCTCATCGATTCCGCAGGAAAATTGTAAGGTGAATAGTAAAACCGGAGTGAGTTACACGACCTAATTTAATACTTATAAAATCCCCGCCCGCTCTTCCTGCCCAGCCATCCCGCGTCAACCATTTTAACCAGCAGCGGGCATGGCCGATATTTGGGATCGCCCAGGCCTTCCTGCATGACGCGCATGATGTCGAGGCAAACGTCGAGCCCAATGAAATCGGCGAGCGTCAGCGGGCCCATGGGATGCGCCATCCCCAGCTTGAAAACCTCATCGATGGCCTCCGGCGTGGCCACACCTTCCATGACTGCATAGATGGCTTCGTTGATCAGAGGCATGAGTACGCGGTTGGAGACGAAGCCGGGAGCGTCGTTGACTTCGACCGGCGTTTTATCGAGCTTGATTGCCAGCTCGCGCACCGCCGTGAAGGTCTCCTGCTCGGTAGCCAAACCCCGGATCACCTCCACCAGCTTCATCACGGGGACGGGATTGAAGAAATGCATGCCGATCACTCTTTCCGGGCGTTTCGTGAGGGCGGCCAGCTTGGTAATCGAGATCGACGAAGTGTTCGAAGCCAGGATGATCTGCGGTCGCGTTAGACGGTCGAGATCGCGGAAAATCTCGGTCTTGATTTCGAGTTTCTCGGTCGCCGCTTCGACGATGAAATCGCAATCGGCCAATTTCGCGCGATCGACTACCGGCGTGATTTTGGCGAGCGCACGTTCTTTGTCTTCGGCGGTGATTTTGTTCTTCGCGACCTCGCGCTCCAGATTCTTGGTGATGGTCGCCAGCCCGCGATCGAGAAACCGCTGCTCCACATCGCACAACGCGACAGAAAATCCGCTGCGGGCGAACACATGGGCGATGCCGTTGCCCATGGTGCCTGCGCCGATCACGCCTACGCGCTCGATTTGCATAATTCGTGCCCCAGGAAAACGTTTGAGTCTATCACTCCGCGCGTGCGCGACGGGCGCTTTAATGCGGCTTGGCGGACGGCGGCAGCAGTCCGAAAACCGCGACGCTATCTGTCGTGCCCACGTAGACCTTGCCGTGGGCGATCATGGGCGTGATGAATTTGTTGCCGCCGCCGAAGTGGTCTCTGCCGCCGGCGGCCTGTTCGCTGTTGTAGAGTTCGTGCGCGAGATTGTTCGCGTCGTAGGCATGGAGCACGGCAATATCCAGATTGTCGACGGCCCACACGATGCCGTTGCTCGAGCCGTCGGCCGAGACACTTGGCATCGCCCCCGGATAGGCGAATTTTGCGGCGGTGACAGAAACCGGATCCGGGATGAGCTTGGCGTCTGAAAAACGGAATTCGCGCATCGAGTCGTTGACCGATCCGAAATACAGCCGTCCGTCGAAGTATGCGGGCGCACCGCGGAATCTTTCGCCTTTCAACGCTTTGGGGATCTCCTGATAAATATTCTGGTTTCCTTGCAGATTGAACTTTCCCATGGCATTACGATTGACCAGATAAATGTTGCGGTCCTTTCCCGCGCCCACTGCCAGGCGTCGCGTTTTGCCTGCAGCGTCTTGCATCTCCGGAAGCACCACGGGCCCGCCCGCTCCGAGATCCATATCGGTATTGTTTTCGGCATCGACGTCGAACATGGTGAAATAGTCGGCCACTGCAAGCCGCTCGCTGGAAGGAGAAATTCTGACGAAGGAATTTCCATAATCTCCTTTTGACGGAAATCCCTGGGAGTTCAAAGCGCTGTCGAATGTGCCGTTCGCGACCATGACGTACAGATTCCCCTGTTTGTCCGCCGCCGGGCCTGCGCCGCTTTGCCAGATTGCGCCTTCTTCGCCATTGGCGGTTAGGTCGAGCGCGGAGGTCTGCTTCAGCGTGGCTGCGTCATAGGCGATGACCCATCCGTTATACGGATCTATGTCGCAGTGCGACGTCCAGGTCGTGTAAACCACTCCGTTCAAAAGCAGAAGAGCGGCACGCTCTTCATATTGCTTGGGATCGAAAATTTCTGTGCCGTGCTGGCTGGCCGCGCCGTTTCCTGGATAGGTGGCATGAATCTCCACCGGCCCGCCGAATTCCTCCGCTCCAGTTTGAAGATCGAGCGCGTGCAATTGTTGAAAATAGTTGCCCGAGGAATCCTTGCTCATCGCTACGGCGTAGACGGTGCCGTGGAGGCCGCGATGCAGATCGATAACCGGCGTGGACGTGATGCCGATTTCCGGAATCACCTGCGAGCAGCCGCGATTGTCGGAAGGCGTTTCACCGGCAGCCAGCAATTGAACCTGCCAGTAGGGCTTGCCTGTGTCCGCGTCGAAGGCGTAGACGCTGTCGTGCTCGGTGGCGACGAAGAGCAGGTTATGCACGCCCTGATTTGGCACTTGCTGCTTCTCAACGTAGAGCGGCTGAGCGTCGACCTTGCCATCGACACGAATTACGAAGAGTTTGCCGAATGACGATGGACTTACGTTCTGCAGAGTCAGAGTTTTTTCGGAGAGATACTGGCCGGTGCGCGCGTTGTCGTTGTGCCAGGTGAGAACATTCTGCGCCAGGACCGCGGGGGCCGCGCAGGAGATGCAGAAGGTGGTGAAGATAAAGGTCCTAGCGTGGTGTGCGAGGAATGCTCCTGAAGGACGTTGCATAAGTGGGCCTGCGCGTTTTGAAGTGAATCTTGGCTGCCATTTTACCCCGGTCGCGAGGTGTAAAATGTCTGTTACTAACTCCTGCGCACCAAACGCTAATTTCGAAAGGATTCCCCCATGGCAGTTCTAGAAGCCCCGGTCCGCCCACGGACAACGTCTCATCAAGGCCCATTCATCAACGAGCCGTTTTACGATTTTCGCCACGAAGAAAACGCGCGCAAGATGCGCGCCGCGATCGAACGCGTGCGCGGGCAACTAGGCCGCGAGTACGACCTCATCATCGGCGGGCAGCGGGTCAAGACCGCCGACAAGATCAGGTCGCTGAATCCGTCGCGGCCGTCGCAGGTGGTCGGCCTCCATCAGAAGGCCGGCAAGGAGCACGTGGAGCCCGCGATGCAGGCGGCGCTGAAAGCGTTCGAATCGTGGCGCTGCACGTCGGTCGAAGAGCGCGCTGCGTTTCTGTTTCGCGCGGCTGACCTGATGCGCGAGCGCAAAATGGACTTCATGGCCTGGCTGGTGTTTGAGGTCAGCAAGAACTGGGGCGAGGCGGACGCCGATATTTCCGAGACCATCGACTTCTGCGAATTTTACGCGCGCGAAGCTTTGCGCTTTGCCAAGGCGCAAGCGCCGGTGCAATTGCCCGGGGAGCGCGATTCGCTTACCTACATTCCTCTCGGTGTGGGCGCGGTGATTCCGCCCTGGAATTTTCCTTGCGCGATCATGGCCGGAATGACGGTGGCTTCGATCGTCAGCGGCAACACGGTAATTCTGAAGCCTTCGAGCGATTCTCCGACGATCGCGGCGAAATTTGTTGAACTGCTGGAAGAAGTTGGTGTGCCGGAGGGCGTGGTGAATTTTTGCCCCGGCTCGGGAGCAACTTTCGGCGATGCCATCGTGGCGCATCCGAAGACGCGTTATATCGCGTTCACCGGTTCGCGCGAAGTTGGATTGAACATCAACAAGACGGCAGCTACGCAAGCGCCCGGGCAGTTGTGGATCAAGCGAACGATTCTTGAGATGGGCGGCAAGGATGCAATTATCGTAGACGCCGACGCTGACATCGACGCAGCCGTGGAAGGGGTTGCGCAGGCGGCCTTCGGTTTCCAGGGCCAGAAGTGCTCGGCGTGCTCGCGCGCGATTGTCGACGAACGCGTGTATGACAACTTCCTGCAGCAACTGAAGGCGCGCGTGGAAAAAATTACCGTTGGCGACCCCGCCGAGAACAGCAACATGGGCGCTGTGATCAACGAAGGTTCGATGAAGACGATTCTTGGATACATCGAGCAGGGCAAAAAAGATGGGCGGCTCATTACGGGAGGCGAGCGCGTTTCCGAAGCTGGCGAAGGTTATTTCATTCGTCCCACTGTGATCGCCGACATTCCCGCGAAATCAAAACTTGAGCAGGAAGAAATCTTCGGGCCGGTGCTGGCGGTGATTAAGGCTCGCGGATTCGATCATGCGATGGAAATCGCCAACGACACCGAGTTCGGACTCACCGGAGCTGTTTACACGCAATCGCGCGACAAGATCGACCGCGCCATTCGCGACTTCCACGTGGGCAACCTCTACATCAACCGCAAATGCACAGGAGCGATGGTCGGCGCGCATCCGTTCGGCGGGTTCAATATGTCGGGGACCGACTCAAAATCCGGCGGGCCGGATTATCTATATCTGTTTACGCAAGCAAAATCCGTGGGCGAGAAAATCGGATAGCAGGATTTGCTAAGTGCGAGTGCGCGTCCGGAATTTTCAGCTGGCAGTGTGCCGCCGTAGTCAATTCCATCCACAAAATTTCGTGCTAGCATAAATAAAATTCCGAGCCTTTGGGGACCAAGTTCCGATTTTTTTTAGCTCGATCGGGGGCTCATGCTGTATATCCTGCGTTTAACCAACGGCAACAGCGTCATCCTGCTGGCACCGGACGAACAGAGTGCGCGCTGTTCGGCCAAGCACATGGACTTCTTCGAAGGAGCAGAGATTGCGAGCGTGCGTCCTCTCGACAGCTTCGGCATTCAGCTTTCTCCCACAGAAGATGGAAGCCTGGAAATCTTGGACTGGGATGAATCCGCTCTGGATTGTATTCTTGCCAACGAATATCCGATTCTTAAGGACGCTTACCGGCAGGCCAACAGGCAGGCATTTGACGCGGCAAGTCCGGACGAACCGGTCATCCTGCGCTTGAATGCACAGTTTGAGCGAAACACGGAAATCCTGCGCCAGGCGCTCCGATTGGAACGACAGCGATTTACGCCTAAGGCGGACGGCGCGCATTCTTAAATTGCAATCGCCGCTATGGATGGTTCGAGGGCAACGAAGTCGGCGGCGGGTTCCGCTCCGCAAATTGCCGCTGGTGCCAGTACGGATAGGTTGGCGTAACGTCACTAGCGGCGTCCAATTTCGCGACCTGCTCCGGCGAGAGATTCCACCCGACTGCGCCCAAGTTCTGCCGCAGCTGCTCTTCGTTGCGCGCGCCAAAAATCACGGTCGAAATCGAAGGACGTTGAACCAGCCAGTTCAGCGCGACTTGCGGAACGGTTTTTCCAGTTTCTTTCGCAATGGCATCGAGGGCGTCGACGACGTTGAAAAGATATTCGTCCTCCACCTGCGGACCATACTCCGAAGTTTTGTGCAGGCGGCTTTGCTCGGGCAGAGCCTTGCCGCGCCGGATTTTTCCTGTGAGGCGTCCCCATCCCAGCGGACTCCAGACGAGAGCGCCCACGCCTTGGTCTAACGCCAGCGGCATCAACTCCCATTCGTACTCGCGTCCCACTAGCGAGTAATAAACCTGATGGCCTACATAGCGCGCCCAGCCGAATTCGTCGGAGACAGCGAGAGACTTCATCAAGTGCCAGCCGGAAAAATTTGAGCAGGCGATGTAGCGGACCTTGCCGCTTACGACCAGCTGATTTAACGTGCTGAGAACTTCTTCGACCGGAGTGAGAGCGTCGAAGCCGTGCAGATGATAAATGTCGATGTAATCGGTGCCCAGGCGGCGCAGGCTGGCTTCGCAGGATTTGATCAGGTGATAGCGAGACGAACCTAAATCGTTAGGCCCGTCGTGGCCACCCATGCGGAACGTGGCTTTCGTCGAGATCAAAACATCGTCTCGCCGGCCGGATATGGCTTTGCCAAGGATTGTTTCCGAGAGGCCGTCGGAATAAACATCCGCGGTGTCGAACAGGTTGACGCCGGCTTCGAGGCAAATGTCGACGAGGCGCGTCGCCTCTTTAACATCGCTTGCGCCCCAGGCGCGGAAGAATTCGTTGCTACCACCAAACGTTCCCGTGCCATAGCTCAGCACAGGCACTTTCAATCCAGAGTGTCCCAGCGTTCGGAATTGCATAAGAGCTAGATGCCGCGCCAGAGAAGAACGATGCGACGGATTAGTTTAGCAGTCCGCATCACAACTCGACTCCAGTTCGATAGCT
>Ga0116135_1001079_pt1 | contig 14361 bp, 13 predicted proteins | sample June2015DPH_20_1_FD_89738 | JGI IMG/M metagenome (GOLD analysis project Ga0116135, IMG submission 89738) | Peatland microbial communities from SPRUCE experiment site at the Marcell Experimental Forest, Minnesota, USA - June2015DPH_20_10 | ecosystem: Environmental > Terrestrial > Soil > Wetlands... | reverse complement strand
CCCGATAATTGCGTTAAGTACCTTGTGGAGTGCCGCTGGCCTGATGGGGTAGTCTGCCCTACCTGCGGGCGTTCGGACGTGTCCTACGTGGCAAAGCGCCGCGTCTGGCAGTGCAAGACACGGCATCCCAAAGCGCAATTCTCCGTTAAGGTGGGAACGATCTTTGAAGACTCGCCTATTCCGCTTGATAAGTGGCTTATGGCGATGTGGATGGTTTCCAATTGCAAGAATGGCATTTCGTCTTGGGAGATTCACCGCTCACTCGGAGTCACACAAAAAACAGCATGGTTTTTGCTTCACCGCATTAGACTCGCCACGAAAGATACTCGCTCTCACAAGTTCGGTTTTGGCGGTCCAGTCGAGGGTGACGAGACTTTCATCGGCCCTAACCCTCAAAAGATGCACAAGAGCCGGAAAGCAAAAATACAGGCGCGGGATGGATTCAAGGGCGGATACGTCGGCAAGACAGCCGTGCAGGGAATTCTTGACCGTGAGTTACGACAAGTACGCGCAAAGGTACTCCCAAATATCAAGCGCGAAACATTACAGAACACAATTCTGGAGAACGTCACGCCTTTCGCTAAGGTCTACACCGATGAGGCATCTGGATATGAAGGGCTGGATAAGCAATACATTCACAAGGTAGTCAATCACACCCTCGAATACGTCAAGGGGCAAGTCCACACGCAGGGCATAGAGAACTTCTGGAGTCTATTGAAACGTGGTCTGCGTGGCACCTACGTGGCCGTAGAGCCGTTCCATCTTGACGCATACGTTGACGAGCAAGCATTCCGCTACAACAACCGGGCAACCAAAGATAACCCGCTCAATGACGCAGATCGGTTTGCGCTAGTTGTCTCTCAGATTGTCGGACGGCGGATTACCTATAGAGAACTCACTGGCAAGGTGGACGCGAGGCAATTCTAAACGGCAGAATCGCGGGAAACGATCTTCTTCTTAGGGCCGCGTTTCGGCTTGGACGCGGCTTCCCTTTTATATTCCTCTTCCCGCCGCTGAATCTCCGCTTTTGGCACCGAGAGAACCTGCTTTACCAGATTGGTAAACCTGTCAAATTCCGTTGTCGGCTTTACGTCCATGCGGATATGATAGCGCAACCGGAGCGGAGCGCATGTCATCCTACACCTTTCTCAATTTCATCCCCGGCCATGGACCGAACGAATATATTGTTCTCCCGCGTCAAAGCCTTCTAGGAAAATTTGAAGGTCTGGATGATCGACCCACGGGTGTTTGGCCAATAAAGCTCTTATGCCTTCTGCACGGGCATGTGTTCGAGCGTTCTGCCGATACTGTAGAGTTTGGTCCAGTTCCAGCGACGGACCGCACGACACAACCGATGCCTCTCTGGCTGATTGAATGCACATGTGCCCACGGAAACTGCGGAAGGAAGATGCGAATATTTGGATACGGCGACGGATCAGAAACTGAAGATCGAATACGGTGGCTCTTAATACGGGCCAACCCCGCACTCGCTTGCTTGGATCATCAATTTCTTTTGGACGCGGCGATGGTGACGATTGAACGCTTGTGTTAACTCCTTGCATTCGGGCACACTCCATGCGATGATGTCGCTACAGAGATTCGCCACACCGAAGGGCCGCGCCGGGATGCGCGGCTTTTCTATTGCCATATAATAGCGCAAATCAGGAGCGCAGACATGGAAGGGCGACGTGACACCGATCAATCAAGGCGAAATGTGGCATTTAATCTGTGCTATTACATTGCCCTAGCCGTTCTCTCTGTGGCAGTCATTTGGCATTGGGTATTCGGTGGACATTGGGTTTATTTTGGAACTGTGGCGACCTGGGCCGTTTGCGCCTTTATCGTGCTTGGATTCCTCAATGCTATTGGCCTTTTTGGACGGCGCTGATATGAGAAAACCGCACTTAGCTTCGGAACTATTCCTGTTGGTCTTTGGGCTGCTGCCGTTCGGTATAGCTAGCGCTGTTTACTGGCTCACAACCGGCAAGATTCCCCATTGGCTCATCTATGCGCTAATTGCCGTACTTACAGGATGCGTTGTCGCAGGGATCGAGGAGCGAATTGAGAGCAGACGCGATAAAGACCCAAAAACGCAAGAATAGCCGCAAATGCTTGCACGTTGCTTGCTAAATGCTTGCATTTCAGTTTGATGAGCCAAGTATATTTATGCCCCGCCAGCGCACTGAAAACAGGTAATTTATTCCAAAGATGCCCGGGGGATGCGGAGGGGGGACCCACACGAGTCGCTCCGAGGGTCCCCCTGTCACCGCAATAATGAGCAGGATTCAATGACCTACTGCACCGGCTTGGCCTTGCCGTTGCTGAGGCTCTGGTTGATGATGGACTTCACCTTGGAGTCGGCTTCTTTTGCCAGTTTGCCTTCCTGTTCACCCAGGCGGCCCTGCTGCTCACCGAGCTTGCCTTGCAGCTCGCCGAGATGGCCCTGTTTTTCGCCGTAGTCGCCCATCCTGTCGCCGATGCGGCTTTGCATCTCACCTAGTCTGCCTTGAAGCTCGGCCAGCTTGCCCTGGATCTCGGCAAGCTCTTCCTGGCTCACCTTCGCGTCCTTATCGGCCTTGAGCTTGGCCAAGGCTTCATCGACCTTGGCGATCTCCCGGGACATGTCGGGTGCCGGCACGCGGGCCTCGCGTTGTTCTTCACCCAACATCCTCTGCTGTTCGCCAAGCTTTTCCTGCTGGCGGCCAAGCTCTGCCTGCTGACGGCCGAGCTCTGCCATCGGCTTGTACATCTCCTGAATCTGCGCCACAACCGCCGGGTCATCAACCAGGTAGGATTTGCCTTCATGCGTGAACCAGAGGAATTTGCCACTGGAGAGCTTGCGCGCTTTCTCGATGGCTTCCCGCGTGCTGCCGTTCCATACGCCGGTAAAGGAGATGTTCTGGTCGGGGCTCAATACGAATGCCCACGAGTCGCCGTTGGAGGAATACGAGTAGGAGTAGCCGCGGCCCACCGAGGTACCGCTGGTCTGGCCGCCACTACTATTTGTGGAGTCAATCACGGTGTAGGTCTGGCCATTCGCGATCGTCCGGTCCTGATCGTCCGCCTGGTCGTGAATTTCGCCGTAGACGTGGGGGTAGGGCGGCGCTGCTGGAACCGGCGGCACGGCTACACCGGGAGCAGATGGCGGCGCTGGAACTGCCGCGGGAGCAGGCGCTGCGTCGGGATCGGATACGCCGGTCAGGGGCGCGTCAGGCGCTGCCGGCGCGGGTGCGGGAGCAGGAGCCGTAACTGGGACAGGCGCTTGGGGAGCAGGCGGCGCAGTCTGGCCGGCTGCTTCTACGCGAATCATCGAGGTCGCGGCGATCAGCGCCAGGGGGAAGATCAGTGCAACCAGCAGCGCGCGTCGGCTGGCGGCAAAGGATTGGCGGAAGATGGAGTCGTTCAAGAGACGGTCAATGCGTTGGGAGAGATTCGTGGTGCGGGCCATAGCAACTCCTGTCAGGGTTGGGCGCGGCATGGCCGCGAATTCAAGCAGGACCTGGGCGTAGGAAGCGCGGCTGGCAGCCTCTTGAAGACCGGCGCGGTCGCTGATGGCTTCGCCCAGGTCGGAGAGCTGCCGCTTCAGCCACCATCCCAGGGGGCTGAACCAAAACACCGCGGCGTACACTCCGGCAAGCATTTGCAGATAAAAATCTCCCTGGCGAATATGTGAACGTTCATGGGCGAGAACAATGCGCAGCTTCTCGGCGTCCCAGTCGGCAAAATCCTCGGGCAACACGACGCCCGAGCCGATTGTGACTGGCGAGAATACGGCCGCGCTGGAGCGCAGCGGCACGCCTGCTGCAATGTTTGCGATCATGCCCGGCTCAACCGGCTGAGCGGCGAACCACAGCCTTGCAGCGACAGCAAGGCCGTAGATCAACCGCAGCAGCAACAGACCGCAAACCGCGGAATAGGCGAGCGCGAAGATCATTCCCGGCTGCATGTGAGCCAGGCGCGCGCCGATCGCGGCAACCGTGTTCCAAAGACTTGCAGGCTTCTCAGCTCCGGCCTCGTGCACATGGGCCGGTGCGCTGAATTCATTGGTCGACCTGACGGGCGCGGGGTAGCGATCGCCGCCAACTGGCAGGGACTGCTGCGCCATAGAGAAATTTGTGGACGGTGTCGTGGAGAGAGTTGACTCACGAACGTAGAGCGGCAGAGCAGCTTTCGCGAAGGCAGGCGCAGCCGCTGGATGAGCTGGCGAATCGACGTGCAGCCATGCCGGTGGCGCAAAACGGAACTGCAGAGAGGCCGGCAGCCAAGGCAAACGCATCATTGCCGGCGTGGCCAGCGATGAAGCCAGTACCAGACCCCACGCGACCTTTTGCGCAAAAACATTCCTGACCTGCAACAGGCGCAACCCGGCTGCAACCGCAAGCGCCACAACGAGCGCGCGCAGCGCGGCCTCAATCAAGACTGGAATCATCGGCTTCCCTCCTTGCTTTTCTGCGTGCCCGGAATGGCGTGGTGTTTTGACCCGGCTGTGCTCTGATGGGCAGCGGCGATGCGGTCTGCCAGGCGTTGCAACTCGGCGCGGTCCAGCACCTTGGAGTCCACAAGGCCCACCAGCAGCGCTTCAACGGAGCCGTCGCAGAACCAGTCCACAATGCGCTTGGCGGCGCGCCCTGCCACCCGCTGCCGGCTCTCCGCGGGGCGATAGACGAAGGTGCGGTCCTCCACCGAGTGAGCCAGGTAGCCCTTCTCTTCAAGCCGGCGCAGAACGGTGCGAATGGTGGAGTCCTTGAGCGGCCGGCCCAAATCCTCGCGCACCTGTTCGGCGGTAATCCCGGGCTTGCGCCAGATGATAGAGAGAATGCCCCGTTCGAGTTCACCGAGTTCCGAAGGATCGTGCCCTGCTGGCGTGTTACGTGTCATAGTGTTACTGACTGTAGCACATCGAATCGGTGAGCGCGCAAGAAAATTTTTTGGTGAATTTTTGTGGATTTCATCAGGCCGGGATGGTGGCTTTCAGCCTGGAATCGTCGGGAAAGAATATCTGAAAGACGGTTCCCGAGCCTTTTGCGACGCCTCCGTCCCCTTGCAGCGCGGTACGGCTGCGCACATGGACCACGCCGCGGTGCTTGAGGATGATCTCGTGGCTGACCCACAGGCCGAGGCCGGTTCCGGTGACTTCCTTGGTGGTAAAAAACGCTTCGAAGACGCGTTCGCGCACCGCGTTTTCCATGCCTGACCCGGTGTCTGCCACAACGAATCGAACGCCTTTTTGGCCGGGGTATTTCCAGTTCGTGGAGCGCCGCGCACGCACCACCAGGCGGCCGCCGGCGGTGGTGGCGTCGATGGCGTTGCCCACCAGGTTGGCGAAGACCTGGCGGATTTCGCCGGCGAAGCAGAACAGGTCCATTTGCGCGTCGTAATCGCGCTCAACCCGGATGTTGAGGGTGTTGAGCCGGCCCTGGTAGAGGCTGAGAACGGAGTCGAGCAGTTCGCTCATGTTGGCGCGCGCGGGCAGCGTGGACTGGCGATAGAAGCGCAGAGTCTGCTGGGTGATTTCGGCTATTCTGCGTGCCTCATGCTCCGCCATGGTCACGTAGTTCAACGCCGGATCCTCAAGCTGGCAGAAGTTGCGGAGCAGAAAAAGCAGGTTGGTGATCGCTTCCAGCGGATTGTTGATCTCATGGGCGATGGAGGCAGCCAGGCGGCCAGTGGCTGCCAGCTTCTCGGTTTTGCGGAGCGCGTCTTCACTGCGTTTGCGGTCGCTCGCGTCGAGGACGATGACGCCCACCCAACGCACCTGCTGCGGAGTTGTGCGCACAGGATAGGCGCTGGCCAGCCAGGTCCACGCGCGGCTGGGACCGCCGCCCTGTCCGCTGAGAGCCTGACCGGAGAGCTCCTGATTGCGGACTGCTGCCTCCGTGGTAAAGACGCGCAGCACCGAGGTTTCAAGCTCCTGCGCCACCGGCTGCGGCAGCAGTTCCGGTAGGGTGCGCCCCAGGTGGCGGCTGAGCGGAACGCCGGTCATATCCGCAAAAACCTGGTTTACGCGGACGATCCGGCAGCGGCGATCGAAAAACGCCAGGCCGATCGGCGCGTTGGCCAGCATGGAGTCAAGCAGCGAAAGAGTATCGTGCAAGCCGGCGCGCTGCTCGGCGATGGACGCGACCATTCTGTTGAATGCCTCGATGAGGTCGCCGAGCTCGTTGTGAACGACTACCGGGAGCGGAAAGTTGCCGCTCTGCTCGGGAGAGTTCATCAGCGCGCGCGTGCCGCGATGCAGCGTGGCGAGAGGCCGGGAGATGGAACGTGCCAACAACAGCACCAGCAGCCCAGAGGCCGCAGTCCAGATGACGCCGAAGATGACTGTCCCGCGCAGAACCGTAGTGAGTTGCTGATCGTCCCAGCTGCGATCGGTCTCAACCCATGCATAACCGCGCAGGTCGGCGCCTGTGTAGATGGGGTGTACGCCTTCAAGCCTGTTTTGTCCCAGGGAAAAAACCCTGGCCTCATCCTTGGTCGTCAGAGGAATCTGCGCCCGCTCCACTGGGTCGAGAGGCTTGTCTTCGGCTTCTCCCTCACTTACAAACAGGACGTTTCCGGCGGGGTCAGTGACTTTAGCAAAGGACACGCTGGGCGCCTGGCCCATCATTTTCGCTGAAACTGAGACCCCGCCTGGCCGCTCCTGCAAGAGCGACTCCTTGGCCTGGGAGGCCACACTGGTGGCCTGGTGGGCAAGCCGTTGCCTGGCGCGGTCATACACCTCGTGGGTCTGGGTGCGAATGAGCAAGACCGCAAACAGGCCCAGCGAGAGCGCTTCAAGCAGTACCAGGCCTGCCAGCATCTGCCATCGAATGGACCGCGGCCACCAGCGCATCGGGAGTCCTCTCACCTTCGCTCAATACGGCCTTTCAGTTTACCGGATGAGGTGTGCAACAGCACCCCAAGGTGTATTGGCATTTGCCTTACCCCTTCTTAGATGCCAACGCCGCGGCGATCTGCCGTCCGTGAAAACGGCCATTCTCAATGAAGATTTCGTTGGTGCGCGAACCTGCAACGATGACGCCGGCAAGATAGACTCCTGGCACGTTGCTTTCAAGCGTCTTCGGATCGCAAACGGGAAGCTTGTCAGGCCCTTCGAAGCGAACACCGAGTTTTTCGAGGAAGTCGAAGTCGGGATGGTAGCCGGTCATTGCGAAGACAAAGTCGTTCTTCAGCATCACGCGACCCCGAGGCGTTTCAAGCACCGCAGAGTCCTGCGTGATCTCCACCACCTGCGATTCGAAATACGCCTTGACTTCTCCGTTTTTGATGCGGTTTTCAATGTCGGGCTTGATCCAGTACTTCACGTGGCGGTGCATTTCCTTGTCGCGATGAACGAGCGTTACACGGGCGCCGCTCCGCCACAGTTCGAGCGCGGCGATGGCAGCCGAGTTTTTGCCGCCGATCACCAGAACGTCGCTCTCAAAACAGGGGTGTGGATCGTTGTAATAGTGCTGGACCTTGCTCAGGTTTTCGCCGGGAATGCCCATGATATTGGGGAGGTCATAGTAGCCGGTGGAGAGCGCCAGCTTGCGTGCTTTCAGAGCTCCGGGGCGGCCGAAGCGGTCTTCGGTATGCACGGTGAACGCGCCGTCTGACCCCGTTACCCGGTCCACTCGGTGATACTGGCGCACATCAAGCTTGTAGTAGGCGGCCACCAGGCGGTAATACTGCAGCGCCTCATTGCGCGTGGGCTTGGGGTTGGGACTGGGAAAGGGAATGTCGCCGATCTCGAGCAGCTCCGGCGTGGTGAAAAACGTCATGTGCGCCGGGTAATGGAAGAGCGAATTGCAGACGCAGCCCTTGTCCACCAGGACGGTGCGGAAGCCGGCCTTCTGGGCTTCAATGGCACAGGCCAGGCCTGTGGGACCGGCACCCACCACCAGAAAGTCGAAAGTGTCGTCGTGGGCAACGTTTAACGTCGGATCGTTCATGGTTCTAGATTAGGGCATTTGGCCGATTTGGGCGCGACCAGGCCGCTTCTGCACAAACTTCTGCTGCATCCATTACCCTAGAAGGTTCAGAGGGAGCGATTTGATGACCGTCATCCTGCAGGAAGATTTTGTTGCGAGCGTAGCGGGCGCGTTGCAATACATCAGCTACTACCATCCGGTGGACTACATCACCAGCCTGGCCAAGGCTTATGAGCGGGAGCAGTCTCCTGCCGCGAAGGACGCGATTGCGCAGATCTTGATCAACAGCCGCATGTGCGCCGAGGGCCATCGCCCCATCTGCCAGGACACGGGGATTGTCAACGCATTCGTGAAATTGGGAATGGATGTACATTTTGAGACGGCGCCCGGCGAAAACCCGATGGACCTGCAGGAGATGGTGGACGCCGGCGTGCGGCGCGCGTATCTCGACCCTGACAACAAGCTCCGCGCCAGCCTGCAGGCCGACCCTGCCGGCAAGCGGGTGAACACCAAAGACAACACACCGGCGGTGGTGAATGTGGAGTTGGTGCAGGGATCGACGGTGGAAGTGACGGTGGCTGCCAAGGGCGGAGGCTCGGAAGCGAAGTCAAAATTCGCCATGCTGAACCCATCCGACTCGGTGGTGGAGTGGGTGCTGAAGACAGTGCCGACGATGGGCGCGGGATGGTGTCCGCCGGGAATGCTGGGCATCGGCATTGGCGGTACGGCGGAAAAAGCGATGCTGCTGGCAAAACAATCGCTCATGGACCCGATCGACATTCAGGATCTGATTGCGCGCGGCCCGCAGACCACTGCCGAGAAACTGCGCGTCGAACTCTATGACAAGGTGAACCGGCTGGGCATTGGCGCGCAGGGACTGGGCGGCCTGACCACAGTGCTCGACGTGAAAGTGCTGGACACCCCGGCCCACGCGGCGAACCTTCCCATTGCGATGATTCCCAACTGCGCCGCGACGCGGCACGCGCACATTGTGTTGGACGGCTCGGGGCCCGTGTACCTTGATCCGCCGGACCTGAAAGACTGGCCGAAACTTACCTATGATGTGAGCGGAGCGCGCCGCGTGAACCTGGACACTGCCACCCGCGCAGAAGCCGCAACCTGGAGGCCGGGCGAGGTGCTGCTGTTGACCGGCAAACTGCTCACCGGCCGCGACGCCGCGCATAAACGCATGACGGACATGTTGAGCCGCGGCGAAAAACTCCCTGTCGACTTCAAAGACCGCTTTATCTACTACGTGGGTCCGGTGGACCCGGTGCGCGAAGAGGTTGTCGGGCCGGCCGGTCCGACCACGGCAACTCGCATGGACAAGTTCACCCGGCAGATGCTGACCGAAACTGGACTTCTGGGGATGGTGGGCAAGGCCGAGCGGGGGCCGGTGGCTATCGACGCGATCCGCGAGTTTGGCGCGGTGTACCTGATGGCCGTTGGCGGCGCGGCTTACCTGGTTTCAAAGGCCATTCACGGCTCGCGCCTGCTGGCATTTGAAGATTTAGGAATGGAAGCGATCTACGAGTTCGATGTACGCGACATGCCGGTAACGGTGGCCGTGGATTCGAAAGGTACCAGCGTCCACCAGACAGGACCCGCCGAGTGGCAGCAGCGCATTGCGGGGATACCGATATTGCAATGAAGAAAGGCAGTGAAAACAAGCAGTGAATGAGTGAATGAGTGAATAAGTGAAGGGCAGAAGCAAAGCCCGAAAACTTGATGTACCACAACGTCTATCTGGCATAGAAAAAGCCAGCGGTTGAAACGGAAGCGTTCCAGTCAAGACCGCTGGCTCAATTTCACTGCTTCACTTTTTAACTTCTTCACTCATTCACTTCTTCACTTTTTCCCTTACTGCTTTCCGAACCGGTAAACGATGCCGGCGGAGAAGCCGAGGCCGTTCTGGGTGGTGGAGCCGAAACCGGTGAGGTAGTACTCCGGGGCAACTCGAATCCCCAAGTTGGGCGCTACGTTGTATTCGCCATAAACGCTGGCGCTGGCGGCAAACGTGGACGCATCCGGATAAAGTACCCCGAGCGTGCCGTAGCCGTTGGTGTCGCCGGTAAAGTTACCGTGAGCAAACCCGCCCATGACACGTACGGAGATGGAGTACTTGGGCTGGAGATAAAAGCGGTAGGTGGGTCCGGCCAGGGCACCGTACTGGCTGATGGCCGGCTTGGTGAGGCCGACGCTGCCTGCGGGAGGGGTACCCTGCAATGGCTCGATGAACGGCGTGCCGTAGTAGCCGCGGCCATCGATCGTAACGCCGAGGCGCTCGCTGAAATAGCGTGTAAATTCTGTGTTCCAGTCGTATTCGTTCACGCGCTGCAGCGTAGCTCCGGGCGTGGTGCGCAGGTATCCGCCACCGACATATACCTCATAAAGATGGTCGTAGACTTCATGAATGGCGGCGGCGCGGCGCTGTTCGCGCCGGGCGCGGATGCGGGCCTGGACGCTGATCTGCGGCTGATTGGGCTGCGGCTGGGCCTGGGCGGGCGCCGGCGCGGCCTGGGCTGGAGACTCCTGTGTTGGTGTGGCCGGGGCTGGTGTGGCCGGGGCTGGAGATTCAAAGGCAAGTCTCGTGCCGTCCGCCGCCACAACGGCTGCGTCGCTGCTCGAACTCGAGGTCTGGGCAATTAAGGCGTGCATGGCCGGCAAAACCAGCGCCAGCAGAAGGGCAAGACGGCGAAAAGAATACATCGGGTTAGAGATACCTCCACGGGAGTACGGAAGACCACCCCAAGGCAGCGCTTCCCCCAATAGGTATTAAACCACCTGAAGGGAGCCTTGTGGGTGAACCGGCACTGGTTTGGACGCACGCCAGGCCAATTCGCCCCCGGAACGGGACAAACAACCGCCATCTTCGCCGCGCAAACAACACATTCCGGCGGAAATGCCGTAGGATGAGGGCAAAGGAGTCCGCGACCTCTATGTTTCGTTTTTTGCTGGGAATTGTCCTGGGCGTGATCCTGGTGCCCGTTGCCGTGTTTGTCTGGCTGCACCATGGCAAAGTGCCGGTTGCGGTCGCCGACCCGCCGCTGCCGCAGGAACGGCTCATTACCCACGGTGCGCTCGACGCGCGCATCGATCGCGAACTGGTGAAAACTCCCCCCATCCAGGCCAATGAGGACACCTTCATTGCAGGCGCGCAGATTTATCGCGACCAGTGCGCATCCTGCCACGGCTTCCATGGCAAGCCATCCTCCTTTGCCGCGCACATGTATCCCGATGCGCCTCCGCTGTGGGAAAAGCACCACCATGGCGATGTTGTGGGCGTGAGCGACGATCCGCCGGGAGAGACCTATTGGAAGGTAGCCAACGGCATTCGACTCAGCGGCATGCCGTCATACAAGGACGTTCTGACCGAGACGCAGATGTGGCAGGTGAGCCTGTTGCTGGCCAATGCCGACAAGCCATTGCCTCCGGCCGCGGTCGATATTCTCAACGGCCTGCCGCCCCCCGCGCCAACACCCGCAGCCACAGCGTCCGCAGCCAAGCAGTAAGCGCGTGCAAGCTTGACGAATTTGTAACGGAGAATCAGCGGAATTGATCGGTACCAATTTGGAAAGGCAAGAACGCCGATGAGCTTTCTCGACACACTGCGCAAAGGACTCGGCTTCGTGATGATGAGTATGGGCGTGTCTCGCCCTGTGAAAAAACCGAGGCCGGTCGCAAAGCCGGCGCCGGCGCCTCCCAAGGAGTGATCCGCGATCAGGGTGGAATCGCGACGCCCGTGGCGATCGAGAGGGATTCCGGCAAAATATCGGCGAATCCAAAGCGTGCCGCAGTGCTCAAATGAAGTGAGCGGCGACATTTGAGTAAGCTGGCGCCGCGAGGTACTTCCCTATGTCGACCGAAAAAAGAAAAGGTTACTTCCGGGCATTCTGGGACTTTTTCGTTCTTTTCAGCGGAATCTCCACAGCCTCAAACCTGGCGCGCACCCAGGGCCGAACGCTCAAGACCCGCGGCCTGTTTCTCTTCCGCAGACCGGCAGACGAGCCGGCAAGCGGGCCGCCAGATCCGCGCTGATTCGCGCCCGAACCGCTGAATTGTTAGAATCGAGAAGATGTCATTGACGCGCCAGCAGGCTCTGGACCATTTCAACTCGCCCGACCTCATCGGTCTGGGCTTCGAGGCAGATGCAGTGCGCCGCCGGCTGCACCCGGAAGAAGTGGTCACCTACATCATCGATCGCAACATCAACTACACCAATTTCTGCACCGAGTACTGCACCTTCTGCGCCTTCTACCGTCCCCTCAAGGGACCGCAGGCCAAGGAGGGCTACATCCTAGAATTCGAAAAAATCTACGAGAAGATCGCCGAGACGCTGGAGATGGGCGGCACCGGCGTGCTGATGCAGGGCGGCATTCATCCCGACCTGAAGATCGACTGGTTTGAGCGTCTGTTTACCGGCATCAAGCAGCGCTTCCCGCAGATCTGGCTGCACTGCCTTTCAGCGTCTGAGGTGCTGGCTATCGCCGAGTACTCCGAGCTGAGCCTGCGCGACACCATTGCCCGGCTGCGCGACGCGGGCCTCGATTCCATTCCCGGCGGCGGCGCGGAAATCCTCGACGACGATGTGCGCAAACGCATCGCGCGCTTGAAGTGCCGCACGGAAGACTGGGTCAGCGTTCATCGCACCGCGCACGAGCTCTGCATGAGGACCACAGCCACCATGATGTTCGGCGTGGGCGAGACATTTGAGCAGCGCGTCAATCATTTTGAAGTGGTGCGCCGCCTGCAGGAAGAGACCGGTGGATTCACGGCATTTATTCCGTGGAGCTTTCAACCGCATAACACCGCCCTGGGTGGCCGCGGCTGGGATGAAGCCACTTCGGTTGAATATTTAAAGGTGCTGGCGATCTCAAGGCTCTATCTCGATAACATCGAGAACGTGCAGGCTAGCTGGGTTACGCAGGGATTGAAGGTGCTGGAGCTGGGCCTTCACTTCGGCGGCAACGACGTAGGCTCGGTGATGCTTGAGGAGAACGTGGTGAAAGCTGCGGGCACATCGAATTGCACTACCGAAGAGGAGCTGCGCCGCATCATCCGCGACGCCGGATTCAAGCCCGTCCAGCGCGATACGCTTTATCGCACCATGTTTTTGAATTGATGGCTAAGCGAAATCATGCGGACGGCGGCTTGTTCGCCTAGCCAAGGACGAAGACAGCGGACTTTCTCATCGGATGCGATCACGTATCGGCGCAGACCTATCCAGAGGGTAGTAAGCTGGACGACCCATCGAACAAGACACAATGCGAATTCAAAAATCTGCTAATAATCGCGATAGAGAAATATCGTCCACTTCTCATTGCCGAGGAACATCACCCGGAATTTCTGAAGAAAAGACGGCAGTGTTCCATTGCTTTTGAAGTTGCTTCGGAGAAAAACATCTGCCACAAATTTTGCGACCCATCGCTTGATGACAGGGAGAGACTCGGCATCTCCGACGGACCGCCGCATGCGCCTCCGGGGTGGGATAATCACAAGAAAATGCAGGATTATTTTCTTCACGAGTGGCCCATTCGAGAAGAATTTTGGATCAGCAAAATGGGTGAGGACGTTCACAGACGAATACTTTTTATCTTTGGCGCAGGCCATAGGGAGACACTAAGAAGACGGTTTGAGAGCAGGGCCATTCAAACAAGAATAGTCGAGAAAAAGCTTTGGAGTTTTGAATATTTGGAATGGCGATTTTCCCGCGTACAAGGCTGCATATCGCGCACTTCGCCGAAACGGCTTTGGGGCAATATCTTAATTCTTCTTTGTAATAGCCTTCTAGCCCAGTTTTATTTTGTAGCTTTTATGCTACACTCATTCCGTGATCGAACTCGTCCGTTACCAGCAAGAAGATGGGCGTGAACCTTATACCGAATGGTTCCGGCATCTCCGTGACCAAGTGGCAAAGGTTCGAATCGCGAGCCGATTGCGGCAGATAGCGTCAGAGAACTTGGGGACTGGAAACCGGCAGGCGAAGGCGTTATTGAACTGCGCATACACGTTGGCGCTGGGTATCGGGTCTATTGCGGGAAACATGGGCAATGTTTGGTCATTCTCCTCTGCGGAGGAGACAAGGCCAGTCAATCGAAGGACATAGTGAGAGCTAAATCGCTCTGGGCAGATTGGAAAAGGAGGCAACCATGAAGAAAATCGTAGGCGTGGTTTCACATCACGAACGGGATATTGAGGAGCTGCGTGAAGACCGGGAGTATGCCATTGCCACCCTCCAATTGGCCATGGAAGCCCTCGAAAACCCTGAAGAACGCGCTGGTGGATTGCTGGCGCTACGCGCTGTAGCCGAGGCCTATGGCGGTTTAGGCGCAGTGGCGGCTCAGGCGGGCATTAGCCGGGAGTCACTGTATCGCGCACTGTCCCCCAAGGGCAATCCGACCCTGAAAACCTTGGTCGCGGTCCTGAAAACCCTGGGCCTGCGTCTTTCCGT
>Ga0116135_1001077_pt1 | contig 14371 bp, 4 predicted proteins | sample June2015DPH_20_1_FD_89738 | JGI IMG/M metagenome (GOLD analysis project Ga0116135, IMG submission 89738) | Peatland microbial communities from SPRUCE experiment site at the Marcell Experimental Forest, Minnesota, USA - June2015DPH_20_10 | ecosystem: Environmental > Terrestrial > Soil > Wetlands >... | reverse complement strand
TTCTTCCCGGAATTCATTAGTCGGTGAGTTCGGATCGGGGTTGCGAATCGCCCAGAAAGTATCGATGAAGTGGTCGCGATCCTGGTCCGTAGTCAAGCCTAGGAAAACGGTTTTCTCCTGATTCGTGATCAGGTAATTGACCTCTTGATCGAGCCAATGCTCATATCTGGGGGAAAGCGCCGGACGCTTGGCCGCCGATGCTTCTGGTGTGCATAGAAAGAGCCCGAAAAGCAAAGCAACCAGAACCGAGGTTGCATACACAAAACGCTTCAACACTTTTGCCTCATCTTCGCCACTTCTATTGTAATTGACTGGTTAACCCGCAAAATAAAAGGGAGGGGATTTTATCCCCTCCCTTTACAGCGTAAACCGCTGATTAGAATTCAAATCGTATCGATCCACGACCGTAGAATGCCCGTTGGAACGATGTTGGCTTGAGGTAGTCCACGTCCGGCACCCCGTAGCTCAGAGCGATGTCCTGATCTACAGAGGTGAGAGAGCGGGAATTAGTAACGTTGAATGTGTCGAAAGTGAACTTGACCTTATACCGCTCTCCCAATTGCACTGGGTAGTCGGCATGCAGATCGAGTTGATAGTTGGACGGCGTGGTCCCGACCGTTCCACGACCCCCGATCGGTACCTCGCCACTATTGGCTTGGTAAACCGGGTGAGCGCCCAGTTCGCTGATCGGCGCGCCAGAGCTTCCACGGAGGCCGATTCCAGCGGTAAAGCGCTTCATGAAACCGTTGGGAATCACATACGATCCGTAGAGGTTGCCCACCTGCCTGCGATCGGTGTTTAAGTAGCCCGGCACAAACTGGTCGCCCAGCAAACCGAGAACACCATTCGTGAAGTCAAAGAGCGAGCTGATACTCGGGTCCGACTGGTTGTTGTCATTGCGGTACAAGCCCTCGTAATTGCCATAGAGCTTGGCCCACCGATAGTTAACCCGCAGCATGAAGTTATGACTAAAGCTCTTGTTGGCTTCGAGCTCCAATGCCTGGTAATGGCGGCGGGGATTGGAAAAGCCGTCAGGCTTGCCGTCTGGGACCGGGTCACCTGCCGTTGCCACGTTGGAGCCGCAGGCGCCACCCGGACCGGCAGTATTCCCGACGGAATCCTGAAACGCCTTGCCGCCCAGGGCGACGTTATAGTTGGTGACGCAGCTTGCAGGTGCGCCGAAATTCGGAGCGTTTGCATTGAACGTGTACGGTGTTTCCTGCTCGTTGACAAAGTAATCCGTTGCCGAGCTCAGGTTGCCCACCACAAATTGTTGCGCGACGTTGCCGCTGAGTGCGCCTTCTGGAGAAGCACCGGACGCATCTTCGATAATGCGCAGAAGGCGCCGGTCCATGTAACGGGCACTTACATCAAACCCGCCGAATTGGCGTTCGATGCCCCCCACATATTCTTCTTCGAAGTTCATTTTCGTGCCGTGTTCGATGAAGATCGGCGACGCTCCACTGCCGCTGACCGAAACGTTACCGCTCTGCTGGCCGGCCGCGGGATCCCCGTTAATCAGGTGATTTGCATCGAGGATCGGCTCTACGGAGCCGTTCGAATTGAGAATCACGTTGTTATTTGCATCTGCTTGCGGTTTCCAGTTAGCCGAGTAGATATCGAGTTCGTTCGATAGATCTCGCAGGGCGCCGTCCTGAGGAAATGACTGCGTGTAGCGGCCCCAGTTAAAGAATACTTTTGACTTACGGTCTCCGAATGGGTCGATATTGATGCCCAGTCGAGGAGACCAGTTGTCGTTTAAGACATAAGCCTGAGTCACAGCGTTAAGCTGCTCCTCATCCCAGCGAAGGCCAACGTTGAGGCTGACGTACCGGTTGAACTGATAGTTGTCGTTCCCATAGATCGCCAGGTTGACCGCGCTGGTTTCAGCAATAGGACTCGAGAAGATTCCGTCGACCTGCTGTAGATAAACCTGGGTTCCGTTGTAGAAAGGGCAGTCAGAGGGTGCGCAGTCGACCTTGCCGGTATTTGGATTGACGGCCGCAGCTCTGAGGTCAAACGCCGCATTCGCCGTGCTGCCCACGACCGAGGGGTTATTGACGATGGAAGAGACCTGCGTGCCAATGATATTCGCCGACGGGAAGGTGAAGTAGCCGCCGCTATAAGCCTTATCCAGCGCGTAGATCGAATGGGTATAACCAAAGCCCACCGACAGCGTATGCTGGCCATGAAAATTGGCTGTTTTCTCGGTATCGATGCCGAAGCCGTAATCATGAACGGTCGGATTTTGCGTGAAACCAAGTCCCTGCGCGGTGAACTGCCCAGCCTGCACGGCGCCGGATTCGTCGACGACATTGTAGACGTTCTGTAGTCCAACCTCGTTGAAGTGGCTTCTCTTCGCGGAAACGGAGATGTCAAGCTGCCACGTGGGAGAAAGCGAGCTGGTAAGATGCGCCGTCTCGCTACGTGTGCCGTAGCTCCATCGGCTGAAGCCCGTGTCGTTTGCAAGATTCAGATTAGGGTAGAAAGGGAATCGATCTTCGTTGGCGACGCCATAACCTGCATTGGTCTTGGAAGGATCGGAGAATACCGAAGCATCGATGCTCGTGCCCTGGTTCAGGTTAAACGTGACCTTCGCCGCGTAATCATTCGCCGTCGTCTTGTTGGTGAAAGCGCCGTGGCTATAGAGTCCGGCAACGGAAGGCGCGAGCCAGTAGACCTTGTTGAGGCTCGGATTGTAGGCGCCAAAGAAGAACAGCTTGTCTTTCAGGTGCTCGCCCGGAACGTAGCCGCCGACTTCCGCCGAAGCGTCGTATTGGGGTTCTGATGCAATCCAGCCGCGCACGTTTACTCGCTGAAAGTAGTTGTCCGCGTAGCGCTGACCTGCGCTGAAAGCGTCTGGGGCAAAGAAAGCGGCGAGCGCGCCGTGATAAGCGTTTCCGCCTGACTTAGTTACGATTTGCACGACGCCGCCATTCGCGTTGCCGTACTTAGGCTCGAATGCGCCCGTCTTGACCTGAACTTCCTGAATAAAGGTGAGGTTGATGCCAGTACCTAAAGAACCATAAATCGGGCTGTAAACGCCCAGGCCACCGTAGCCGGCATCCGTGATGTTCACGCCGTCGGCAATGTATTGATTCTCCAGACCGGTCGCACCACCGATCGAAGGATTAGCCGTACCCGGACCTCCGCTATTCACGACCCCAGGCGCGGTGTAAAAAAGACTGCCTACATCCCGAGCCACCGGCACTTGGCTATAGAAGCTCGAGGTAAGGTTAGAGCTCAATGCTGTAGAGCCGGTATCAATGGATGTTGCCGTGGCATCGACCTGAACTGTCTGTGCAACCGCGCCGGTCTGCAGCACAAGGTTTACTCCCTTGACACGGTTAACCTCGGCATCAATAGCTTTCGCAACCGTCTTGCTGAAGCCCTCACGCTCCACGCTGATCGTATAAGGTCCGGGGGTCAGATCCAGAGCCTCCCAATGCCCGGAGTCATTCGTAGTCAGCTTGCGTGTATCCGCGTTTCCCGTAACCGTCACGGACGCTCCTGGCACAACTGCACCGCCGGCGTCGGTCACGACACCCTGAAGACCACCTTTAACCCCAGATAGCTCTTGTCCGTAGAGGTGGGCCGGCAGGCACGCAATGACCGCTAATGCCATAAGAATGAGCAGGTTGCCGATCCGGCAAATGCCGCTGTGAATGCTTGAACTTGTCACACAATCTCCTTAGAAATAGCTCCACGGGCGACTTGGGCCGGGAAAAATTAGGTTGTTCGGAAGCGCGAAGCTGTTTGGAAGGCTTTCACTACCCGTTATGACTTCTTGCAGAGGACCAGATCCAGGGACCCAATAGAAGGAGTCCCGCAAGAACCCGAATCCAGACGCATACACTCTTGCTATGACTGAAGGTGTAGCAATTAGATTGCCGAAGTAACACGAAAGGGGGGTATATCTCTGATCTTTCGATAAGACACGTCGAATCAACCGGTTATTGCGATCGATCGGACGTACTCCATCTCGCCAGAGTCCCCCGATATCCAATAAATCATAGGGCTGGCCCAACTACGTCCGCTTCTAAGGCGGTTGATGAAAATCGCCTTCTGTCCAGCCCACCCCCTTTGTCATCCCGAGCGAACTCGAGCGATCTGCGGAGATGTCTTGAACCGAGCGTAGGGGAGTGGGGAGATCTGCGGTTCTTTTGCAAGACCTATTCCCAACCTGGGACTTAGGTCATCCCCGGCCCCACTCCTTAGGGATTTGTTCAACGAAAAAGGGACCACCGAGGTGGTCCCTTTTCCTACGTTTTCTTCGTGGCGCTCGCTAGAACTCGACGCGCAGCGAGAGCTGCAACACGCGAGCTCCATTGTTCAAATTGCCAGAAGGGATGACGGTGTAGCTGATGTTGCCGAATTGGCTGGTGTTGGTGACGTCCTGTTCATCCAGACCGTTAAACGAATTGGAAGCCGGTAAGCCGAAATTGGGATGGTTGAGTGCGTTAAAGGCGTCTGCCCGGAAGTCTGCTTTGACCCGGTCCCCGTAGATTGGGAAGTTCTTTGCCAGGCCCAGATCGGCATTGAAGAAGTTAGGCCCACGCAAGCCATTGCGAGATCCGATTCGGAATCCAATCGGCCCTACATAGGCAGCTGTCGCGTTGGCCTGATTCGAGAAGATGTTGACTCCTCCGCCTACGGGCTTTTGGAGGTGCGTCGCGACAGCCGACTTTTGGCCGACCAGGATGCCAGGAGCGTCGTTCGAGTAGCTGGCGACAAAGGCGTTAGAGTTTGTTCCCCAGGCCTGACCGGTGTGCCAACTGTTGACACCGCTGAGACTCCATCCGCCCACGATCTCGTTCATCCAGGTCGAAGGCGAGGACAGAAACGCCTTACCTTTGCCGAATGGCAGCTGGTAGACAGCGTCCGCCGTGATGATTTGATTTATATCAAAGTCAGAGTTAGCGCGGCACTCGCGGGGACGAATGGCGTCGCAGATTAGGCCGATGCCGCCGATGCCCGTATCCCCCGAAGAGTTGGCGAAAAAGGACACGTTATCGATGGAGTGCGCAAAGGTGTAATTGAAGTCGAAGTTTAGACCGTGGGAAAAGTTCTTCGCCACAGTGAGCAGCATCGCGTTGTAGCTGGAGAACCCTTTGTTGCCGTAGAAAGTGTTCTCCGAGAACTGGGCAGCCGACCCTACGTTGAGCGGCGCACCATTGTCTGCAAGGAACTGGACAGTGTCACCGAAGTCGCCCCGCTGCACGAACGGACCGAAGTTAGCTACCAGGAACGAAGTGTAGCTCTGGCAAGGCCCTGTACAACCGCCGGTCCCGATGACATTTTCAAACCATGGCTGAGGAGTCACGGTTGCGGAAGTGGCCCCACTCCTGAGTTGCTGGGTGACGTTAGCCATCGCCGCGGAGAGGAGCTGCCCGGAGACGGGATCGGGGAATTCGAGAACCTGGTTAGCATCGGTCTGGGCCAGCAGACGGCGACCGAGGCGGCCGGCATAGCTAAGCTTCATAACCAGGTCGGCTGCGAACGAGTGTTGCATACCACCGTTAAAAGCAATGGAGTATGGGGTCTTCAGGTGCGGGTCGATGGTGGCATTGAAGGCCAAGCCATTCTGCAGACCGAAGGGCACGCCGTTGGCCGTGAAGGGTTGGTACGGCGGTTTGGGCGTAGCGGGTGGGGTGATGGTAACGGTGGAGATGCCGTTCTTGCTGTCGAGCCGCGGACCGGTTCTGACGGAATTGTAAGGGTCGCCCGGGATTCCTAACGGGGTGGGGCTGGTCTGCTGGAAGAGATAGGAATCCGCGTCCTGAATTTGCTGAACCGCGGCGATGATCGTGCGGTCATAGACGATGCCAATGCTGCCGTTGAAGACGGTCTTCTGGTCCCAGCTGGGGTTGAACGCGAAGCCAAAACGCGGAGCGAAGAGATGGTTCTCGGGCTGATACAGCGGCGGCCCGTTGACGGCCTTGCCGCCAAGAACGTAGCTGATCAGCGGGACGGCAGTGGGACCCGTGAGCGAAGCATTGCTCTGGGCGATGCGAGCGTCGAAGTACTTGTCGAAGTAGGTGTTAATGGTGCTCTCGAGGCCGCGCGTTTCATAGGGCACGGAGAAGTTCTGATAGTTGACCCCATAGGAGAGGGTGAGGTTGCGGGTGACTTTCCAGCTATCTGCGGCATAGACCTGGGTCTGATAGTAGCGATAGTAGCGCTGATCGCCGGTCAACTGAGGCAGCACACTGCCTTGAGCGTTGTAGTTGAAGTCGGAATTAACGTTACCAATGCGGCCCAGCAGGAAGGTGAAGGCCTGGTCGTAATCGTAGTCAGGAGTAGTGCCGCCCGATGTGCTGATATCGGCGGGGCGGAGGCTAGGGCCGTTGCAATCGCCGGGGGTGGGGCCGCACAGGCTCAACGTGTAACCGCCCAGTCCGACGTATGCGGTGTTGTAGTCGGCAACGTTGGTAAAGTGGGCCTTGATGTCTTTAAAAGTGCCGCCAAATTGCCAGGTATGGCTTCCCTTGGTCCAGGAAAAATCGTCTCCGACTACCGGGATGGGGACGCGGCGGGCTTGCGCGTTGGGATTGAGGTAGAGCGAAGAGGCTAGAGCGGGCCCAGTGCCGTCACCAAAAGTAAGGAAGGTCGAACCGTCTGGATTGTAACTGTTGGGGAAGGAGTTCTTCTGGACGGTTTGGCCGATGAAGACGCGGTTGGTTTTGTTGGTACCGATGACCCAGTTGTGGCCGATGACGAACGAATAGGTGCGATCGACGAACGGATTGGTAGCCGGGTCGCCGGCAAACTCGTTCGGGTTCTGGACAGAGTTTTCACGAGCGATGGTGAACCGGCCCCACACGTTCATGTGGTCGTTGAGGTTGTAGTCCATCCTGGTGACGTAGTTGGTTTCGAAGTCGTTGTTTGGCGCATTGAAGCTATATCCGCCGGAGTTGACACCATCGCCAGTCACCGAGTTATTGGAATGCGGGAAGCGGGCGCTGAACCCCTGCTGAAAGGTTGAGCTGATGCCAATGCCGGCTGGGTCGAACCCTTGTATCTGGGTAGGAGTGAGATAAGAGACGCCACCGGCGTTATTGAGGTAGCCGAGGTTGCCGGCGCGCAAGTTATCCAGGGGTACCGTCCTCTGGACCAGAAGCGAGCTGAGAATGCGGGAATCGTTGAAGTCGAAGAAGAAGAAAAGCTTGTTCTTGAGGACAGGTCCGCCGACATTGCCACCGAACTGATTCTGGATCAGATGATTGCGAGGAACGATCGGATTTGCATTGTTACTGAACCAGCTATTGGCCACCAGGGACGGATCGCGATGATACTCATTGATGTTGCCGTGAAACTGGTTGGTACCGGACTTGGTGACAAGCTGAAATTGGCCACCGCTGGAGGGGCCGGCGTTTGATTGAAGTCCGCCAACGGTGCCCTTGAACTCTTCGACGGAATCAACCGGGGCGTGGCCCACAACGACAAATCCGGTTGTGAGGCCGGAGCCAGGGTTGTTGTTTTGCTGCGCCCCGCCGGTCGCGAAGTCATTAACGTCCAGGCCGTCGACGGTGACGTTATTCTGGTCCACACGGGCGCCGGTTACCGAGCCGGAGTCGGTGACGCCAGGCTGTAGGGTGAAGAGCGCGATGGGATCGTTTCGCTGCTGAACGGGGAGATTGTTGAGCTGCTGTACGTTGAAGGTGTTGCCGATGGTGGCGGTAGTGGTGTCGATAGTGACTTCCGAGCCGGAAGCTGTGACTTCAACTACCTGGCCTTGCGAACCCACCTTCAACGTTGCGTTCTGTGTGCGGATGTTGGAAACGGTCAGGTAGATGTTGTCGACATTTTCGGCCGTGAACCCGGAGGCGGCAAAGGTCGCCGTATATCCCTCACCGGGAGGAACTTCAGAGAAGCGGTAAACACCCTGGGAGTTCGTCGTTGCCGTGAATTGCAATCCGGTCGAAGAATTCTTGAGGGTGACCGTGGCACCCGACAAAGCGGCCCCGCTAGAGTCCGTCACTACGCCGGTCATCCCGGAGACGTCTTGTCCGTGGCAGACGGAGAAGGATGTCAGGACGAACATCGCGAAAATGCAGCAGAGGAGCTTGGTTACCCTCTTCATTGGTTCGATACCTATCAGGTCAATCGGAAATGTCTTCAAGACTGAATCCTCCAGCAGCGTTCTAGTGAAATTGAATAAAAACAGGCCCCCTGCAAAGCAGCTCCAGCTGCCGGAAGCTCTCGGGATTGCGCGACTATTGCCTTGGCACGTGCATCTACTGAAGGGAAACATGCTCTTTTTCCTCTCATCGGGCGTATGTTGCTGGAAAGAAACCAAGGGTGGGCCCGGTGAATCTCCCGCGGGATGATAGGTGGGAACGTCTATCTGTCCTGATTGCGCGGCGTACTGCAAGGCGAAAAATGCTGTTCGAATAAGCAACTATCAAGCTCATGGTGCATTTCTAGGGCCACTCTGCACATATTTCCATAAATGAAGCATAGTTAGGACTTGCAGCAGAATCTCCAATTTTCTGTCGGCAAATTAGAGCTACGCTTTTTGGTAGGATTTCGGCGGGTTTAGAAAATCCATCTTCCCATTGCGGCCTCTCACCGCCTCGACGGGAGATATCTAATCTGTTGCTCTCCAAATCCTCTCCACCTAGTCTCCGCAAACTCCCCGGCCCCCTCAAGCGCCTTCCAGCTCCTCACTGCGGATCTTCGCGATGGGCGGTCGAGTCGGACAGGATTGATCGATATTTCATAAATCATAGGTCTAAGTCCGATCGTCCGTTTTTTCGTACAACTTTCATGCAATTCAGGTTGGCGTCACCGGCGCTTAGTCTGGAAACGCCTGCAACCGGCAGCCCAGCGGACTCGAAACTCAACTGACCTTGGTCCGGGTCAAAGACCCAAAGCCGCAAATCACTCCGCGTAAGAAAACCACTAAGACGCTCCAGTCCCAACGGCAGGCCGGGTCAGGCGGGATGACGAATATCTTTCTTGGGTGACCAAAATCGCCCTTCTTGACGGCCTTTACGGAAATCCGTAGACCGCTCAGAAGAGTCGTCCGAGATGTGGGATATTTCCATCTCCGGTCTCCGGGGATTCCGCGGCATAGCGGGAGAGGCAGCTATCCAACAGGTCTCCCGGCAATCGCTAGTCTGTCTCCGGACAATCTCCAACCTCAACCTGCCTGGTCAATTCTGAATAGGTTCATCAATTCGTCCGGGTGCGTCATCGCAAATCCAAAATGTGGCACCCAATTTGCCATACAGGGAGTGAGCGAGAGGCATTGGAAAGTGCGCATATCGCGCACCCAACGTCGCCATCCAGCTCGACCGGGCTAAGTGGCTATTTTGAAATTGGTGCGAGTGGCTATTGCTGCATCGTGCCATTGGATCGAACCTTGAACTGGACATATAGTTCGCACGCGGCACGTCGTCATCCGATGGGCCCCCGATCGGCTACCGCAGCTGATCAGGCGCAGCAATCTGAAATGAACTGAACCACTCGCCGGACGTCGTAGCCGGATCGCTCATACCGAAACTTTTAAGCCTTACCAAGGGCGCTGGAGGAGATGCATATGCATTGTCAGGGAAACATGCAAACGACAGAGATGACAGCGGAAGGATTAGTTCGGCGCGAAGTACGCCAGCTCAGCCTCCTGGTTGCGACGTTGCTTACGATGCTCGTACTGAGTCTGATAGGCCAACGCGCAGTCTTTGCGCAAAGCGCGACCACCGGCAGCATCAATGGTACGGTCGTGGACTCGAGCGGAGCAGTTGTTCCTAATGCATCCGTCACTGTGCGGGACACAGCCAACAATAGCGTTCTGAACCTTAAGTCCAATGAAGAAGGACGCTTTACCGCTCCGTTCCTGAAACCGGATAACTTCAATATCTCGGCAACAGCGCCGGGCTTGAAATCAGCTACGGCGACATTACAGGTTCTGACCGGACAGCAGTCCGCCGTCACCATAACGCTGTCGCCCGAAGCCAACACCCAGACAGTCGAAGTGACCGCCAATGATGCTCAGTTAATTGATACGCAGACATCCAACACGATCACGACCTTCACCACTCAGCAGTTTCAAAATCTGCCTGCTCCGGGTGGCGACATCACCACCATTGCGTTTACCGTGCCCGGGGTTGTTCTGGGCGCGGGCACACAGGGCTTCGGCACCATCGTTTCCGACGGACTTCCTGGCCTTTCCAATTTGGTGATTATCAACGGCGCCGATTACAACGTTGGACTATACGGCGGCCTTGCCTATTCCGGTTCCTCCAACCTGACCCTCGGCCAGCAGGAAATTGACCAGGCTGCGGTCGTACAAAACGGATATAGCGTGCAGTATGGACGGCAGGCTGGTGTAATTGAGACTTATGCTACAAAATCCGGCGCCAACCGGGTGCACGGATTGGCGCAGTGGGACTACAACAGCTCCGGATTGAACGCCAACGATTTTTTCAATAACCTGAACGGAGTTGCTAAGCCCAAAGCGGTTTCCAACCAGTATGCCGCGCAGATCGGCGGCCCCATCAAGCGCAACAAGCTTTTCTTTTTCGCAGATACAGAAGGAATTCGCTACGTTGTACCGACTTCCGGATTCGTCAACCTCCCGTCTCCTGAATTGCAGGCCAGTGTTTTGGCCAATCCCAATCTCAATTCCGACAGCAAGGCGTTATATGGTGCGATGTTCGCAGGCGCCAATGCATCCCCGGCTTATAAAAACGCAGTTCCTGTGATAACCGGGCAGGGAGCCCAGCAGGATCCTTCAGGCAATTATGGCTGTGGCTCGTTGGCCGGAACCCCTGACTATGCAACCGGCGGAACGTTAGGGACGAGCGTCAATGAAACCTGCGTAAATTCGGCCTTCGTCAATGCGGCAGCGCTCAACCGGGAATGGCTGGCGGCAGGCAGACTCGACTGGAACATCAACGAAAAGCATAAAATCTTTTTCCGGGTCACCGATGACCAGGGCGAGCAGCCTTCTTTTACAAGTCTCATTAATGCCGATTGGGATCAGGTCAGCAACCAGCCAAGTTCGACGGGACAGATGAACGATACCTATACGTTTACTCCCAACCTGACCAATCAGTTCATTGTAGCCGCGCTCTACTCCAGCGGAGTGTTCAAGCCGGCGAACCTGCAGGCAGCGCTGGCATCCTCGCCGACGGAGTTTGACCAGGCGAACGACGGCGGAACGAAATCCGCCGCCGGTATCGGGCAGTCTACGTTCTTTACCGCCTCCACCACTCTCGGAACTCCGTGGGTCGATTTTCCCGGAGGCACCAACACTACCTCCTATCAAATTGTCGACAATCTTTTCTGGTTAAAAGGGAACCACAGTATAAAAGTCGGCCTTGACTTCAAACGAACGGATTTCACTGACATCAGCCTTCAGACAAACGCCATCGGCGGAGACTTTATCTTCGGCGAAGTCGCGGACGAATTCGGGGGCAGCTTGCCTGGGGCCGCGGGATCCTTCTTCCTTCAGTCATTCCCTAAGTTCGGCAATATACACATGGCGCTGTATAACTTTGGAATCTTCGCCCAGGATGAGTGGCGCGCCACTCCAAGAATCAGCTTTGACTTTGGACTCCGAGTCGACCGTAACTCCAATGCCATTTGCCACGACAGTTGTTACTCAAGATATCTCGGGGGATTTCCTGATACAGCCGCAACCCTGGACACGCCCTACAACGTAACCCTTTCCGCCGGGCACCAGAGCTTCGTTCCTTCCATCGAAACCGCGGTCGTTCAGCCTCGGGCGGGCTTCAATTGGGATATTCGTGGAGATGGAAAGACCGTCGTGCGCGGTGGCATAGGGCTGTTTTCCGACAACTATCCCGGTCTCATTCTCGAGCAGGGTTTCCGTTCCTTCCCCAATGTCTATACCGCGGGCATCACTGCAGGAACCGTCGGACAAGGAGCGGGCAGCGCCAAGGCAATTGCGGCCGGTTCTGCATCCGCTGTGCTCAATGGCTTTTCGCAGGGAGCGACCTTCAACCAGCTTGCCGCGCAGCTGGCCAATGTGGGCGGTTTCGCGCCCCCTAACTACACGACCTCTCCGCAAACCTTTCATGCCCCGCGCTATACGGAATTCAGCCTGCAGGTGCAGCGGCAGATCACCCGTAATGACGCTCTTATTTTTTCGTATGCCGCCAACCATGGGTATGACCTCTTCATTTCCAATCCCCACCTGAACCAGAACGTTGGCACCTCCAAATATGGCTCTTACGGCGATGGAACCTTTGACGATCTGCCCATAGACTCTCCGGATCCGCGCTTCGGATCGGTGACAAGTTTTACCAACAACGCGATCTCCAACTACCAGGGGGCTTCGGTCCAATACAAACACATCGACCGTCGAGGCCTGACCACCGATATCGCTTATACCTACTCTCATTCCCTGGATGACATTTCCAACGGAGGTAACTCGCAGCTTCCCTACAACGGCAATGTTTCCATTCCTTTCCAGATCACGACCGGCCTGCCTTCCAGGTTGATGTACTCTAATTCTGACTACGACATCCGCCACAACTTTGTATTGGATCTCGTTTACATACAACCGCAGCACTTTAGCAACCAACTGCTCAATTCCGTAGCTGCGGGCTGGACCATCGCTGGCAAGACATTCTGGCGTTCCGGAGAGCCCTTTAGTGTACTCAATGCCGATGCGGAAGCCGGTCTCGCTAATGGGACCGGCCCAAATCCAACCAACGTACTCGCTCAGGTCCTGAGTAACAATTTCAGCCACCATTGCACCTCGTTCTCCAGTCCGTGTTTCCAGACTCCGGGAATCTTCAACGGTGCCGGTCCACAGGATGCCGGCCCCGGTGTGACGGTGCAAACCAACTTCGGAAATGTGCCGCGAAACGCCTTTTACGGACCGCACTATGCGGATGTTGACGCTAACCTCTACAAGAACGTCTTCAAAAGAGAATCGGTAACGTTCCAGGTTGGCGCTCAGGCTTATAACCTGCTGAACCATGTGAACTTCGGGCAGCCGGCAAACAACGCATCCAATCTCACCACGCTGGGCCATATCTCCAGCGACATCAGCGCACCGACCAGTCCTTACGGTTCTAGCCAGCAGGGGACGGTATCAGGCCGGGTGCTGGTGGTTCAGGGACGGCTTGTGTTCTAAACCGCGATTTGATCGAGCTTTTTTCTGCGAAGCGGGCACCCGTGGAGTTTCAGGGTGCCCCATTTTTTCTCGCATAGCCGGGTGACAGGCCCCTTGCAGTTTGTTGAATAAGCTACGGCTTAACGTCTGCGCTCATCGCTTTGCGCAGCCTGGTTTCCGCATCATCGCTCCAATACTTGCAATTGAGCTGCAGGAATACTGAGGTATAGGGAACCGTCATAGTTGTCTTAAGAACAACGATGTGAAATGTCTTACCCACCTCGTCCACTTTGGCGATGATCTTTTCGTGGGGTAGAGATGTTATCTTTCGTCCTCCGAGTGCGGTCTTGATTCCTTCCCGGTAAGCCGTCACGCCGGGAGCATCCTTCTCCGGCACAAAGGGAAGCTCCGCATCCATGTAGACAATCGGCCGCACGTGAATCGAGCTATCGATAATGCCCAGCACATTGCGGATCACTTCCATCTGATCCGTGTTGGTTTCAAGCGTTTCCACCCCGGCCGAGCTCTGCAGGGGGTACGCAGAGTCCACAATCATGATCCAGTTCCGGTGTCCCAGCAGCGGCAAAATCTGCACGAGTTTTGTCTGCCACTCTGCTTGTTGCGCATTGGCCGCCGAGCCGCCGATCAGCAAGCACCACGCGGCCAGAACCACCTTGATCCACCTCATGCCAACCCCTGTCTCCGCTTCATGCGTACGCCAACAAATGCGTAAAGGGCGATAACGCAGTAACAGAACAACGGAACCATGTATGCCCTGGCGATGCTGTGCTGGGTTTGCGAAATCCAACCCATCAGCGGTGTAAGCACCGCACCGCCGACGATTGCCATCACGATCAGCGATCCTCCGATCTTCGTATTCCGGTCCAGCCCTTCGATCCCTAAAGCGAAAATCGTGGGGAACATTACAGACATGAAAAAACTGGTGGCAAAGATGGCCCAAAGTCCGACCCAGCCGGGAAAGGCAATCCCCACTGCTACCAATACAATATTGATCAGGCTGTACACCCCCATAAGGTGGGCCGGCTTAACGTAGCGCATCAGGGCTGCGGAGCTGAACCTGCCCACACCAAACGCAACCAGCGTGCCGGTAAGGAAATATCCCGCAATCTTCTCTGGTTGATGCGTTCCATCCTGTACATATTGAATGAAGTAGCTCCAGGTCCCAACCTGCGCGCCCACGTAGAGGAACTGAGCGACGATGGCAAAAAGAAAACTCGGGTAGAGCAGCAGTTCCTTGAAGCTGCCATGCTCTTCCTGCGG
>Ga0116135_1001076_pt1 | contig 14373 bp, 13 predicted proteins | sample June2015DPH_20_1_FD_89738 | JGI IMG/M metagenome (GOLD analysis project Ga0116135, IMG submission 89738) | Peatland microbial communities from SPRUCE experiment site at the Marcell Experimental Forest, Minnesota, USA - June2015DPH_20_10 | ecosystem: Environmental > Terrestrial > Soil > Wetlands... | reverse complement strand
ATGCCGCGCCAGCCAGTGCCGCACCGGCACCATCGCGATCAGAAACAGGCCGATCGAAATATCCACCGCGTGCGACGGCAGCGCCAGCAGCGTGCGTGCGCCCAGCGCCGCGGCGGGAATTCCGGGGATCGAATAGGCGGCGCAGGCGCGCCAGTCGACCTCGCGCCACCAGGCCAGGATCCGCGACAGGTTGGCCATCACCGCGGCGATCGCCATGATCGGCACGGCCTGTTTCGGTCCGTATTGATAGACCAGCACCGGCATCAGCATGATCGACGAGCCGGTGCCGACAATGCCGCTGATGGTGCCGGCGACCAGCCCGACCGCGAGCACGAAGAGGAAATTCAAGGGATCAGGTCTCCTGCGAATCCGGGCCGGGGTTGCTTATGGGGAAGGCCCGAAATGCAGTCAACAAAGCAACGGGACGTATGCCGGCGCGGGCCTTCGCTCCGCACGAGGCTAACGTGCGGAGCTGGACGGCAACGAAGCCGCGAGCGTCAGTGCGCCAGCGGGTCGGGCCGCATCTGGACCTTGAAGACTTTTGGATAGGCCTCGATACCGCCTTCGCTGTGGAAGTTCGCGCGGGTGCCCGAGGTGGTCCAGATGCCGCGACCCTTCCAGCCGGCCGACGGGTCGTCGATCCGGCCGTCAACATTCTTGGTGAAGAAGCCCTGCGGATAGGGCATCCGCAGATTGACGAATTCGCCTTTCACCAGTGCCATCAACGACTCGGCGCCGTTGGTGCAGGCGATCGGCACATTGGCGCCGAGGCCGAGAACGTTGTAGCGATCGACCCAGACGTAATAAGCATGGTTGGCGCTGCCCTTGGGGTCCAATCCCCTGAACTGTGGGCCGGGCAGCCGATAGAGCTTCCATCCCTCCGGGCACTGCTTGCCATCCGCCGTGGTCGGGCCGTTGAGCGGTCCCTTGCACAGCGTGCGATCGAAGCTCGCGAGGTGACCGCTCGAGAGAACGGTCCAGACCACGCCGTCCAATCCAATATCGATACCGCGCGGGCCGAATGTCCCCTCCGGCGGCTGGTAGGCTTCGACCAGGGCGGTATTGGTCGGATCAGGCCCCGGCATCACCCGGACGATGTAGCCGGGCTGATCGACGCGCGAGAAGCCGCGGTCCATCGCCTGTCCCCAGATCGAGTCGTCCACCGGGCTCGGCATGATGCCGTAGAACGACGCCATGATCCGCTTGTCCTTGGTCGGATCCACTGGGTCCTTGGCGCCCACGAACTCGTCGCGCTTGCCATTGCCATTGGTGTCGATGACCAGCGGAGTCCAGCCCTGCGCGGCAACACCGTCCCCGGTCTCGCGGAATTGTTTGGTGTTGAGCCAACCGACGATGCCGCCACCTAGTCCCGGGCCGCCTGCGCTCATCCACAGCGTCTCGTTGGCATCGTGCGCGAAATAAAGGTGATGGGATGTGAAGCAGGTATTGATCAGGTCCCATTTGCCGGTCGCGGGATCGAAGCGCGACAGCTGGCGCAGCGACGTCGCCTGCGGCGAGACCTTCGCCGACGGAAGACTTGACCCCTGCTTGCAATAATCCGGATTTTCCGGCGGCCGCAGCCGCGCGGTGAACCAGAGCTTGCCGGCCCCGTCCATCATGACGTTATGGATGCTGGTGTGACCATCCCAAATGGCCTCGTCCCCCCAATAGGCCGACGGCCCGCGCGGGGCGTCCTCCGATGACGGGGTTTTTGGATCGAGGTAAGGTTCCTTGATGGTGGAGGCGACATTCTTGACGGGGTCAAGGGTCGGAATGAGATCGGTGCTTTCTTCCGGCGAGCCGTAGATCAGGCCGTTGGCGTTGACCGTCGGATTGCGTTTGTCGGTCGAGATCGCATCGTGCTGGTAATGCGTGGGCGATGCCCAGTCCCACATGGTGTAGACGACGTTGCGTTCGATGCCCTTGGGCCGCTCGGGCTTGTCGAACGGCAGTTCGCCGGCCGCGATCTTGTCGGTCCATTTGGAAAAAAGATCGTAGACCTTTTCCGGCCCCATGCTGCCAAGCACGATCGCCATGTATTCCATGGCCTGACCAGCCTGGGTGCGAAGCGCCCATGCCGTGTGCGAGTCGGCGCCTTCCATGAATTGCTTGGGTATTTCGCGGATGCCGCGCGAGCCGATCGAATGGCACGACTGGCACATGTTCTTGACCGTATCCACCCACTGGGCCTGGGACTTCATGGTCTCCATGATCTTGTTGCCCTTGTCGCCAGTCCCGGGAAACTCTTGCGGTCCCGGAATCTCGAGCAGGGAGTACCAATACATCGCCGGATAGAGCTGTGCCGCCGCCGCCGCCGAAGGCGAAGGCCCGGCCTTGAAGTCGAGCAGCTTGCCGGGGCGGGCGTCCTGCTGCGCTGTGTCCTGCAGGCCGTAGCCGCGAACCCAGACCTTGTAGCTGGCATCCGGAAGATCCGGGATGACAAAGCGCCCCTGATCGTCGGTCACGACAATTTTGGCATATTTGGTCGGAAGGTCTTTCGTCTCCGCGATCACCCAGACGCCCGCTTCGGGTCCCTTGTCGCCGATCACCTGGCCGCCGATGTCGTGCGCCGAGACATCGACGCCTGCCGCCAGGACGGCGCTTGCTTGCAGCAGAGAGCTCACTCCAAGCAACACGGTTGCGATCTGTTTCAGATTCATTGTTTTTTTCCCAAAGGGTTATTTCAGGGTTATTTCGCCGCCCAGCAGTGCTCTTTGCCGCCGGACCTTGCCGGCCATCGCTCCAGGCGGGCGCGGGCACCGAGCCAACCGGAACTTATTCTCGCTTGATCTGACGACTTCGACAATTGAACGTCCACTTTCAGAGTGTCAAGGGCGCTCCGTTTGTGTTCTGGTTGACGACGCCGCCACGCAACCTTAACCGGCCTGTTCTGACCGTTTGCCTCCCGCCAGGCGTGCGACGCCGGCGCTCGCGCAGTGGCCTGCTCGCAACGGCAACGATGCGGTGAGGGATGATGAGGTGAAGACGGACCTCACAGCGAAGCGGATTTTTAACTGGAGCGCGATCGCTGTTGAAGTGGGCCACCTGATGAGGCGATCGCCTGTTCCGGCTCGTAGCCAGCGATTGCTCGCACGGTTTCTCGAACTGGAATGCGGCCGACGCCGAACACGGCGCTCGGCGCTGCGCCCTGAGTAAGCTTCAGGCGGAGGACGCATGCGCGTGAAACGCATCTCAAAAAAGGCGGCCTTGCGGCCGCCTTTTTTGACTCAGTGTGATGCTCTACTGACCGGTGCGGCTAACATCGTCGGCTGCGGCGGAACTAGAAGCCCGCTTGGTGGTGGCGCAACCGGTTGTTTTGCATGCAACGCCAGTCGTTACGGTCGTCCCATCCGCCTCGATCGCGCCAGGCGCTCCAGGCCATGTAATCCTCATCCTTGCTATAGGGATTTCCGGCCTCCCGGTTCAGGCACGTCTCGCTCTGGGCGAGCTGGGCGTAGCTGTCGGGATGGGCGATGACATGTTGCGCCATTGCAGGCCCCGCCAGCGCGGAAGAAAGGACGACGGCAGCGCCAAAAAGTATGAACTTCGTCATGGGATTCTCCTTTTCGCAATACGAAAAGCTAAGTGCGAGCCCCACGACGAACTCTACGCCGGCCCCGTGCAAACCCAACTAAAGAAATATTTATTCGGCTAAGGCTTCGGACACTATCGCGATCGTCTCGACGCGGGATGCAATGGAGGCTGGCCGCGTCAGCTCTCGCTGGAGAGAGATCCCTGTCGAGGTCGAGCGGTTCGTCACTGCTATGGGGCGCAGGCATCGATGCGCTGGGCATCCGCCAGATCGACCGAGCCGATGGAAATCATCTCCATGGTCGAGCTGCGTGGCGCCGCCGCCGGCACCATGATCATGGTGGCGACGCGGCGAAACGAGGCGAACGAAAGGCCTTCGATCATCTCCTCGTCGGTGACGACCTCGTAGGCGCCGGGCGGCAACAGGCGATCGACGCCCTTGATCCGGAATGGATGCTTGAAATGGACGGTTTCGTGTCGCGAGCGCACGGTCATATCGTGAGAACGGCGTCGGCGCGCTTCGCATCATGGGCATGTTCGTGCATCTGCGCAGGGTGCGCGCATTGAGCATCATAAGCCACCGCTTTCTCGCCGAATCCGGGCAATTGGCCAAATAGGTCTGCTGGCGACTTGTATTCGATGGCCCAGTAGCCATCTGCAAGGGGATGTCAGGAAGGTATTTCGAATGAAGATTCGTGTCGGATTCGAAATGCATTACGAATTTCCGCAACCGACGCCGATGATCATGGTGCTGGGTACGCACTTCACGCGCGCCTCCGACATCATCGTCCCTGACTATCTGACCACAAGCCCTTCCGTGCTGATCACGCCCTACCGCGACCTGTTCGGCAACTGGTGCAGCCGCATCGTCGCGCCGGCCGGTCAATTCCAACTTGCGGCCGACGGCGTGGTTCGCGACAGCGGCCAGCCGGATCCGGTGTTTGCGGGGGCCGCTCAACATGCGATCGAAGACCTGCCGGCCGACACGCTGATGTACTTGTTGGGCAGCCGCTACTGCGAAACCGACCGCTTGTCGGACATCGCTTGGCGCCTGTTCGAGAACACGATGCCGGGCTGGGCGCGGGTCCAGGCCATCTGCGACTTCGTTCATCATCATATTGCCTTCGGCTACGAACACGCCCGCGCGACCAAAACGGCGTGGGAGGTCTATGGTGAAGGCAAGGGCGTGTGTCGCGACTATGCCCATCTCGCCATTGCATTCTGCCGCTGCATGAACATTCCGGCGCGCTATTACACCGGGTACCTCGGCGACATGGGGACATTGCCGCCTTACGGGCCGGGCGACTTTGCCGGCTGGTTCGAGGCCTATCTTGGCGGACGCTGGCACACTTTCGATCCGCGCAACAACGTGCCGCGGATCGGTCGTGTGCTGATCGCGCAGGGACGCGACGCCTCCGATGTCCCGATCACTCAGACTTTCGGTCCGAATACGCTGGTCAGCTTCAAGGTGTGGACCGACGAGGTCGCATGATGACGGATCATCCCGCCCTGAGTTCGGACGAATTCGATTCATTGCTGGAGGTCAGCCAGGGCGCCGCGCAGCGGGAAATCCCTCAATTGCACTGGGAGCGCCTGGTCGCGCTGGGCTACGCGGTGCGACGGCTCGGAGAGCTCGGGCTGACCGCGTCCGGCACGCGGCGTCTGGCAACAGGCAAGTAGAATTTCGGCGCGCATTAGCGGCGTCATGCTTGGTGTAGCCCTGTTGGTTAACACCCCGTCACCGCAAAACCGAAAATGCCCGCGGACTAGCGGGCCTGTCCTTAAAATTTAAAGCTTATTCTCGTTGAATTCGAGGATTGGAAAAAGGCGACGAAATCGGCGCCCCCCAGCCCGCAGACAACGAGTTGTACCATGCTAACGCGCAATTTCTTCGGGCCGTCTGATGCCGGCTTTCCGTGGCTCGCAGGCGCCATGCTGGCGTTCGAAGCCTGTGAAGTGATCCGTCTTCGTCTGACGAAATTCGCCGCCGCCGGCGAGGATGCCGAACGCGAAGCGCAACTGATGGTCAGCGAAAAAGTCGACGCGATGTTTGAGGCCGGCGCAAGCCTGATGGCGGGCGCCTCTGCTGCCGATATCGTCGGCCGCTACCGGGAGCATGTCGCGGCCAACGCCAGGCGTCTTTCGTCGATCTGATCAGGCGCGCAATACGGGCTATTTAAGCATGATCCAGGCCGGCGCGTGATCGCTGGCGCCTTCTTCGCCGCGGATCCTACGATCGACACCTGCCTTGGTCAGCCGTGGTGCAAGTCCCGGACTGAGCAGCAGATGATCGAGCCGCAGGCCGGCGTCGCGCGGCCAGCGGTTACGCTTGTAATCCCAGAACGTGAACATCGGTTTGGTGGGATGGGCGCTGCGGACCGCGTCGCACCAGCCTTGCGCCACCAGCGATTTGAACGCCGCGCGGCTTTTCGGCTGGATCAATGCATCCCTGTCCCATGACCTCGTTGGATAAATATCCAGTTCGGTCGGCGCCACGTTGTAATCGCCCGCCAGCACCACGGGAATGTCCTGCTTCAGCAATTTCGCGGCGTGTGATTTGAGCCGCTTGAACCATGCGAGCTTGTAATCGAATTTCGGTCCGGGCTGCGGATTGCCGTTCGGCAGATAGAGGCTGGTCACTAGGATGCCCTTGACGGCGGCTTCGATATAGCGCGCCTCGTCGTCGCTGGGGTCGCCGGGAAGCCTGGTCCTGGTCAACACCGGGTCGGCGTTCCGCGCCAGGATGGCCACGCCGTTCCAGGTCTTTTGTCCACGCCAGACCGCGCCGTAACCGGCCTTGCCGATGGCTTGAATTGGAAAATCCTTGTCGGTCGATTTGAGCTCCTGCAGGCAGACGATGTCGGGTTTCGCCTGCTGCAGCCATCGCAGCAGGTTCGGCAGGCGCCGGTTGATATTGTTGATATTGAAGGTGGCAATTTTCATCGGCGGATCGGTCATTTCAGATCAAATGTATCAGCAGGTTCCAAGGGGTTCTATGTCCAGGCTACAGATCGCGCCGCCCTCAATACGCAGAAGAAGGAGCCAGGGGTTCGCGGCCCGGCTGATCGGCACGCGATGGCTGCTGACACAGGGGTGGCAGCAGGGGTCGCTTAGTCTCGCTCCGTCGCGCTGCCCCCGCGCTCGAGCCGGCTGGAGAGATCATGACCATCAAGGGAAGCTGCCATTGCAGCGCTACACAATTCGAGGTGAGCGAGATTCCGGTGAGCGTCACCCGCTGTACCTGCTCGCTTTGCGCGAAGCGCGGCGCGCTGTGGGCCTATTACACGCCGGCGCAATTTCGTCTGACCACGCCGGTTGAAAACGTCGCGACCTATCGGTGGGGCAGCCGCACCGTCAAACATCATTTCTGCGCGAATTGCGGCTGCGGCACCTATTCCGAATCGCCGGACTGGTCGAGCGGCAAGCCGGACTTCGACAATCCGCGGGTTGGTGTCAATTCCAGGCTGCTGGACGATTTCGATCTCGATGCCGTGACGGTCGAGGTGATCGACGGCAAGAATCTATGGTGAGGCGGCGGTGGGTTCGCTCGAACCGGGGCCGCCCTTGTACACGCGGGCGTAGCGACGCCCGAGGTTGGTCAGCACTTCATAGCCGATCGTGCCGAAATGATGCGCGAGCTCGTCGACGGTGATGCCTTCGCCGATCAGCGTCACCATGTGACCGCGACGCACCGCGTTCTTGTCGAGATCGGTGACATCGACCGCCAACAGGTCCATCGAGATGCGGCCCACGACCGGGCATCGCTTGCCGGCGACCACCACCTCGGCGCCGCGGGTGCCGTCATTGCTGCCACCGGCGCGGAAATAGCCGTCGGCATAGCCGGCCGAAACGATCGCCAGCCTGGTCGGCCGTCGCGTCGTCCAGGTGCCACCATACCCCACGGTTTCGCCCCGCTCGACGTTGCGAATCTGTGCGATGCGGGCTTTCAGTTCGACAACCGGTTGCATCGGATTGTCGGCTTCCGGCGTCGGATTGACGCCGTAGAGCGCTGCACCCGGCCGCACCAGATCGAACTGGAACTGGGACCCGAGGAAAACGCCGGACGAATTCGACAGCGATGCCGGAACGCCGGAAAACAGGCTGGCGATCTCGCGGAAGCTCGCGACCTGCTTGGCATTGAGCGGGTGATTGAGATTTTCGGCGCAGGCGAGATGGCTCATCACCAGCGTGATGCCGTGATCGCCGGCATTGATCCGGGGCACGATGCCCTGCGCTTCCGTAAGCGTCAGGCCGAGCCGGTTCATGCCGGTGTCGATATGAATGGCGGCACCGCCGGCCCAGCCGGAGCGCCGGCAAAATACATCCCACTCGGCAAGCTCGTTGAGGTCGCCGATCACGGGTTTGGCATCGATCTTGGCGCAGGCGTCGCCGCAATTCTGGAAAAACCCGTCGAGCACGTAGATCGTGGCCGAAGGCAGCGCGGCACGTACGGTGCGTGCTTCATCCAGCGTGGCGACGAAGAAGGTCTTGCAGCCGGCGGCGGCCAGCGCGCGGGCGACCGGGTCGACGCCGCAGCCATAGGCGTCCGCCTTGATCACGCCGGCGCATTCGGCCGGCACGGCGGTCTTCTCGAGCTTGCGCCAGTTGGCGACGATGGCGTCGAGATCGACGGTGAGTACGCCGGTAGCAGCGGCCAGCGCCGCCGCCTGATTGGCTTCAGGGGAGAGCAGGGAGCCGGCCGGGATCGATTTCGGATCGGGGACGATGTTCATGCCGTACTTTACGCGCGCCGCCGCAGCGGTTCAACCATCCAAGGCCGCGTCAGTACGTCCGTTCCGGCAAATGGCTGTCGGCGGTGAGATCGCTGAACCGTGTAAACTGGCCCTCGAACTGCAGTTCGACCGTGCCGGTCGGACCGTGGCGCTGCTTGCCGATGATGACTTCGGCCTTGCCGTGCACCAGCGACATGTCGAGCTGCCATTTTTCATATTCCGGCGTACCGACCCGCGGCTCCTTGTTGGCGAGATAGTATTCCTCGCGGAACACGAAGATCACAACGTCGGCGTCCTGCTCGATCGAGCCGGACTCACGCAGGTCGGACAGTTGCGGACGCTTGTCGTCGCGGCTCTCGACCTGGCGCGACAGCTGCGACAGCGCGATGATGGGTACGTTCAATTCCTTGGCCAGCGCCTTCAGGCTGGTGGTGATCTCGGTCACCTCCTGCACGCGGTTGTCGGAACGTTTGCCAGACCCTTGCAACAGCTGGATGTAATCGACCACGATCAGATCGAGGCCTTTCTGCCGCTTCAACCGGCGGGCGCGCGCGGTGAGCTGCGAGATCGAAAGACCGCCGGTTTCGTCGACATAGAGCGGCAGCGATTGCAATTCGATCGAGTAGTCGCGAATTTTTTCGAAGTCGGTTTCGCTGATGCCGCCGCGGCGGATGGTGCTCGACGCGATGCTGGTCTGCTCGGCCAGAATACGGGTCGCGAGCTGTTCGGCCGACATTTCGCAGGAGAAGAAGCCGACAATGCCGCCGTTGATGGACTTCATCGTGCCGTCGACCTGAACTTCCGCGCGATGCGCCTTCGCCACATTGTAGGCGATGTTGGTGGCGAGCGCGGTCTTGCCCATGCCGGGACGCCCGGCGACGATGATCAGATCGGAGGGCTGCAGGCCGCCCATCTTGATGTCGAGATCGCGCAGGCCCGTGGCAATGCCCGACAATTTGCCGTCGCGCTGGAAGGCTTTCGCCGCCATGTCGACGGCGATGGTGAGGGCCTGGCCGAAACGCTGGAAGCCGCCATCATAGCGGCCGGATTCCGCCAGTTCGTACAGCCTGCGCTCGGCATCCTCGATCTGCGCGCGCGGCGCAAAGTCGACCGGCGCATCGAAGGCGACATTGACCATGTCCTCGCCGATCCGGATCAGATCGCGGCGCAGCGCCAGTTCGTAGACGGTGCGTCCATAGTCCTGCGCATTGATGATGGTGGTCGCTTCCGCGGCCAGGCGGGCGAGGTATTGGCCGACCGTCATGCCGCCGATGTCGGTTTCGGCCGGGACGAAGGTTTTCAGCGTGACGGGCGTGGCAACCTTGCCCATCCGGATCAGGCTGCCACCGGTCTCATAGATGGTCTGATGGATCGGTTCGAAGAAATGCTTGGGTTCCAGAAAATCCGACACCCGATAGAACGCGTCGTTGTTGACCAGGATCGCGCCCAGCAGGCTCTGTTCCGCCTCGATATTGTGCGGTGCGCTCCGATAGGCCGGAGTTCCCGGGTCGGGGGCAAGCTTCAGTACGTTCGAATCAACGAGGGCCATGGTGATCGAGTGTTCTCGGAACTTTGTCGGATGCGGGGCGGCGATAAAGCGCCTGTCCTACGGAAAGCGAAAGCGAAAGCTCGCTGCTTATGCACCGTTCATTAAAATGTGGATGATTCCCAGCCACAGGATGCGCAATGCTTGACGAGTTTCCGGGAGAGGCCGGCATACTTCGCCCGCCTGCCAATCGACCACGGGAAAATGCGGGCGCGGGCTGAACCTTATCGGCGCGCGGGCACACTCACTTCAGGGAAGAACGTCCCGGGCCGCGGGTTTGGCGCCGATCAGATCAGGATCAGATAGATCAGCGCGATCAGGGCCGCGCCGACGCCGGTGGCGATCAAGGCGTAGTCGGTGCTGACATCCGCTTTCGGATCGAGCAATGGTCGTAAGGTTTTCTGGGCCATTTCGGAGATTTAGGGCAAGCCGGTCGGGTGCTCTGTGAAGCAGGTCACATCCGGGTGATTTTCTTTGCGGCAGGATTGTCAGGAACGGGTTGGTGATGTCGGCGTTGACAAGGGTTGGTTTGGCGAGGACACCGGCGATGGGCCAGCAATTTCAGAGAAGGCAATCGAGGACTTGGCAATTGAAAGGCTGGCAATTGAAAAGCCGGCAATCAAAAACTTGTCAGTCCAAGAATTGGCGATCGGGAAGCGGCCAGAATTTGTGGCTATCGATGCTGGTTGACGCCATGGATAAGTTTTCTCGTCCGGAATTGCGCGGGGTTCCCTGCGATCAGTTGTTGCTGGCTGCGGCGCGCGCGCACTTGGCGCGGCCGGCATCGACGTACCTGCCACGCTCTCCTTTCGGCCTGCGAAATTAGTCGGGCCGCGACGCCAGAACTTAGCGAGCCAGTACTTAGGTCGCTTCCGCTGGCCTATTCGCCGGCGATCTGCAGCCGCGGCCGGCTGCCGCGCTCGATCCCGCGCAGTCTTGCTTCCTCGCGCGTCATGTAATCGCGCGTCATCGGCACCACGCCCTGGCGTTTGGCGAGCTGGATCTGGAAATTCATCAGGTTCTGCTTGCGGAACGACATCTCGGAGCAGGCGAAGTAAAATTCCCACATCAGCGCGAAGCGCTCGTCGTACAGCTGCACGGCTTCCTCCCGCCGCGCCATGAAGCGCTCGCGCCAGGCTTTTAGCGTGTCCGCATAGTGCAGCCGCAGGATTTCGATGTCGCACACCAGAAGTCCGGCGCGTTCGATGGCAGGGATGACTTCGGAAAGTGCCGGGATATAGCCGCCGGGGAAAATGTACTTCGCGATCCAGGGATTGGTGACATCGGGGCCGTGCGAGCGGCCGATCGAATGCAACATCATGACGCCGTCATCGGTGAGAAGCTCGGCGCAGCGCTTGAAATAGGTGTCGTAGAAGTCGACGCCGACATGCTCGAACATGCCGACCGACACGATGCGATCGAACGGGCCCGGAATGTCGCGATAGTCCTCGAGGAAAAACTTCGCCGACTGCGTCAGGTTCTTTTCGGCGGCGCGGGCATTCGACGTCTGTAACTGTTCTGTCGACAGCGTGATGCCGGTGACGTTGGCGCCGGTCATTTCGGCCAGATAGAGACCAAGACCGCCCCAACCGGAGCCGATATCAAGCACACGGTCGCCGCGCCGGATCGACAGTTTGGCGGCGAGGTGACGCTTCTTGGCGAGCTGGGCGTCGTCGAGCGTCGCCTCCGGCGTTTCAAAATAGCCGCAGCTGTACTGTTTGTCGGCATCGAGGAAGAGCGAATAAAGCCGCCCGTCGAGATCATAGTGGTGCGCGACATTGTCTTTCGATCGGCCGCGCGGATTGAACTGCTGGGCATGCCGGACCAGATAGCGCAGCCACCATTGCAGCTTGGCCCAGCGCGGTAACATCTCCGGTTGATCCAGCAGGATCGCCAGCACGTCCGCGATCGAGCCGTTCTCGACGACAAACGTGCCGTCCATGTAAATTTCGCCAAGCCCAAGCTCAGGGTCGAGGAGAATCCGGCGTTCGGCGTCGGTGGTCATGAACCGAACGGAAACCGGCTCGCCGGTTCCGTCCCCGCAGCTGAATTTTGCCCCACTCGCGGTCGTGAACGTCATTGCGCCGCGGCGAATGAACTGGTTCAGGAAATAACGCAACAAACGGTCCATCGAAACCACCAAAGGAGCGATCCCGCAAAGGTGTACGTACTGGCCGTCACACCTGACGCCCATTGGGACCGATTGGTTCCAAGGCGCCACGGTCAGATCATAATGATGATGGCCCTTGTGCGCTACTGCGTTGTAGACAAAGCGGATATTCCGAAATGTGGCGTTCACGCAGTTCTTTTATCTGTGCGCTTCCATTCGCGGGATAATCGGCTAAAAGGTGACCGCTGCCGTCCGGGTCGGATTAAGACACTGGAAGCGATTTCCACATCTGGAGAATTAGGGAATGTTGAGCCGAGCGCTCAGTTTAGCGACGGTGACGCTTCTGATAGGCGGTTTCGTAGCGGACCCGGTGCGGGCGCAGGCGCAGAATCTGGAGGCCGGCAAAAGCCCCTCCCAGATTTTTGCCGGTACCTGCAACGCCTGCCACAAGAGCCCGCGGGGTCTGCTGAAAACCGTGTCGCCCGGATCCCTGCCGGGCTTCCTGCGTGAGCATTACACGACCAGCAGCGACATGGCCTCGCTGCTCAGCGCCTTCCTGGTCTCCAACGGCGCGACCGATACTCGCCCGTCCAAACCGGGCACCGATGCCAAACTGGACGCCAAGCCTGGCGCTGGATCCGAACAGCCCGATCGGCAGGGCCGCAGAATGCGTCCCGGCTCGCAGGAGGCGGTTAGGCCCGACTCGGATGGTGTGTCGCAGCAGGGCGAGTCCGGACGTCAGGGCCGCAAGCGGCTGGCCCGGCCGGGAGAGGGACCCGACGAGACCAAGCCTGCCGTCGATGGACAAGCCCCGGTTCAGGCGGGCGACGACCGCAAATTGACGGCCAAACAGAGGCTGAGCAAGCGCGGCAAGCCGGGCGGCGAAGAAGCGCCCAAAGCCGACGCCGCCAAGCCTGATGCGGCCAAGGTTGACGTTGGCAAGGACGACGCGGCAAAGGCCGAACCCGGCAAAGACGACAAACCCAGGAGCGACACCGCCAGGGAAGAAAGCGGCAAGCCTGAGGGAACCAAGCCGCCAGGCGAGGGCAAGTCCGAGGCCGCCAAGACCGAGACACCGAAGGACAGCGGTGGCGGGGCACCCGTATTGCGGGCCGATCCGGTACCGCCGGTCACACCGGCGCCGCCGGCGACGTCTGCCGCCGGTTCTAATGCAACGCCTGAGCCGCCGCCGGCCGCGCGGGCGTCGGCACCCGCAACGTCTGAGCCGCCGGCGCCCGCCGTGACGGCTTCCGCTCCGCCGCCACCCCCCGCGGGTAGCGCGGGACCGCCCGCGCCGCCGATCTCCCAATAGCTTTTTGCAAGGGCCGATCCAGGCCAGCACGTCGACAGCAAGCCCGGCCTGATCGGGCCGGGCTTGGGTGTTTGCAACTCGCGGTAAGGAAGCGGCGTTACTTTTCGGAAGCCGCTTCTTCCTGCGGTTCGACGTCGTCGCGGCGCGCTTCCGGATCGAAGAACTCACCCGCGGCGGCAAGCGCTTCGGCGGCCGCATCCTGATCTTCCTGACGGGTGGAGATGTCCTCGCCGCGGTTGATCCGTTCGGCCTCATCGGCACTTCGCGCGACGGTGACGGTCACACCGACTTCGACTTCCGGATGCACGGCGACGCCGATCTTGTGCTTGCCGATGGTCTTGATCGGCGCGTCCAGCATGACCTGGCTGCGGCCAATGGTGACGCCGTCGCTCTCAAACGACGCGATGATGTCGCGGACAGTCACCGACCCGAACAACTGGCCGGTTTCGGACGCCTGGCGCAGCACCACGACGTTGCGTCCGTCGATTTTCTCGGCGACCTTGGTGGCCTCGCCCTTGGCCTGCAGGTTGCGGGCTTCAAGCTCGGCCTTCATGCCATCGAACTTGGCGCGGTTGTCGGTGGTGGCGCGCAAGGCCTTGCCGCGCTTGAGCAGAAAATTGCGGGCGAATCCGTCCTTGACGCGGACGACTTCACCCATCTGGCCAAGCTTGGCGACACGTTCCAGCAAAATGACTTCCATATTCGGTCTCCTTTGAAGTGATGTGGATTTTGGGTTGAGATGAAAGGGAGTTCAGGAGGTGGGGAGGGGCGGCGGCCTCCCCTGTAAATAGCGCTGACGAAACCCGAAAATGGCGTCGGCGATTCCGAGAACCACCATTGCCACAACGGGCCAGACGAACAACACGACGATGGCATAGGTGCAGCCGAGCCAGAGCGCGCGGCTTTTCAATGCCAGCGTCAACGTATGCAACACCGCGAAACCGGTGAGCGCGTAAGCCATCATCAGGACCGCGGTGATGATCTGCGCCAGGATTGCCAGTAATCCGCCGGCGAAACAGAAGGCGATGGCAGCACACAACGCCGCGAGAGTAAGCGACGGCAGGGCAGCACTCTTGAGGTTGGGCCACGGGCGATGCAATCGTCCTGATGTCGACGTGATTTTTGCAGCCAGCCAGAGGTT
>Ga0116135_1001075_pt1 | contig 14378 bp, 13 predicted proteins | sample June2015DPH_20_1_FD_89738 | JGI IMG/M metagenome (GOLD analysis project Ga0116135, IMG submission 89738) | Peatland microbial communities from SPRUCE experiment site at the Marcell Experimental Forest, Minnesota, USA - June2015DPH_20_10 | ecosystem: Environmental > Terrestrial > Soil > Wetlands... | reverse complement strand
GCGCTCGCGGAATCTGGAGATGCCGGTGGCGCCGCTTTCAACGATCAAGTGCGCCTCTGGGCCAATCAGGCGCTTTCGCTCGGCGTCTGACATTTGCTCCCGGAGGTATGTATCGTAAACGGTATTCAGGGCGGCCTGCGTCTGGCTGAAACTTGCACCAGGGCCCAGTCTTCCAAGGATGCTCAGAAAATTCCAACCTGTTCCTGTCAGGTGCTTCGCATCGCCGGCCGTGACATTACTCCATAGATCCACTGCACTGCCGATTTCGACGCCGGCAAATTCCCCGCTGGCAATCCCGATCACAGTAGCTGGCCGGTCGTCGATGAGCAGAGTCTTTCCGATGATCGAGGCGTCGGATGCCAGCCGATTCTTCCAAAACCGTTCGCTGAGGACGGTTACTGGCGCGCTGCCGATCTTTTCCTCGCTTGCGCCGAACCCGCGTCCCGCAATCAGAGGCACGCCTAGAACGTCGAAATAGTTCGCAGTAACGTCTTCCTGAACGGCATTCATTGCATTGGAACCCGGCAATGAAACGGCGACGGCCCCGGGGCTGCCGGTAGCGCAAACATCCTGGAGCACGTTGCCTCGGAGAGCCTGGCGCAACCTCGAATACAAAGGATACGACGCGGCATTCCTGCTCTGCGGCTGCAGGATCACCAACCGAGCAGGATTGCGCACCGGCAGAGTGGTTAGCAACAGCGAGTTCAGAATGCTGAAAATTCCCGTGTTGCCGCCGATCCCGAGCGCCAGCGACAGCACTGCCGCCGCCGTTACGCCGGGACTCTTGCGCGCCATTCGCAGCGCGTAGCGCAGATCTTGCATCAACTCGTCCGGCCAACGGAGGCCGCGAGCTTCCCGGCACCGCTCCTTGTAGCTCTCGACTGCTCCGAACTCCAGGCGGGCCTGCCGTTCGGCTTGCACTCGCGTGAGACCTGCGTGTTCCAGAGCATCGGCGCGCTCTGCCAGGTGAGCACGCAGTTCGTCCGCCAGGTCTTGCTCCATAGCGGATCGTCGAAAAAGGCCGCGCCAGTAGGAACGAATCCGCGCCCGCACGCTACACCTCCTCAGGCGAAGTATTCAGCACGGCAGCCATGGCCGCGGTAAGCCGGTTCCAGCTCTCGGTCTCCTGACGCAGCCGCTTGCGTCCTGCCGCAGTGAGCTGGTAAAACTTGGCGCGCCGGTTGTTCTCCGACGTTCCCCACTCGCTATTGAGCAGGCCTTGATGCTCCAGCCGGAACAAGGCGGGATACAGCGCACCCTGCTCAATGTGGAACGAGCCGCCGGAAATCTGTTCGATGCGCAGCAGGACGCCATAACCGTGACGCGGGCCGAGCGACACTGCCTTCAGAATCAGCAGGTCCAATGTTCCGGGCAGCAGGTCAGCGCTTTTGTCCATGTTGAGACTCTCCTAAACTACTAAGGAGAAGCGTAGCCGAACTCTCCTAAGTTGTCAAGGAGAGAGCGCGGCTTAGGGGAAAGAGATGTGGCGATTTTAGTAGGTCGTGGAAGTGCGCCGGACGATCGCGCTGATCTCCACCGTCCTGGCGCCTGCGTCCACGGCAAAGAAGATCAGATAGCTACCCACGCGACACCGCCAGCGGTTGCCTCCACCTTCCAAGTTGATAACGTCGCCGGCAAACGGATCGGTGGCCATGGCTTGAACCGCGGCTTCGATCTTCACTTGATCTTTAGCGGGAAACCCTGCTACGGCCTTTTGGGCGGGCCTTGCGACGGTGACTGTCCAGGTCATTGACAAACTCGGCTAACGATGCGGATTCGCCTCGCGCCAGCGCTGCCTCTCCCCGGCGGATAGCAGCCCACTCGGCTTTCGTTGGTTTGTAGGTCTGATCTATTGCGGTGATGGTTATCTTCCGCGCTGAAGCTTGCACTTCCAGCCGGTCGCCCGTCTTGATCCCAGCCAGGCGTTGAATAGCCGGCGGAACAATCAAGGGAGTCTTGCCTTTGACAGTAACGGTCATGTGAAGATCTCGATAAGTGCTTGCAATCGAAGGATAGCACTGCAGCAAAGCCCGAGCCAAGCGATACAATCGAACGTGGAGAAGCTGCACGCAGAACCTGCCTGGGAGCAAATCCAGCGGAACTTTTTCGAAACGGGCGAAGCTGCGCCGGTGCTGGATGGGCTAACGGGCCTGGTGGATGAATTAGCGCTGCGGGCCTACCAAACCTCGCTCGCGAAAGCCTTTCCGGGCTCGATCGCGATGTTAGCCGTCGGCGGCTTTGGCAGGCGGGAGCTGTTTCCGTACTCCGACATCGACATTCTGCTGCTGATGGATCGCGAGCCCGAAACCGGCGGGCTGAAGGACGCCCTCTCTGAGTTTGTCCGCCTGCTGTGGGATGCCGGCCTGCGGCTGAGCCATTCGGTCCGCACCATTGCCGAGTGCACTGAACTGCATGAGCAAAACATTGAGCTGAACATCAGCTTGTTGGATCGCCGATTGCTCAGCGGATCGGGCGAGTTGTATGCCAAATTGGAGGCGAAGCTCGCGCCGTTTTTGGAGCGCCACTCGCGGAACCTGGCACAGCGGCTGGCCCGTATGTCGCGCGCCCGCCACCGGAAATATCAGGACACTTTCTATCACCTGGAGCCGGACATAAAGGAAACACCAGGCGGCTTGCGCGACCTGCATTTGGTGGCTTGGCTCAGCCAGCTTCGCAAATCCGATCCGGCGGCGTTTGCGCACCTCGACGCTCCCGCGCGATTCCTCAATTCACTGCGCTGCTTTCTGCATTACCGCGCCGTGCGCGACCAGAACATGTTGACCTTCGAGGCGCAGGAAGATATTGCGCTGCACTCTATCACGCCGATCCATTCGCCGGCCGAATTCATGCGCGAATATTTTCGGAATGCCCGCATCATCGATAGCGAGGCGCGCCGCACGCTGGATTCCACCGAAAAAAGCGAAAGCTCGCTGCGCGATCAATTCCGGGACTGGCGCTCGCGGCTCTCGAATGCGGATTTCACCGTCTCGCGCGAGCGCGTGTTCCTGCGGACGCCTGCGCAACTCGAAAAAGATCCGGGCCTGGCGCTGCGGCTGTTCGAATTTGTGGCGCGCCATGGAATACCGCTGGCTGCCGAGACGGAGAGACGTTTGGAACAGAATCGCGAGGTCTTCGGCCGGTACTGCCAAACTCAGCCGCAGCTGTGGTCCGTTTTGCGCGGTATCCTGGCATTGCCGCACGCGGACATGGCTCTGCGCGCGATGCATTACACCAGCCTGGTGCTGGCCATGTTTCCAGAGTGGGAGAATATCGCCTGCTTAGTGATCCCGGATTATTATCATCGCTACACCGTGGATGAACATACGCTCGTGACCATCGAGAGACTCGCCGAACTGGCCCACACCAAGGACCCGACGCGCCGGCGATTCGCTGAAATCTTATCCGAGATTGAAGACCAGGCCCTATTGCGCTTCGCCCTGCTGTTCCACGATACCGGCAAGGGCAATAATAGCGGCGACCATTCGCGGCGATCCGTAGAGCTGGCGCGGCAGGCGATGCAGCGTATTCAGATGCCCCCGGAAGACCAGTCCAAAATCGAGTTTCTGATTGAGCACCACCTGGATCTATCGGCGGTGATGAATTCGCGCGACCTGGACGATCCGGCCACGGCCCGGCTGCTGGCGGAACGCATCGGCACCATCGAACAGCTCAAGCTGCTGACAGTACTAACTTACGCGGATATTTCCGCTGTCAATCCGACCGCTATGACTCCCTGGCGCCTGGAGCAACTTTGGCAATCCTATCGCGTTACTCATCAGGAGTTGGTGCGCGAATTGGAAACGGGCCGCATTCAGGAACTTCCTAAGGATCTTCCGGAGCTGGCGGCGTTCATCAAAGGCTTTCCGACGCGGTATCTGCGCACGCACAATCCCGCGGAGATCCAGATTCATATCCAGCTCAAGGAGCGGAGCCGTCCGACAGGCGCGGCGGTGGAGATCGACCGGCAGGGTAGTGTGTATCGCGCAACCATCGTGGCGCGCGACCGGCCGGCTCTGTTCAGTTCACTGGCGGGAGCGCTTTCCAGTTTCGGAATGGACATTCTGAAGGCGGAGGCGTTTGCGAACGCGCAGGGCGTGATACTGGACACGTTCGTATTTGCCGATCCGAAGCGCACGTTGGAGCTGAATGCCCAGGAGATGGAGCGCCTGGAGCAGAGCCTGGAACGCGCGGCCGTTGGGAAGCTAAACGTGGAGCAGCTTCTCAAAGCGCGACCGAGCCCGCCGAAACCCAAGCGGCACACGGAACCCAGCGTTCACTTCGATTCGGAGGCCTGCGAGACGGCGACGTTGGTCGAGATTATCGCCGAAGACCGGCCCGGACTGCTCTACGATCTGGCATCCACGTTTTCAGCAGCGGCATGCAACATCGACGTCGTGTTGATCGACACCGAAGGGCATAAAGCTATCGATGTTTTTTATGTGGCTTCGGATGGGAAGAAGCTGAATCCGGAGCTGGAAAAGGTATTGGAAAAGAAGCTGCTCGCCGCCTGCTGAGTTGGATGGCAGCGCATGGCGCTGCCCCACATTAGATGTCGTAATACAACGCGAACTCGTACGGGTGCGGCCGTAACCGGATGGCATCCGCCTCATTCTTGCGCTTGTAATCGATGAACGTCTCGATCAGATCTTCGCTGAATACATCGCCCTTGAGCATGAACTCGTGATCTTCTTCGAGACATGAGAGGGCTTCTTCTAGCGAAGCCGGCATGGACGGAACGCTCTTCATCTCCTCCGGTGACAGATCGTAGATGTCTTTATCCAGCGGCTCGCCCGGTTCAAGTTTGTTCAGGACGCCGTCGAGACCGGCCATCATCATGGCCGCGAAAGCGAGATAAGGGTTGGCGGCGGGATCGGGCGGGCGGAATTCCACGCGCTTCGCCTTCGGGCTGGCGGAATACATCGGAATGCGGCATGCAGCCGAACGGTTGCGCCTGGAGTAAGCCAGGTTGACTGGAGCTTCGTAGCCCGGCACCAGCCGCTTATAACTGTTGGTGGTGGGAGCAATGATCGCCGAAAGCGCGCGTGCATGTTTCAGCAGGCCGCCGATGTAGTTCAGCGCCATGGGGCTCAACCCCGCATAGCCGTCGCCGGCGAACAGCGGCTTGCCGCCCTTCCAAATACTCTGGTGCGTGTGCATACCGCTGCCGTTGTCCGCAAATAGAGGCTTCGGCATGAAGGTGACCGTCTTGCCACGCAAGTACGCCACGTTGCGGACGACGTATTTATACGTCATCATGTTGTCCGCGGATTTGACCAAGGTGTCGAAACGCTGATCGATTTCGCATTGCCCGCCGGTGGCCACTTCGTGGTGATGGCACTCAATGTTCAACCCGCACCGGATCATGGTTTCCACCATCGCACCGCGCAGATTCTGATAGTGATCCGTGGGAGGAACCGGGAAATAACCTTCCTTGTAGCGCGGGCGATAGCCCAGGTTGTCGCCTTCGCGGCCGGAGTTCCAGCGGCCCTCTTCGGCATCAATGAAGTAAAAGCCGGAGTGCTGGTTCTGATCGAAGCGCACGTTGTCGAAAATGAAGAACTCCGCTTCCGCGCCGAAGTACGCCGTGTCGCCGATGCCGCTGTTCTTCAGGTAGAGTTCAGCTTTGCGTGCGATCCAGCGCGGGTCGCGATTGTAATTCTGGCGGGTGATGGGGTCCACCACATCGCAGACCATAACTAACGTCGGGATTTCGTAAAAAGGATCGATGAAAGCCGTGGATGCATCCGGCATCAACAGCATGTCGCTCTCATTGATGGCGGCCCAACCACGAATGCTGGAGCCATCCATTCCGTAACCATCCTGGAACGATTCTTCGCTCAGCTCCGTGATGGGATATGACACGTGATGCTGCAGACCAGGGATATCTGAAAATCGCAGATCCAGCTGCTTCACTTGGTTCTTCTTGGCGAACTCCAACACTTCTTTGGGACTCATCTAACCTCCTGGAATGGGAAATAATAGCTGGGGGAACCCTTTACAATAGCGCAAATCGAACCGCGCTGAGCATCCAAATATTTGATGGGGGCTATAAACGAAACCAGCATGTGGGGCAGGTTGGTAACTGTTGGTAACCTGCGCGCCGATTGCCAATCGGCGCAAAAAGCGCGGGTTACCAACCCGCGCGCAGGATGCCATCCTGCCCCACGACTAGTGTGCGGGCCATCTCCTGCTATGTTGATGGAATGCGACCGTTCCGGTTTACGACGCTTCTGGTTCTTGCAAGCTTTGCCGCGGCTCAAAACAAAGGCATCCTGCTCGAAGATCTTACCTGGCAGGAAGCTGAGAAAGTTCTCACCCCGGATACGATTGTCGTTATCCCCATCGGCGCCGAATCGAAGGAGCACGGACCGCATCTCAAGCTGAAAAACGATTTTCTCATTGCCGAATATCTGAAGCGTGAGGTGCTGAAGAGCGCCGCTGTAGTGGTGGCGCCGACGGTGAACTATCATTACTATCCGGCTTTCGGCGAATATCCAGGTTCCACCACGCTCCGCATCGAGACTGCGCGCGACCTGCTGGTGGATATTTGCCGCAGCCTGGCGCGCTACGGTCCACGGCGTTTTTACGCGGTCAATACAGGAGTCTCAACTATCCGCGCGTTGCGACTCTCGGCGGAAGTCTTGGCCGAAGATCATATTCTGTTCCGCTACACCGACATTCTGAAGGTTGCCGAATCCGCGGAGAAACAGGTGAAGCAGGAAGAAGGCGGAACGCACGCGGACGAAATCGAGACCTCGATGATGCTTTACATCGCGCCTGAAACCGTCGATATGACGAAAGCCGTGAAGGATTACCATCCGTCCCCGAAGGGTGGTTTGACACGCAATCCGAATGGCGAAGGGGCTTATTCGGCATCCGGAATCTATGGCGATGCAACGCTGGCTACGCGCAAGAAGGGCGAGATCATGGTGCATGCCATGGTGGAAGGCATCCTGAAGGAAATCGAGGCGCTGCGTTCGGAGAAATGATCTCTTCAGCGCCCTCGCCGCGGCGTCGAATTTGCTTCCATGTACGTTCGTAGCACAGCGTTGATTCTGGTTTGGTACCCTTTTTGTTTTCGTAGCCATTCGAGAAGATCGGCGTCCAGCCGGATGGTGATGGTTTTCTTGGCTTCCGGCATCATGATCCGCGCCTTTTCCCAAAAGTTCTCATCTGTTGGGCGCGCCTCCGGGTCGCTCGTCAAACTTGCGTGGATTTGACCATCGCTCATCGAGCGAACGCGCTTCCAATCGGTGCGCCCTTTAGCTAAAGATCCGCCAGTATGCTTCTCTTTCATGCCGTTCTGCCCTCCATGCCGAAATAATTCGCCGCTCCGTCTGGGACACATCGGTGTAAATCACCGTGATCTCGATTTCATTGACTATCCCAATCGCGTAAACCCGAACCTCGCCGTATTCGAAACGATCATCCACTCGCTCGAGCGTGGGACCTTCAAAGATCTTGACAGCGTCCTCAAAGGCAATGCCATGACGGGCAATGTTCCTCCGATTCTTTACCGGATCCCACGTATAGCTCACGATCTCATATTTACATTATGTATTTACAAGGAAGCTGTCCGCAAGAGGGCGTGATGGGGATCGCTCAGGAATGTCCATCCGCCAGTCCCTAGCCCCAGCCCCGAATCCCTGCCCGCGGGGTTACTATCGAATTTCCCTTGCCCGCGAGCCCCCAAATCCGGATCGCCTATCTGGTTAGCCAGTACCCGGCGGCCAGCCACACCTTTATCCTGCGGGAAATTCTCGGGCTGCGGCGTTTGGGTTTCGACATTCATGTCGCATCTATCCGCGCGGCGGACCGGCCTTTCGCGCTCCTTACGCCGGATGAACAGCAAGAACAGCGAACAACTTTCTACGTGAAATCTCAGGGTGCCGTTCGAATCATGGCCTCGAATTTCCTTGTGTTTCTCAGGCGGCCGTTTTCGTATTTGAGCGCGGTGGCCTACAGCGTGCGCCTGGCTGGTCTGAATATACGGGCTGCATTTTTCAATCTCGCGTATCTCGCGGAAGCCGCGGTGGTGGCTGATTGGATGCGCCGCAACGGCCTTTCGTACCTGCATATGCATTTCACTTCCACCGTTGGCCTGTTCGCCGTTCGTCTTCGGCCGCTGCGGGCTTCGGCGACCATCCACGGCTCCGACGAGTTTATCGATCCGCGCGGATTTTATCTGGTTGAGAAGATCCGCGCCTTCCACTTGCTGTGCACAATTAGCGAATATGGCCGCAGCCAACTGATGCGCTTCTCGGACCAAACCCAATGGACCAAGTTTCGCGTCGCACGGTCGGGCGTCGATCCCACGCTCTATGCGCCACGGTCATTCCGCGATAATCCATGCCCGTTCGAGATTCTTTTCGTGGGAAGATTGGTGCCGGTGAAGGGTCTGTTTATTCTGATCGCTGCACTGGACCGCCTGGTGCGCGAAGGCCGCCAGGTACGTTTGCATTTCGCCGGCGATGGCCCGGACCGCGCGGGACTTGCGCGCGATGTGGCTGATCGCGGTCTCAATCAGCATGTGGTCTTCGAAGGCTGGCAGAACCCCGACGGCGTTCGCGCTCTCTACCAGCAAGCCGATATTTTTGTGCTACCCAGCTTCGCGGAAGGTATTCCCGTAGTCCTGATGGAAGCCATGGCGATGGAAATCCCGTGCGTGACGACGCGCATCACTGGAATTCCTGAATTGATCCGGGACCAGGTGGATGGTTTCCTTGTTACTCCTTCGAGCGACGAGGAGCTGGCGGCCGCGATAGCGCGCCTGATGGACGATTCCAAATTGCGCCGCGAACTGGGACGGTCGGCCCGCCAGCGCGTTCTAGAAAACTACGATCTGCGGAACAACAACGCTCAGCTCGGCTCGATTTTCCGTGAATTCTCAGGTGGCCTAATCTCGCCATGAGCGTTTCGAAATCCCAGCGCGCGGCATTGACGGGTGTTTACTCGTTAGCGCGAAAATCCGGATTGCTGGCGACGCGCCCTGGCCAATGGCTTTTCTCTCGGACGTATTACTTCTATAAGCGCCATCTGGAAGATCCCTTCCGCCCACTGGCCGCGCAGCATCCTGAATTCTTCCAAGGCGGACACGTGCTGGATATTGGAGCCAACATCGGCTACACGTCTTCGGTCTTCGCGCACTCCATCGATCCGGCGTACAAGGTCTACTCGTTCGAGCCTGAGGCATTCAATTTCTGCCTACTGGATCGTCTGGCCCAATCGGCGAAGGCTGGCGGCCGGATCGTTCCTGTACACGCGGCCGTGGGAGATGAGGACGGAAGCATCCAGTTGTGGCGCAATGAGGGTCACCACGCCGATCATCGCGTAGTCACCAGCCACTTCCGCGAGGTCACGTCGGTTGGAGCTTCTGTTCAAGTGCCGCTGTTGAAAATCGACACTTTTGCCGCGCAGCAAGCTGCGAGCTTTCCGGTGCGATTCATCAAGGTGGATGTGCAAGGTTACGAACTTCCGGTTTTGAAGGGCATGCAGCGCACGCTCGAAAGTAATCCCAAGGCTGTCCTTGCGCTGGAATATGCGCCTGACGAGATCCGTGAACTGGGCTTTCGGCCGGAGGATGTGCTGGAGTGGTTGGCGGCCAGGAATTATCGGGCTTATTCGATGGGAGGGAACGGATCAGTGCTGCCGGCGGATGCTCACATGGCGGGCACCCGGCCATATATCGATCTGCTCTTCATTCGATAACGCGAAGATGATAGTCTGGACCTCATGGCAAATGGACCGGACGACCGGCGTGGATTCCTTCTCGGATTGGCGGCAGCGGGAGCGGCCGCGGTACCTGGTCAAGCGCAGACCGGCGCGGATCGCGTGTCCAGTTTCCTTCCGGATTATGCGCGCGCTCAACAATACAAATCCCTGAAGCAATCCAGCTTCGATACCACCGGCGGGAATCGCGATTATTGGCCCATCGCGGGCGGCGCTGAGCGAGAGGTGTTCCGCGCCTCGGGGCCTGGCGTGATCACCCACATCTGGTTCACCATTGCAGCGCGCAGCGATCATCATTTGAAAGAAATTGTGCTACGCGGATATTGGGACGGCAACGACAAGCCCAGCGTGGAAGCGCCTATCGGGGATTTTTTCGGCTTGAACCTCGGGCAGTATGTGATCTACGAATCCGCGTATTTGGCGTGCTCACCCGGCAAGTCGCTGAACTGCTACTTCGCGATGCCGTACAAGAAATCGGCGCGCTTTACGGTCACGAATGAGAGCAAGCAGGCCATTGGCGCATTCTATTCGAACATCGATTACCTGAGCGTGACGGCTCTGCCAGCCGACGCACTTTACTTCCACGCGCAGTACAGGCAAGCGGCGCCGTGCGTTCCGACGACGGGCGAGGCCGCCAAGCTGAACCTCAATGGCGAGCATAATTACGTATTCGCCGAGACGCGCGGGCGTGGTCATTTGATGGGCGTGACCCTAGGAGTGCTGCAGAACGCGGATGGCTGGTGGGGCGAAGGCGACGATATGATTTTCGTCGACGACGAAGCCAAGCCCTTGATCAACGGCACGGGATCGGAAGATTACTTCCTGGGGAGTTGGGATTTTGGAGGCCAGGATGGCGCCATCCCGTTCGCACATCGGCAGTACGGCGCGCCGCTGATTGTCGCCGCCGAACGCATGGGCGGACGCTATTGCTGTTATCGCTGGCACGGCGACAATCCCGTCACCTTCGAGCGCTATCTCAAGCACTCCATCGAACACGGCCACGCGAACGATCGCGGCGACAATTTCTTTTCCGCGTGTTATTGGTATCAAACCGAACCGTACACGAATTTCCCCGCGCTACCTCCGGTGGCGGAACGGATTCCAAGAGTGATCACCGCCCGTTGATGTACAGGTCCACCATGGCTTGGGCCGAGGCGATTACTTTCTGGCGCAGCGAGTCAGGTTCCAGCACTTCGGCCTGGCCTCCAAAGCTGAGCGCGAACTGGCAGGCTTCTTCCTCCACGTCGAAACGAATGGTCAGCGTGGTCCAGCCCTGCGCGTCGGGCGGTTCGCTGTGTTCCACGCGCGAGGCTCTGGCGCGATAACTCATCCAGCGCGGCACGTCCGGGCCAATGCGGATCTTCGCGTAGAAGCGCGGGAGTCCGGCTTGAAATTCCGCGGCGGATTGCTGCCAGTAAGCAGCCAAATCGAAATTAGCCGGCCGCGCGCAGGGTTGATCGGTAACACGCGCTTCGCTGATGCGTGAAACGCGATAAGTTCGCGGGGCGCCGTCGACCGCCGCCACGAAATACCAGACGCTGCCTTTCGCCACCAGTCCCAGTGGATCCGCGATTCGCTCGGAGGGTTCGCATCCGGCGCGTTCATACAGGAATTGCAGTTGCCGCTCTTGCCAGATACCTTCCTGAAGGATCGGCAACGCGGCCACGTTTTCTGGGGAGTTGCGCCATCCGGCGGTATCGATGTGAATGCGCTGGCGCGCGTACTCGGCATCGCGCCGCGACATGGACGGCAGCGCGGCCAGCAGCTTGATGAGCGCGCCTTCGGACGCCTGGTGCAGGCCAAGATCGGACAGTAGCTGCGGCGGCTTGGTGAGAAACAGGCTCAGGATTTCGGAATGATTGAGGCCGGTGAGATTGGTTTTGTAGGCTTCCATCAAACCCCAGCCGCCGCCGTTGCCGCGCTCCGCCAGCACAGGGACTCCGGCGCTGCACAGAGCATCCATGTCGCGATGGATGGTGCGCTCGGAAACTTCCAGCCGCTTGGCCAGCTCCCGCGCCGTGGTCCGGCGATTCACCTGGAGCAGCAGCAGGATGGAAACCAGGCGGTCGGCGCGCATGAGAGAAATGTATCAAAGATATATGACACGTTGTGGCAGGAATGGCTAGAACTCGAGGCCACGGACGATGCCGGCCGCGCCAGTCTTCGGATCTGGAAGAATCGCATAGTCTACAGAAACCTTGTATGGCTTTTGGACGCCGCACGCGAAATCGTGCTTCATTTCGTCCGAGTGTTTGATGAGCACGCGATCGGGATCCGGAATATCGAAGATCATCGCGGTCTTGCCCACCAGGACATGGAAGCGCGCTGTTTTGCCGCTACAATCCAGCTTCTGGGCGACGCCTTCCACGTGGCTCATTTGGTCATCCTTCGCGACGAACGGATTGGCCGGTGGACGCTCCTCAGCCACCTGAAATTCGCTTCGCTCGACGTGCTTCAGGCGCGGGACCTGCTCGCCAGGCGGCGCCGTGCGCGCAACGGTCTTCTTCGATTCCAAAGATTGGAGCAATGCATCCGCATGATCGATCTGCTGCGGGTTTTTGGCCCACTTCTTGGCAAGCTCGGCATTCTCGCGAGCCTTTTCTTTATCGCCGGTCTGGAGATATGCGTAGGCCAGCGCCGGAAAGAACCATTGGGCCTGGTCGGGATCCACTTTCTTGACCTGACGCAGTTGCACGATGGCTTCCGGATAATCGCGCGTGTTTACCAGCATCAGACCGAGCTGAAGGCGAGCCTCGGCATAGTCCGGCTTCAGATCCAGGGCCTTGCGAAAAGCGGGGATAGCGTTCTTTACGGCATCGTTTCCGCTGCGTGAAAGCATGGCGTAGTCGTAGCACATCTGGGCGTTCTTGGTTCCAGTGGCGAAGGCGCGTGCAAAATGGCCGCGCGCAGCGTCGTTGTCGCCGGATTGCCAAGCCAGATACCCGAGCGACTCTTCGACATCCGGCTTGTCCGGATTGTCCTTGGCCAACTGCTGGTAGGCGCTCAAAGCCTCTTTGGTCTTGTTCGTCAAAGCCAGCAAGTCCGCCAGCACCATGCCGGATTCGAATGGCGATGCTTCCGAAACCTCCGGATCTTCCGCCGATTTTTCGAGCTTGATATCGAACACCACGCGATAAAACCGTTCGCCTCTGAGATATTGCCGCAGCCCGGCCTCCACTTCCGTCAAGCGCTTTCCAAAAACGGACTGACAAGCCTCGTCCATTGTTTTCCCGGAACTTGCCGCCACCACGAACTTGGGGAAGTTGGGCCGGTAATCGGGTGCAAAGAACAGCATGTGCGTCAGCGCCCAGCTTTCGGCGTAGAACATGCCGGCGCGGTTGCTTTCGTTGTAGAGCGGCGATTGCCGGTCGGCCGAAGTGAGCGCATCCAAGGGAATCCATTTGCTGTTCAGAAGCGTTTGCGCGCGGCCGGGAATAATATCGCCGACAGCTGCCTTTTTGCCTACCGGAGTGAGCGTGGAGTACAGCTCGGCCATGCCTTCGTTCAGCCAGGGAGGCGGTTTCAGACCAATGTGCTCGATGATCATGTGCGTGTATTCGTGAATGGCGGCCGGATAATGTTCGCTGACGATATCCTGCATCACGATGTAATCGCGATTCCGGCCGCGGGCATAGTAGGCGAATGCGAATGCGTTGAAGCGGTAGGGCAGGTACTGTTTTTCTCCGCGAAAAGCGACGATGCGTACGGGGAATTCTGAAACGCGCTTGGATGCAGAAGCCTCCAAAAAGAAGCTGCGGACTTGCTCGAAGTAAAGGATGGCCTCCCGGCCTTTCTTTTCGCCCGCGGTGGTGTAGAGCTCGAAGTGAGGAGTGGCGAGTTTCACCCATTGGTCGGCGGCGGTGAGCGGAAAAGCGATTAGAATAGCTGTAATAAATGTGTAACGGCTCGACATTAACGGACTCCGGGGTGAATCGAGCATAACATTTCCGGAGGGAGGCACTGACGCATGAAGTTGACATTGTTCTTGTTGGTACTTTCGCTGAGATGTTTGCCGGCTGAGGCGCCCGGTGGGCAAATGTTTGTGAAGGCGGTAAAGGATGGCGATCTGAAAACGATCGAGACGCTTCTTTCGGTCGGTTTTAATCCCAATCAGCCGGTCCACGGGTACACGCCGCTCTGGTTTGCCATCCAGTCGAATCGGACTGAAATCGTTGATATGTTGCTCGCGGTGCATGCGGATCCGAACGAACTGGTAATGGCCGGAGAGGATCTGACTCAATATGGCGGAAATGCAACACCGCTTCAGGTTGCCGTCTTGCTTGACAACGGACATATGGCTTCGAGATTAATCTCGGCTGGTGCTCGCGTGGATGCCAAAGGGCCGTCCGGGCGTACAGCGTTGTTCGGCGCAGTCAGAGACGCTCATCTGGATCTGATCCGATTGCTGATCGCGAGAGGCGCGGAGGTGAATGTTCGCGACACCGAAGGAGCCAGCCCTCTGGATGAGGCTGTCTGGGCCGGGTCTTTGGACTGTGTGGCGCTGCTGCTGGCGCATGGCGCTCACCTGAATGAACCGGAGTGGCAAACCGGCGCCACGCCCATCAACGAAGCTGGCTTCATGGGTCGCGCGGCAGTTGTTCAATTTTTGCTCGAATTCCATCCGGACCTTGGAGTTCCCGACAATCGAG
>Ga0116135_1001071_pt1 | contig 14405 bp, 12 predicted proteins | sample June2015DPH_20_1_FD_89738 | JGI IMG/M metagenome (GOLD analysis project Ga0116135, IMG submission 89738) | Peatland microbial communities from SPRUCE experiment site at the Marcell Experimental Forest, Minnesota, USA - June2015DPH_20_10 | ecosystem: Environmental > Terrestrial > Soil > Wetlands... | reverse complement strand
GGCCAAGAAACCAGCCAAGAAACCAGCCATGACAAAAAGTGAATCATTTTCAAGCTGTTAGAGAGCCTGAAAAAGCCGGCGGCGTTTCCCCTCCGGAGGAAACGCCCACCGGCCCCTACTTCACATCGTCCCAGCTGGCGCCGTTGAACCGCTGCAGCCGCATATAGGTCACCACGCGGTAATCGGTCGGTCCGGTATTGATGCGGCTGTCCGGCAGCAGCAGGCCGACCCGGAAATCGTGCAGGCTCGCCGCCTGCTTCATGATGTTCTCGCGGGTCAGGTTGTCGCCGCACTGCCGCAAGACCTGCTCCATCGTCTGCCCGAAGCTGTAGCCGGCGGCGGTGAGGCTGTCGTTGAGGTCGGCGCCGGGCATATTGGCCTTCATCCACTCGGTCCAGGCCTGGACGTCGGGATCGCCGGCCCATTTGGGATCGGTGACGTCCTTCATGAAGCCCGCGCTCATGATGCCGACGGATTTGTCGAGGCCGGCCGGCTTGAAGGTGGCGCCGACCGAGGCCGCCCCGAGATGCAGGTATGTCTCCGGCTTCCATTTCAGGTCCGACATTTTCGAAATCGCCTGCGCCGCCTGCTTGGCATAGGTGAACAGGAACAGCGCATCGGCGCCGGAATTCTGCAGGATCACCATCTGGCTGTCGATGGTCGGATCGGTCGACTGAAAATTCTGCGCACTGACGATCATGTTGTCGGCGTCTTCGCCGAGCCCCTCCTTGAGGCCGGCCAGCAGATCCTTGCCGAAATCGTCGTTCTGGTAGAGCACGCCGACCTTCGGCTTCGGGTTATGGGCCAACAGGTGCCTGGCGTAGAATTTCGCCTCGTCGCGCAGATTGGGCTGCCAGCCCATGGTCCAGGGGAAATGCGCGGGGTCGTTCAGCGCCGAGGAGCCGGCCGCGACGAACAGCTGCGGCACGCCCTGCTTGTTCAGATAGGGCCGGATCGCCATGTTCAGCGGCGTCCCCAGCACGCCGAAGATCAGCGCCACCTCGTCGCTTTCGACGAGGCCGCGCACATTCTCCACCGCCTTGGGCGGCGAATAGCCGTCGTCACGGCTGATGAAGGTGATCTTGCGGCCGTTGATGCCGCCCTTGGTCTCGTTCAGCCATTTGAAATAGGCGGCCTCGACCTTGCCGAGCGTGCCATAGGCCGAAGCCGGCCCGCTATAGGCAATGGTCTGCCCGATCCTGATCTCGGTATCGCTGGTGCCGGGACCGTATTGCTTCTGCGCCAGCGCCGGCGGCGCCGACAACACCGCGACCGCCGCGCCGAAGCGCGCGAGCTTTTGAACGAACATGAGCTTCCTCCGGTTTTTTATTATCGAGGAAGTGTGAGCGAGCGGCCGGATATTGGCAAGCCTGCGTGGCTTTCCCGGCCGGTCGGCCTTAGCCTCAGGTCGCGTGATGCTTCCTGGCCGGCTTCCTGGGTTTGTGCGTGCCGACATGTTTTCCCGGCCGGATGCTGAGCGGCCTGCCCGCCGCGGCCGGCGCGATCTCGGGGTCGGGCCGGAAAAATACCCGGCAGCCGGGACTGAGCTGGGACTTGTTCCTGATCATGCAGACCGTGACCCGTTCGACATCCGGAATCTCGGCGTTGCACAGCCGAAACGCGTCGGCGCTGCAGGCCTGTTGCTCCTCGTCAGTGTAGGCCCGGCCTGCCGTGGGCCACATCAACAACGCCAGCGAACATGACAGCGTGGCGGCGAGCATCAGACTGAACTGGAAATTGCCGGATCGGATTGCGGACATGAATCCCCCCAAAGCGCCAATCGGCGAATTGTGGGTGAACCAAGGGGTGGTTGGCAAGCATGCAGGCAGATCCAAACCGACGCCGGTCAGGAGACGCCGGTCAGGATTCGTTGACCCCGACGCCGGCGGCCTGCCCGGCTGCGGCGATCAGGCAACGTGAACCGGCCAAAGTCGTTCCACGCATCAGACGCGCCAATAACCAAGATCACGCACTCGCTAACGCTCAATATGCTGACGCGACCGGTGATGCGTTGGGGGCGCGGTCTGGATCATATTCAAAGAGTCCCACAAGATACCTGTAGTAGCCCGGCTGCTTCTCTTTCAGGTTTGAGCGCGTGAAAGGATCATGAGCAGTGTCCTTTCCATAAAGAAAGATGCTCGCCGTAACGGCGAAAAATTCTCGCTCGTTTTTCATAAGATATTTGTCCTCGGGATAAAGCTTATTGCCTTTCGCGAGATTGTAGTGAAACAGAACTCCTTCGTTTCGAAACCCTTGAGGCATAATTTGGGCATGAAAGGCATGGAGCAGTTCGTGAAGCATCACCGGATTTTGCTCTTCGGACGTTAGCAAAGGACGAACCATTATGACGCCGTTTTCTGCGCCAACGTATGCGCTGTTCTTGGTCCACTGCGACCCATCGCTATTCCAGACGCGGTTGGCTCGCACAACGTACGCTCCGAATGCCGGAGTACCGCTGGGCTCATAACAGGCGATGGCGGTCGCTTCGTTTGCCAGACAAGACCATTCGTCCGTAACGATTGGTATCGAGCGAAAGAAGTTAAGGACGCGCGGACTCAATCCGGCGTTCTCGACAATGTCGACCTGGTGTTGCAGCGCGCTTACTATTTCGCTGAAATCTTTGCGGCCTGCGATTGCCGATAGATGGGTAGCGTAACCGCGATAGGTCACGTCGGTCGAGTTTGCCGAATGGGGCTTGTCCCCTTTTAGAATTTCAATCTGCTGGAGACGATCCCCAGCACTGGCGGGACTAGAGAATAGCGCGATAGTGGAGATCATCAGGGCCGACAGCAACACGGAACGCATGGGCGGGTCCTCTACTAACGAAATCGCAGTTGCGTTTTTGCCGAGCGTCAGGCGCGGCGGAAAAATCGAATAGCATCATCCGCCGTATTCAAAGTGGCCAAGTTTTATAATGGTTACACTTCGGTTCAGCCGATATCTCTGGTTGTCTGCGATTAGAAATGTCTTTCGAGATGCCCGGCACGCTAAAAGTTGCCAAAAAATTAACGTGGGTTCGAAAATATCTGCGGAGCGTACCTCTTCGCGCGCGCGAGGGTCAACGAAGGGGGGCAGCAAGAATCAGACGTAGACCGACGCCGGTCAGGACTCGTTGACCCCGACCCCGCGTTCTCCGAGCATTTGATGGCCCTTGGGAGTCACGGCATATCTGGCCGGCTCGCTGGCGCCGGAAACGGCGATCCTCTCGATCAAGCCGTGCGCGATCAGGCCGTCCAGCTCCGAGCGCTGGCTCGGATTCAAGTGCAGTCCCGACATGCGCAGGATATCGACCATCGCCGAGATGCCTTCATCGCTGGGCGTGTGGCTGGTCATGGGCGCCTCCCCGGCTGCGGTGATCTGGCAACGTGGACCGGCGACGTTCGTTCCGCGTATCAGCGAGCAGCCGGCGCCGGAAACGCACCGCAGCTCCCGCGCCGCCGTGCGGCGGCTGCACCGCGCGGCGGCGCGGAGCTATCTAATCAACCGCCATTCGCGCTTGGTGGCAGCCTGATATTATCGTCAACACTGCCCGGGTAGTTACCGTCGTCATAGGGACCCGACCGCCCCGGGCGATAGGCCGGACGAACTGCGCCGAAATCATAAGTGTCAAAATCCTGCGCGGGCATTCGGTGGATCGCCCGGCCATCATGCGCGTGATAGACGCGGTGCATCCCATAGCCGTCGCTGGCGGCCATCGCCGGACCCGCCAACACAAGCGCAAGTACAAACGAGAGTCCGGCGGCTCCGAACATCCTGAATTTGGTCATGCGTCCCTCCTTTTGGTTTTGCGGTAACGCAACTGACCAAACGCAGAAACAGAAGGGGGTTCCGGTCTCGGTTTCTAAAAGATATCTGAGTTTCTAAAAGATAATTGAGAAGCCTCCGGCGCCAAACCGCGCGTCGCAAGTCACTACGGGTGGAGCGAAGCGGTCGGAATGCTCAGCTACTTGCACCAAAGCAGGATGCCAATGCACCCAAGCACCACCGCAATGATCAGGCCGAACCCGGCGAGCAGTGGCGCCAGGCTTCGTTTCGCCTCCCCACGCGCGAATAGGACGTCAGTTGCGTCGAGCAATATCTTGAGAATGATGCCTGCAAGTACGATGGCCGCTACGAGCCGCATGATCCGATTCTGTTCGGCAAAATTCTCGGCCGGATTATTTGTCTTGTTCTGTGATCTCGAGGGCCATTTGTAATCGTTGAAGACGGAAGCCATTCGATCCAGCACTCCCGCCTCACCCTAGAGGTACCTTGGGGTCAACTGCGAGGTAGCTGGGCCGCCAGTTCCGCGCGAATACGCGCCACCACCCTGGCAAAATCACGTGTTTCATCCTGTCGGAACAGCCGGACGGATGGATACCAGGGGCTGTCGTCGCGGTTGTTCATCCAGCGCCAGTCGGCGACGTAAGGGAGCATCACCCAGGTCGGCCGTGCGATCGTGGCAGATAGGTGCGCGACGCTGGTGCATACCGTGATCACGAGATCGAGGCAGGAGACGAGGCTTGCGGTTTCGACAAAGTCGGTAAGGCCATCCGAGACATCGAGAATATCCGGCCGCCCGTTCAACAGGGCCTTGTCATTGGGCCTCGGATCCTTCTGCAGGCTCACGAAACGCGCATTGAGATCGAGCAGGGGCAGCAGGGTCGCAAGCGGCATTGAGCGGTTGCGGTCGTTGCCCTGCAGGGGATTGCCGAACCAGACGAGACCGATCCGCAAGCGGTCGCGCGATCCCAGACGATGCTCCCACGCCGCAACGCGCGCGGGCGGCAAAGGGGACAGCGCAGGCGGTGGAGGGATGGTCGCAAGTCGCGCGGCAAGCGCAAGCGGCAGACTCATGAGGGGGCAATGCAAGTCGAACGGCGGAAGGCGGCCCGCAACGGAGGCGGAGAACGGAACGCACTCGGCGACACCCTGCAATCCCGACAGCAGGGAGACCAGTGCGTCCTGGACGACAAGGATCACCCGCGCACCGCGCGCCGCCAGCATCGGAATGAAGCGGGCAAACTGAAGCGCATCGCCCAGTCCTTCATCGATATGGACCAAGATGGTCTTGCCTGCCACGTCCTCCTCGCCGAGCCATTTGCTTTGCGAGAACCTCGGATACTCGGCGGAAAAGCCCGGCATGCGCCAGCGCGCCTCGCGCGCAGCCCAGCCCTGCTCGAAATCCCCGGTTTGCAAAAGAAGATGCGCCAGTTCGTAGGCGGCCCTGGCGTTGGTCGGGTCAGCCGCGACAGCGCGTCGAAACGCCTCGATCGCCTCATCGAAGCGGTGCAGCTGGGTGAGCGCAAAGCCCCTATTCACCAGGATCTCGGCGTGATCTGGGAGTATCGCGAGTGCTTTTGAATACCAGGCGAGGCCTTCCTCATACCGGCCGAGCCCAACCAGCGCGTCACCGAGATTGTTGCAGGTGAAGGGATCGCCAGGACTAAGCGCATCGGCGCGCTCAAGATCGGCAAGGCATGCTTCAAGCTGCTTCAGCGCGCGCAGCGTCCGGGCGCGCGCCTGCAATGTCGCGGCATGGTCGGGCCTGAGTTGTTCGCATAGATTGAAATGGGCAAGCGCCTCCTCAAACCGCTCGACTCGGTGCAGCAACACCGCGCCGTGGAACGCCGCGTCCCAATGTTGCGGGTTGAGCTTGAGCGCCTGCTGGTAGGCGAGGATCGCGTCTGCATGGCGCTCACACGTGGCCAACGCGCCAGCCAGATGCGTCCATAGCCCAGCGCAATCGGGCTTGAGTTGCACCGCCTTGTCGAAGACCTTCAGCGCTTCATCACGCCGTCCAGAGAGCTTAAGGCAGGTGCCCAGCGTGACGAGATAGTCCGGTTTGGCATCCAGCCGGATAGCACGCGCGAGCCATTCGACGGCGGGGTCGTAGTCTTGAGCTTGCAACGCGATCAGCCCCAACAGATGCAAGGCGTCGGCAAATCCTGGGTCGATCTCAAGAGCGCGCTGGCAGCAAAGCTGAGCGTCAACCCGCTCGCCGGCAGCCAGATGCTGGATGCCGGCCTGGAACAGCTCTGCGGGCGTCGGGGGCGGCGCTGAAGTTGGGTTTTGGGGACCTTCTGCGGCGACCCGGCGCTCACTCATCGGTAGTCACGCTCAACGGCCCTGACTCGGGTGGACGATGGTATCGAGCAAGAAGTACCGAATCCGATTTCCGGCATTGCGCATAGGATTGTGAGATTGCGCGATCGGGTCATCGTTCTCAGGATCATGCGGCTAGGCCGCTCGCGTTGTAGCCTCGAAACACGGTTCCGTTGGTACAGTTGGGTGGGCTCGAACCACCGACCTCCTGTTCCACAGACAGGCGCTCTAACCAACTGAGCTACAACTGCATCCTTTGCCGGCCGCCCGAAAAGGGGGGTCGCGAACGGGGCGGAAACTAGGTGCAACGCCGGTCTTTGGCAAGGCCGGGAAAGGGGCAAAACATCAGCGCGGTTACCGCAAAAGCCGGGCGATGCGGGCTTCTTCCGGCGTGTATCATCGGCACCCCATCACAGCAAAAAGCCCGGGCTCATCGCCCGGGCTTTTTTTGGAGCGGCATCCGGCTCGATCAGGCGGCCGGCTTGAACAGCTTCGACGCGCTGGCCTTGATCGGCTCGACGGTTTCGGTCGCAACCTTCTGGGTCAGTTCGGTCAGTTCCTTGCTGTAGGCGGTGAAAGTCTCGAACTGCTTCTTGGCATGCGCGGTCCACAATTCCATCGCTTCCGAAGGCGATTTGACGCCGAGCAGCTCCTGCGCGAAGTCGAGGGTCGCGGTGGAGTTGGCCTTCATCATTTCCATCAGCTTGGCGGAGTATTCGCTGGCGCCCTTGCTGGCACTGGCGAACACCGCCTCGATGGTGCCGTTGTGGGTTTCGGCGACATCCTTGAACTTGGCGTAGCTGTCGCGGGCCTGCGAAACACCCTTTTCGGCGAACGCACGCATCTGCTCGGGAACCTCGAACGGGATAACGGAGGCGGAGAAAGGATCGGTGGGATTAGCCATGGCAGCATCCTTCGCAACGGGGGGTGAAGTGAAGTGACCCCTTGCGCGCCCGGCAGCCCCCGGGAACGTCGACTTGGATCACACGGTGGGAATGCCCTTCGTCGGGCACCCGACAGAAAGCACCCTTATCATGTCAATTTTGTGCAATGCAACGCAATTTAAGGTGCAATGCCGTATATTTGACGCGGGCTGGGTGCGCGCGCGTCGAAGCCAAGACTCGAAACCAAAAATCGAAACCAAATGCAAGACTCGAAACCAAAAATCGAAGCCAAGAGAAGCCAAGAGAAGCCAAGAGGTGGACTTCGCCACCTCCGGCCCTCCCCGTCAGGGAAGGGCGGCTAGTGCTTCGTTAGAAATCTCGTCAGGTCTAGAGTCTATCCAAACCCTTGGGTTTTCGGCTTCAGGTTTTGGGCTTGGCGGCCTCCATCGCCGCGCGGCTGACGATCTGGCCCATTTCGCTGGCCTGCTCGGCCAGCGAGCGCATCTGGGTCTGCACATATTCGCTATGCAGCCGCATGATCTCGGTCAGATCCTTGGCGTGCAGCAACGACTGGGCGTAATCCAGCGAGGCCTGAACGTTCTTTTCGGCATAGGACATCGCCTTGGTGCCGATGTCCTTGGCGCCGGCGCGAACGCTCGCGCTGCGTTCCTCCAGCGATCCAGCGGTCTGTTGCGCGCTGGTCACGAATTTCTCGAAGGCCGCGCGGGCCTGGTCGAAGCTGGCTTCGGCCATCGATCGCATTTCCTTCGGAATCTCGAAATGTCCATTCTCGCTCATGTCCCACTCCCTGTTGACTTTAATTTTGACGCGTTTTCTTAACGCGAACCGGTACCCACGGAGCCTGTCATCGGGCGCGCATTCGCGCGACCCGTTGGCTGGAAAACGCTATGAAAGGGCCATCCACGGCCCCTGTTCCCTCGCCCGAATCAAGCCTAGCGACAAAACGCTTCGCCGCCATGACGCGGCGTTCAAATGTTGCTTATCGTGGACATTTGATGGCCTCTTGTGATGGCCCCTCGCGACTCCCAACGCCGGAGCCGGCACCAGGTTCACCCCGATTAAGGTTATCGGGGCTTTGGGGGTCGCCACGGCGCGGAGGCCGTGGACCTGCCGCTCCCCGCGGGCGATACTAACAATCCGTTAAGGCTGTCATCGTTTGGCCGCTGAATTCTGACGCCATGCTCTGACACCATGCTCTGACACCATCCTTGGGCAACCACCAAACCGGCCGGTCATATTACCACGATGAATCATGCGGAATTCCAGTTGCGAGGTGTCGGCGATCCGCGACTGGCGGTCTATGCGACGAGCGCGCTGCCGGTATGGCTGTGGTCGATCGACGGCACCCGGATTCTGTGGGCCAATCCGGTCGGCGCCAGCCTGTTCGGCGCGGCCAATGGCGCCATCCTCGGCAAAAAGACGTTCGGCCCGGCCGATACCCATCGGCGGCAGGTGGCGCAACTGGCGCGACGATTGCCGGCCACCGGCGCGATCCGGCTGGAGCGCCTGCGCGGCTTCGGCGCTTCGCTCGGCGCCCTCATCACCTGCGGCTGCGCGCGGCTTGATTTCGCCGACGGCAGCCAGGGCGTTCTGGTCGCGGCCATGGAGACGGTCGGCCGCGCGATGCCGCTGGTCGAGCGGCTGCAACGCCTGGTCGAAGGTATCGACACCCCAATCGCCGCGTTTGCGCGCGACGGCCTGTTCATCGGCGCCAGCGACGCCGCGCGGTCGCTGCTCGGCTTTCGCAATCTGACCGAAGCCGGTCTTGACGAGGCGCGCAGCGACGCGCTGAAGCAGGGCCGCTCCGAAACGCCGGTCGGCATCGGCCATATGGTGCTGCAACGGGTCGGGACCGGCGCCGATATCGGCCTCGTGGCGCTGATCGCAGCGAAGGCAACGGAGGCCGCGCCGGTCCAGGAGACCGCTGCGCCTGCGCCGGAAGTTGTGGCCGCCGCCTCGCCTTCACCTGAAGTGGCGCCGCAGCCGGTCGCACCACCTATGGAGCCGACACCGCATTACGAACAACCCGCGATGTCAGGTGAAGCTCCGGCCGAATTCGCGTTGATCGACGAATTCGCCGAAACGCCGGAAGCTCCGGCCGTCGAACACGCCGCTTCCGAATCCATCGCTTCCGAACAGCTTGTTGTCTCCGAACCGCCGGTCGAACCCGAGCCGCCATCGGCGGTATCGCTCGACTTACCCCCTGCCGACTTGCCCGCGGCCGAAGCGTCACCCGTGGAAGCCGCGGCAGAAACCGTACCTGCGGACACGGTGACATCACAGACGCTGGCATCCGAGACGCTGGCATCCGAGACTGAAGTTCATCCGCACGAGCCTTCGCCTTACATCGAAGCCGTGGCCGATGAGCCGGTACCCGCGGATGCCGTGGAATCGTCGGCTACGACTGAAGCGCCAAGTTCGCCGTCAATCACACCATTGCCCATCGCGGCGCCATCAGGAATCGACGAGTCCTCTGCGCCACGCCGGCACCCGCTGCGCTTTATGTGGCAGATGGATTCCGACGGCCGCTTCTCGCTCGGCTCCGACGAATTCAGCCGGCTGATCGGCGCCCATACCGCCGCGGCCTTTGGCCGGCCGTGGAGCGAGATCGCCGAGACCTTCGGGCTCGATCCGGAGGACCGCGTCGCCAAGGCGATCGAGACACGTGGCACCTGGAGCGGCATCACCCTGAACTGGCCGGTCGACGGCGGCGGCCGCCTGCCGGTCGAATTGTCGGGATTGCCGATCTACGATCACACTGGAAATCTGGCCGGCTATCGCGGCTTCGGCGTCTGCCGCGATCTCGACGAACTGGCGCGGCTCGACGCATTGCGCCGTCACCAGGTTTTCAGCGACCTGCCGATGCCGCCAAACGATTTGGCTGCCCCCGTCGAGGCCGAGGCCGCGCCGGATTTGTCTGTCCCGGAAACGCTTGTCCAGGAAACGCTTGCGCAGGAAACGCCTGCGCAAGAAGCAACAGTCCTCGAGGATGCGCCGCCCGCGGGACCTGATGCGACGGCCTCCGCCGCACCGCCTGAACCATCCGCACCGATTGCTTCAGAGAATTCACCGCCAACCGATTTGGAAACATCCGTGGAAACGTCCCAGGAAACACTGAAGGGAATGCTGAGGAACGTGGTTCCGTTCCGGCCGATCAGCGAACCGAAATCGCCGGTGCTGACGCCGGTGGAAAACAACGCCTTCAACGAGCTCGCGCGGCAATTATCAGCCCGGCTCGAAAGCGAGAACGGCCTGTCAGCGACAACGGCCGCACCCGGCACATCCGAAGCCGTCGTCGAGCCACCGGCCGCCGTTGAAACACCCGAGAAAATTACCGAACAGCCGAGCTGGCTGGCGCGCCCCGAGCCGCCGGCGCGCGGCGAAACCCGGCGCGACAAGATGCTGCTCGATCTGTTGCCCGTCGGCGTATTGATTTACCGGCTGGACCGGCTGCTCTATGCCAACCCGGCGTTTCTCACCCGGATGGGCTATGCGAGCCTCAACGCGCTGGAACAGGCCGGCGGTCTCGACGCGCTCTATGTCGAGCCCGGCGTCTCCAGCGCCAGCAGCACCTCGGACACCGGCACGCCCGTGACGATCTGCGCCAGCCTTGCTTTAAACGAAAATCCTGCGTCGGAATATGCTTCGTCGACGCAACATCCCTCCGCACCTGCGACCGAGGCGCATCTGTTCACGATTTCATGGGACGACGATTCCGCGCTGGCCTTGATCTTCTCCGGCGCTGGCATGCCAGGCGCCGATGTCGCCGCCGCGTTCACGCAAGCCGTTCCCGCGCAAGCCTTGTCCGCCCAAGCATTGCCCGTACAAGCCATACCCGCACCAGTTTTGCCCGCCACAGAACCGTCCGCCGTCGGCGCCGCCAATGCCGAGGAACTCGGGGCTATTCTGGATACGACGGCCGAAGGCATCGTGATGTTCGATGCACAGGGCAACATCAATTCGTGCAACCGCAGCGCCGAGGCGCTGTTCGGCTATGACGGACAGGAGCTGGTGCAACGCAATCTCGCCGAGCTGTTCGCGCCGGAGAGCCAGTCCGCGGTGATGGATTATCTCGAAAGCGTCAAGGGCAGCGGCGTCGCCAGCCTGCTCGATCACGGCCGCGAAGTGCTCGGCCGGGTGAGCGGCGGCGGCCTGATCCCGCTGTCGATGACGATGGGGAGAACCCGGGCCGACGGTCCGAATTTCTTCGCGGTGTTTCGCGACCTGTCGCAGAGCAAGAAGAGCGAGAGCGAATTGCAGCAGGCGCGGCGGCTGGCCGATCGCGCCGCCAACGCCAAGGCCGACATGCTGGCGCGGATCAGCCACGAGGTCCGCACGCCCCTTAACGCCATCATCGGCTTTGCCGAAGTCATGATCGGCGAACGCTTCGGCGCGCTCGGCAATGAGCGTTACGTCGAATACATGAAGGACATCCGCGCCTCCGGCGAGCGCGTGATCGCCATCATCAACGACCTGCTCGATCTCTCCCGGATCGAGACCGGCCAGCTCGATCTCGCCTTCGCCAACCAGAACCTCAACGATTTGGTCGAGAGCTGCGTCGCGGTGATGCAGCCGCAGGCCAACCGCGAACGCATCATCATCCGCACCTCGCTGGCGCACATGCTGCCGCCGGTGGTCGCCGACGCGCGCGCGCTGCGCCAGATCACGCTGAATTTGATCGGTAATTCGATCCATCTCGCCAATGCCGGCGGCCAGGTCATCGTCTCCACCGCGCTGTCGGATTTCGGCGAGGTGGTCTTGAGAGTCCGCGATACCGGCCACGGCCTCAACGACAACGAAGTCGCCGCCGCGATGGAGCCGTTCCGGACCCGGCCGCCATCGGATCAGGCCTCCGACAGTTCCGGCGTCAGCCTGTCGCTCACTAAAGCCCTGGTCGAAGCCAATCGCGCCCAGTTCCAGATCAAGACCGGCGGCCCTCGCTCGGGCACCCTGATCGAGGTGGTGTTTTCGCACGCGCTAGCAAGGGCGTAACGCCAGTCCGGATTTACGCCGTCAGGAAATCGCCGATCGTTGCCAGGAACAGCTCGGGCGATTGCAGTTGCGGCACGTGGGCGCAGCCCGGAAGGATTTTCAGGCGCGCGTCCGGCAGGCCCGCGGCCAATTCATGCGACATCGGCGGCGGCGTCGCCTCGTCATGCTCGCCGACCAGAACCAGCACCGGCACCTTGACCTGTTTCAGTTCGGGCCGCAGATCGAGTTCGGCCAGCGCGCCACAGGCGGCCTGAAACACCTCGATGTCGGTTTTCAGGAAGGCTTCGCGGCGACCCCGCATCAGATCCGGATGCTGGTGCTGAAATTCCGGCGCGAACAGCCGGCGCATCGCCACATCCGTGATCGCCTGCAGCCCCTTGGCCGCTGACGCCGCGGCCATGTTGCGGAAAGCTTGGCGCCCGGTTTCAGAAAACGCCGCGCCGCAATCGGCCAGAATCAATTTGGTCGCGATATCAGGATGGCGAATCGCCATCTGCAGCGCCACGAACCCGCCATAACCGTTGCCGAGCACGATCGCCGCGCCGCCGCCGGCGCCCTCCGTCACGGCCTGCGCCATGCGGTCGGCGACGCCGGCGAGACCGCCTTGAACCGCCTTGGATCCGCCGAAGCCCGGCAATTCCGGAACGATCACCCGGAACGACTGCGACAGCGTGGGCGTGATGGCATCAAAACTGGCGCGATCCGACAGCAGCGAGTGAAATAAAAACAGCGCCGGACCCTGGCCGGACTGCCCGGCATTGACGGTGCCGTCAGCGAAAAGTCGGTCCATGCCGGTCTCTCTTTCTGATTTGGAAGGGCGTTCGGGGTTGCAAGGGCGTGCGCACCTTGGGCGGGGCCGGATTTCGCCGGTGGAACCGATTGATAAATCAAAATTCGCGCTTTTCAAGCCTTTGTCGCTTGACGTGATATTTCACGACTGCAAGATTATCGACGATCTAAAGGGAAAATCGATGCTTTTGCGCGATAATGTCTATGAAAGCCTGCGCGCTGATATTCTGACCTGCCGTCTGGCGCCAGGCGATGATATGCGCGAGCAGGAGCTCGCCGAACGCTATGCCGTCAGCCGCCAGCCGGTGCGCGAAGCCTTGCTGCGGCTGGAGCGCGAGCATCTCGTGACGGTGCAGCCGCGCCAGGGCTACCGGGTCAATCCGATCTCGTTGTCGGATGCGCGCGACCTCTTGCGATTCCGGCTGGCGCTGGAGCCGGCCTGCGTCGCCGAGGCGATCGAGCAGGCGCCGGACAGCGTGCTCAACACGCTCGACGATTTCAGGCGCTTTTCGGGCGATCATGAGGACTTCATCACCTACAACCGCGCCTTTCACTCCGCGCTGGCGCACGCGTCGGGCAACCGCCGCATGGCCGAGGCGCTGTGCGATCTGATCGGACAGGCCGACCGGCTGGTGCGCGTCAGCGTCGCCAATGTCAGGGGCCATGATCCGACCCAGCTGGTGGCCGAGCATGTCGCTTTGATCGAGGCGATGCAGCGGCGCGACCGGCGCAGCGCCGCGCGCATCATCAAGGCGCACATCAGTCAAACCGAAAAGCGCGTGCTGCCGGCGCTCAAGCGCAACGCCGTTGTCATCTAAGGAGAGCCCCATGAACATTTCCGCAAAACCCGCCGCGACCGAGGTCGAAATCCACGGCAACTTCGTCGACGGCCGCGAGATCGAAGCTGGCAGCAGCGAGATGCTCGATGTCCGCAATCCCGCCACCGGCGACGTGATCGCGCGGATTCCGAACTCGACCGCTGATGATGTCGATGTCGCGATGAAGAGCGCGCGGGCCGCGTTCGAAGGCCGCGCCTGGGGCGGCATGGACATTCGCGCCCGCGCCCGGCTGGTCAATCGCCTCGCGGATGCGTTCGAGGCCAATCTGGAGCAATTGTATCGGCTGGAAACCCTCAACAACGGCCGGCCGCTCAACGAGACCCGGGCGCAGCTGTCGCGGCTGCCGGATTTCTTTCGCTACTTCGCAGGGCTGGCGCTGGCGCGGCGCGATGCGGTGATTCCGGTCGAGGGCTCGTATCTGAATTACACGCTGCGCACGCCGATCGGCATCGTCGCCAACTGCACGCCGTTCAATCATCCCTTGATGATCATGTGCAAATCGCTGGCCGCGGTGCTGGCGTCGGGCTGCGTCACCGTGGTCAAGCCGTCGGAATACACGCCGCTGACGACGCTGAAGCTGGCGCAGATCTTCACCGAAGCTGGATTGCCGCCCGGCGTATTCAATGTCGTGCTCGGCCTCGGCCAGACCACCGGCAAGCTGCTGGCCGAGCATCCCGATATCAACAAGCTGGTCTTGACCGGCGGCACCGAAGCCGGCCGCATCGCGGGTGCGGCCGCCGCCAAAGTGTTCGCGCACCAGACCATGGAGCTCGGCGGCAAGACGCCGGTGATGGTG
>Ga0116135_1001070_pt1 | contig 14409 bp, 9 predicted proteins | sample June2015DPH_20_1_FD_89738 | JGI IMG/M metagenome (GOLD analysis project Ga0116135, IMG submission 89738) | Peatland microbial communities from SPRUCE experiment site at the Marcell Experimental Forest, Minnesota, USA - June2015DPH_20_10 | ecosystem: Environmental > Terrestrial > Soil > Wetlands >... | reverse complement strand
GTGATACCTATGTTCCCGCGGCTCTCGACAAACTCAGCCAGTTCCTGCGCGACAGCCACAACGACGAGGTGAAGAGCTACGATCCCCGCACCTTCGACGTGTTGCACACCATGCTGGCCAAGCTGAATCGGCCGGGCAACGTAATTGAGGTCCTTTGCGGCTACCGCACGATCGAGACGAATGAGGCTCTCCGCGAGAGTGGAACCACGAACGCCGCCGAACACTCACAGCATATCGAAGCGAATGCGCTTGATCTGCGGGTTCCAGGCATTCCAGCGGTGCAGTTGCGGGACGCGGCACTTTCACTCGGCGCGGGCGGCGTGGGCTACTACCCCAAAAGCCAATTCATCCACGTAGACACCGGTCCCGTCAGGACCTGGACCTTTGCGCCGCACCGCGCTAGGCATACTCGCCGCCACCACCGTGCGTGAGGCCGCGATCTCGATCGGCAGACGCAGCGACAGATTAAGGCATACAAGCCGGCAGGGGTTCGCCGATCTGCGTGCATAGCTTGGTTTGACGCCAATGGGTCGAGGCGTTTCCAGCTCCGCACCATTGATCCTTTTTGGGTTCTGACCGTGTTGCCGCCGCTCCGTTTTGCGGTTGTTTTCGGACACCGGTGACTCGGCTCGAACTCCGTCAAAGCGTCTCTCGCTCTCGCCTTATGGTTCAATAAAGGATCAATCCGATCCGTCTCGCTTTCATTGGCCGGCCGAGATTTGCCGGTCGAGCCAACGAATTGGCAGAATGGAAACTTCATGACCACTACGCCGAAACGCCTGGAGCCACGGTGGCCTGCGATGCTCGCTTTGCTTGCGGTGGGCGGCTTGCGCCTGGCGTTGCCGGAATCCCTGTCGATCGGCCCCGATTGGCTGCTGATTACCGTGGTTGGCGTGTTGATGATTCCTTCGGCATGGGCGCGGCAACGGGGACTGGATCACGTCAACAAGATCCTGGGTTACGTATTGACGTCGATTGTGACCGTGGACATGGTCTGGTCACTTGGCCTGCTGGTGGCCGCGTTGCCTTCTCACAAGGAAGCGCCGCAGGATTTATTGCGCTCCGCGGCCGCGCTGTGGATCACGAACATCCTGGTATTCGCGTCGTGGTATTGGCGGCTGGATGCCGGCGGTCCCCATGCCCGCGAATTGCGGGGTGGTCATACGGATGGAGCCTTTCTGTTTCCGCAGATGACGCTGAGCCCGGAGAGAAGCCGGGAAATGCAGGAGCAGGCGTGGAGTCCGGGGTTTGTGGATTACCTGTTTCTCGCTTTCAATACGAGCACGGCATTTTCGCCTACAGATTCTCCGGTGCTGTCGGGGTGGGCGAAGGTTCTGATGATGATCCAGGCGCTGATCTCGTTCGCCACCGTGGCGCTGCTGGCGGCGCGGGCTGTGAACATCCTGTAGCGGCGGCTACGTCGACAGCAAATCATCTATTCCATCTCGAAACGATTCGCAGTTCCCGCGCGCCTGTGTGCCGAGCGGTTCCTTATGTGAGGGCGACCTTGGGCCGCGGAGCAAACTTCCGCTGATAATGCGCGGTGGTTGCGACAATGGCGGGAATGCCGATCGAGATGGGCACGATCCACAACCACCAGGCGCCGTGCAGCAGAGGGCCGATCGTGACCAGCGTGAAAGCAGTCCAGGCGGCGATGTAGCTGCCGATCATGCCTTGCAGATGCGCGTACCACCAGAACATTTTCTCCTGTGGCGGATTCAAGAAGCGAGCCATCGATCTGCCGGAGATGCGCATTCCCACGGCGCCGAAGACAATGGCCGGGATGCGCAGGTTCTGCACCAGTTCGGGCCGGAAGGCTCCGATTGCGGCGAGCGCCAGGCTGGCCGCGAAGCAGAAGATGGCGGCGGCCCAATCGAGCGCACGGACGACCGGAGCGCCTTTCCAGGCCTCCTTCTGTCCGAGCACGCGGTAGGCTGCGAAGGCCGCATAAAAGCTGAAGATGGCCACTAGAGCCAGAAAGAGGATAGGCCGGTACGCGGCCATGATCAGGGCCGTAAAGGCGACAACGGTCATGCACCAAAAGTAGATTCTGCCCCACATGCGGTGCGCCTTGCCACCCTTGGCCGTGATCAGCGCAAGAGGAGCGAGGACAAAGGCTCCGCCGCCGGCAGTGATGTGAACTGCCAGAAAAGCGCGCATCCACCATGGATCGTGCATCTGTGACCTCCGGAAGGCCCGCAATCACCGCGACCGTATTTGTCTTTACGCGATCCCTGGTCTTGTTGTTCCGGGCAAAATTCCGCAGGTCTATTCGACCGGTTCCAGATGCGCGGTGAAGTGGCGGAGGAATGGGGCTTGGTACGTGAGACGCAGCCCTTTGATTTTGTCGCGGCGAGCGTGAACTCTGAGGATGATCTCGACCACATAATCGATGTGGCTCTGGGTATAAGTGCGGCGGGGGATTGCGAGGCGAACAAGTTCCATTTTGGCGGCGGCGGCGAACATCAGGCTGCCTATTTCTACTGAGCGTATGCCGCCTTCTAAATAGAGTTCTGCGGCGAGGGCTACGCCCGGGAACTGCTCCTGGGGAACGTGCGGAAGGAACGCCTTGGCGTCGATGTAGATGGCGTGTCCGCCGGGCGGTTGGACGATAGGCACGCCGGCTTCGGCGATGTGGTTGCCGAGGTAGGCCGTGGAGGCGATGCGGTAGCGCAGGTAGTCCTCGTCAAGCGACTCTTGGAGGCCGATAGCGACGGCTTCCAGGTCGCGTCCGGCGAGGCCGCCGTAGGTTGGATAGCCCTCGGTCAGGATGAGCAGGTCTTTTTCCTGGCGGGCAAGGATGTCGTCGTTGGTGCAGAGGAAGCCGCCGATGTTGGCCATGCCGTCTTTCTTTGCGGACATGGTGCAGCCGTCGCCGAGCGCAAACATCTCCTGGGCGATTTCTTTCGGGGTTTTGGTCCCGTACCCAGGCTCGCGTTCCCGGATGAACCAGGCGTTCTCGGCGAAGCGGCAGGCGTCAAAGTAGAGCGGGATGTTATGGCGCTTGCAGACGGCAGCGACGGCTTTGGCGTTTTCCATCGAGACAGGCTGGCCGCCGCCGCTGTTGTTGGTGACGGTGAGCATGACCAGCGGAACGCGCTCGCGGCCCACGCGGGTGATCAATTCATCGAGCGCGGCAACGTCCATGTTGCCTTTGAAGGGCAGGATGGTTTCAGGGCTGCGGGCTTCGGGGTAGACGAGGTCGACGGCTTCGGCGCCCACGAACTCGACGTTGGCGCGGGTGGTGTCAAAGTGCGTGTTGTTGGGGACGATGTCGCCCTTCTTGCACATGACATTGAAGAGAATGCGCTCGGCAGCGCGGCCCTGGTGGGTGGGGATGACGTGGGTGTAGCCGGTGATGTCGTGGACGGAGCGCTGGAAGTGGTGGAAGCTCTTGCTGCCTGCATAGCTCTCGTCGCCTTCCATGATGCCGGCCCACTGATGGGTGGACATGGCGCCGGTGCCGGAGTCGGTAAGCAGATCGATGAGGACGTCGTCGGCCTCAAGGAGGAAGAGGTTGTAATGCGCGGCGCGGAGAAGTTTTTCACGCTGGGCGCGGGTGGTCCAGCGGATAGGCTCAACGCTCTTGATTCGGAAGGGCTCGATGATGGTCTTGGTAGGCATTGTTTCTATTGTTCCTCTGACCGCGTGAAGGAAAGTGTCGTGCTTTCCCACCCATCGAGCCAAAAAACGCTCGAGGGATGGGCCACGGGGCGTCTGTGGTTGCTTGAGAATTGCTCGAAGAAAATCTACTCCACGGTGACGGATTTGGCGAGGTTTCTTGGCTGGTCCACGTCGCAACCTCGACGGACGGCGATGTAGTAGGCGAGGAGTTGGAGGGGAACGATTTCGATGAGCGGAGAAAGCATTTCGATGGCAGGGGGGATAAAGATGACCTGCTCCACCAGGCTGCCGATGACGCTGTCGCCTTCTGTGGCAACGGCGATCACGCGGCCGGAGCGGGCGGTCACTTCCTGGATGTTCGAGAGGGTCTTTTCGTAGCGAAGCTTCGAAGCGGGGTCGTGTTCATCGCGGGTGACCAGCACGACTACCGGCAGGGTTTCATCGATGAGCGCGTTAGGCCCGTGCTTCATCTCGCCGGCCGGGTAGCCTTCGGCGTGGATGTAGGAGATTTCCTTGAGCTTGAGCGCGCCCTCGAGCGCGATTGGGAAGTGAATGCCGCGGCCGAGATAGAGAAAGTCGCGCGCGTTGGAAAAGCCGGCGGCCAGCTGCTCGCACTGCGCGGAGCGGGAGCGCAGAATCTCTTCAATCTTGCCGGGTATGCGGCTGAGCTGCTCGATCAACTGAACGGATTGGGCTGGATCGATGCGGCCGCGGAGCTGGCCGAGTTTGAGCGCCAGCAGAAAGAGCGCGGTGAGTTGCGCGGTAAAGGCCTTGGTGGAGGCAACACCGATCTCCGGTCCGGCATGGGTGTAGATGGCGCCATGAGCCTCGCGGGCCACCATCGCGTCCACCACGTTGCAGATGGCGACGGTCTTGGAGCCGAGGGCGATCATCTCGCGCTGCGCTGCGAGCGTGTCGGCGGTTTCGCCCGACTGGGTGATGAGCAGGCCAAGGGCGTTGCGGTCGGGGATGGGATTGCGATAGCGGTATTCGCTGGCATAGTCCACGTCAACGGGCAGACGGGCAAGGCGCTCAATCATGTACTTGCCGGCAAGGGCGGCGTGCCAACTGGTGCCGCATGCGGCGATGTTGATGCTGGAGGCCGAGGCCAGTTCGTCGTCGGGGATCTTCATCTCGCCGAGAAAGACCTTGCCGGAGTCCAGAGAGACGCGGCCGAGGGTGGTGTCGGTGATGGCGCGCGGCTGCTCCCAGATTTCCTTGAGCATGAAGTGCTTGTAGCCGCCCTTTTCCGCCTGGATGGGGTCCCATTGAATGCGGGTGATCTCGCGATGGATCGGCTTGCCTTCAAAATCAGTGAGGGCAACGCCGGCGAGGGTGAGGATGGCCATGTCGCCGTCGGCGAGGAAGTAGATATTGCGGGTGTGGTGGAGAATGCCGGGAACATCGGAGGCGACAAACGACTCGCCTTCGCCCACGCCGATGACCACCGGCGGACCGAAGCGCGCGACGACGATCTTGTCCGGTTCGGCGGCGGAGAGAACGCCCAATGCAAAGGCTCCGGTCAGGCGCTTGACGGCACGGCGAACGGCGACTTCAAGAAGAATGGGCTCGCCGGCTGCCTCTGCATCGTTTTGGACCTGCTCGATGAGGTGGGCAATGATCTCGGTGTCGGTTTCGGTGACGAACTTGTGGCCCTTTTCAGTTAGCTCGCGCTTCAGGTCAAGGTAGTTCTCGACGATGCCGTTGTGGACGACGACGATGCGGCCAGAGCAGTCACGATGAGGATGGGCGTTCTCTTCCGTGGGGCGTCCATGCGTGGCCCAGCGGGTGTGGCCGATGCCGAAGGTCCCATCAAGCGGGTGCTCGCGCAATACTTCTTCCAGGTTGACCAGCTTGCCCTTGGCGCGCCGAACCTCAAGGGTGGAACTGGACGGCCTGCCGACAGCGATGCCGGCCGAGTCATAGCCGCGGTATTCAAGCCGGCGCAGGCCCTCGATGATGACTGGAACCACTTTCTTTGGGCCAACGTAGCCGACAATTCCGCACATGGAACGATTTTATTCGACCGAGCTTTGGTCGAATGGTGATGGAATGCATGCTCGTACGCCGATTCCCGGATTGGGTCGCGGCTGGGAAACGCAAACTGAATCGAAAATTGTGTTCGATTGCAAGGGAATCAATTCGTTCGACGTGTTGGGACAGGAGTTTGAACGGCGGTTCACCGCATTTTAACGTTGCAGGCGAAGACTATGTATGCGTTGGCCGCAGCATTTCGATTCTGCGGAGCAAATGCGAACTCCAAATTGAAGTTGGCCTGAAGCGGCCGGAGAATGTTGAGTCCGAATGCCACGGTATTCCTGGTTTATTGTCGTTCTAACAATTGCTATTCTCAATTCCCAATCATGCTGGTCTGCCAGCACTCAATCGGCAACGGATGTTTGTCCGCGCCCCTCGGCCGGAAGCATTGTGGGGGAGCCGGAAGACTTGCGCAGCGCGAACGGCGTATTGGAAGCGGAACTCACCGCCAACAACGTTGCGAATCCCGATGGCTCGCTTCGGTACTGTTTTACCGATGGGGAAGGCCGGGAGTCGCCCAATCTACGCGTGCGTCCGGGCGACCTGGTGATTCTGCATTTGAAGAACGCGCTGAGCGATCTGAGTTCCGGAGCAGTAACCTCGCCTCCAATGCATTCCGGCATGCATGCGCAAATGGCCGAGGGGCACGGCAATGACCCATGCAACAGCGGGATCATGAGCGCCGTCTCAACGAATCTTCACTTTCACGGATTGACGGTTCCGCCTGTCTGTCATCAGGACGATGTTCTCAAGACTTCAATTCAGCCGGGCGACGCTCCGTTCGAATATCGCTTTCGCATTCCCGACGATGAACCCCCAGGGCTGTATTGGTATCACCCGCACATTCACGGCTTCAGCAAGGTTCCTATTCTGGGAGGCGCTTCAGGCGCGCTGATTGTTGAGGGCCTGGAGCGCGCGAAAATGGCTGCGGCAGGTTTGCCGGAGCGCGTCTTCATTATCCGTGACCTGGACCTCATGAATCCCAATGCGCCCCCTGCGAAGTCCGAGCCGGTGGTGCCGAAGTTTCTTATCGACCGGGACGGTGACGCGGCCAACACGGGAACGGGATTTGGCAAACCGGCCAAGGATCTGTCCATCAACTATGTGCCGGTTCCGTATCCGGACTACCCTCCCGCAGTGATTCAAATGAGACCAGGAGAGCGTCAGCTCTGGCGCGTGCTCAATGCCTCCGCAATCACTTATCTCAATATCGCCGTTCTCTTCAATCGCGCACCGCAGCCCCTCGAACTTGTGGCGATGGACGGAGTGCCGATGAGCCACGGCGATCCAACGGGAGAAGCGGTTGACCCGCAGACGCACCTGGGGTTGCCTCCGGGGGCGCGCGCAGAGTTCATTGTCACGGGTCCGGCCGAAGGACAATCGGGCTTGCTGGTGACTAGAACAGTGGACACGGGGCCTGGCGGCGAAAACGATCCCAATCGAGCACTCGCGACCATTGTTGCATCGAAAACAGCTCCCGAGCCTCGGTCAAGGTTGGAAGATTCGCCGCAGCCGCTTGCGCCCGACAGCAAGGCGTGGCTCGGAAGCGTGGCTCCGGTACGGGTGCGGCGGCTTTATTTTTCAGAGAAGCTCGCTGTTCCAAACGATCCGACCAGCGCGGTTGAGTTTTATCTCACGGTGGATGGCGAAGAGCCGAAGATGTTCGACATGAGCTCCGGCATTCCGAATATCGTGGCGCAGCAGGGCACCGTGGAAGATTGGATCATCGAAAACCGATCGAGTGAGTTGCATGCATTTCACATTCATCAATTGCACTTCCTGCTGCTCGATTACAACGGCAGGCCGGTGAACGAGAATTTCCTGCGGGACACCGTCAACGTGCCTTATTTCAACGGGCGGACGCTCACGTATCCAAGTGTTCGCCTGCGCATGGATTTCAGGGATCCGAACATCGTGGGAACCTTTGTCTATCATTGCCATCTGCTGGAGCACGAGGACAAGGGAATGATGGGTTCAATCCGCGTGGAGCCGGCTCACCTTGAGCCGCAAAAAGCGGCAGAGATCCGATGAGCACGGGGACAAATTGAAAGCGGCTCAGATGCAGAATATCGCAGTTGTGTTGGCAACAATTCCAAACAAATCTGTTGGTTTCTGCGCGGTTCTTTATACGCCGACGAATTCACAATCTGTTAAATTTTCTCGGGTGTGGATGTAATGTTTCTCGTCTAAGTTTCTTCCATTCGAGGTCAGCAAGAGGACCTTTCCCCGGAGGGAATGAATGACTATGAAGCATCTGACAAGCTCAGCCATAAGGGCTGTGAAGAAGGGGCTGGTATCCGTCGCGGTATTCCAGTTCGCGATCGGCAATGCATTTGCCGTCCAACCCGCATCATCCCCGTCACGCGACAACGACACCCTTACGCCCATCAAGCATGTGATTGTAATCATCGGTGAAAACCGCAGCTTCGACCACGTCTTCGCAACGTATGTACCGAAGAAGGGCGAGACTGTGAGGAATCTCTTGTCTGAGGGCATTGTGAAAGCCGACGGCACGCCGGGGCCTAACTTTGCGAAGGCGGCGCAAAGCGCAGCTTCCGACGAGAAGCCCGATGCGTTCCTGCTGAGCCCGGACAAATCGTCTTTCCCGGCCGATGTTCTGCCTTCGCCGCTGGTTGGCGGCCCCAAGGATTCGTATGTTGCCGGAGACAGCTTGACTCTCGCGCAGCAATCGGAAAACGGACTGACGCCGGCCGGATATAACGACCTCATTTCCGGGGGCACGGGTCAGGAGAGCGCCGTCCCGGATTTGCGCATCAGCAACGTGGACGTGCTTCCCGCGGGACCGTTCCAGTTGACCAACGGGAAAACCTTCAAGTACAACGACTACTCTGCCAGCCCGGTGCACCGTTTCTACCAGATGTGGCAGCAACTCGATTGCAGCGTTGACCACGCGACCGCGGACAATCCTTCCGGTTGCGACGAACAGCTGTTTCCCTGGGTGGAAACCACGGTTGGCGCGGGCACGAACGGTCTTGCGCAGCCCTCTGGCTTCGACATTGAATACGTGCCCGGCGGCGTGACCACCGGTGAAGGCTCCACTTCAATGGCCTTCTACAACGTCCAGAAGGGCGATGTTCCTTACTTCAAGAAACTCGCCGACACCTACACCATGAGCGACAACTTTCACCAGTCGGTGAACGGCGGCACCGGCGCCAACCACATCATGTTTGGCCACGGCGACGCGATCTACTTCACCGACGCCAACGGCAAAGCAGCGATTCCTCCGGAAAATGTCACGGTTGACAGTGGCACCCTCAACGCTGGCGTCGTGAATGAAATCGAGAATCCGAATCCCGCTCCGAAGACCAATAACTGGTATACGGAAGATGGGTACGGCGGTGGTGGATACGGCTCTGCCCAATACGGCGGCGGCTCCTATACGGAATGCGCCAATCTGTCGCAGCCGGGCGTCACTCCAATTGTGAACTACCTGCAATCGCTGCCGACTCCGATCGATCCGAACTGCGAACCAGGACATTACTATCTGTTGAACAACTACAACCCGGGATACTTCGGCAACGGCAAAAACGCCTATACCGACAACTACGTGTATAACACCGCCTTTACCATTCCGCCGTCTTCCGTGCCAAGCATCGGCGACGACATGATCAGCGCGAATGTTTCATGGAAGTATTATGGCGATCAGTGGAACAACTACGTTCCCGATCCTTACCAGTTGAACTACGGCGCGATCGGAGCCAAGACGGATGAGTATTGCACCATCTGCAATCCCTTCCAGTACGACACCTCGATCATGGCCAACGCGGCTGTTCGCACCGCCCATATTCAGGACACGGCGAATCTTTACAGCGACATCGCCAACGATACGCTGCCTGCGGTTTCGATTGTGAAGCCGAGCGGCCTGGTAGATGGACATCCGTCCTCTTCCAAGCTGGATCTGTTCGAATCGTTCGTAGAGAAGATTGTGAACGACGTTCAGGCGAATCCCAAGGTCTGGGCCTCGACAGTCATCTTTATCACCGAGGATGAAGGCGGCGGCTACTATGATTCCGGCTACGTGCAGCCGCTGGATTACTTCGGCGACGGCACCCGGATTCCCTTGATTGCCGTGTCTCCGTACACGACGGGCGGGCACATCACGCACGAGTATGCGGATCATGTTTCCATCGACAAGTTCATCGAAGCCAACTGGGGTCTTCCGACGATCAGCAAGCGGAGCCGCGATAACTTCCCCAATCCAATTGCAGCCCCTGGAAACCCCTACGTGCCGGTGAATTCCCCGGCGATTGACGACCTGTTCAACATGTTCCACTTCCCCGGGGATCCATGGTATTAGAGCATTTTCGGAATACATATAGACTTTTCAGTACCGTGAAAGGTGGCTTTTTCTTGAGGAAAAAGCCACTTGAGTGTGTGCTTTCGGTCTACACCAACTCCGAAAATGCTATAGCCTGAATCGAGCAAGGCTTTTGAGGAATCGCCGGGGCTGGCTTGCCAGCTCCGGCGTTTGCTTTTGGATCGATCTGTAGCTCAGAAGAATCACCGATCGTCTGCTTGATGGACGTTGCCGGAGGCTGGGCGCGGCTGTGTGAAGTGAAGGTGTGTGCTTCCAGCTTTCCTCTCGACTGTTTTTTGGCTGCCATGTATCCAGGTGTCGTGTTAGCGTAAGAGCACTGGAAATGGTCAGCTTTTCCCCCAGGTCGAATTCGTGCCTGCTTCCCCGCATGCTCAAGGCGATATCTGCAACAGAAGTTGCGGCGATTTTGTGCGCGCTGATGGCGGTGAGCGTCTCTGCGGGCTTGTTTACCGCGCCCGCATGCGCGCAGCAAGCCCGTGCGCAGCAGCCTGTTGCACCTCAACCTGTAATCGTCCAGCCGGGAGCGCCGGGTGAGCCGAGCACCACGCTGCCGCCGTCCACCCGAGGCAGTTTGCCGCCGCTGGCACAAGCGGATGTGGACTTCATGCAGGGCATGATCATGCACCATCAGCAGGCCGTGGAGATGACGGCGCTGATTGCATCGCATACCGAAAACAGGCAGGTGCGGGCGCTGGGCGCAAAGATCAGCAGTTCGCAATCGGACGAGATCCGCTTCATGCAGCGGTGGCTGGCGGCGCGGGGACAGGCCTTGACCATGCCGGGAGCGATGCCGGGGATGCCCGATATGGACATGGCCGGCAAACCGATGGCGCCCATGCCGGGCATGCTGACGCCGGAGCAGATGGCGGCGCTGCGCAATGCGCGGGGTGCGGAGTTCGACCGCCTGTTCCTGACGGGGATGATCCAGCACCACGGGGGCGCGTTGATCATGGTGAAGGCGCTGTTCGATGAAGCAGGAGCCGGCCAGGACGCGGACATTTTCAACTTTGCGACGGATGCCGACAACACGCAAAGGGCAGAAATCAAAATCATGCAAAGCATGTTGGAGGAGAAGCATTGAAGCGAGTGACGAGCGCAAGTTTCTTTTTGGCCACTGCGGCCGCGGTTGTTTTGCTTTCTCACGGTGGCCCTGCGACTGCCCAGGCTACAGCGCCGGCAGCCCCGGCGCAGGCCGCGCCCGCCAAAGCGTCAGAGGCGGAACAGAATCCGTTTGCGGTGCAACCGGCGCCGCCGCTTCCGCCGGGCATGACGGGGTCGGACACGAGCGACCCTCGCTACACTCTGAAGCCGGGGATGTATGACGCGGGCGAGGCCGCACAGGGAATGAAGCACGTCGCATTCCTGAAGAAGCCGGATGCCTTCCAGCTTTCGGCCACTTCGCCTGACGACCCGAAGGTGGAGAAGACGCTCGCCCAGCTGGGTGTGGGTCAGGGCTCAAACATGCCTAAGGCGATGCGGCCGCTGATTGCGCAGCTGGCGTTTGGGAACTCCGACTTCGCGTTCCAGGGGAACCACCTGTTTCAGGGCAATTTCTACGGCATCAATATCTATGACATCTCCGATCCGGCGAAGACGGCGCTGTTGACCACGCTGGTTTGTCCGGGCGGGCAGGGCGATGTGTCGGTGTATCAGAATCTGCTGTTCATGTCGGTGGAGATGCCCAATGGACGGCTGGATTGCGGCGTGCAGGGTTTTCCCGCCGATCCTCCGCCGGCTGCGGGACATGAGAAGGAGCGCCACATTCCGTCGCCGCAGAAGGACCGTTTCCGCGGCGTAAGGATCTTTGATATTTCAGACATCAAGAACCCGAAGCAGGTTGCGGCGGTGCAGACCTGCCGCGGTTCGCACACGCACACGCTGGTGGTTGATCCGAACGACAAGGACAATGTCTATATCTACGTTTCGGGCACATCGTTTGTGCGCCAGGCGGAAGAACTGGCGGGCTGCTCGGGCGAGACTCCGGACAAGGACCCGAACACGGCGCTGTTCCGCATTGAGGTGATCAAGGTTCCAGTAGCTTCTCCGCAGGACGCGAAGGTGGTTTCGAGCCCGCGCGTATTCATTGATCCGCGCACCGGCGCGCTGAACGGCCTGAACAACGGCGGCAGCCACGAAAAGAACGCACAGAAGCCTGCGGATACCAACCAGTGCCACGACATCACGGTGTACTCGGCGATTGGGCTGGCTGCGGGCGCTTGCTCGGGCAACGGGATTCTGCTGGATATCAAGGACCCTGTTCATCCCAAGCGCGTGGACGCGGTGAATGATCAGAATTACTCTTACTGGCATTCTGCGACGTTTTCAAACGATGGGTCGAAGGTGGTGTTCACCGACGAGTGGGGCGGCGGACTGGGAGCGCGGTGCCGGCCGACGGACCCGAACAAGTGGGGCGCGGACGCGATCTTCAACCTGAGCGGCGACAAGCTGAGCCTTGCCTCCTACTACAAGCTGCCCGCGGCGCAGGGCGACACGGAGAACTGCGTGGCGCATAACGGATCGCTGGTTCCGGTTCCGGGGCGCGACATTGAAGTGCAGTCGTGGTACCAGGGCGGGATTTCGGTGATGGACTTTACCGATCCGGCGCATCCGCAGGAGATTGCCTACTTCGACCGCGGGCCGATCGACCCGAAGACGCTGGTGCTGGGCGGGTTCTGGTCAGCGTACTGGTACAACGGCTCCATTTACGGATCGGAGATTGCGCGGGGACTGGATGTGTTTGAACTGACACCGACCAAGTTTTTGACGCAGAACGAGATTGATGCGGCGAAGACGGTGCGGGTGTCGGAGCTGAATGTGCAGAACCAGCAGAAGATCGAGTGGCCGGCGCAGTTGGTGGTGGCCAAGGCGTACCTGGACCAGTTGACGCGGTCGCAGGCACTGCCGGCGAAACAGATCTCCGATCTCGAGAAGGCTATCAAGAGCGCGGAGAAGTCGCACCTGAACGAAAAGAAGGTGGCGAAGCTGAAGGAACTCACTCCAGCTTTGGAAGCGAGCGCTTCGGCGGCAAAGAGTCCAGTGGACCAGACGCGGCTGACGGCGCTTGCCGAGATACTGAAGCATCCCGCGGCTTAAGCACTTGCGGTGCGGCAGACGCTCGCGGGAGGCTCGCATGGGCGTCGTGGTTCCCTGGTCCCCAAGTGCGAGGGACCACCGCCCCACGGACCTAGACCTGTCCGTGGGGGCCCCCGACCAGGGCCACCCGACGCCCAGCCAGTGATCCGGGATCAGCTCTCGGCGGGTAGTGCGGGGCTCTGGGCGGGCAGTGCGGGGCGGACATTGGCCAGCGCTTTTCTTGCTTCCTGCCTCAAGCGGAGAAGCGGACGGCCGGCGCCGCGGCTCTTATCATCCTCGGCTTCCGGGCTGAAATCTTTGCAGGTTTCGCGCTGGTCGCAGTCGGCGCAATCCCAGGGGTTGCAGTAGCGCTTTTGGGGGCCGAGCTCCTCGCCGGTAGCGGTTTCAGAGAGGCACTCGACGCTCTGGACGGGAATCATGGGCAGATTTTTGTCGACGTTCTGGGAGGCGATCTGGAGGCCGTAGAGCAGGAGGCCGGCGCGCTTGGCGTCAATGTTGGAGCAGGTGAGCGCGTCAAAGACCTGGGCAATGGCGACGAGGATGGCGCTGCGGTCTTCGAGAACCGGCAGGCGGAGGTTGCCCATGATGTCTGTGGGTGGATTGGCGTTAAAGCGGTGAAGGCGGGCATGGTAGTAGCAGTACGGCTTGCCGCGCAGAGCCGACGACTGGCACTTTTCTCCATTGTGCATGATGTGACGACATTCGTAGACCATGGCAAATCCTTTCGCAGATACCCCCCCACTCCACCAGTGATTGTTTTCATGGGGTTACGGGAGGGGGTCCGCCCGATCTCGATGATTTCAGGCGGGTTAAAGTCAAAGTACTTGGAATCATTCGGTTGCAGTGAATGAGTGAAGAAGTGAAGCAGTGAATGAGTGAAGAAGTGAATGAGTGAAGCAGTGAATGAGTGAAGAAGTGAATGAGTGAATGAGTGAATGGCTCGCGCCGTTGCATGGAGCAGCCGCTCGCGGGAGGCTCGCATGAGCCTTCTGCGTTTCCCTTTTTGTGGGCTATGGAATGATTGTGCGCCGAAGGGGAGTAATTATATGCAAATCTGCGGGCGGTTTTTTTAGATTATTTTTTGGGCTGCTGGGCCGGAGTCTTGAGGTCCGCGCGATGCCACTCTTCGATAGAAGGAGTCGAAGGATGGGGGACAGTTTGAGTGCCGTGGGTCGGCGAAAGCCGGTGGACGACTAAAAAGAAACTGCTTTGTAGGTTGAACAAAACAATAAGGCGACGAAAATGCCCGGGCCTAAAGGCCATCGTAGCCTATTGCCGCATTCAGGGGCCTGAAGGCCCCTGCTCCCTCCGCCCGT
>Ga0116135_1001068_pt1 | contig 14430 bp, 14 predicted proteins | sample June2015DPH_20_1_FD_89738 | JGI IMG/M metagenome (GOLD analysis project Ga0116135, IMG submission 89738) | Peatland microbial communities from SPRUCE experiment site at the Marcell Experimental Forest, Minnesota, USA - June2015DPH_20_10 | ecosystem: Environmental > Terrestrial > Soil > Wetlands... | reverse complement strand
CTATATCCGGGACGGCGCCGAGATCTACCGCAACTCGTTTGCGATCATCCGTGCCGAGTCCGATCTGTCGCGCTTCAAGGCCAACGAAGAGAAGGTCGTGGTTCGGATCATTCATGCCTGCGGTATGGTCGATATCGCCGACGACGTCCTGATGTCCCCGACCTTTGCCGCCGGTGCATCGCAGGCGCTGTCGCGCGGCGCACCGATCTTGTGTGACGCGAAGATGGTCGCTCACGGCATCACCCGCAGCCGGCTGCCGCACAACAACAATGTCATCTGCACGCTCGACGACCCCGGCGTGGCGCAGCTCGCCACCGAGATCGGAAACACCCGATCGGCCGCGGCGCTGCAGCTTTGGCCGCCGCATCTGGAGGGCGCCATCGTCGCCATCGGCAATGCGCCGACCGCGCTGTTTCGATTGCTCGACATGCTCGACCAGGGCGCGCCGCCGCCCGCGGCGATCATCGGCGTTCCCGTGGGTTTTGTCGGGGCGGCCGAATCCAAGCAAGCCCTAGCGGCACAGACCCGTATTCCCTTTCTTGTTGTCCGCGGGCGCAGGGGCGGCAGCGCCATGGCCGTTGCCGCGGTCAATGCCCTGGCGAGTGAGCGCGAATGATGGACCTTGACGCGATCGCCGGAACGGCACGTGGTGGAACGCTTTATGGCATCGGCGTCGGCCCCGGCGATGTCAGCTATCTGACGCTGCGGGCCGCGGCGCTGGTGCGGCAGGTCGATGTGATTGCGTTTTTTGCCAAGCGCGGTCTTCAAGGCAATGCGCGCGGCATCGTCGATCTGCTGATGGGACCGCATCGCGAAGAGCTGCGGCTTGAATATCCCGTGACCAACGAAATCCCGCCGGAAGATCCTTCCTATCGGCAACAGATCAGCCGGTTCTACGAGGAAAGCGCCGAGGCGCTGTCGCTGTTGCTGCGGCAAGGCAAGTCGGTCGGCCTGCTGGCCGAAGGCGATCCGTTTTTTTATGGCTCATTCATGCATATCTGGCGTCGTCTCGATAAGGTGTTTCCGATCGAGGTGGTGCCGGGTGTCACGGGCATGTCGGGCTGCTGGACTCGCGCCAACGCGCCGATCACCTGGGGTGACGATATTCTCTCGGTGTTGCCGGGAACCATGGGCGAAGCGCAATTGACGCGCCGCCTCGCCGATACCGACGCCGCTGTCATCATGAAGGTCGGCAACAACCTGGCCAAAGTCCGCCGCGCCGTGACGGCGGCCGGGCTGCTTTCGCGCGCGATCTATGTCGAGCGCGGCAGCATGAAGGGCGAGCGGATCATGCCGTTGTCCGAGGGACCTGAAGCCGGCAGCCCCTATTTTTCGATGGTGCTGATTCCGGGGCAGGGGAGGCGGCTGTGAGCGGTTCGCTGGTCATTGTCGGTCTCGGGCCCGGATCGATCGAGCTGTTGACGCCGTCAGCCACGCGCGCGCTGGGGGCCGCAACGGATCTCGTGGGATATGGACCCTATCTCGATCGAATTCCGGAAACCGTTCCCGGTCAGCGCCGGCATGCTTCCGATAACCGCGTCGAGATCGAGCGCGCCCGCCATGCGCTCACGCTTGCTGCCGAAGGCAGGCGGGTGGCGGTGGTCTCGGGTGGAGACCCCGGCGTGTTCGCGATGGCGGCCGCGGTATTTGAAGCCGTCGAGGGCGGCGCTTCGCATTGGCGCGACCTCGACATTCGCGTCGAGCCCGGCATTACCGCGATGCTGGCTGCCGCGGCCGAAGTCGGCGCGCCCCTCGGCGGGGATTTTTGCGCGGTCTCGCTGTCGGACAATCTGAAGTCATGGGAGACCATCGAGCGGCGCCTGCGGGCTGCCGCCACCGGAGACTTCGTGATCGCGCTCTACAACCCAGCTTCCAAAGCCCGTCCGCATCAGCTCGGGCAGGCCTTTGAGCTGTTGCGAACGATCAAGCCGCCGCAGACGGTGGTGCTGTTCGTCCGCAAAGCTGCGACACCGGAAACGAATGTCATCGTCACGTCGCTGGCCGAAGCCGATCCCGCGCTGGCCGATATGCGCACGCTGGTCATCATCGGCGCTGCGGCAACGCGGCTGATCCCGCGAACGGGACAGCGGCCGTGGGTCTATACGCCCCGCGCGGAAACGGGGATGGCGCGATGAGCAAGCCGCTGTTCCAGCCACATCACGGCGCCCTCGGCATTATCAACGGCATCGCCGTGCAATTTGTGCGGACGTGCGATCATCACGACGGGAATGCCGAGCTTGCGCGTGGCCGCGATCTTCGGGTAGGTCGCCGCTCCGCCGGAGTTCTTGGAAACCACTACGTCGATCTTCTCATCTTTGAGAAGCGTCGCTTCGGCGGGTTCGTCGAACGGGCCGCGGTCGAAAATCAACTTGATGTCGCGCGGCAGCACGACGCCCTCCGGCGCTTCGATCATGCGCGCGACATAGCGATGCTGAGGGCTCCTTGCGAAGGCGCCGAGTTCGAGACGGCCGAGGCTGAGAAACACCCGGCGCGGCTGCGATCCCAGCGCTTCGGCGGCGGCTTCCGCGCTTGCGACCGTCAGCCAGGTGTCGCCGGGCAGGGGTTGCCAGGCCGGACGCATGATCGTGGCGAGCGGGATCGCAAGTTGCTTACAGGCGGTCACGGCATTGGACGAGATCTGATCGGCGTAGGGGTGCGTCGCGTCAATGACGGCCTCGATCGCTTCTTGTTGCAGCCATGCGGCCAATCCGTCGGGACCGCCGAAGCCGCCGGTTCGCGTGCGAACCGGTTGTGGCCGGGGCTTCGACGTGCGTCCGGCCAGCGAGAGCGTGGTCTCAAAGCGGGGGTCGGCCGCGAGCAGGCGCGCCAGCTCCGAAGCCTCCGTCGTACCTCCGAGGATGAGAACGCGCATCGGAGCTTGTTCCATGATGGTTGAGCCCGCAATTTGCACAGGGCAGCGCTGGCTGTCCATCATTGGCATCGGTGAGGCCGGCGTGGAAGGGCTTTCCTCGGTGGCCTGCCAGCTGATCCGTTCGGCTGAACTGGTGGTAGGCGGCGCGCGCCATCTCGAATTGGCCAGCGAACTTATTCGAGGCCGGCGTCTGGCGTGGCCAAGCCCGATCAGTGACGCGTTCCCCGAGATCGAGCACCATCGCGGACGGGCCGTCGTGGTGCTGGCGAGCGGCGATCCCTTTCATTTCGGTGTCGGCAAGCAGATCGCGGGTTTTGTCCCGGCTGATGAGTTTATTTGCCTGCCACAGCCCTCGGCGTTCAGTCTCGCCGCCGCGCGGATGGGCTGGCCGCTGCAGGACGTCGTGCCGGTGACGCTGCACGGCCGCGCGCTCAACGGCATTATCCGGCATCTGCAACCCGGGGCGCGGATTCTGGCGCTCTCGTGGGACAGCGCGACGCCACGCAGGCTTGCCGAGCTTCTTGCCACGCATCGGATGGGACAGTCGCGCATGGCCGTGCTCGAGGCGATGGGTGGCGCGCGCGAGCGGATACGTCACGCCACGGTTTCGAATTTCGATATCGAGGACATCCAGCCGCTCAATACCATCGCGATCGAGGTGGTCGCGGAACCCGAAGCCAGAATCATCCCGTTGGCGCCCGGCCTCGACGATGATTTCTTCGAGCATGACGGCCAACTGACCAAGCGGGAGATTCGCGCGGTGACGTTGTCGTCGCTGGCGCCTCTGCAGGGGCAACTGCTCTGGGATATCGGACTCGGCGCGGGTTCGGTCGCGATCGAATGGCTGCTGCAGCATGCTTCACTGCGCGCTATTGGCATCGAGGCGCGCGGCGACCGCGCCGGTCGCGCCGCCCGCAACGCCGCCGCATTGGGCGCGCCGGAGCTCGAGATCGTGCAGGGCGCCGCGCCGGAAGCGCTGGCCGGGCTCGCGAGACCCGACGCTGTCTTTATCGGCGGCGGTATGATGGATCACGGCGTGTTCGACGCGGCGTGGTCGGCGCTGAAACCGGGCGGGCGTCTCGTCGCCAACGCCGTCTCGCTCGAGACTGAAGTTCGGCTTGCCGGTTATTTCCAGCAAATGGGCGGAGATCTTGTTCGACTGCAGGTCGCCAGAGCCGATAGAGTGGGCGCCATGTCTGGCTGGCGGCCGGCAATGCCGGTCACGCAGTGGCGAGTGAGGAAGCCATGATCGTTGCGGGCATCGGATGCGGACGCGGAACGTCCAGCGAGGACATTGTCAGTCTGATTTTCGCAGCGCTTTCGAATTTCGGCATCGCGCGCGAAAACCTCACGGCGATCGCGACCGAGACCTCGAAGGCCGACGAGCACGGCATCGCGGGCGCGGCGCGGTCGCTGTCGATTCCGGTCCTGCGCTGTCCGGTTGCGGAGCTGGGGCGGGTCGCCGACCAGGTTTTGACGCACTCGTTGCGCGTTCAGGCGATCAAGGGCGTGCCGTCGATCGCGGAGGCATCCGCTTTGGTCGCGGCCGGGCCCAACGCCCGGCTGCTCGGCGCGCGGGTCGCGGCTAATAAAGTAACCTGCGCCATCGCCGTCGGCGAGGGATTCGGAGAGGGATCGTGACGGTTCATTTCATAGGGGCGGGACCCGGCGCGCCGGATCTGATCACGCTGCGCGGACGCGATCTGATCGCCGCTTGTCCGGTGTGCCTCTATGCCGGCTCGCTGGTGCCCAAGGCGCTGCTCGACTATTGCCCATCCGGTGCACGCATCGTCGATACCGCGCCGATGTCGCTCGACGAGATCGTCGCCGAATTCAAGCGCGCGGCCGACCAGGGCCAGGATGTCGCGCGGCTTCATTCCGGCGATCTGTCGATCTGGAGCGCGCTCGGCGAACAGCTTCGGCGGCTCGAGGCGCAGGGCATTCCCTTCACGGTGACGCCGGGTGTTCCGGCCTTCGCGGCGGCCGCGGCCGCGCTGGCGAAGGAGCTGACGCTGCCCGAAGTCGCGCAATCGGTGGTGCTGACGCGCACTTCCGGCCGCGCCTCGTCGATGCCCGCGACCGAAAGCCTGTCGGCGTTCGCCGCGACCCGCGCGACGCTGGCGATTCATCTTTCCATTCATGCGCTCGACAAGACCGTCGCGGAACTCATTCCCGCCTATGGCGAGGCGTGTCCGGTCGCGGTGGTGTTCCGCGCCAGCTGGCCTGATGAAAAAATCATCCGCGCCACGCTCGGCACCATCGTTGGCGAAGTCGCAAAAACCGATATCGATCGCACCGCGCTTATTCTAGTCGGTGAGGTGCTGGCGGCGCGGGATTTTCGCGACAGCGCGCTGTACGACAGTGCCTATCAGCGCCGCTACCGGGGGAGAGGCTCGTGATGGAAACGAAGCCTCGCACCGACAAGCTTCCTGATTTTCCGGAGTTTCCGCCGGGCGAGGTCTGGCTGGCGGGGGCCGGCCCCGGCGATCCCGGACTGCTGACGCTGCATGCGCTTCACGCGCTGCGGTCAGCGGACGATATCGTTCATGACGCGCTGGTCGATCCGCGCATCCTTGAACTCGCGGGCCAGCAGGCCAAATTGATTTTTGCGGGCAAGCGCGGCGGCAAGCCGTCGGCCTTGCAGGGCGATATCAACGATCTCCTGATCGAGCGCGCCCGGATGCAGCGGCGCGTGCTGCGCCTCAAGGGCGGTGATCCCTTTGTGTTCGGGCGCGGCGGCGAGGAAGTGCTGGCGCTGACGCGCGCTGGTGTGCGCTTCCGGATCATCCCCGGCATCACCTCGGGGCTGGCGGCCGCTGCATTGGCCGGCATTCCCGCGACCATGCGCGATACCAATCATGCCGTGATCCTGATGGCGGGCAGCCGATCGGCCGACGGCACATCTATCGCCGAGTGGGAGAAGCTCGCCAGCGTCGGACAGCCGATCATCGTCTACATGCCGATGGCGAACCTGCCCGATATCATGCGCGCGTTCGAGCGCGGCGGGATGGCCCGTGATACTCCTGCTGTCGTCATCAGCGCCTCCACCACATCGGAAGAGCGCGTGATCGAGACCTCGCTCGGGTCGGCGGCCGCCGACGCCGCCAAACATAGCGTCAGCGCGCCCGCGATCGTGATCGTCGGCGCGATCGCCGCGATGCGCCGGCAGCTTCTAGCCAACATGGTGGGTTGGCCATGATCCATCCTCCAGGTGCCCCAGGACTCATCATTGCCGCGCCGCGCTCCGGCGCCGGCAAAACCACGGTCACGCTCGGGCTGTTGCGCGCGCTGCGCCGTCGCGGCCACCGCGTGCAGCCGTTCAAATGCGGCCCGGATTATATCGATCCGGCGTTCCATGAAGTGGCGGCCGGATGCCCGAGCTATAATCTCGACAGCTGGGCGATGGGTGCGGATCTGATCACGACGCTGGCCACGGCTGCGACGGAGGCGGATATTTCCATCGCCGAGGGCGTGATGGGATTGTTCGATGGTGCTGCGGCACGCGGACAATCCGGCTCCGGCACCACAGCCGATCTGGCGTCGCTGTTGGGATGGCCGGTGGTGCTGGTGCTCGATGTCACCGGCCAGACCGAGACGGCCGCCGCCATAGCGCTCGGCTGCGCCAGCTATCGCGACGACGTCGAGATTGCGGGCGTCATCCTCAATCGCGTCGCCAGCGCGCGGCATCTCGCACTGATTGCGTCGGCCTTCGAACGCATCAAGCTGCCGGTGTTCGGCGCGGTGCTGCGCGACGAAGGGATCGCCTTGCCCGAACGACATCTCGGTCTGGTGCAGGCGCGGGAGATCGCTGATATCGACCAGCATCTGGATCGGCTGGCGGATGTCATCGACGCCACGGTCGATGTCGATGCTGTCAGGCGAGCGGCGCGGCCCGCGAAGGTTTTGCCGGCGATCAATGACGCGCAGTCGAATGAGTCGATATTCCATCTGCCGCCGCCGGGACAGCGCATCGCGCTGGCGCAGGACCGGGCGTTTTCATTCATGTATCCGCATCTGCTGCGGCAATGGCGCCGCGCCGGTGCCGAGATCATTCCGTTCTCGCCCCTGGCCGATGAGGCACCCGATGACGCCGCGGATGCGGTCTGGTTGCCCGGTGGCTATCCCGAGCTTTACGCCGGAACCTTGGCGTCAGCGCATCGTTTTCGCAAAGGCCTCCGCACACTGGCCCAACGTTCCGTTCCCATCCACGGCGAGTGCGGGGGCTATATGGTGCTGGGACGCGGGCTCCAGGATGCCGACGGGCATAGACACGAGATGACCGGTTTGCTCGGGCTCGAGACATCGTTCGCCAAGCGCAGACTACATCTGGGCTATCGGCGCGCCCGTCTCGCGCGCGATTGTTCGCTCGGCGCGCAGGGCAGGGAAGTATTCGGCCATGAATTCCATTACGCGAGCACGGTTTCGGTTCATGGAGATTCCCTGGTCGATTGCCGCGATGCTTCCGGTGCCAGCGTGCCCGAACAGGGGGCGCGGCAGGGCTCGACCACGGGCACGTTCTTCCATGTCATCGACGGGGCGGCGGCATGACGCAGACATCAGGTCCATCGCCGCGGCAGTTCGACGAGGAGTTTCGGCAGGCGTTCCGCGATCTCATCCTGTGGCGACGCGATGTCCGCCGCTTTCGCCGCGATCCGATCGATGCCGCCTTGATGCATCAGCTGCTTGAACTCGCCAGCCACGCGCCCTCGGTCGGACATTGCCAGCCCTGGCGGTTCGTGCTGGTCGAGTCTCCTGAACGCCGGGAAGAAGTAAAATCCAGTTTCGCGCGCGCCAATGCCAAGGCGCTGGAAAATTATTACGGCGAACAGCGCGCGCATTATGCGCGGCTGAAGCTCGAGGGTCTCGAAAACGCACCGGTCCATCTCGCGGTGTTCGCCGACGAGGCGGCGGAGGAGGGCAGCGGGCTCGGCCGCCGCACCATGCCCGAGACCCTGCGTTATTCCGTGGTGGCCGCGGTCCAGACCCTGTGGCTGGCGGCGCGCGCCGAGGGGCTGGGCCTTGGCTGGGTCTCGATTCTCGAACCCGAAATGGTTCATCGGGTGCTCGACGTGCCGCCGGCCTGGACGCTGGTGGCCTATCTCTGCATCGGCTGGCCGGTGGAGGAACATCTCGATCCCGAACTCGATCGCCATCATTGGCAGCAGCGGCTCGATCTCGGCAATCTGATTTTCAAGCGGTAGATGAACCCGTCTTCCCGGCTCGCGCGGAGTCTCTCATCGGGCGCGGGTTCGCGACCCGTTGGCTTGGCCGGGACGTCCGCCGTCAAAGTCCAGCCAGATGCCTGGTCACTAACCGGATCGGTATTGAAGGCCGCCGGCAGGTATCGCGTTGCGGGTGAGCCGTCTCAGGAGCCACGTGCCGCTGACGACAGTCAGCAGTTGCGAGCCGACGATCAGCCAGAAACCGCTGGCCAGGTTCTCGCTCGAATGGATCGTCATGGCGGCGCCCATCAGCACCGGCATCAGGGCTGAAACGATATTGCCGATGCCATTGACCAAACCGTAGGTGCTGCCAACCGTGCCGGGCCTGGCCACATGTTGCACCATCGTCGGTATCGCGGGTGCCTGGATGCCCCAGAACGCGCCCGCGAGGACAAGCGCCGATGCCGAAACATAGGGCTCGGCGACCACAATGGCTGTTGTGACGGACAGCGCCGTTGCGATGCCGCCGAAAATGAACAATGCCGGCACCATGCGTGTCGGGATGCGGTCGATAATCGCGCCGCCGACAAACTGCATCAGCAGGCCGACCACGAAAGGCAGTCCCGCGAAGATGCTCATCTGGCTGAGCGAGAAATGATGCGCCTCGCGCAGATAGGCTGGCAGCCAGGTGCTGGTGCCCCACAGATAGGACAGGGTCGCGATCTCGATCAGAAGGATCGGCGCAAGATGGGGCGTCCCGAGCGCGGAGCGCACCAGCCCCGTCATGCCGCCATGTACAACGGATGCGCGCGCGGTCCCGGAGGGTCGAATGAAGAGCAGCACCAGCGGCAGGCCGATGGCAAGGTTAAGGGCGGCGAGCGCCCACAGCGAGTCACGCCACCCGAACTGCGCCATCAGAAAGGCGATGATCGGGTAGCCGGCGGCAAGGCCGAGGCTGACGCCGAACGAGCTTACGGCGTTGGGCTTTCCGACCTGATCAGGCGCGAAGTTCTCGCTCACATACATGGTCTTGAGCGAAAACAAGGGGCCTTCGGCGATGCCGAGCAGAGCCCGCCAGCCGAGCAGCAGCAGAACGCTTGTCGTCAGGGCCGATGCGCCGGTGAAGATCACCCAGAGCATGATGCTGACAAGCAAGCCGGCGCGAACGTCCCACCGCGACTCGAACAACGGCGTCAGAAACCACGCCGAAATTCCGTACCCGAACAGAAATACGGTGACCAGGCGTCCCTGCGCGACCCGATCGTTTTCGAGACCGAACACGTGCAGGAAGTCGGCGTTGGTAATCATCAGCGAGACGTTGATCCGATCCATATAGGCGATGCTCACGATGATCATGAGCACGAGCACGCCGACCCACCGTCTCCAAGACATCTTGTTCTCCTGCGGACATGGCGAGCTCATGCATGTCACGTGCCATGATCCGCGACCGAATTGGGAGCGGGCTGCTCGGCGACCTGGCGATGAATGATCGCCGTGTCGCGATGTTGTCGCGATCGGTCGCGCCTTACGTTTTGCCGGCGGCCCTGAGTTCAACCAGTTGCTGGCGGGCCTGTTGCGCCAGATAGCGCCGCAGGCGAATGACGCCGGCATCGTGTTGATAGAGCATCTCGAATTTTTCGAGACCGGGCAGGCATCCGGCCAGCATTTCCCGGTCCTGCTCAAGCACGGCCCAGTGACGCGGCTCGATGCGCGTCTTGTAGAGAAAGCGCCAGGTGTCGCGTTGCCAGCCGCTGACCTTGCGCACGCGCCAGAAGAAGTTGGCGGTGGTCTGTTCGTCGATCGGCGTCGCATAGGCAATGATGCCGAAGTTTCCGCCGGGCCCGGCCGAGGCGGGGTATGGGATTTCGAGCCAGACATAGAGCGTCGTATCGTCGACCAGTTCGCTCCAGTCGAAATTCACGTTGCGCTGACCTTCCTTCTCGAAGACGAATCCCTTCGGCGTGTCGCGGGTGACGAAGTGCGCCTGGGTATCGCCGGCGAACATCGTATGCGAGTTCGAGTGCAGGAATGTTCCGTGCATCGGATCCATCAGATTGTCGTAGGAGTAGCGCCAGAACATGCTCCAGTCCGCATAGCAGATGAAGCTGGAATATTCCGGATCGGAGAGCTGCACCGGCGGCTGGAAAGGCGCCGGTTCCTCGTGCAGCGCGTCGCCGAACCAGACGAACACCACGCCGGCGCATTCCAGCGACGGGTAGGTCCTGACGGCCTTCTTGCCCTCGAGCGGACAACCGGGCTGGCCGGGCACCGCGAGCACGGTGCCGTCCGGGCCGACCTCTACGCCGTGATAGTTGCAGCGGATCCGGTCGCCCTCGTTGACGCCGCGTGACAGCGGCACCGCGCGGTGCGGGCAGCGGTCCGTTTGTGCATGGATGACATCAGCGCTATCGCGCCATAGCATCAGCGGTTCGCCGAGCCGTTTCAGCCCGACCGGTTTGCCGCCGGTCTCGATGAAGCGCGAAGGCAGCACCGGCCACCATCGGTTGCGCAGGCCGGTGCGCAATCTCGCCTGGACGTCCTGATCGGTAGGGGCGGCCGCAACCGCAGCAGTTGCTGCCGGACGCTGAAGACTGGTCGTGGTCATGATCTCAACCTCCGAGGTCGCGCATCAGCGCGGTGAAATTCTCGCTGGTCCATTTGCCGCCGTCCTGCGGGCGTACGCGTGATGCGTTGAGCGCCGCGACCAGCGCGTCTAGTTCATGCGCGCCTTTGGCAAAAGCGCCCTCGATCGCATCGGCGAGGCTGAGTTCCCATTCGGTCGGCTCGCGTTGGCGCGACTGGTGCGGACTGAGATATGGGAATGTGTAGGTCGCCATGATCGTCTCCATTGTTCCAAACGTGCTATGGCCTGTCAAACATCGAGGACGAGCGAAGCACCCTTCGCCCGCGAAACACACGTCATCATGATCTCGTTGCTGGCCCGCTCCGACGCCGACAGGATGCTGTCGCGGTGATCGACTTCGCCTTCCAGCACGCGCACCTCGCATGTGCCGCAAATTCCCTGCTCGCAGGAGCGCGCAATTTCGATCCCGGCGTCGGTCAGGACCTGCAGGATGCTTTGTTCGGGCATCACCTCGAGGCTGAGGCCCGAGCGCGCGCAAACCACCCGGAAGCCGCCGGAAATCTCGCCCTCGGGGCGTGCGCGCGGCGCGAACCATTCGAACCGAACCGTTCCCTCCGGCCAATGCGCGCTGGCGGCCTCCACCGCCGTCATCAGGCTTTCGGGCCCGCAACAGTAGATAATGGTGCCGGGCCTCACCTCGGCGAGGCATTGCGTGACGTCGAGCCGCGCGCCCGCCTGTGAGGCGTGAACGGAAACGTCGCCGCCATGGGCCCTGGCCTCGTCGAGAAACGGCGCCTGCTCGATACTGCGCGCGCAGAACAGCAGGCTCCACGCCGCACCCGCGCCTGATGCCGCCCGCATCATCGGCAGCAGCGGGGTAATGCCTATGCCGCCGGCGATGAACAGGTAATTGCGGCTGGCGACGAATTCGAAATTGTTGCGCGGTTGCGACATTTGAATCAGGGCGCCCGGGCGCAGGTTTCGGTGAATGTGCCGCGACACACGGCCACCATCGATCTCGCGCACGCCGATGCGATAGCACTTGCGCTTGGCCGGATCGCCGCAGAGCGAATATTGCCGCAGCATGCCGTCGCCCAGATGCAGGTCGACATGGGCGCCGGGCTCGAACGGCGGCAGATCGCCGCCGTCAACAGCGGCGAATTCGAGCGCCAGCACGCCGTCGGCCTCCCAGCTGATGCGGCGAAGGCGGACGTCGAGCAGGTCGCTCGGCGTATTTTGGGATTGGGTTTCGGTCATCGTGCCCGACGTTCGCTGATCCATCACCGGCTCCGCAAGTCTTCAGGTAATTCGAAAGTCTGCAAAGCTCTCTCCCTAGACGACCAGCGCGCCGCTGCGGTTGAGGATTTCCCGCGCCACGCTGAAGCCGGCCATCAGCGAGGTCTTCGGATTGAGCGGCGAGGGGCGTCCTTCGAGCTGCAGGTCGAAATCGCCGCAGCCGGCACGCACCGAAATTTCGTGGACGTTACGAGCGGCCTTGGGATCGGCGATCAGGCGAACCCTGGTTGCATCGAAGCCGAGACCGGCGATCGCCACCGCCGCCGCCACATTGGCGTTCTGCGGATAATCCGTTGCCGCCTGCCGGGCCGTGCCCTCGAAAAATATCGCGGGCGCGGACAGCGCCCCGAGATCGAGCAGGCGCTCCGCCGGCGTGCCGCGCCATGCGGCGGGCGGTTTCCGCCCGGTGTAAGTTACCGTCTGCAGGCCCGAGAGACGTGCCGCGCCGAGCGCATCGAGACCGCCGACGGCGCCGGCAGGCAGAACCAGCCGGACGCCATGGCGCTGCGCTGCGGATAACAATGCCGCGCGCAGGGCATCGTCAGCCAGCGCCCCGATCGAAATCACGACGAAATCGCAGCCGCCGCCGAGAATCATTTCGCCGTATTGACGAACCGCAGCATGTCCGGCGCATTCGACCATGGCATCGGGCTTGTCGGCGAGCAGCCGCGCGATGTCGGTATGCACGGACCTCGTTCGCGCGAGCTTGGGACCGATGCGCTCGAGCAGTGCCGATGCGCGTGGCTCTGAACCCGATCTGACGAGGACGCCGAAATAATCGAGCGGCGCCGTCAGGCCCTCGGCGACGGCGCCCAACACCGTCTCCGCCATGCCGCCGGCGCCGATCATTCCAAGACGTCGAAGGGTCACTTCACACCTCCCGCAGCGCCGGCCGGCGGACCGGCGAAACTCTCGGCAAACGGTCCGATCGCGGTCATGTCGATCTCGATCATGCGCGGCCCGCGCGACGCCAGGGCTTCCGCGAAGGCGGAATCAAAGTCTTCGATCCGGGTGACGAGCGTATGCGGCAATCCCACCGACTTGCAGACCAGCGAAAAGTCGGGTGTCAGAATGTTGGAATAGACATGGCGGCCTTCATATTGCGCATCCTGGATGTTGCGGATAACGCCGTAGCCGCGATCGTTCATCAGCAGGAACACCGCCTCGGCTTCGATCTCGACCGCGGTCGCGAGTTCCCCGATCATCAATTGCGACCCGCCGTCGCCGACCAGGGTTACCGTCTTGGCGTCGCTGCAGGCCAAGGCGGCGCCGATGCCCATCGCGATGCCCTGGCCGATCCCGCCACCGAGCGCGTGGACGCCGAGATGCGGAGCGGCGATCTTCACATAACGATTGCCGAACGTGCTGTTGGAGATCGTGACATCGCGCACCCAGGGATGGCGTCCGGCGTGCACGCGGGCACTGAGAATATCGGCCAGCACGGCGTAGGGGCCGAGCAGCTTGCGCAGGTTGGCTTCCGATTGGGCCCGTGCTTGCGCCAAGCCTTCATAGAAACCAGCGTCGGTCGCAAGTTTCCCGGGCAGTCGTGCCAGCAGTCCTTCGAGCGCCAGCCGCGCATCGCCAGCGACAAAAAGATCGACGGGATAATTGCGTCCGGCCTGCGTCGGTTCGGCGTCGATCTGGATCAGCGGGCGCGGCAGCTTCATCAGATTGTTGCGCGTTTCATTGCCACGCAGGCGCGAGCCGACGACGAGCATTAGATCCGCGCCGTCGTAGATCTCCTGCGCCTGCGGCGTCATGTTGAAGGCGCCGAGGCTGCGGGGATGGTCTTCGGGCACGGCAGCCCGGCCGTTGGTGCTGGTGACCGCGCCGAAGCCGCGCTCGACCAGTTCAGTCGCGGCGGCGCCTGCGGCCCGCGCGCCGCCGCCGAGCCACAGCATCGGACGTCGTGCCGCAAGCACCTGTTCGGCGAGCAGATCAAGCAGCGCCGGATCCGGTGGCACCGGCGCCACATGACAGCGTGCCGCGGCCTGGCGCGGGGCGACCGGTTCGCGCTGCACGTCGACCGGAATTTCAAGCGTGACCGGGCCGCTCGGCGCGGCGAGTGCGGTATTGGCCGCGCCCACCAATGCGTCAAGCGCCTGCCTCGGCTCCCAGACGCGGATATAGGCCTTGCTGATGGCTTTGAGCATATCGCCCTGACGCGGGACATCGTGAATCGCGGCGCGATCGCGATCCATGAAGACGCGGTCGACCTGGGTCGTGATATGCAGCACGGGCGAACCTGCCGTCAGCGCCTCGACCTGCGAACCCGCGGCATTGCCCGCCGCGGTACCCGTTGACGTTATGACGACGCCGAGCGAGCGCGAAACCCGGGCATAAGCGTCGGCCATGTTCATGGCGCCGGCTTCGCCGCGCGCCGGCACGAAGCGGATGCGGCCCTGGCGGGCGATGGCGTCGAGGATCGGCATATTGTGGATCGAGATCACGCCGAAAACCGTGGTGACGCCAAGGTCCGCCAGTCCGCGCGCGATGATGTCTCCGACTGGCTCGAT
>Ga0116135_1001067_pt1 | contig 14435 bp, 8 predicted proteins | sample June2015DPH_20_1_FD_89738 | JGI IMG/M metagenome (GOLD analysis project Ga0116135, IMG submission 89738) | Peatland microbial communities from SPRUCE experiment site at the Marcell Experimental Forest, Minnesota, USA - June2015DPH_20_10 | ecosystem: Environmental > Terrestrial > Soil > Wetlands >... | reverse complement strand
CCGATTCCGCGACAAGTTTTACGGAGATCCGCGCCTGCGGGTTGACGTTTTTCAGGTCGTAGATGAGTTGCGCGAGATCTTCAATGGAATAGATATCGTGATGCGGCGGTGGCGAGATCAGCCCGACGCCGGCGATGGAGTGCCGCAAGCGCGCAATGACCTCGTCCACTTTGTGGCCGGGAAGCTGGCCGCCCTCGCCGGGTTTGGCGCCTTGCGCCATCTTGATCTGCAATTCGTCCGCGTTCACCAGATAATTTGCGGTTACGCCGAAACGCGCTGAAGCGACCTGCTTTACTGCGCTGCGCCGCAGATTGCCGCTCGCATCCGGCGTGAAGCGCTCTTCGTCTTCACCGCCTTCGCCAGTGTTCGACTTGCCACCGATGCGGTTCATGGCGACGGCGAGGGTTTCATGGGCTTCTTTACTGATCGAACCGAAGGACATCGCGCCGGTGTTAAAGCGCTTCACAATTTCCTTTGAGGGTTCGACTTCTTCCAGGGGAATGGGATCGTCTTTCTTCTTGAACTTCATCAAGCCGCGCAGGGTGCATAGGTTCGTGCTGCGCTGGTCGATCAGTTGGCTGTATTCCTGGAAGGTCTGAAAGCTTTCTCGCCGTACGGCGTCTTGTAGTTTGCTGATGGTCAGGGGATTGAGAAGATGATACTCGCCCTCGGTACGCTGGTGGTAGTTACCGCCGACTGTGAGTTCGGTTTCAAACTCAGTGACAGGACGGAGGGAATGATCATGCTTGATTTGAGCTTCGCGGGAGAGTACGTCGAGACCAAGACCTTCCAGGCGGGAGGTTGTGCCGGCGAAATAGTCCTCTACCAGATCTTTACTGAGTCCGATCGCTTCGAAAACTTGAGCTCCCTGATAACTCTGCAGAGTCGAAATGCCCATCTTGGCGAAGGTCTTTAACAGACCCTTCTTTACGGACTTCATGAAATTCTTGACGGCGACTTCCGGAGTGATGCCATCTGCCAGTTCGCCGCGCCACGCGAGATTTTCGATGGTCTCGAGGGCGAGATACGGATTGATCGCGCTCGCGCCGTATCCGCTGAGCAGAGCGAAATGCATGACCTCGCGCGGCTCTCCGGATTCGGTGATGAGAGCAACCTGAGTGCGGGTCTCTTCGCGGACGAGGAGGTTATGCACTGCCGCAAGCGCCAGCAGGCATGGGATGGGCGCGTAATCTTTGTCGACGCCGCGGTCGGAAAGAATCAGCAAACTGTATCCCGCCCTCACCGAGAGCGATGCGCGTTGGCACAATTCGTCAAGCGCCCGCTTCAGCCCAGCTTCCCCTTCACTTGCCCGGAAGAGGGCGGGCAGGGTTGTGGCGAGCAAATCTCCAGCCGACACGCGCCGCAGCTTTTCCAACTCGCGATTGGTGAGCAGAGGATGCTCCAGCTTCAACATGTGGCAGTTCTCCGGACCGGCCTGGAGAATGTTACGTTCGCTGCCAATGTAGCTGATGAGCGACATTACCATTTCTTCGCGAATCGGATCGATGGGCGGATTCGTTACTTGTGCGAACAACTGTTTGAAATAATTGAACAGCGGCTGCGGACGATCGGAGAGACATGCCAAGGGCGTGTCGGTACCCATGGAGCCAATCGGCTCCTCCCCGTTCGAAGCCATGGGCGCGAGAATCATCTTCAAATCTTCATCGGTGTAACCGAAGGCACGCTGGCGGCGAAGGAGAGTCTCCGGGTTGGGAGGATGGGTTCGCGCCGGCTCGGGCAACTGGCTCATAGTGATCTGATGTTGCTTGAGCCATTCGGCATAGGGTTCTTGTGACGCCAGAGTGCGCTTAATTTCTTTATCCGAAACGATGCGACCCTCGACGGTGTCGACTAAAAACATTTTCCCCGGCTGCAGGCGGCCTTTCATCTTTATTTGTTCCGGTGGAAGGTCAAGCACTCCCGCTTCGGAAGCCATGATTACAACATCGTCGTGAGTCACCAGATATCTGCCAGGGCGAAGACCATTGCGATCGAGAGTGGCGCCGATCACGCGGCCGTCGGTGAACGCAACCGCGGCGGGACCATCCCAAGGTTCCATGAGACAGGCGTGGTATTCGTAGAAAGCCCGCTTCTCCGGTTTCATGTGCGGGTTTCCAGCCCAAGCTTCCGGAATCAGCATGGCCATGGCGTGAGGCAGGCTGCGGCCGGTCTGCAACAGAAGCTCTAAAGCATTATCAAAGTTGGCGGAATCGCTGCCTCCCGGCTCGATGAGGGGAAACAATTTCTTAAGATCATCGCCAAACAGCGGCGAAGCCAATAAGGACTGCCGCGCGTGCATCCAATTGACGTTGCCGCGGACGGTATTGATTTCTCCGTTGTGCGCGATGTAGCGATAGGGATGGGCGCGTTGCCAACTGGGAAAAGTATTGGTGGAAAAACGCTGGTGCACCAGACACAGAGCGCTGGCTACATCCGGATCAGAAAGCTCGCGGTAAAAATTGGTGAGCTGAGAAGCGAGCAGTAATCCCTTGTAGATCACAGTTCGACAGGAGAGCGAAGGAATATAAAACATCGCCGCGTCCTCGACATCGGAGGTCCGCATTTCGTCTTCCGCGCGCTTACGAACGACATATAACTTGCGCTCGAAGCCGTCTTCGTCGAGACTCGCGTTCCGGCCGATAAAAATCTGCTGCATGTAGGGCTGCGAGGCTCTCGCCACACGGCCGGTGGCCGAGGCATAGACGGGCATGTCTCTCCAACCGAGAAGCGAGAGACCTTCCTCGCGGACGATTCGTTCGAGAATTCCTTCGCACTGCAGCCGGGCGTGTTTCTCTACCGGCAGGAACGTCATGCCCACACCGTAAGCGCCGGGCACGGGTAAATTGAATCCTAGTTTCGCGCACTCCCGCGCGTAGAATTTGTGAGGAATCTGAATCAAGATTCCCGCGCCGTCGCCGGTTTCGGAGTCGCAACCACAAGCGCCGCGATGCGCCAGATTCAGCAATACCTGAATTCCGTCGCGGATGATGGCATGGCTTTTTTCGCCGCGAACGCTGGCCACAAAACCGATCCCGCAAGCGTCGTGCTCCTGCGCCGGGTCGTACAGACCCTGCGCAGACGGGACTCCATTCGCATCGGTTAAGTGGGACATCGTGGTCTCCCCAGGACTTGCTTGCACAGCCGGCTGTTCGGGATCAACTAAGGGCTGCGGGCGCAGCCCTAAGCCTCGCCGAGCTAATCCCTCAACCTATTTGATAAGCCTTTATAAGAAGCAAGTAAAACTCACAATTTCGATGAGGTGGATGCAAATTTCGCTCTCCCCGCCGGTAGGGAGCCAGCGGTGATAAAGATATAAAGACTAAGACGAATCCGCCAAAGAAGCAGAGATGACCGTTCTTCATCTGGCGTTCATCTTGCTTTAACTTAGTTGTTTCATCAGTCCAATTCTGCTTTCGCCTTGCCACAGGTCGATGATTCAATCAGGCTATCTCCCGGATCGGTGTGTGCGTAGCCGGGCTCTTTTAGGAAAATTCGTTCTCTTGAAATGCAGTTCGGCTTGCGTTACAGCTTTTGAAAAGGAGGATGTCTGAAAGATGAAAGGAGGATGTTTGGCAGACAGACTGAGTTTTATGCTCGTTCTGGTTTTATGTTTTGGCGTCGCACCTCAATCCTCATGGGGTCAGCAGCTCAAGACTCGGAACGTTGTTCTCATTGTGACCGATGGATTGCGTTGGCAGGAAGTATTCACCGGGGCCGACTCGAATTTGCTGAATGAAAAGTCCGGTGGTATCTGGGAGAGCGCTGAAAAGCTGCGCCATGATTATTGGAATGATGATCCGGTAGAGCGGCGCAAGATGCTGTTCCCGTTTCTGTGGAATGTGGTGGCGAAGCAAGGGCAGATTTTCGGCAATCAGAAAAAGGGCAGCTACGCTCGGGTCACCAACGGCCTGGCCTTTTCTTATCCGGGCTACAACGAGATGCTGACCGGCCATCCCGATCCGCGCATCAACAGCAACGAGTTCGGACCGAATCCCAACACCACGGTATTCGAGTGGATGAACCAGTTCCCGGAGTTTCACGGGCAAGTTGCGGTCTACGCGACCTGGGACGTTTTCAAGAATATCTTCAACCAACCGCGCAGCCAGCTAGTGATGCAGGTGGGATGGGACCTCCCGGAAAAAGGAAACCTTACGCCGCGACAAGAACTGCTCAACGATCTCTATCGCACCACGACCCGGCTTGACGATGAAGACGTGTGGGACTCTTTTCTGCAGGTTCCGCTCCTCGATTATGTGAAGTCGGCTCATCCGCGCCTGCTATTCGTCGGCTACGGCGAGACCGACAATTGGGCTCATGCGGGACGCTACGACCTGGTGCTGGAGAGTGCGCATCAGTTCGATGGTTTCGTGAGGCAATTATGGGACACGATGCAGGCGATGCCCGAATACCGGGATCAAACGACGTTCATCATTACGACAGACCATGGCCGTGGCAGCGGACTCGAAGAGTGGAAGGAGCATGGCGTAGACCAAAAAGGTTCGGATAACATTTGGATAGCGGTGATGGGTCCGGACACGACGAGACCGGGCGAACTCGAGAATACTGGCACGATTACGCAGTCCGAAATTGCCGCGACCATCGGGGAATTTCTGGGCAAGGATTTCCAGCACGCCCTGCCTGACGTTGCGCCTCCGTTACCGTTGATTCTTTCTCGAACCGAACGGCCGCTAAAGTGATCTTGTCTTACGGCTGGGGTACTTCATCGGTAGTGACCTGAAAGCTAATAAGCTTGGCCCTGCCGAAAGAAGTGGTAATAGCGCAGTCGGTCGCGTCGCGTCCGGTAGCCATTAAAACGCGCCCAATGCGCCGCACATTATGCCTGGCGTCGAAAGTCCACCAGCGGTCGCCGAGATAGACTTCAAACCAGGCACTGAAATCCATAGGACTGGGGGCGACGATCACACCGATATCCCCGAGATATCCGGTCGCATAACGTGCAGGAATGTTAAGCGCCCGGCAAAACGTGATGGCGAGGTGTTGAAAATCTCGGCAGACTCCAACCCGCTCGGTATAGACGCCCAGCGCGGTGCGAACCGGGTTGGAAAACTCGTATCCGAACGTGACCTTGCTGTGCACCCAGCCACAAACCGCCTGAACGCGGCCCCATCCACGAGGAGCATTCCAGAACAGCTCCGCGGCGGTGTTGGATAAAAGATCGACCTCGCAATATCGGCTGTTCATAAGAAAAGGGAGGACTTCGACGGGTAGTTGATCGACCGGGACCTCGGCCGCTTCGAAGCCGGTTTCGTCGGGAACCCCCGAATCCTCAATCAACGTGGAGTTTTGGAATCGGATCTTTCCATGCGACGCCAGAAGGCGACAGCTGTGATTACCAAAGCTATCTTCGTAGTTCTCGATTTTCACCAGAGGATCGGTATGGAGTTCGTCAGGCTCGCGCAAGTCTTTCTCTCGCGAAGGATGCACGTTGAGCAACGTCACGATCGGTACCTCTCCCACCGTCTCAAACAAAATGTCGTACCCAAGGCGAATCATCATAAAGGTGCGCATTTCCTCTGTGTACGAATTACTGGCGCTGATAAGATGCAGAACCTATCATGTAATAAGGCTGATCTACCACATTTTTATTGCTGGCGTGGATCACAAATTCGACGTAAACAACCGTGTATGATGCGGTAGCTTCACGGCAGAGGATAAAGTGACATATTGTTTGGGTATTGCGACGCGCGAAGGTCTGGTACTGGCCTCGGATTCGAGGACCAATGCGGGTTTTGATCAGGTCAATACCTGCCGCAAAATGTTTCGATTCGAGCAGCCGGGAGAGCGGGTTTTCGTAATTTTGACCAGCGGCAGTCTTTCCATCAGCCAGTCTGTAATTACGTTGCTGGGAGATGACTTCGATTCCGGCCGTGGCCTCGCGCAGGCCAATTCGCTTTATGACGCCGCGCGCATCGTGGGAGACTGTGTACGCCGAATTTCCGATATTGACCGCGCCTCACTGGAGCGGGACTCCTTCAGCTTTAACGTCCATCTGCTGCTGGGTGGGCAGGTTCGCGGGCAGGATCCAAACCTGTACTTGATCTATCCTCAAGGGAATCCCCTAGCCGCCACGGAGGACTCGCTGTACTTGCAGCTGGGCGAGTGCAAATACGGACGGCCGATCCTTGACCGCGGCATTCAAGCCTCCACATCGCTAGAGGTGGCAGCGAAGTATGCGCTCCTTTCTCTGGACGCGACCATGCGCTCGAATGTTACCGTAGGTCCGCCATTCGATCTTCTTTTGTACAAGAAGGACAGCCTGGAAATCACCCGTTACCGCCGGGTCTCGGCTGGCGATAGAGACCTGAATCTCATCCACTCAAGCTGGGAACAATCTTTACGCCGGGCGGTCGAGCAGTTGCCGGACATTGAATTTGAGCCCTCAAGCAACGAAAACCCCACAATTGGCACCAGAGTAGTCGCGCGATCGAGAGGATAGGCGGGATAAGCCGGTCCGCGCAGTTTCTTCAATGACTCGAATCGCTTTTCCCCATCACGAATGGCTCTCTGTTGCGCTATTCTTGCGAGGAATTGAGCGCGGCGACCATGATTATAGAAATGGACACCTCCGATCGCAGCGGCGCGGAAGCCCTGCACCGGTATGAACTAAACGGGGCTTACGACGAAATGTTCGTCGCCGTCGACCACCCGCGAAAGCAATATCGTCCCTTGCACAATTTGCTTTTGAACCTGGGGCCGGACGAGTTGCGGCGCAGCAAGAATGAAGCCGACCAGTCGTTTTTTAATCAGGGGATTACGTTCACCGTTTACGGGAACGACAAAGGAACGGAGCGGATTTTTCCTCACGATCTGCTGCCGCGAATCATCACGGCAGCAGAATGGGAAAAGATTGAGCGCGGTCTGACCCAGCGAATTATGGCGCTGAATCTCTTTCTTAAAGATGTCTACCATGACGCGAAGATTATTGCCGACGGCGTCGTGCCCGGTAGTATTGTCTACACCTGCAAGCATTACCGCCGTGAGATGCGGGGGATCAAAGTCCCTCGCGACGTTTACATCACCGTAGTCGGTACCGACCTGATACGAAATCCGGAAGGAAACTTTGTAGTCCTGGAAGATAACCTGCGCGTGCCCAGCGGGGTCTCCTACATGCTCACCAGCCGCCGGGTGATGAAGCAGACATTTCCTGGACTGTTTCAGAAATGCCGGGTGCGGCCGATCGAGCAATACAGCCAAGCGCTGCTGTCGACGCTGCGGTCTTTCGCTCCCGAGGGGCGTTCGGAGCCGACAGTCGTCTTGCTGACTCCCGGCTCCTACAATTCCGCATACTTCGAGCATACGTATCTGGCGCGGCAGATGGGGATTGAGCTGGTTGAAGGACGGGATCTGGTGGTGCACGACAACATCGTGTATATGCGAACCACTTTCGGCTTGCAGCGTGTGGATGTGATCTACCGGCGAATCGATGACGATTATCTCGATCCGATGGTTTTTGAAAATGGCTCCGCGCTGGGCGCCGTTGGCCTGTTCAACGCCTATCGCGCGGGAAACGTTGCCTTCGCCAATGCGCTAGGCACCGGAGTTGCCGACGACAAGGCAATTTACGCCTACGTGCCCAAGATCATCCGCTACTACCTTGATCAGGATCCGATCCTTGAGGGCGTAGAAACTTTCCTGATGTCCGATCCCGGGCAACGGGAGCACGTTTGCGACCGGTTGGATCAGTATGTGGTAAAGGCCGTGGGCGAATCCGGCGGATACGGCATGCTGATTGGACCGCACAGTACTGAAGAAGAGCGCGCTGAGTTTCGCAAAAAGATTTACGCCCAGCCGCGAAACTACATTGCGCAGCCAACAATTAATCTTTCGACCGCGCCATGTTTCGTGGATGGAACAATCGAGCCGCGCCACGTCGATCTCCGTCCTTACGTTCTTTATGGCGAAAACATCACCATCGTTCCCGGCGGGCTTACACGGGTAGCATTGCGAAAAGGATCGTTAGTAGTGAACTCGTCCCAAGGCGGAGGATCGAAAGATACGTGGGTGTTGCAAAACTGAGATACAGACGAAGTGAGTGACAAGGTCCATGCTTTCACGCGTAGCCGACAGTCTTTATTGGATGAGCCGCTATTTTGAGCGGGCCGACAACGCCGCTCGCGTGTTGAAGGCAACCTACGGTCTGATTTTGAATCCCGCGAAATTTTCCACGGAAGAGCGCTGGTTTCGCGCGGTGTTGTCGCTGGCTCCAGGCGCCACGTCTCAAAATGTCGATCCGCAACGAGCTTTGTTTCTTTTGGTCGCAGATCCGGAAGGCGCGTTTTCAATTGTGAAATGCATCAGCTGCGCTCGAGAAAATGCCCGGCAAGTCCGCGAGGAAATCAGTTCGGAGATGTGGGAACATCTAAATCGCCTTTTCCACGACGTGAGCAGCTTCGAGTTGAAACCGGATGACGATGCTGGAGCGATGCGAGTGGTAAGTCTGGTGCACGAAGCTTCGTACCGATTCAATGGGATCACTGCGGCCACCATGAATCACGACGAGGCCTGGCATTTCATTCAACTCGGCAAATATATTGAGCGGGCCTGCAATCTGTGCGTTTTGCTGGACGCTTATTTTGTCGTCGGCAAGCATGCCGACGATCTGGATTGGGTGGGCCTGCTGAGTAGTTGCGCGGCTTTTGAGGCTTATTGCAAGGCCTGTACGGCTGAACTCAAGCCGGAACGAATCGCAAACTTCCTGCTTCTCAAGCCCGAGTTTCCCTATTCCGTGCGTTATTCGATGGACCGCATGTCCGACGCTTTGACTGCAATCAGCAATCTTTCCTTGAGCCGGCGAACTGAAAATGTCGAGCGGTTAATCGGGCGGTTGCGGTCGATGGTGACGTACGTACAGATTGGCGAAATCGTTGCCACACTGCATAAGTATCTGGCGACCATTATTGAGCAATGCCGCGAACTGCACGCGGCGGTACACGAACTTTACATCGAGTATCCCATTGAAGTTGCTTTTCAAAACTAAATGTTTTATGCAATCCGCCATTTCACGCGCTATCGGTACAGCCAGTTTGTCTGGCAGAGCATGATGGAAGTTCGCATGCACCCGCGAAGCGAGGGAAATCAGCGGTGTTTTGTTTTTCAACTTTCAGTTAATCCACGTGCCCGGATTTTCGGTTATACCGATTCCTACGGCAATCTCGTTCACCACTTCGACCTGCCTTCGCGTCACGGCCAGCTCACTATTATTTCAGACGCTCTTGTGAATATCGACGGGCAACCGGCAATCCCGGAAGACATGCCGTATGAAGCGTGGACACAACTGGAAGAGATTGTAGAAAGAAACGATTACTGGGACATGCTGATGCCGAGCCATTTTGCGCGCTCGTCGCCTGAACTCGAAGTGCTGGCAGGCGAAATCGGAGCAAGCGAAAGGAAAGGACGAAGCCCACTGGCATTTCTCCGCAATATCACCTCGGGTATCCATAGCAGTTTTAAGTATGTCAAGAAGAGCACTGCCGTAAATTCCCCGATAGAGGATGCGCTTCGTTCACGGCAGGGCGTCTGCCAGGATTTTGCCCACATCATGATCGCGCTGGCAAGAAATGCCAGAATTCCTTGCCGATATGTCAGCGGATATCTTTATCACGGAGGCGGAAATACGAATTCCGTGGCGGACGGGGCTACGCATGCGTGGGTGGAAGCGCTTCTTCCGGGGATTGGCTGGGTGGGGTTCGATCCCACGATCAACCGTCTAGCGGGAGAAAAACATATTCGCACCGCTATCGGACGCGATTATGCCGACGTTCCCCCGACCATGGGCATGATGAAAGGAAGAGCGGAGACTCAATTGCAAGTCCGGGTTCGGGTGACTCCATCCGAAGCCGTGCTTCCCCCGGACGAGGAGTTCGCGGCGGACGAAGAGTGGTCTCAATTTCTTGATGAAAGCCAGAAAACTCAAGCGTCCGATGCGCAGCAATAGGCCGACCTCCAATCCGGCAATGCTCTTTGCCTAAATCCCGGCGATACACAGTGCAGCCAAATCTGCAGATCATTACCGGCGATAATGTCGTGCAAAATCCCTCTTCGTTGACTTAGATCATTTAGCCGACGTAGCATTCTGCCCTGTGGGCGAGACGCTCTCGCATGATCGACTAATCGATACGTTCCGCAATCTTAGGAGGATTAGCGTGCAACATTCTTTTTTTCGGCGGGCAGGTGCTCTGGCGGCTTTCGTAGCAGCAGGCGTTGCCGTAGCTACAAATGTGCACGCGCAGAATTCTCCGGGGCCGGAACCTGTACCGCAGCCTCCGCCGATTGCTGCCCCGGTCGACATGCCTTATCCGGGCACCATTTCGCTGCTCGTCGACGTCACCAACGTTACCGATCGCGTCTTCGATGTGCACGAGAGAATACCAACAAAAGGCGGCGACATTACTTTGCTTTACCCTGAGTGGCTCCCTGGCACTCACTCGCCATCGAACCGAGTGGGCGAACTTGCCGGTCTTGTCGTCACTGCGAACGGCGAACGCATCCCCTGGGTGCGCGACCAGGCGAATATGTACGCGTTCCACCTCGAGGCGCCGAAAGATGTGAAGGCGCTGGAGATAAACTTCCAGTTTCTCGCGCCGCTGGATCCAAAGCGCGGACGTATTTCCACTAAGTTCGCTGACGTCACCTGGAACAGCGTGCTCCTCTATCCGGCGGGATACTTCTCGCGAGATATCAAGTTCGAGCCAACGCTCCGCTTGCCCGAGGGGTGGAAATTCGCCTGCGCACTCGATGTGAAATCGGAAAAGGGCAGCCAGGTTCAATTCAAAGAAACCGCGCTAAATATGCTAATCGACTCGCCACTTTATGCGGGCATCTACTTTAAGCGGGTCGATCTCTCCACCGGGCCGGACAATCCGGTGTACCTCGATGTGTTCGCCGACAAGCCTGCGGATCTGGAAATCAGTCCGGAAGAGTTGCAATACCACAAGAACCTTGTGATCCAGGCGCAGAAGCTTTTCAACTCACATCACTATGGTCACTATGATTTTCTATTTTCCGTGAGTGATGTGATCGGCGGGGAAGGCTTGGAACATCACCAGTCGAGTGAGGACGGCAGCCGTGCCAATTACTTTACCGACTGGAGTGCGGGCATGGCAGGCCGAGCGCTCTTGCCTCACGAATACACGCATTCGTGGAACGGCAAGTTCCGGCGGCCTGCGGACCTTTGGACGCCAAACTTCAATGTGCCGATGCGCAACGATCTGCTATGGGTGTATGAAGGCTTGACCGACTACTACGGCAACGTCCTCACCGCGCGCTCCGGAATGCGAACTGCCGAGCAGGCCCGAGATGTATTCGCGCAACTTGCCGCGGGCTTTGAAATGAGTCCAGGGCGCACGTGGCGGTCGTTGCAGGACACGACCAACCAGCCTATTATCTCGATTCCTTTAGGTGGGCCGGAGGACTGGCCCAGCTGGCAGCGTTCCTACGACTACTATCCGGAGTCCGACCTTATTTGGCTGGATGCTGACACCAAGATTCGCGAGTTGAGCGACGGGAAAAAGTCGCTGGATGATTTCGCGAAGCTTTTCTTCGGAATTAATAATGGAAGCTACCTAACAGTTACCTATACGTTGGAAGATCTGGTGAGAGCGTTGACCACGGTGCAACCCTACGATTGGGCGGAATTTTTCTACACGCGGGTTTACGAGCTCAATCCCAGCGTTCCGGAAACTGGCATCGCTCGGGGCGGATATCGGCTTGTATACAACGATGACGAGCCAGACTGGCTCAAGAAGGCGCAAGGCCCGCGGGGACCAAGCTTTGCTACGTCGCTCGGCTTCTCGGTGAAGCGAGATGGCGGTCCCGATTCCAGCGGGAGTATCGAGCAGGTTTGGTGGAACAGTCTGGCCTTTAAGACTGGGGTTGCGCCGGAGATGAAACTACAAGCCGTCAACGGCGAGCAGTACAGTGTCGAGACCCTGCGGCAAGCCATCCTCGCGGCGGAGAAAACTAAGGACCCGATCAAGCTCTTATTCAAAAATGGCGATGAGTTCGTGACCATGTCTTTCGACTACCATGGCGGAATGCGCTATCCCCACTTGGAGAGAGTCAGCGCCACGCCTGACCGGCTGGATGCGATAATCGCGCCGGTCAATTAAGCTGTCGAGTGATCCCGCACAATAGGTCCATGTTTCGTTTCGCGGCCCGGGTCAGCTAAACTGCTGCATCTATGGCTACGGTCTCTCGTCGTATCCTTCTAACTGGTCTGCTGATTACAACAGCCTTTGCATTGGCGCAAAACTCAACTCAATCGCCCTCCACCGCCGCATCGCGAATGGCAGCGCCGCAAGCCTCTGCGAGCGACCGCCAGAATTTCCCGCCGCTCTTGATGCAGCAACTTTTCGCCATCAAAGCCACCGGGCTGAGCGATGACTACGCCTACCACCAACTGGAACACCTCACGGAGAACATTGGCCCTCGCCAGACGGGATCGCCGCAAGCGACGGCGGCTGCCGAATACGTGGCTGGCGAACTTCGTAAGCTGGGGATGGAAGTGCAGCTCCAGCCTGTGAGCGTGCTGCATTGGGTGCGGGGCGTCGAAAGCGCCGCGCTGGTGGAGTATTCCGGCATGGTTCCGAATACCACACAGAAGATTGTGCTCACAGCTTTGGGTGGGAGTACCTCCACGCCCGCTGACGGTCTTACGGCGGACGTTGTAACCGTCAACAGTTTCGACGAACTTTCCGCGCTGGGCCGGGAAAAGGTCGCGGGCAAGATCGTCTTCTTCAATGAACTCTTCGACAAGCAGAAAGCGGCGGCGGGCATGGCGTTCGCCGCCTATGGGGAGGCAGTGCGCTATCGCGCCTCGGGACCGAAAGCTGCGGCTGGTTTGGGTGCGGTGGCGGCGCTGGTGCGCTCCGTTGGCAATGCCGACTATCGTTTGCCGCACACCGGTTTCAGTATTCCGGCAGGAATCCCAGCGGCGGCAGTGACTGCGGAGGACGCTGACCTCATCGCTCACCTTGCCTTGCAGGGGAAGGTGCGTATGCACCTTACACTCACTTCGCAGCAACTGCCGAATGAAACCAGCTACAACGTGATTGCGGATTTGAAAGGTTCAGAACATCCAGAGCAGGTTGTGGTGGTTTCGGGGCATCTAGACTCCTGGGACTTGGGGACAGGCGCGATCGACGATGGCGCAGGGGTGGTGATCGCGATGGAGACGGCTGAGATTTTGCAACGGCTGAACCTGCGACCAGCGCGGACTTTGCGGGTGATTGCGTGGATGGACGAAGAGACAGGCGGGTCGGGCAGCAGAGCTTATAGTGCGCAGTATTCCGGCGAATTTGCCAATTGCGTGGCGGCGATCGAGAGCGATTCGGGGGCCGCCCATCCGCTGGGGTTTGATGTGAAGGCGCTGCCGGCGGCGGTTGAGATGCTTCGCCCAGTACAAGCGGTTCTGCAGAGCGTTGGCGCCACCATGTTCCAGCCGAGCAATTACGCTCCGGGGGCGGACATCACTCCCATGTCAGAGGCGGGCGTTCCCGCATTCGGCATCATGCAGGATGGGCGCAACTATTTCAATTACCATCACAGCGCGGCGGACACGCTCGATAAAGTCGTTCCCGCTGAGCTGAAGGAGAATGCTGCTGCGATGGCGGTGCTGGCGTATGCGGTCGCCAATATGAAGGGTGCTTTACCTCGATAGCGTAGTTGCCTCTTCACAATCTCCATAGCTCATTTGCCATCAGATTCCAAGGAGAACGCCAGCAGAACATTTCCGGCCATCGCGTTGGTATAGCCGGTGTTGACGTACACCATGCCGCTGACGATGGCTGGGCCGGCACCGTTGAGGGAGCCGCCGTGGCCGACGATGCCGTTGGTGGTTTGAAATGGTTGCGCGGTATCGAAGTCCCAGAGAACGGTGCCGTCGCGGGTATCGTAGGCGCGCAGATGGCCGTCGAGCGAGCCGGCGAAGATTACCCCGGGAACGGAAGTGGGCGGCGCCATTTGGGCGGAGCTACAACCGAACTGGCCGGCGCAGGCAGGCTTGGGCGGATCGACACGCCACACCTGCTTGCCGGTGCGAAGATTCAGCGCGAACAAGCCTCCTCCGCCGAGCGGATGATCGAAGTCGTAGTCGGAAAGGGGGAAGTAGGCGTAATGGTTGTCGGCTGCGCCTCCCCATTCGATGCCACCGAGAGGGCCGCCGCGTCCGATTCGGCTTTGCCACAGGAGCTTGCCGTGATGAGCGGGATCGACGGCATATACTATTCCGGATTTTTGCGCGAGCAGCAAAATATCCTGACCTCCACCGAGAGATTCCAATAGCGGAGGCGCACCGAAGTCGTAATCGTCGCCGTGCTGCGGGGGGCAGTTATCTTTTTTCTCAGCTACGCAGCCGCTGTTCCAGACATCTTTGGCGGTGAGTTGGCGCGACCATAGATTCTTCCCCGACTTCAGGT
>Ga0116135_1001062_pt1 | contig 14469 bp, 14 predicted proteins | sample June2015DPH_20_1_FD_89738 | JGI IMG/M metagenome (GOLD analysis project Ga0116135, IMG submission 89738) | Peatland microbial communities from SPRUCE experiment site at the Marcell Experimental Forest, Minnesota, USA - June2015DPH_20_10 | ecosystem: Environmental > Terrestrial > Soil > Wetlands... | reverse complement strand
CGAAAGATGGGGCATGCGATGGAGCCTGTCTGAGCTGGATTGGTGGGGCACATCGACGCAGTCGGCCCAAGGCCGGGCTGGTTCACCATCCGCGTCCAGGTCACGCCATCCTGCGACTGGTAGTAGCCGTGGAAGCGCACCGCCGCCACAAACAACTGGCGCACCGGGTTCCACACGACAGATGTCGCTGCATTGCCGTCCGCTCCCGCGAATGGATCGTTCGGCCCCTGCACATCCGCACCGCTTCCATCGGTGATAGTGGCCAGGTTCCAGGTAACACCGCTGTCGAGCGAGTAATAGAGGCCCTCGTAGCTGGTCTGCGGCCGAATGGCGTTGACCAGCATTCCCTCGTAAGCCTGCGACACTGCCGCAACCACGAGCTGCGGATTGACCGTGCTCCAGGCAAAGCCTGCAAACCCCTCCCCGTCAAAGCTCCATATCTGATCGGCCGTGGTCCGGGTGTCGATCCAGGTGTTCCCGCCATCTGCTGAGCGCAAAACGCCCACCCCATAATAGGAGTCGAGCGCATCGTTGGGATCGCCGGTGCCGGCCAGAATGACGCCCGTCGCGCCCGGCTGCACGGTCAGGGCGCCGATGCTGATGGAGGCGTCAGTGACGCCGCCGAGAGCTGCCAGGTTGTCTGTGAGCGGCGTGAATACAACGCTGGAAGGGCTCGTTGTCGCCGCGTTCTGCGCAAGCCACACGCCGCCCCCGGTGGTGCCGAGATAGAGCCGGTTGCCGGTGCTGTCGGATGGATCAAGCGCGAGGGTGGAGACGCGGCCTGTCACCAGGCCGAAGTTCGACGTATGCACTGCAGACGGGCCCAATGGCTGCCAGGTGGGAACTGGTGTGGCTGCCCCCTGCGCTTGAGCCATGGCTTGGCCTGCGCGCTGTATTCCGTGCTGGCCCCGCGTCAATCTGGATTGGGCCGTCCATCCGCGCTGGGCGAGAAATCTACGAGCCTGGACCACACTCGGAGGGTACACACGTGCCGGAGGACTCGTTGGCTGCGGATTTCTCTTCGGGATTGAGTTTGCGGTTGCTGCCTGTGCCAGGCAGGCTGCAGTCGCACAAACGGCCAGTCCCGCAAGAGCCAAACAGGCAAGCGGCGCGCGGGGCCTTCGCAGAGCAGGATGGAACGCAGCTCTAGTGCACAAACCAAGCCTAAAGAATAGTGAAACAAAGAACTGCATTGAAGCACACGTCCGGAATCCGATTCCGGCCTCCCCTCTCCGATCATCTGAGGAGGAGTGCGTCGGAATCCAAAGGATTGCAAAGTGTGAAACAAACAGTTTCCGGGTATGGATTCGTGGCCCATTATAGGACGGGCTGGAAGGTATAAGAATGTGATGGTGGGTACAGCGGAAGATGCGCGAGTTCTATGCAATGTCCAGCCCTGCAGGTCGAACCCCGTACTGGAGAATATAGGATTGCGCGTCGAACTTCTTCGCAGTCGACGCGGCAGACATGGGGCGGACCAGTCCGAAGACCGGCTTGTCGAACCAGGGACGGTCGTGGCGGCCGACGATGGCCCACGCGATGCCGGCATAGCCGTTGGGGTCGCGGCCGTCAAGCTCATACTTGTCATTTAAAAGCACCGCCCACTCGAATGCGCGGGCCGGGTCGGGAGCCCACTCGAGGATCTTCTTACCCCAGTACATCCGCATGTAGTTATGCATCCAGCCGGTATTTACCATCTGCCGCTGCGCTGCGTTCCACAGCTCGTCGCCGGTCTCGGCACGCTCCAGCTGCGGGAGCGTGTAGCGACGCGGGCGCGGATCGCCGGCGTGCTCAATCAGCGTCTTGCGAGCCCAGTGCGCGGCGCACTCCCAGTTGTCGTAGTTGGGTTCGTGGCGGACAAAGAGGACGGCAAGTTCGCGCCAGCCGATCAACTCGTCTAGATACTTTTCAGCAGTGCCGGCCGGCGCCTTTCCTTGTCTTACGGCTTCTTCGACGGCCAGCGCGATGGTGAGTGGGCCGATGTTGCCGAAGTGCAGCCAGGGCGAAAGGCGGCTGGTGCCATTCGACTCGGGGTGGTTGCGCTTTTCTTCGTAGGTTCTGAGTTCGAGGCTGACGAAGTCTTTGAGGCGCTTGAGCGCCGCGTGTGTGCCGCCGGTGAAAGTCTCCACGGGTCCGACGCTGCGGTCGAGTTTCGTGAATCCCTCAGTGATGTCGCCGGAAAGATTGAAGCTGGATAGGGGCTTTAGCGGCCTCCACGCGTGGACCGGCTTGATCTTCCGTGGAGCGACAAGATACTTCGGCAGTTCCTTCTTGAGGTGAGGGCGGAAATGATGCAGCAGGACAAAGCTGCGGTTGAAGACGCGCGAAGGGACGACCACATCGGCATCGACTGTCCAGTAGGGGAGCTTGAGGCGCTTAGCCAGCACCTTGCGCCAGCGCTCCGGTTCGCGGCAGGGGTTTTCATCGCCGATGAGCAGGGCTGCCTTCACCTCTTCGAGAAATCCTTCGAGGGTTGCGCAGGGTGTGCGCCGGACGACGAATCCGACGCCGCGCTCGGCTGCGTCCTGTTCCACGTCGCGCAGGCCCTGGGCGAGAAAGTGGTAGTGGCGCAGATTGGCGTTGGGATAATTCGGAATCACCTGGAAGTAGACGACAACAGGCAGACCGAGCAGATTGCCGGCTTCGATGGCGATGTCGAGCGCGGGATTGTCGACGATGCGCACGGCGCGCTGCATCCAGTAGACGACGCATTGGGCGCCCGCGCGCGGCGGACCGCTGCGGCGGACGAGGACGCGCGGATGACTGGAAAGCTGCGTCAGTTCTTCTGGTATTTGCGACGTTTCAGCGATGGGGTTCACCTTTGATCTATGGTAGACTTCGCCCGAATGCTTGCTTTGGATGATAGCCGTTGGACAACCATGACCGGAGGTTACCGGACTCTATTCGACCCCCGCTCGCTTCTTTCGAGACTCGAATCCGGGTCGGACGTCCCGGCACCTTGGCATGAGATTTGGGACGAACTACATCACCAGGGGAACGTGGGAGAGGCTTCGTATGCAGCAGTTCCCCATCTCGTGGACATCTATCGAAGGCGCGGAGAAGTTGATTGGAACACTTACGCGATGGTTGCGATCATTGAACTCGCGCGCGGAGAAGGAACGAACCCCGAGGTGCCGGAGTGGTTGAGTGGAGACTACTTTTCTGCAATTCAGAAACTGGCCAGCATTGGTGCTGGAGAGGTCTTGACTGCTGGCAGCCCTGAGACTGCGTGCGCAATCCTCAGCGTCATAGCTATCGCTAAGGGGCTTCGTGTTCATGGAAAGTTCCTGGTGAACTATTCCGAAGATGAGATGTTGAATTTCGAACCTTGAGATTTGAGAAGTTACTTCCATGTTTCGGTACCCGCGCATCATTGAGTGAGGCCTTGCATGAGCCGAACGCGTAAGGATTCTCGCCACGTTATTGGCACTGTACTCGAAATTGTCAAAACAGAGGGCGACTCATTCGACGTTTTTGTTAACGAAGAACTCGTGCGGCATTACGATTTCGAGAGCTCGCTGTCCTACGACCTCTGCGTGCGCTATGGATACTGCGGCGAAGAGCTTGAACCAATTTTGCTTGAATTAAACCTTACAGGACGGAAGACCTTTGTATATTGAATCCCCTATTCCGTTTTGCGGTAGATGAAACGAAGCGCCGTATATTTTGCCGACACGGAAGCGACTTTTGTGTCGATCATGCCGTTCTCGCGGAGCAGCGAGCGAATGGATGTTTCGTTGATTGCATGGCCCAGGCCTTTGGCGTAGACCATCCAGATGGGCACGCCCTTGAGGAGTTGCGGCTTCGCGGTGCGCAGGGCGGCGTTCAATGTGCCAGGTGAGTCGACGCAGGCGACAATGATGCTGGCGTCTTTGGTTGCGACGCTTGCTGCCTCTGCCAGCGCTTCGCTGAGAGCCTCGTCGCAAACATCACCGATGACGCGCACGATGGTCTTGTCCGTGATCCCCAGCTTGCGCGCGAGGGTGGGAGGCGGTGTGGTAATCACCGCGGCCCACTTGGCTGCGGTAGGGCCAAGATGGAGCTGAACCTTTTCGCCTGCGACGGTGAAGCTGAGCCGGTCTGCATTTGCTTTTATGTGCTTGAGTTCGCTGAAGGAAATGCGCTTGCGCATTGTGCCGCGGAGAATGATCTCGCCGGTCTCGAGCAGCGCCTTCACCTCTGCGGTGGTTCCGGCCCAATCGCACAAGCAGGTTGCTTCACGCCCCATGGAGAACCTCCAACGCCATCGAATTCCGGCAGTCCCATCAAAAAAAGGCCGCCCCATCGGGCAGCCCATTCAGGGTATTCAAGAAGCGAACAGCTTTTCACTCGTTCACTTCTTCACTGCTTTTCTTACCATCTTCCCCAGGCGCGGCTGATGTAGTCCGACAGGGTCATGCCGATCAGCACCAGAAACGTGAAGATACCCGCGCCAACTGTCAGCTTGGTGAGCTTGGTGCTGTATTTCACGCCCATGAAGAAGAGGACGACGAGCGTTGCCTTGAATACGCCAATGGCCAACGCGACAATCGGATTGAAAACGCCCATCTCAATAAACGACGCCCAGACGGTGAGCCCGGTGCACACCAGGAGGGTCGCAAAAATGATCACGTAGACGATGGGCGGGGTAATGTGGTGCTCGTGTTCGCCGTGATTCTCCGCGTGTTGATGAGTGATTTCGCTCATGTCGGGTCCTTTATTGGTGTCTGCTGATCAAGTAGAGAAGCGGGAACAGGAAGATCCAGATGATGTCGACGAAGTGCCAGTAAAGGCCGAAGTTCTCGACAAACGTTACATGGCCGCCGGTGTAGGCGCCGGTTCGAGCCTTGAGGATCATGAAGCCCAGGATTGCGATTCCAATGATCATGTGCAGCGCGTGCATGCCGGTCATGGCGAAGTAGAGAAAGAAGTAAATCTCGGTGTGGCGCGCCATGTCCAGGGGCATGGGCTGGTCTTTATATTCCTTGTAGGTGTCCGGGTCAGATGCGGGATTGGTGAAAGCCTGCACGCTGTAGTGGAAGCCCGGCACGTGATGCTTCTCAATCTTCTCTGAGTACTCGATGGTCTTGATGCCGAGAAAGACGAGGCCGAGCAGGAAGGTGAGGACCAGGCACAGAACCAGGCCGCTCTTGCGCCGCGTCTCCGCGCACCACACTCCCATGGCCATGGTAAAGCTGGAGCTGATCAGCACGCCTGTGTTGGCAGTGCCCCACCAGACATTGAGCTGATGCGAGGCGGCGACGAACGCCGGGTAGTACCAGTTGCGGTAGATCAGGTAGGCGGTGAAGAGCCCGCCGAAGAACATGATTTCCGTCAACAGGAACAGCCACATGGCAAAGTTGGTAGCGTCCGCCTGCTGCGCCACTGACTCGAAGTGGTGGCGCTGGTAGGACGGATGCTCCCCGTGCCCGTGGGTGATGCCGTGCGCCTCAGGGGCGCCGTTGGCGATTGCTGTGCTATCCGACACTGGCTACCTCTTTAGCTTTCTCGTTTTCCAGCCACTCGTAGTCGTAGGCTTCGTGATCCATGATCGGCGTTACGGTGAAGTTCTCGGTGAGCGGCGGAGACTGGATCTGCCACTCAAGGCCGGTTGCCTGCCAGGGATTGTTGCCGGCAATCTCGCCGTACTTCAGTGACCAGGTGAGATACAGGATGGGCAGCAGGTAACCCACGCCAAGGATGCTTGCGCCGGCGGTCGAGAACACATTCAACACCTGGAACTCAGGCGGATAAGCTGCATAGCGCCGCGGCATGCCCAGCGTACCCAGAATGAATTGCGGGAAGAACGTGAAGTTGAATCCGATGAAGGTGACCACCGCTGCAAGCTGTGAAATCTTTTCCGGATACATGCGGCCGGTGATCTTGGGCCACCAGAAGTGAATGCCCGACAGGAACGCCATCAGCATGCCGCCCACCATGACGAAGTGGAAGTGAGCCACGATGAAGTACGTCTCGGTGAGATGAATGTCGGTTCCCGAAGTGCCGAGGAAGACGCCTGTCAGGCCACCGATGGTGAACAGGCCCATGAATCCGAAGGCGTAGAGCATCGGTGTTTCGAAGGTGATGGAGCCTTTATAGAGCGTGAAGGTCCAGTTGAAGATTTTGATGGCCGAAGGCACCGCGACCAGCATCGTGAGCAAGCTGAACACCAGCATGGCGTAGTTCGAGATGCCCATGATGAACATGTGGTGCGCCCAGACAAAGAAGCCGAAGACCGCAATGGCCACCGATGAAAACGCGACTGCCGTATAGCCGAAAACGCGTTTGCGGCTGAAGGTCGAGATGACTTCAGAGATGACGCCCATGCCCGGCAAAATCATGATGTACACCGCCGGGTGGGAGTAAAACCAGAACAAGTGCTGGAAGAGGAGCGGATCGCCGCCCTTGGTAGGATCGAAGACGCCGATGCCCACCGTGCGCTCCAGAGCCACCAGAACAATCGCGATGGCCAGCACAGGCGTGCCCAGCACCATGAGGATGCTGGCTGCGTAATGCGACCAGACAAACAGAGGCATGCGGAACCAGGTCATGCCCGGGCAGCGCATCTTGTGGATGGTCACGATGAAGTTCAAGCCGGTGAAGATGGAGCTGAATCCGGCAATGAAGACGGCCAGCCCCGTACTCATCACGTTGGTGTTTACGTAATGCGTGGAGAGCGGCGTGGTGAAGGTCCAGCCGGTGTCAACGCCGCCGCTGATCATGGTGTAGAGCACCAGGATGCCGCCCACCACATAGAGATACCAGCTGAGCAGGTTGATCTTGGGCAGCGCCAGGTCCTTCGCGCCGAGCATGATCGGGATAAGGAAGTTGCCCAGTGTTGCCGGCACGCTCGGCACCAGGAACAGGAAGATCATGACCACGCCGTGCATGGTGAACACCTTGTTATAGGTGTCAGTGGCCATCAGATCGCTCTGCGGCGTCAAGAGTTCCAGGCGGATCAGGCCCGCGAGGGCGCCGCCGATGAAGAAGAAGAACGTGATCGAAATCAGATAAAGGATCGCAATCCGCTTGTGGTCGCCGGTCAGCAGCCAGCTCAGAAGACCATTCTCCTTGGTGATGAAGTTGGTCTTTGGAATTCTGGCCGTCGACTGGTCGGGAAGACTGACGATTGTTGAGCTCATTGCTTCACCATCCCTTGGCTGACCGGCTTGGCAGTTGTCTGCCCAGCCGGTTTCTCTCCCGTGGTCGCCTTGCCTTCACCTTCGGGCAGCAGATCGACAGTATTAGTTGTCTGCTGGATCCGGTAGTCGGAGTTCAGATTCTTGATAAATTCAACCAGGTCGATCACGCCTTCTTCGCTGATCTGGCCTTGATATGTCGGCATGATTGGCGCATAGCCCTGGGTTACGTGTTGCGATGGATTCAGAATTGATTCGCGCAGGTAAGCGTCGTCGGCCAACGCAGTTCCACCGCCGGCAAGAGGCAGCTTCGATCCATAAACGTTGGCCAGGTTTGGGCCGCGTGCGTCGGGTCGAGCATTGTGGCATGCATTGCAGCTCAGGCTCGCGAAGAGGCGTTCGCCATTTTGCGCGAGTGAATTGCCGCTCGTTGAGCTGTCGAGCCATTTCTTGTAGTCATCCGGCGTCAGTACCACCACGTCGCCGATCATGGCCGAGTGATTGGTTCCGCAGTACTGCGTGCAGAACAGGTGATAGGTGCCCGGCGTGGTTGGTTCAAACCAGACGGTCGTATAGCGGCCTGGGATGGCTTCGCGCTTCACACGGAACGCTGGAATTGAAAAGCTGTGAAACACATCCTGCGAAATCAGCGTCAACTGGACGGCGCGGCCTGTCGGCACATGCAGCGAATTGATCTCGTGCTGGCCGCCCGGATGCTCGGCCTTCCACATCCACTGCTTGCCGACCACGTAGATGTTCATCGCGTTCGCCGGCGGCGTATACACCCGGAAATAGATCAGCGAGCCCCAGACGAACATGACGAGGAACAGGCCCAGCGGAATGATGGTCCACGTGGCTTCAAGCAGTGTCGATCCCTCGATCTGCACGGCCTTGGGATGGCGGTTCTTATTGTAGAGAATTGAGAAACTCGTCACCAGCAGGATCACGATGGTGAGCCCGATCAGGCTGACCAGCGTGATGAAGAAGTACAGCGCGTCCATCTGCGGCGCGATCTTCGACGCCTCCGGTGGAAACAGCGCGAAGTTCGTCATCCACTTGACGAGAAACTGCCAGATTACTGGACTGATGTGATCCATTCCGTTATCCGTTCACCTTTGTCCCTGTTCCCGTGCCTGTTTTTCCTGCACCGTCAACGATGTTCTGGCGAGCGTCCTTGCGGAACATTGCCAGCATGAAGCCACCCAGCGAACACATGGTCACCAGCCCGCCCAGTTGAACCACGCGCGCAACAATCAGTGAGTGTTTGTTGGTCTGTGGATCGTAGTGGTAGCAGTAGGTCAGAATATTGTCTACCGGTGAGCCGATGCGGTTGGCCGAAGCCTCCGCGAGGCCCAGTCGAAGATCCTTGGGCGAATACTCCACGCCCATGTAGTACTGCGCCAGCTTGCCTTCCGGCGTCACAATCTGAATGGAGCTTGCATGCGCAAACTGCGTGAGCTTTCCATCCGGGCCGGGAATCTTCACGTATCCGAATCCAACGGCCTTGGTAAGCGCATCGATGCTGGCCTGCGTGCCGGTCATGAAGTGCCAGCCCGACGCTGTCTCCGGATGGCCATAGCGCTTGAGGTAGCTGCGCTTTTTGGCGGCGGCGAGGTCAGTGCCTTCGCTGGGATCGATACTGACAACGATCACGTTGAAATCGCGTCCCGGAACTTCGTCGACCATTTGCAGTGCGCCGGTCAAGCCATTCAATTCTTCCGAGCAGAGCATCGGGCACTGGTAATAAACGAGCGCGAGAATCGCGGGCTTCTTGCCGAAGTAGCTGGACAACTGCACCTGTTTGCCCTGATCGTCAGTGAAGCTGAGCGAGAGCGGCAACTGCTCATTGAGGCGCTGTGCGATACCTACACCGCTCAACAACGCCGGCGGCTTGTCGTTGGCTGGACCTGCCGCCTTGTCACCGTAGCCGGAAACCTGTGCGCTCAGCGCAAGTGGACAAAGAGCAGCCGCAATCGCAACCAGTCTCGCCGCGCCTTGCCAACCCGTTCGCATTGTCTCTGCCCTATTCATGATTCCTGCTTCCCTGTTGTGAAGATGCGGCCCGTGCCTTTGAATCGGCCTTGTGAACCGTACCTTGAAAGTCCCCAGCCTTATTCAGGCTTCTTGGTCGCTTCAGCCTGCGCCAGGTCCTGCTCGTAACCGGTGCGCGCAAAACCATCGGTGAGCGGAGTTGTAACAACTCCCCGCTTGGTATCTCCGGTAAGAAGAGGTGCGGTCTGTGCGGGCGCCACCGTCTTCAACGCATTGGTCTGGACGATCAACTCCATCGCCCGTTCGATCGGAATCCTCACCTTGCCCTGGGAACGATCGACCCAGGTGTAGTTGTCGAGCAGCAGATCTTCGCGCGCATGCAGATCGGCCACATCCTGGTTGCCGTCATCCAACTGCACGCGAGGCGTGGGGAACTGCTGCGTCATCTCCGCCACCTTCTGCTGCATCGCGGGATTGTTCGGCAAGTTACCCAGTTGGCGAATATCAGCCGTCTTCGTCCACTTGCTGTTCGGACCGTCTTCTGCATCCAGGTGCTTATTGAAGACGTAGCCGATGCCATAGCAGAGCGCGCCGGCAACCGCGACAAAGATGGCCAGCGCCGTGAGAAAGACCACAATGCCCGTCACGCCGATGTCGGTCTTCTCATAGCCCGCGGCGACGTCGATTTCTTCCGGCCCGTGATCCTGGGGCTGCTCCCACAAACCGTGGTGCTGTTCGTTATCGTTATGCGTGGGCATGTTCAGGCTCCAAAATCTCCGCGGTGTGCGGATCGTTAACCTGCACCAGCGGCCGCTGCTTCAGGCGCGTGCAATAGAAGGCGATCCAGAAGGAAACCATCGCCGCGGGTACGGCCACATACTCGAGAATTCCCCAGCTGAAATGGAGGTTGCGCGCCGCATCCTTGAAGTTCGGCTCGATCAGCCAGAACAAATCGAATGCCTTGGCGAACACCATCCATTGGCACACAAGGATGAGCCGCTTCTTGTTGCGCTTGATGTCGCGCGACAACAGCAGCGTAAATGGAATCAGCCAGTGGAAGATAAAGTCCAGCGTAATAATGATGCCCCAGTGTCCGCGAATGCGATCAAGGTACCAGGGAATCTCTTCCGGCAAATTCCCCGACCAGATAATCAGGAACTGTCCGAAAGCCAGGTAGATGTTGAGCATCACAAACGCGAAGGTGAACTTGCCCAGGTCATGCTGCTCGGTCTGACGAAGAATGGTTTTGAACGGCTCCGCCTTGGACAACGACAGCGTGGTGATGATGCCCAGCGCCAGCACGGAGTATCCCTGCCCAACCAGAAACAGCAAGCCGTACACCGACGAATACCACGTTACGTCCATCGACATAACCCAGTAGATCACCGCTGCGGTCATGGTAAGCGAATACACCAGGATGCCGGGGCCGCTTATGTTCTCAAGCTTCTTGATCCACATGGGCGTGTTCGCCGGCGAGTCCGAATCGCGCAGCAGGCCAAGGCGATTCAGGCGCCAGGTGTAGTACGCCCAGATCACAAAGCAAATGACACCCACCATGATGAACATTTCGGGATTCAGCATGGGCCGTTTGAATACGATGCAATGCGCCTGAATCTCATTGATGAATCCTGATTTCAGCGCCGCGTCAACGTTGCCTTGGTTGGAGCCATCCACCTGCGCCCACAGGTAGAGCTTCTTCATGAAGATGACCACGCCGAGCCAGTAAACGAAGACGAGCGGCAGCGTGCGGCTCATGGCTTCCAGAGGCCGGCGCAGCAACAAGCCCCACTTGCCGCCCGACACGTACTGCACCATGAGCAGGGCCAGGCCGCCGACCGTCCAACCAAAGGTCAGCAGGAGCCCCAGTACCCAGGCGCGCTGCAGGTGGTCCCAACCGAGCCCATCCTCGTTCTGGCCGAGGAAGGCAAGGCCGGCGGCGATGACCGAAAATACCACCCCGATAATCAGCGCTCTCGTCTTCCAGGCGTCCACAAAAGCGGGGGCGTCCAGATTAGCGGGCAGCGTCTTGGCATGCGATTCGTGAGCCATTCCGTTCGTCCTGAATCCTTACTTCTGGGCCGCGGGGGCCGGTTTGCTTACGGGAATCTTGATGATGGGGTCCGCCGGATTGGCCGGAGCCATACCCGGAGTTCCTTCCTTGGTCACCGGTGGATACGCCTGGATTGCCGTTGCAGGAAGCGCCCATGGAGCGGCGTATCCCTCAGGCAGATTCTTTTCCCTGGCGACTTCCTTGAGATCCTTCACTTGCACGCCCGAAGGCACGTCGCTTGTTTTTGCCGCCTGGCTTAACTGCAATGCGCGAATGTAGGCCGCAACCGCCCAGCGATCGGTTGGCGTGAGCTGCGCTGAGTAGTCGGGCATGGCGCCGTAGCCGTTCGTCATCACGTAGAAGTAATGCGACACGGGCTGCGCCAGACGAACCTGGTCATGCAGATTGGCGGCGGGCTTGTAGCCGCGCTCCACAATCTCGCCCAGGCCGTTGCCTACGCGCGAGTGGCAGGGCGTGCAGTAAATGTTGAACCGCTCCTGGCCGCGCCGGAGCACATCGATGGTGACCGGGAATGGCATCAGGTTCTGCTCTTCCCGGTAGCCGTTTGCGCCGGTGACGACGCCGGTATAGAAGTAGCTATCCTCGTGCAACTGCCCGCGCGCTACGGTGTTGAGCACCTGCGGGCGCGCACCGCGATGATCGGCGAACATCTCCGACCCGCGCTGCGGAATGATCTTCGGCTGGTTCTGCATGTCCTGACGGCAACCCGCCATCAGCAACAGCGCAGCAAATCCTGCCAATGCAGCGACTCGCCGCGTCCGGCTGCTCACCCCTCGCTGAATCGCAAAGGCGGCCTGCTGACCACTGATCACTGACCACTGACCACTGCGCATCAGTACTCCACCTCCACCACCGAAGTCGGCTCAAACGTTGCGAGATACGCCCGCGTCTCCACTAAATCGAACTTCGGATCAAGTGCCTCAAGGCACAGGAAGAACTTGTCCGTCGACGCGCCGTCGCGGAAGTTGGGCGCGTTAAACAGCGGGTGATACAAAGACGGCAATCCATTCAGCGCCAGCATGCCGAAGGCCGCGGAAAGCCCCGCGAAAAGAATCGTCCACTCGTAGGCGGGGACAATAAATGCCGGCCACGAGTAGGTGGGACGCCCGGCGATATTCAATGGATACGCCAGTACCGAAACCCAGGTCTCCATGCCGAACATGGCAGCCAAGCCCATCAGGCCGCCAACCAGCGTAACCAAGGGCACCTTGTTGCGATGAAACCCGATGGCCTCGGCCGCTTCTTCCACCGGATAGGGCGTATAGCAATCCAGCCTGCGCCAGCCGTCGAGCCGCGCCTGCTGCGCCGCGCGCACCAGGTCGCTGGGCGTATCGAATTCAGCAAGCAAACCGTATGTTCCTTCTCTCGGTGGCATATTAGTCAGCAGCCTCCGCCGCCTTCTTAGGCGTAATCTTCGCACCGGGCAGCATCATGCGGATCTCATTCATAGGAATCATGGGCAGGAAACGTACAAACAGCAGGAACAGTGCGGTAAACAATCCCAGCGTGCCCACATAAGTCATGTAGTCCCACTTGGTGGCGCGATACGTTCCCCACGACGAGGGCAGGAAGTCGCGGTAGAGGCTGGTGACAACAATGACGAAGCGCTCAAACCACATGCCCGTATTGACCACAAGGGAGAGGAGGAACATGAAGGTCAGGTTAGTGCGCAGTTTCCTCGACCACAACGTTGTCAGCGGAATTGCCAGGTTGCATGTAACCAGAACCCAGTAGGACCAACCCATGGGCCCAAACATGCGGTTCCACATCATGAATGCTTCCCAGTGCGAGGCCGAGTACCAGGCCATGAAGACTTCCATTCCATAGCCGTAGCAGACAATGAATCCCGTAGCCAGCATCACCTTGCCCATGTTGTCGATGTGGCGATCAGTGACCAGGTTCTCAAGGTGATAGAACTTGCGCAGCGGAATTGCCAGCGTGAGCACCATCGCGAAGCCGGAGTAAATGGCGCCCGCTACAAAGTACGGCGGGAAGATGGTGGTGTGCCAACCGGGCAGCACCGCAACTGCGAAGTCGAAGCTGATCACCGTGTGCACGGAGAGCACCAGCGGAGTCGCCAAGCCCGCAAGCAGCAGCGAAGCCGTCTCATAGCGCATCCAGTGACGGACTGAGCCGCGCCAGCCCAGAGCAAGCATGCCGTAGAAGTACTGGCCGATCTTGGATTGCGACCGGTCGCGCAGCGTACCGAAGTCGGGCACCATGCCGATGTACCAGAAGACCACCGAGATGGTCGCGTAGGTCGAAACCGCGAAGACGTCCCACAAGAGCGGCGAACGGAACTGCGGCCAGACGTTCATGGAGTTGGGATAAGGCAGCAGCCAGTAACCCAGCCACGGACGGCCAACGTGAATCAGCGGGAACATGCCGGCGCAGACCACGGCAAAGATGGTCATGGCCTCGGCAAAGCGGTTGATGGAGTTGCGCCAGCCCTGCTTGAACAGCAGCAGAATCGCCGAGATCAGCGTGCCCGCGTGGCCGATGCCGATCCACCAGACGAAGTTGATGATGGCGAAGCCCCAGGCCACGGGCTGCGTGATGGCCCAGATGCCGACGCCCTTGAGGAAGAGCCAGGTCACGGCCACCAACAGGAGCACGGCTACTGCGCCGGCTACACTGAAAATGGCAAACCAGCCCAGCGGCGTGTTGGGCGTGAGCACGATCCCCGCAATCTTCTCGGTGACCGACTTGAAGGTCTGCCCCTGGCCCAGCACGCGGTATTCGCCGGTCGCGGGGTCGATGCCCGCGTTGCGGCCCGCGCCGGGATTTGGTCCTTTTGGTTTCAGGTCCGTCGTCGCCATCGTGGCCTCAACCCTTCACCGGTGCATGTTCCACCGGCGCGTCTTCGAGTTCGGAATTCGGATTCAACACCGCGGCCACATAGGTCGTCCGCGGACGGGTATTCTGATCGGCGAGCACCTGGTAGCTGCGCTCGTCTCCGCGCAACTTCGCTACCCGGCTCCCCTTGTCATTGAGATTGCCGAAGGTTATGGCCGAGGCTGGGCAGGCCTGCTGGCAGGCGGTGACAACCTCGCCATCCGCAATCGCCCGATTGTCCTTGTCGGCTTCGATCCTCGCCGCCGTGATGCGCTGGATGCAGTAGCTGCATTTCTCCATCACGCCGCGCGAGCGCACTGAAACGTCGGGGTTACGCAACAACTTCAGGCTCTCGGTTTCGAAATCAGAGAAGAGCAGGAAGTTGAAGCGGCGTACCTTGTAGGGGCAATTGTTTGAGCAGTAGCGCGTGCCCACGCAGCGGTTGTAGACCAT
>Ga0116135_1001060_pt1 | contig 14508 bp, 13 predicted proteins | sample June2015DPH_20_1_FD_89738 | JGI IMG/M metagenome (GOLD analysis project Ga0116135, IMG submission 89738) | Peatland microbial communities from SPRUCE experiment site at the Marcell Experimental Forest, Minnesota, USA - June2015DPH_20_10 | ecosystem: Environmental > Terrestrial > Soil > Wetlands... | reverse complement strand
TTTCGGACCGTGTTCGTACTAAGAGATGTGGAAGGACTTTCGACCGAGGAAACCGCGGCGGCGTTGGAGTTGAGCGTTCCGGCGGTGAAATCAAGGCTATTGCGAGCGCGCCTGCAGTTGAGGGAACGACTCGGTCGTTTCTTTCAGAAACGCGAGAATGGAGATCTTAATCGTGGAGATGTTAACCGTGGAGATGGCAACCAGTGAAATGCTCTGAATTTTTGCACGAGCTGACCAATTACTTGGACGGCGTAATCGACGAAAACACAAAGGTCGAGCTGGAGAATCATCTTTCCTGGTGCCACAACTGTTACGTGGTTTGCGATACCACTAAGAAGACCATTGAGATTTACCGCGACTCGCAACTTTACGAACTGCCGGAAGATCTCCGCGGCAAGCTTCGTTCCGCCATCATGGCCAAGTGCCAGCAGCATAAAAAGCGCGGGCCCCAGAGCGTCTAGGGACTTCCGTTTTATTTACTGGCAACCTGCGGCCGCCGTATCGCATATAATGCTTAAACGGCGCTTCGGGGTGCTGCATGTTTTTCTCTCGGCGTAAGGCCCTTCTTCCATTCTTGCTTTTATTCGGCCTGCTCCCTCTTCATGCGCAATCGAACGACGGGCAGTTGCGAACTTCACTCTCGCATTCACCTTCTTCCAGTTCGTCCGACGCTCAGACCGAGGAGATTCCTCCCCCTCCCGTTCCGTCCAATGCTCCACGCATCGAGAAGCAGACGCGCTACGAGATTATTCACAATTTTGAAATGCAACTTGTCTATGCGCGGACAGCGTTCCCCATGGGGACAAAAGGACTCATCCTGAAGGATGGAATCGTTACCCCGCACGGAACGGAATTGCAGCAACTGCTCAACCTTTGGGGACCGTCAGTAAAGCCCGGAGATCCTGCCCGCATTTCGTTCGTTCAAATCAAGGACGACCACATCCACTTTGAAATCAATGGGGGCCCCGTACTACGCAAGAAGTGGTACCAGCGCGTGCAGGTTGCCGGCGCCAACGGACCGCTGACCCAAACTGATACCGCTCAAGATAATCCTCACGGTTCCTACGTAGATCTCTATTTTGACAAGTACGTACCGGAAATGACCGGCCCGCAACTGCGCGTCTTACTCAGTCCTGTTCTCGACTTCCACGCCCGTAGCAAGGAGCAGGCCTACCTCGATACCGTGCCTCCAAAAGTTAAGCAGGCCATCCAGTCGCATCGCGTGCTCGTAGGCATGAACCAGGAAATGGTGCTCCACGCCAAAGGCAAGCCGCCAAGAAAGGTGCGAGAGAAGGATGGCGAGACTCAATATGAAGAATGGGTCTACGGCCAGCCGCCGGAAGACGTCGATTTCGTCCGCTTTGTCGGTGACGAGGTGGTTCGCGTGGAAACCATGCGGGTGAACGGCGAAAAAATTCTGCGCACCGAGAGGGAAGTGGTTCTGCAGCCAACGGAGACAGAAAAGGAAGCCAAAACGGAGCCGCAAGAGCGTCCGGCAAATGCTCCCAGCCTTCGCCGCCCGGGAGAAGATTCTCAAGACGTACCCCAGCCAGCCAGTGGCGCAACCCCACTGCCGCCCGCCCCTCCACCGGATCTTCCGCAGCCTAACGGCCCAGGCGATCTGGCCTCGGCGCGATAGCCTCAGCTCAAATCCGTGATTGCCATTTCATTTAGAATGCCTGCGTGGCTGTCGCCGTCCAATGTCGCGATCTGCGCAAGACCTACGACGGCAAAGTCGAAGCAGTCCGCGGTCTGAGCCTCCAGATTGAAGCGGGCGAATGCTTTGGCTTGCTCGGCCCGAACGGGGCGGGGAAGACCACGACCATAGAAATTCTCGAGGGCCTGTTACAACCGACCTCCGGGGAGGTCTCCATCTTTGGCCACACTTGGAATACTGACGCCCGGGAGATGCGAGAGTGGCTAGGCATATCGCTCCAGGAAACCCGGCTTTCCGAAAAACTTACCGTGCGCGAAACGGTTAATCTCTTCGCCAGCTTTTACCGTGAACCGCGTTCCTCCGACGAAGTTCTGGAAGAATTGCAGCTCACCGAAAAAGCCGACGCCTGGGTGGGAAAACTTTCCGGCGGCCAGCGCCAGCGGCTGGCCGTTGCAACCGCGCTGGTTTGCAATCCCAGAATTCTATTTCTGGATGAGCCAACCACCGGTCTTGACCCCCAAAGCCGCCGCCAGTTGTGGGACATCATTCGAAGTTTTCAGAAAAATGGCGGCACCGTGTTGCTGACCACGCACTACATGGATGAAGCCGAGCGCCTTTGCGACCGGTTGGCCATCATCGATCACGGGCAGATTATCGCCGAAGGTTCGCCGGCGAACTTGATCGAAAAGCTTGGGGGTCACCACTTTGTCGAGTTCTCCATCTCAGGCAATAACGATGGCGCGGCACTCGAGGCATGGCGGTCTCTTCCGAGCGTGGACTCGGTTCGGGATGAGGACGGCCTGGTCGCGTTGAGCGTTAAGGAGCCTCATCTCACAATCCCAGCACTGCTGGAGGCGCTCGGAAAGCAGGGAAGTTCCTTGCAGCATCTGACTACGCGCCAGGCGAGTCTAGAGGACGTGTTTGTACGGCTTACCGGAAGGCATTTGCGGGAAGATTAAGGTGACTGAAAGGAAAAAGACTGAAAGGAAAAAGACTGAAAGGAAAAAGATGGGCAGGACCTTGCAGATAAGGCTTCGCTACACGGTTCTTCTGTTCTTGACCACGGCAGGGATACTCGCCGGGCGGTGTGCCTTGGCGCAGACCTCGGCCCGAGACTCGACGGGCTTCCCTCCGCTGGATCAGTGGAGAAGCGCGATCATCGCGGGCGATGCGGCGGCCTTGAAGGCGCTCTACAGCGTCGATCCGGCGGCGCAGCTGATGGCCAACGGAATCGCAATCAGCGCCGACGCGGACGCGAATTTCTGGCTGGGTCTGAAGGCGCAAAGTATCAAGATGGAGATCGTCCGGCTGGCGGACAAGCCCGGGCGAAAGAGTATTGTCTTCAAAGCCGAAGTGAAGCTGCCGAATGGCCAAACCATGCACGTGACCGATGGCCAGGGATGGCGACAGCAAGGAGATCAGTGGCAGTTGGCGGGAGTGGAGAGGGCGGACGAACCTCAACTGGTGCAGCCCTCGGACATGAACAAAAATATTTATCCGGCCGATGCGGACGCGCATGCCCAGATCAAGCAAGCGGAAGAGAATGCGGCCCGGGAGCACAAACGCGTGTTGCTGGTCTTTGGCGCGAACTGGTGCTTCGACTGCCACGTGCTCGACCTGGCGTTCCTCCGGCCCGATTTTGCTTCGGCGATGGCGCGCTACGAAGTGGTGCATGTCGACCTTGGCGACGACGAGAAAAAGAATGCGGATGTGGTAAAGCAGTTCGATGCCACGTTGGAGAAAGGCATTCCTACGCTGGTGGTATCCGAGAGCGACGGCAAAATAGTCATGAGCCAGAAAAACGGCGAGTTCGAGGACGCGCGGTCACTTACGCCGGAAGCACTGCTCGAGTTTTTAAATAAGTGGAAACCACAGGCAAAGTAAGGAGTAAAGATCTCGACAGTATGAGTATTGCCGAGCCGATCCCCGACATGAGGCGTCGGTCTGTCCATTCGACCCCGCCGAAACGCAACGGACGTTGGTCCGGCTACCTCCATCTGCTGATGGCCCGCATGCTCGAATTAAAGCGCGAGCCGGAAGTTGTGTTCTGGGTTTTTGTATTTCCACTCCTGCTCGCGGTGGGATTAGGAATTGCTTTCCGCAACAAACCCGGTGACGCCTCCTCGGTCGCGATCGTGGAGGGAGCCGAAGCGCAGCAGGCGCAGTCGTTGCTCGATCGCTCCCCGCAACATGCCTCTTTCAAAACCAAGCTTCTCAGCGACCAGAGTGCGCGCCAGGGATTTCGCCTCGGCAAGTACGATCTCGTCATCGAGCCCAACGAAAACGGAGGCCTGCAATATCTTTACGATCCCGCACGGCCGGAGAGCGTTCTCGCCAAGCAACAAGTGGACGACGCGCTGCAAGCGGCGGCTGGCCGCAAGAATGTGATCGCAACCAGCGTGGTTACTTCCTCCGAACCAGGTTCGCGCTATATCGACTTCCTTATCCCCGGATTACTCGGCATGAACCTCATGAACTCCGGCATGTGGGGCATTGGATTCGCGCTGGTCGATATGCGGCAGCGCAAGTTGCTCAAGCGTTTCGTCGGCACACCCATGCGACGGGGAGATTTTCTTCTCGCTCTCATGTCGAGCCGCCTGGTGCTGATGATTATCGAAATCGGATTGCTCCTGACCCTGGGAGTTCTCGTCTTTCACATGAAAGTGCTGGGGTCGATATTCGCGATTCTCCTGGTCGGCGCCATCGGCGCGATCGCTTTTGGTGCCATCGGCCTTCTAACCGCAAGCCGCGCCCAGAAAATTGAAAGTGTCAGCGGCCTCATGAACCTTGTCATGATGCCGATGTGGATTTTCTCAGGAGTCTTTTTCTCGTATGAAAGATTTCCCGCCGTAATCCAGCCCTTAATCAAAGTTCTTCCGCTAACCGCCTTGAATGACGCACTACGCGCGAGCATTCTGGAAGGCACACCGCTGTTTCGCCAGTGGCCAAGACTCCTTATCCTGATCGTGTGGGGGAGTATCTCATTCCTGCTGGCCTTGAGATGGTTCCGCTGGACTTAATCAACTCACCCAGCGCCAATGCCAGCCCCAATGGTGGATAGAAAACGCGGCTTCTGCCGTGCGCTGGTCGCTTGTTCAAATGCATAAGCCAGCCGAATCAATGTAGGCTCACTCCAAGCTCTTCCAAAGAACGAGATCCCCACCGGCAAGCCCGCGACGAATCCCGCGGTCACGTTTATGTTTGGATAACCCGCGACCGCGGCAGCATTCGAACTTCCGCCCGCCACGTGGTCGCCATTGATCAGATCGGTAATCCATGCCGGACCGCCCGTCGGCGCGACCATCGCATCCAGATGATACTTATCGATAGTTGCGTCGATGCCTTCGGTGCGCGCCAGTTGATGGTTTTTTGCCAGCGCGTCAAGATACTCTTTGTCGATAAGTGGACCCTTGCTCTCGGCTTTCACGAACAGATCCTGTCCGAAATAAGGCATCTCCTTCTGGCGATTGCGTTCGTTGAAGTCAATCACATCCTTCAAACTGTGCACCGGTGCAGCCGGCCCAAGCCCCGCCAGATAAGCATTAAGATCAGCTTTCAGTTCGTACATGAAGACCAATAGCTCGCTCTCGTCGAACTTACCCAGCGTCTCAATATCTGCTGGATCGACAAGGATGGCCCCCTGCTTCTTCATGGCGTCCAGCGATTGTGCCATCAAAGCATCCACCGGATCGCTGAAGCCGAAATACTTTCTAGCCACCCCAATCCGCGCGCCTTTCAGCCCGTTAGCATCGCAGAATTGGGTGTAATCGGTAAAAGCCTTACCCTGGCTCGCGGCGGTAGCCGGATCGCGGGGATCAGCGCCAGTGAGCGCGCCCAGCATAATAGAAGCGTCGCGAACCGTACGGCAGATCGGTCCCGCGCCGTCCTGGCTATGCGAGATCGGAATGATTCCGCTGCGGCTGATTAGTCCAACTGTCGGCTTGATGCCTGCGACTCCGTTCGCTGACGAGGGACAAACGATAGAACCGTCGGTCTCAGTCCCGATTGCGGCGGCGCATAGATTTGCCGACACTCCCGCCCCTGAACCTGAACTTGATCCGCAAGGATTCCGGTCGAGCACATACGGATTTTTCGTCAAGCCGCCGCGCCCGCTCCATCCGCTGGTGGAGTGACTCGATCGAATGTTCGCCCACTCGCTAAGGTTCGTCTTCCCAAGGATCACCGCACCCGCCATTCGCAGCCTCTCGGCGACAAAAGAATCTCTCGCGGGCTTCGACCCCACCAGTGCGAGCGAGCCCGCCGTCGTCATCATCTGGTCGGAGGTGTCGATATTGTCCTTGATGAGCACCGGAATCCCGTGCAGCGGTCCGCGCGGCCCTTTGGCTTTTCGCTCTTGATCCAGCCCCTCCGCGATCGACTCCGCCTCGGGATTCAGTTCGATGACGCTATTGATCACGGGCCCGTTTTTGTCGATTTCGTGAATGCGATTGGAGTATTTCTCCACTAATTCGCGCGCGGTGAACTTCCCCGATTTCATCCCCTCTTGGAGATCGGAAATCGTGACTTCGTCGAGTTCGAAAGGCTTGATCTCGGTTGCCGGAGCGTCCGTAGCCGGAGCGGCGGAGGAAATCTCGCGCGCCGCACCGAGCGCAGGATAGAGCGGAACCAAACCCACCGCTGCACCGCCGATCACAGATGTTGTCAGAGAGGTTTTAAGAAAAGACCGGCGGCTTGCCTTAGCATCCAGATCGCGTCGTTTTCGAGCCATGAGTGAGGGAGCCTTCTAAGGTTCTGCAAGCTGAAGGAACATAATACGTCAGCCGCGAACCCGAGACCGAATAAACCGATTCTTGGGAAAGTTGGCGGAATGTCTATCTGGGGATAGCTCCCCCTCCGCTGTCCGTCGAGCAAGGCTCGACTCTACCTTCGTAACCAGGGCCGTCGCAACCCCCATCGACCCAGGTCGGTAACTGGTAGAGCTAGGTTGACTTTCCCGGGGGCAATTCTCCTCCGACAGCTCCAGGGGCGAGCTTGTTCGCCGCGACCCATTGATGTCGCCCGTCCTCATACGGATTGTAGGTTGCATCGGGAAACCAGACACCCGCAAACAGGTCACTCTGCCGGGCTACAGTGCATCGCTGCACGTGTACAGCGTCAATGAAGGAGTGCCGGATCTCCGGCGCGCCCCAATCACCGCCCCAGATCATCCCACTGCTTCCTGCAAGGCGTCCCAGGAAAGAAAAATCGCCCTTCCATGAGGGCTCTCCTCCCACAACCCTTACGATGTCACACGCCAGCCCGTAATGGTGCACTCCCACGTTATGAAGTTTGGTGGCGCCGTTCTTGAACAATTCCTGCTGCCGCTGCTGGCTGCGGTAAGTCTCATAAACCATGAGTTCGATCCCCATCTGTTTGGCGGCGGAGATTATCCCGGCCACGAGCAGCCGCGTTGCAGGCTCCAACAGGAATGGGTCACTGACTCGATACACCACCTCAAACCGTGGATCGAGGGAAAGCACTTCGGTGTAAAAATTCCCCATAAATAACTCCGAGTTGCCCAGCCTTGCCACAAATAAGGCTCGTAAATTCCATGATAATCGGCAGTTATGCGTTTTTTCAGTCCCGGTAGGTCATTTGCAAGATTTTGTGTGCAATTTTGGTCCAAGGTTGTATAATTGTTTCCAGCTAAGTTTGACTCACAAGCAATTGAAGGTCGTGTATCGCCAACCAGCGTCACCCCCTCACTAGCAGCGAATCTTCCATAGCACATTTCAAGAAACAGGAATAGGACTATCAATGGCAGAACAAGGAACAGTGAAGTGGTTTAACGACGCCAAGGGCTATGGCTTTATCAGCCGACAGAATGGCGAAGACGTTTTCGTGCATTTCTCCGCAATCCAGGCTGGCGGCTTCCGCAGCCTGCAAGAAGGCCAAACCGTGCAGTTCGACGTGACCAAGGGCCCCAAAGGCTGGCAAGCAGAGAACGTTCAGGCGGTCTAAGCAAAACCACTCTCTGAATAAATAATGCCCGGGATTCCAAAAAATCCCGGGCATTTTCCTTTGCTGGCAGCTAATTGTCGGTCAATAACTGGTGGGCTCGCGAGCTGACGATCAGCAAAGTCTAGCGTTATTGCCGATCACTTGGCCGACCACTAATCACTAATCACTAATCACTAACCACTTCCTCCTGCCGCGCCTTCTGCACCATCTCCACCAGAACCTTCCTGGCTTCGTTCGCACTCCCTGCTTCCCGCAAAAATCCAATCCGTGCTCCCCGCATGCCTTCCACAGTCTTCAGACGCACCTGAAATCCCAACCGGTCCACCGAGGTCATCGCCGCTTCCTGCGCGTCGATTCCTACGCATGACTTGGCCAGCAGAACCAGCGCGTCCTTATGGTCAGCATTCATGTGCTCGATAATTCCCGCCGCCACATCGGCCAGCGGATCAGGGCGCGCCTTGTCGTAGTCCGCCGCCTGCACCCACCCCATCACTCCAAATCCGCCCACGTAATAAACATCCAGCACATCCATCCGATAAAAAGAAAAGTCGTCGAAGTCCACCCAATACTTGCTATTGGCATAACGATCCAAATAGAGCTTCCGGGCGCCTGAAACTTCGGCCTCGGGAATGGTCGCAACATTTCCCACCAGCGTAACCCGCGATGCGCCCAGCGGATCACCGTCCCCATCCGCCTGTGTCACAAGTAGGCTGGCCCGCGGATCGCCCTGCAAATTCTGTGTGTGCATGGCCATGGTGCTGATTAAAAAGATCGGTCTCCCACGCTCATCCAACCCATATGGCATCACCGACCCAAAAGGGAACCCAGGCTGCTTGCGCGACAAAGTCGAAAGGCTGCCAATGCGCCCCAGATACAGCAACGTCCTCGCCCGCTCGGAAAAACCGGGCTCAGGAAATGTAGGCTGGCTGCTCGCTGCACCCGAACTCCCGTGTCTCTGACCGTAGGATGACATTCGTTTCTCTTCAGCCAGTCTAAACGAAACCGCCCAGCGTTGTTTCCAGATGGTCTTGAGTGCTAGACTTTCACCTGATCAGCTGCTCTTCCTACTACTTGTAATTGTCCGCCGAGCGGGAGTAGTTCAGCGGTAGAACGCCAGCTTCCCAAGCTGGATGTCGCCGGTTCGATCCCGGTCTCCCGCTCCATACCTTTCAACCAGTCAAACTTCAATTCCAATCTTATAATTCTGGCATCGGTCCTCTCCGGCGAGACCTCCGCAAAATTACACGAAGCCATCCCGGCTTTTCGATACTATGGTTCCGTCTGCGGAACTTCCCACATGATTGAGCGTTTCGACTTCAGCGACCTCCGCGAACTCTTCGCCAAAGCCAATGAAGAGAAGTCCGGCGACCAATTGGCCGGAATCGCCGCCCGATCGGAGCGCGAGCGCGTCGCCGCCAAAAGAAAATTGGCGGATTTAACCCTTCGCGAAATTGTTCAGCGCCCGCTCATCGATCCTTCTGAAGACGATGTCTCGCGCCTCATTCTCGAAACCTTCGACCAGGAAAGTTTTCATTCCATCGCAAGCATGACCGTTGGAGAATTTCGCGAATTCCTTCTGGATGACGGGACCACAGATGTTCAACTAGAACAAGTCCAACGCTCCATCATCCCAGAAATCGCCGCCGCTGCCGCCAAGCTGATGAGCAATAAGGATCTGGTTCTGGTCGCCGCCAGAATTCGCAACGTCACCCGCTGCCGCAATACCATCGGCGAGCGTGGAGTGCTCGGCATCCGCGTGCAACCCAACCATCCTGCCGATGACATTGGCGGTATTCTTCTCGCTGCCTTTGAAGGACTCTTGTACGGCTGCGGAGATGCCGTCATCGGAGTAAATCCGGCCACCGATTCGGTCGCCACCGTCGGCGCAATCCTCCGCGCCTTGAATCGCCTGGTGGAAGCCTATGAAATCCCCACCCAGAGTTGTTGTCTCGCCCACATCGCCACTCAGCTTGCCGCGTTAAATGCTGGCGCGCCGGTCGACCTGCTCTTTCAATCGGTCGCAGGTACGGAAGCCGCCAACCGCAGCTTCGGCATCACTTTGAACGTACTGCGGGAAGGCCAGCAGCAAGTTCTCGAACATCATCGCCAGCGGGACGTCCCCTGGGTGGGCGATCAGGTGATGTACTTTGAAACCGGCCAGGGCAGCGCCCTTTCCGCCGAAGCCCATCACGGCATCGATCAACTCACCCTCGAAGCCCGCGCCTACGGAGTCGCCCGAGCCTTTCAGCCATTTCTCGTCAATAGCGTAGTCGGCTTTATCGGCCCTGAATATCTAGCCGACGAACGCCAGATCATTCGCGCTGGCCTCGAAGACCACTTCATGGGTAAGCTGCTCGGCCTTCCCATGGGATGCGATGTTTGCTACACCAACCACGCCGCCGCCGACCAGAACTCGACTGACAACCTGTTGCTTCTTCTCACTGCCGCCGGCTGCAATTACTTCATGGGCGTTCCGTGCTCCGACGACGTCATGCTCAATTACCAGTCCACCAGTTATCACGACGCGCTGGCCGCGCGCCGCCTCTTCAACCTTCGTCCCGCACCCGAGTTCCTTGCCTGGCTCCAGCGTATGCAAATCTATCGCGGCACCGAACCAGCATCCCTGGAACCCTCCGCCCGCCGGCAGTTAATGCGCGGCCTGGAATTGTCTGTCGAAAAGGCGATCTGCGAGAAAGCGATATAAATGAGTCGTTCCGGCGAACCCTCGGACAAGCCAGCCTGCGCCGATCACGAGCCCTCACCCATCGAACAGAAATTGCGCGCCCAAACCCCGGCGCGTCTCCTGGCAGGCCGAAGCGGCGCCGCCTATCGCACCACCACTCAGTTGGACCTGCGCGAGGCCCACGCCGCCGCCCGCGATGCCGTCGGCATAGAGTTAGACCTCTTTGCCGATTTCGGCCAGGATTTCGCTGACCAGTGGAATCTCTTCGAAGTCTGCTCCCAGGCCACCAGCAAACACGAATACCTCGTACGCCCTGACTTAGGCCGGCGCTTTAGTGCCGCCTCCCGTGCGGAGATGGAGAAACGCTGTCCTGCCGAACCAGATTTTCTAATTCTGATCGGTGATGGCCTCTCTGCAACCGCTGTCAAAGCCCAGGTCCCTCAACTTTTGCCGCTCCTGTTTGCAGGAGCGCAGACTCGTGGATGGCAGACCCCATCAGTCCCCGTAGTCCGCTACTGCCGGGTCGGCATTCTCAACGAAATCGGCGAGTTGCTAAAGCCGATTGTTGCCGTCCTCCTGATCGGTGAGCGTCCCGGCCTGGCGACCGCCGAAAGCCTTTCCGCCTACATGGCGTATCGCCCCAAAGCCTCAGACACCGACGCTAATCGCAATCTCATCTCAAATATCCACGCTCGGGGTGTGACCCCACAGTCTGCCGCAGACCGAATCCTGAACCTCGCAGCATTGATGATGCTAAGTCAAACCAGCGGCTATCAGCTTAGAGAGGAACTGTCTCCCGAGCGACCGGCGGCGCGCCTGATATAAACTGACCTTCGACGCAGCCCCGAATCAGCAAAGTCACGAGTGCAAGTTTAGACATCTATTGCGCAAACCCTTGCGCTCTCTGCTACCATGATTTCCAAGATGAGGTCGATCTCATTTAGTTTGTTTCGCCCGCCCGCCAAGGTATGGAACTTAAACTGCGTGTCATATCTTCGGTGAAGTGTCGAAATCTACAACCCAGGCTAGCCGTGCGCAGTAGGAGCTGTTCGTGAGCGATCCGGTACAGGGAAGTCAACCCAGAAAAAGGCGGCGTAGCCGTCGTCACACCCGAAACCGCCTGATCCGTCGCACGGCTGCGGTCTTGCTTGCCATGTTTACCGTCGGGATATCCGCCGTCGCCCTGAGATATTTAAGTCCTTCGTTATTTCGGGCAATGCAGTCGGCACCTTCATCCTTTCAGCAGGCAGAGTTGAGCCGTGAACATCTTGTCACCCTCAATCAGACGATTTCGCAGGCCGCTCCATCGTCTGAGCGCTTGGTCTATCCTTATTCGCTTGTCCCCGGCGGCGTGGAAGATGCCAAAGAACTAAAGTGGATCGCCGAGCACGACCCCGTAGTTGGCTCCCACTATGCCGGCTTCGATTATGACCACGCGCGAGTCGTACGCCTGGCTTTGGCTCAAACCGTATACATGTCTTACCGCATCGGCAACCGCGTCTACTGGATGCATCACAGCGTGACCCTGCACAAAGGCGAAAAGCTGATTACCGACGGCAAGATCTGGGCCCGCGCTCGTTGCGCCAATCGGGTTGAGAACGGTCCTCGCCATGAGGTTGAGGCAGCCGTCGAACCACCCGCCGCAGCCTTTGATCAGCCTATACGCATGCCCAGCGGCACTGCCACCCAGGCACCCGCGGTCCCGTTCCAGTCAGCCCTGCTCAGCCATCCCAACGAACTGGGTCCCTTAAGCCTTTATGACCCGATAAATGGCGGCGGCTGGATTCCGCTTTCGCCCCCTCCATTGCCTACGGCGCTCTGCGGCCCCAACCGGAACAAGAACAGCAGCGATTCCGGGTGTTGTCCCGGTGAAGGGGGCGTTGGCAAGGGCAAAAAGCAACCGGGATGCGGCGGGGGAACCGCAGGCGTTATTCCGGAGCCATCAACCTGGGTGTTGTTTGCCTCAGGTCTCGCTTTCATCGGCTGGCAGGCCCGGCGAAAAATGCTTCAGAATGCAGTTGCCCTGAATCGATTTTAATTCGTAACCCTCAGCTGTCCCACTCGACCTCTGGCATCGTTTTTCCCGGCTTGACCTGATCTGTCCCACGAACCCAAAGTAGCAGCACTTTTGTGCAACCTCCACACCCACAGCACTGCTAAAATCGCTTTCAGACCCACACAATCCAAGGATTTCTTATGCACCGCTCCCCCCGAGTTGCGCGCGCTTTACTTCGAGCTTTTCTGGTTTTCTCTTTCGCCGCCTATCCAGCCTGGGCCCCACGTGCCACGGCGCAAACTGTGTCCACGGTAAAACGCGTGCAGGTGCTGGGCAATCGCACTCCCGCCGAAATTGAAATTGAAATTGCAGGCACTGCACTGAAAGAGGGTGATCGGCTGGCTCCGCAAGCTCAGGTCTTAAGCAATCCAGACCGCCTGGTAATTGATTTCCCCAACACCGCCCCCGCCGCCGAACTCCGCAACCAGAGCCTGAAGCGCGATGACGTGAAGAGCGTGCGTGTAGCTCTCTACTCCGCTAAGCCTCCGGTCACGCGAATAGTTTTCGATCTGAACGCCCCGCAGACTTATCAGATTTTTCCTTCCGGCAGAACCGTGCTCATCAAGCTGGGCACCGCCGGCGCGCAGCCAGCCGTATTCACCCCCTCGGCTTCCACCGCGAAGTTGGTCAATACAAACTATCCGGTGCAGTCTTATAAAATCACGCCCCCGCCGCCCCTCCCGCTGGTGGTCTTGTTCCAGAATGGCAAGCTCACGGTCAGATCCAACAAGGCCACGCTCTCGGAAGTGTTGTTCGCAATTCACCAGCGCACCGGCGCACAAATCCCTATTCCCGCCGGCGCGGAGCAGGAACAAGTGGTCGCCAACCTCGGCCCAGCGCCCGCCCCGGAAGTGCTCTCCAGCCTGCTCAACGGATCAAGATTCAATTTTCTGATTCTGAGTTCCGCCGGCGACCCCACCATTCTCGACCGCGTAATCTTGAGCGCCCGCCCCGACGCCCCCAATCCCGCCTTCAACCCCTTGCCCCAAATGCCGCCAGTGCAGCCCGTAGACGAAGCCGAACAGGAAAGAAATCAACCCCCGCCGACGAACCCCGACCCCGCCAATCCCGAGGGAAAACCCGAGAACGCTCCAGACTAATCTGGGCAGTTTCTGAATTGGACGATTACGGGGGTGTGATCAGGCGAACCGGCACGGGAGAAGTCCCATAAATCGGCTGAGCAGCGCTGGGGACGGCGTTGCCACAGCCAGCAATATTGAGCACCGTCACGTTTAGGTTTCCGTTTCCAGTGACGCTATTAATAAAAACCTGCAGGAACCCGACGATCGTCACGGGTGCCGTCGTTCCCGTATAGATAAGAGCGGGGATGCTGTCGTAAATGGGAATCGTCACAATGGAATTGCTGCTGGTGATCTGACCGGCAACTCCGAGGGGGTTACCCCCTCCTGCGGTGATCTGATACGGATATGAACCCGTATTGAGGGAGTCCGCGCCTCCGGTGCTGTTAGTGAGACATTGCGCCGCCGTCGTCACGTCGCTAGTCGCAATGGCAGGGTTATCGCTGATGTCCACCTCGTTTGGGTTGCTTGACGCCGAATAGAGAACTCCGCATTGGTACTGGGTGGTCTGATCGCATCCTGCTACCGCTTGCTGATAGGGGTTCGCATTTCCGCAGCTCGGCACCGATACGGAACTGGCAGGGACTGCCCCTGGAACATACTGCAAAGTCCCAGCAGGGGCTACCGCCGGCGTAGTGGGCGGCGGAAGACAAGCGCCTGCGGGTGGGCAGTTTGGGGCAAGGTTAAATGTCTCGCCCACAACTCCCGAACCAACGCCGCCAGCGCGAATCCCTCCATTTACAATTGCCCCCTCCGGCGACCCCGTATTCACAAAGCTGCTGCAGCCTGCGGTGCAGCCCGCCGGATTTCCGGGGTCCTTATTCGGCACAATCAACGGCTTCACGCAACGCGGCTGTACCGGTACCGTGGTTCCGTACAGAGCAGCTGTTTGCGAAGGATTAAAGGCCTCCGCCGTAGCCGTTGCACTCACGCTGCTGCCGAGCCGTCCCCAGATTCGTGCAAAGTACGTCGGGAGGCTCGCCTGCGTTACCTTCACCGTTACGCTGGGGTTCGTGCCAAAGGAAACAGGTGTCGTGCCGCCGCCGCCGTACGTGCAATCGGATTTTCCGTC
>Ga0116135_1001059_pt1 | contig 14517 bp, 14 predicted proteins | sample June2015DPH_20_1_FD_89738 | JGI IMG/M metagenome (GOLD analysis project Ga0116135, IMG submission 89738) | Peatland microbial communities from SPRUCE experiment site at the Marcell Experimental Forest, Minnesota, USA - June2015DPH_20_10 | ecosystem: Environmental > Terrestrial > Soil > Wetlands... | reverse complement strand
CTCAGGATTTGCTCTGCCTGCGCCGCGTGGTCCAAGGGAACTCACGCGGATAAAGACGCGCGAACCGCAGTCTCTCGCTCAGCCCTCATCAAAGGGCGAACTGCGAGACTTCCTGAATTCCGATGCGGCTGCGATGGGGATGGATGCCTGCAAAGGCTGAAGGTGGGTGCTTGTATCGGCTTCACGAGCAGAAACCGCCTGACTTGGAAGTCGCTGGGTCAGCAGAAGTCCTCTGTCCGTTGCACACTCAGGTGCGGGATCCGATGAGCTGAAGCTTCCCAGCCACAATAGCTTCTGCGGCCTGTACCGCTTCTTCCAGCGTCATGTTCGTTGAATCCAACAGGATAGCGTCCGCCGCTGGCTTGAGCGGCGAATCGGCGCGGTTGCGGTCGCGCTCATCGCGGGCGCGCAGGTCGCGAATCACTTCTTCCGGCTGCGCGGCCGGCGCGGGACCCAATTGGTCGTAACGGCGCAGCCCGCGCACTTCGGGAGCGGCGTCGAGAAAGATCTTTACTTCAGCGTGCGGGAAAACGACGGTGCCGATGTCGCGGCCTTCCATCACCACGCCGCCCTCGCCGCCAAGCTGCTGTTGCAGCCGGACCATCCAGGCGCGGATGGCGGGAAAAACGCTTACCTTTGAGGCCGCATCGGTGACGGTTTGATTGCGGATCAGGTCGGTAACATCCTCGCCGTCCAGCAGAACGCGATTGTGCTCTGCGCCTGGGGTCAGGCGGATGGTGGTTTCGGCTGCAAGGGATTCAAGGGCCTTGCTTTCGTCGAGTTTGAGGCCTAAGCGCAGCGCCTTCAGGGCGAAGGCGCGGTACATGGCGCCGGTTTCAAGGTTAAGCAGGCCAAAGTGCTGCGCCAGATGCCGCGCTATGGTGCTCTTGCCCGCCCCAGCCGGGCCGTCAATGGCGACAATGATTTTCCGGCTGAGGGCGCGCAACGAGCTTTCTTCCGGGCTCATCCGCGCTTCTTCGTCTCCTGCTTGGGCTTGTTGGGCCGGGCAGTAAAGCCGAAGCGCTTGCTGTTTCCGGCGCGGGTGCTTGCTGTGAGTGCAGGCTTGCGCGTGGTGCGCGAGGGCCTTGTGTCGGGCCGTGCGTCCTTGCGCGTACCGCTCACGGTACGGTTATTGCCGCTGCTCACCCTGCCAGTCACCTTGGGCTTGCCCGCAGGCTTGGCGCCATTGCTGTGGCCGTTCCGCTGCCCCCACGCGGGAGCCGAGGGTTTCGAACTCCGGGAGCTGGAGACGGCTTTTGCCGGGCGCGATGCACTTCCATTGCTCCGTGCTCCGTTCCCGTTGGTGTGCACTCCGTTCGTGTGCGTCCCGTTGGTATGTGCGCCCTTGTGCTTGCCATTGGCCGTTGCCGGCGATTTTGGAGTCCAGCGTGCAGACGAAGGACGAGCGCCATTGGCGGCTGCGGGCCGTGCGGCAGCATCCGTGCCAGCGCGGCGAACCGGGCGTGTTCCCGCGCGGTTGCCGGTGGAGGATTGCGCCGGTTTGCGATCCCGTGAGTGCACTGCGGGCCGGCTGAAGTGGGGCCGCGCCGCCGGCTTCGATTCGGCCGCCGGCTTGCGCACCGCTGGAGTACGCGGGGCGTGGATTTCCGGCGCATGATGCTGTTCAACGCGCGCTACCGGAGCTGCGATAGGAGCGGCAGGCTTCGGCGCTTCAATCGCTGGCAGCTCGTCCTCAAGCTCGCGGTGCATGAAGTAGGTAGACGCTGCCATGGAGGAGCTGCTGTAGAGCGTTGCAGGAACAGCAAATTCGGGCAGCGTGCCGGCCACATAAAAGTGCGGCGCGTGACCCATCGAGATGGTATGCACCTGGCGCGTTGCCACCAGGCCCCGCAGCACTTCACGCACCTTGCTGCGTGCAGTGAGCGGCGCAAGAAACAGCTCCACCTCTTCCATGCTGGCCGCGATAACCGCCTGCAGGTAGATGGAGGCGAGCACCGAAATCGCGGTGACTTGCGAAGTGGATGCGCCTTCTGCAATCGCTTTCTGGAAACGGTGGCGCAGCAGCTGCCACTGTGCAGGCTGGCCGACGGCAGAGATGGTGGGAATAATCCGAAGCTGCTGCCAGAGCTCGGTGATGGCGCGCAGCACGGCCACTTCAGTGACCTCGCGCCCCAGTGCCTGGGTGAGCTTGGAGATGGTTGTGTCGCCCAGTTCCAACTGCTTGTAGGCCTGCACAGCCAGTTGTGAAACCTGGCGTGAACCGGTCAGTTGCGGGCTGCGGCGCCAGTCGCGGTCGCCACGCAGCGCATACACGTAGGGAAGAACCCAAGCGGCCACTACGAAATCCGGCTGCTCACCGGGCTGCCCCAGCAGATTAAGCCGCACTGCCACGCCGTCCAGCTCAAGGCGAACCAGCAGCTGTTCAGCCGCGGCAATATGTTGGGGATCCGGGGTCGCGTCCCGCTTTCCTGCGACCGCCTCCACAAACGAGGGTGCGATGGAAGAGGAAAACTGCCGTCTCGGCAGGAAAAGACATAGTCCGGTCTCTTCAATCCACGTGCGGGCATCTTCCAGGGTCAAAGCCCCGTGTCCGTTCTGGCGCATCCTTTCGGCGCGCGATGCTTCCAATTGCTCTGCTGTCAAAGAAAAACCTCACTTCCAGGCTGGAGCGGAAATTGAAACCGCTTTACCGCAAAACCAGTGATGTTGCGTCCTGTTTTGGCCAGTTCAAAAGGTTGTCGCTACCGTCGAGCCATGCCGCTTGAAATGTTGCGGCTACGGGGTGTATTGCCCAATTTTGGCTTTCGGCGCCGGATTAGCCCTCACTCCTGGGAGGAGAACCAACCACCTTTCAAATATATTCCAGATTCGAATTAAATGCGATGGAAGGCCCGCTGGATCTCTTTCCACGAATAGAGCAAGGCGATCGGCCGACCATGCGGGCAGCTGGTCGGATGCTCGGTTTTAGCCAGTTCCAGCAGCAGCCACTCCATGCGCCGGGGATCGAGGGCTGTGTTGATCTTGATGGCTGAATGGCAGGCAATGGACGCCGCAATGCGCGTTCGAAGCGAGGTAAGATCCTGATTCCGCTCAGGTTCACCGGAGTCGGCGCTGGATTGCTCAATGACCTCAGCCAGCATGCGCTCCAAAGCCGCGCCTTCCAGCCCCACCGGCGCTGCTTTCACTGCAAGTGTTTGTGGGCCAAAGGGTTCCACCTCAAATCCGTTACGGTCCAGCTCTTCGGCAATCTGGGCGAAGACCACCATCTGCCATGGCTTCAATTCCACCAGCATGGGCATCAGCAGCCGCTGCCGCTGCACCCTTTCCACCTGCCGGTCGCGGAGAATTTTTTCAAAAAGAATTCTCTCGTGTGCCACATGCTGATCGATAATCCACAACCCATCTTCGCCGCTGGCCAGGATGAATGAGTCGCGCAACTGTGCCAGCGGACGCAGCGAGCCCAGGTGATTGAGATTGGCGGCAGCTTGCTCGGCCTCGACCTCCGCAGTCGCCAGCGCCGTGTTCGTAGAACTCCCAGGCTCTGATTCGAAAGGGCTTGACGAGCACCCGTTGGCGCTGGAGCGCGCGCCGGGTTGAAAAAAAGCCGCTGCCGCTTCACCCAGGGTTTCCTGCATGGTGCCCTCAGCCGGATTAAAGGCGCGGACGTCAAAGGGTAGCTTTCCGGGGATGGGCGGAGGAACGCGCGGGGTGAGCTCAAACGTCTGGGCCTCGGAGGGTGCGGTTTCCGAGGCCGCGAAATCGGAGTCCGCTTGCGGCGCAACGGCTGAATCCGGTGAACCGGGCAGTGGCGAAATGGCCGGCGGCATCAACGAGGGGCTGGCGGCAGGCGATGTGTCGAGGGCGCTCAGAAATCCAGCGGCCGGACGCGCGTTAATGAGCGCGGCGCGAAGGCTGTCGCGCACAAAGTCGTGGATATGGCTCTGCTGGCGGAAGCGGACCTCAGTCTTTGCCGGATGGACGTTGACGTCAACCTCTTCCGGCGGCATTTCAAGGAACAGCAGCACCACCGGAAAGCTGGTCGGCGGAATCACGTTGCGATAAGCCTCGGTGATGGCATGCATCAGCAGGCGGTCGCGGATAAGGCGCTTGTTGACAAAGATATAGATCGAGTTGCGATTGAGCTTTTGCAGCTCCGGCTTGGAGTAGAACCCGCTCAGACGCAGCGTTCCGGGGGCTCGGACAGGCTCGTCCGGATCCTTCTTCCACGGCGGCGGCTCAGGCAAGCCCGCGCGCTCCAATGGCATCTCTGCGGCGACGGGAAGCAGCTGGGCCAGCGTGTCCTTGCCGAAGATCTGGTAGATGCGCTCGGCGGTGCGGGTGACAGGCGGCGCAGACACCAGCGTGTGCGACGCCGAGAGCAGCTCGAAGTGCTTCTCGGGGTGTGCCAGGGCGTAGTGGGTCACCAGCGCGGTTACGTGCGCCAGCTCGGTTGACTCGGCGCGGAGAAATTTGCGCCGAGCCGGGGTGTTGAAGAACAGGTCGGCGACCGCAATCGTAGTTCCGCGTGGCAATGCGGCATCGTCGACATGATGCATCTTGCCGCCTGCAATCTCAAGGCGCGTGCCTGTCGCTTCCTCGCCGGTAGCCGTTTCAAGCGTCACGCGGGCCACGGAGGCGATCGACGGCAGCGCCTCGCCGCGGAAGCCTAGGGTCGCGATGGAGAGCAGATCGTCGGCGGTGCGCAGCTTTGACGTGGCGTGGCGCTCGAAGGCCAGCAGCGCGTCGTCGCGGCTCATCCCGTGCCCATCGTCGCTGATGCGGATCAGCTTCCTTCCTCCCGCTTCAACCTCCACGCGGATACGGTTGGCTCCGGCGTCGAGGGCATTCTCCAGCAGCTCCTTCACCACCGAGGCCGGCCGGTCCACTACCTCGCCCGCGGCGATCTGGTTGGCGACCTGGTCAGGAAGAATGCGGATGCGGCCCATAAGATCTTAGAGTATCGCAGGAGAGATGCACGCGGGGACGGTTGAAAACCCGGTCAGAATTGAGAACAGGCCCAAATGCGAAATGCCGCCCGTGGGCGGCATTCTGCGATTCCAGATGTGCGATGCGGCGAGACTAGATGCCCATCCCAAATTCGCTGACATGCTGCTCGCCGGCGTTGGAGTAGAAGTCGTATGGGGTGCGGCGCTTGAACTTGTAACGGTTCCGTATCTCGGCGCCCACGTAGATGCCGACGGCGGCCACTGCCATCCCAATGGAGAACCAGCCAATGACCCGCAGGGTGTTCGATTCGTGCGCTTCCTCTACGGGCGCGAGCTCTTCTGGTTCGGTGGACATGGGACTGGTACCTCCTGATGGCATGATAGCGCAGTTTCGGTTGGACTGGCTGAGGTAGGCGTCGGTGAGCGTACCACTTTTGTTTACTGCGTAGAGTCGATTCGGGTCAGAAGAGTTGCTTTGTCCGCTTCGGGAAGGAAGCTGGCCCGGACGGAGTTCGCCGCGAGCTGCCGCAGTTCCTCTCGTGTGAAGCTCTGCTCTGTGTGGGCCAGCAGGTACTCATTGGCCACGTCGGAGCCGAAGAAGGCCGGGTCGTCTGAGTTGAGCGTCACCAGCAGTCCGGCATCGTAGTAGCTGCGCAGCGGATGTTCGCGGAAAGAAGGACAGACGCCGGTGCGCACGTTGGAAGTAGGGTTGAGTTCGAGAGCTGTGCCGCGGGCTTTCAGTTCGTCAATTAATGCCTGATCCTGAATCGCTGAAAGCGCATGGCCGATGCGCTCCGAGCCGATGGAGAGCGCTTCCCAAATCGCCTCCGGCCCCGTGGTTTCGCCTGCGTGGTTGGTCAGCCGCAACCCGGCTGCGCGCGCCTTGGCATAGAGCGATGAGAAAGGAGCAGAACCGCGCTGGCGCTCGTCGCCGCCCAGCCCGATGCCGACGATGGAAGGGAACTCGCGGCGCATTTCCGCCGCCTTGCGGAAAACCACTGCGGCCTCATCCACGCTGAAATGCCGCACCGCGTCGAAGATCCAGTAGATGGAGACGCCCAGTTCACGGTGGCCTCGTTCGCGGGCGCGCTCGAGGCCGGCGAAGATGGGCTCAAACGCTTGCGGATCGTGGTTGCGCCACATGTAGATGACGCCCACGGAGATGTAGACCTCGGCGTGCACCACGCCCTGCGCAGCCAGCCGTTCCATCATGCGCCAGGCAGCCAGTTCGTAGTCGTCCGGGCCGATCAGGCGGCGGGTGACGGCCTTGAAGGCGTTGATGAAGCCGGTGAAATCAGTGAATCGGTAGAGAGCCTCGGCCTCGGCCAGCGGAATGGGCTCGGCATCGTGGCGCGCGCTCAGGTCGGCCAGCGTAGCGGGCGTGATGGTGCCTTCCAGGTGCAGATGCAGCTCGGCCTTGGGTAGGCGGCGGATGAAGTCGCGTATGTCATCCATCTCTCCAGTTTACGGCGCGGAGGTGCGTGCAGGGTTCGGCCATCCCCATCGCTTGCCCGCTTCCAGCCTTGATGAATGTCAGGGATCACATTCAAGAGATAAAAGCGGGTGGTATCCTTCCGCGTTTTCCGAATGAACGAGGAGGAAGGTATGAGAAAAGGCATCATTCTGGCGATCGGGGGATTGCTGCTCCTGGCGGGGTGCGGAAATCAAGATAAGGGCGCCGGCATTCCGGTTGGGCCGAAGTGGAAAGGAGAACCGTACCGGCTCGAGTTGGACGCAAAGGCGGCCAAGCCGACCCCGGCGGGCGTCAACATTCCGCCCATCCACTTCACGGCCAACCCTGACGCGCTGGTGACCAGAGTCCTTCTGGTGCTGAAAGTGAATGGATCCGGAGCGGCAGGTGCGGCGCCGGTCGACAAACTGTTGATCGGGAATGCGGTAGACATCAAGGGGGCAAATGGATCGCTTCCCGGAGATTATCTTGACCGGGCGAGGAAAGGCTTGTCGGAGTACCTTGAAACCAACTGCATCAAGGGCAAGGTGGACGTGTCCGTGGCCCTGGCGAGATCGTCGCTCGTGCCCACAGCCACAGTTGCCCAGGCCGACGACAAGCGCCTGTCAGACTGGCTGCCGATCGAGTTTGTGTACAAGAACCCGCATTCGAAGTGCAAGTAGACAGTTTGCAATCTGGTGCGCTGCACCGGTCTGTACGGTCATCCGTGTCGGCGACTCTTGATTTCGGTTGCCTTGCCGGCCAACCAACCATGCCTGGTTTGAGATCACATCTTGTGATCTCAAACCAGGCGGCGGAATGACCAGGGAGAGCGCCCTCGCACCGAAACCGATTGAGAGCCAGATCTCTGTGGATCGCGGCCAGAAGATCCTTCTGCAAGTCAGTCTTTACGAAATGGGCGGTGGGTGAGATCATTGTGCGTATCACAGGCTTCAATTCTTCATTTCCAAGCGACCTAATCCTTGTTCCTCTGGGAGAGGTTTGAAGGCCGCAGCCGTGAGAGATCCTCGTGTTTTGGCTTGGAATATCAATGAAATGAAGCCTTGTTCGGATTCTTCGAACGAACAAGTGTGTCGGTTCTTAATGGGCGGGCAGGGCGTGCATGCTTCATGAGCTTAAGGCTAAGGGCTACGAAATCGTTTTTGAATCTCATGCAGTCGCGATTCTCGATCGCGACTTTCCTTCCGCTCTCGGAGAGCTTGAATCTGTCCTGAAAGACTTCGAGATACCAATCACGGAGATCATTGGCTCAGGCGGCGGTGAGACAAAGGGAACGCAGCGGCTGCGCAGGGCCCTCGCCGCTCAAGGTTGGCGGAAGACTAATTTCGAAATTAGAAAAAGCATCCGGTTTGCAGAGGCAGATACCCAGACCGAGCCCGTGCAACTAGAACGGGAATCAACGACGCACGAGATTGATCACGTGAAGGCCTTCGCAGGGGATTTCGCCGGTAACAAGCTAATCGCCCTTGAGATCGAGTGGAACAATAAGGATCCGTTCTATGGCCGTAGCCTTGAGAACTTTCGGAAGCTTCACGGTGAGGGCGCGATCTGTATTGCAGCTTCCTGTCTAGCTTGCTCGTCAACTCGTGCGCTGCTCTTGGTCAGCGCTGTGTAGAGAACCGGCGGAGTCAAGTTTGCTGCCTCGATGCGACATCTCGATTGCCGACTCGTACGCGAGCCAAAGTCAGCGCTCAAGAGTCATCTCGGAAGCCTGGTTTCGATCTTTCGGCTATTGTCTGTCGTGCGATAGCAGCGAGCTGCGTCCTACCGCCGCAAATACAAGGGTTAGCGACTTTGTCTGCCCCGAATGCCGTCAGTCGTATGAACTCAAGACCTTTGGACTAAAGCCAAAGCGAAGCTTGGTCGATGGGGCATACAGCGCGATGATTTCTCGAATCAAAGGCGGGGATGCGCCAACTCTCATGCTGCTTGAGAGAAGCCCGGTTTGGGATGTTCGGAGTCTGACAGCAGTACATGGTTCATTCCTCACTCCAAGCGTAATCGTGCAGCGGAAGCCGCTTTCTCCGAGTGCTCGCCGGGCCGGTTGGGTCGGCTGCAACATAAGGCTCGACTTGATTGCGGCTGACGCGCAGATTCCGCTTGTGAAGGATGGCCGAGCATGCGAACCCGAAGTCGTTCGCACCGCTTTTAGGCAGTTCAATCGTCTGGGCGAACTCAGCCTCAACGCCCGGGGATGGGCAACGCTAACTCTACGAATGATTCGCAGTCTCGGTGGGAGCACTTTCTCCCTAGATGATCTCTACCGGCGAGAGCAGCGTTTTTCAAGTGTATATCCAGCGAATCACAACGTTAGGGCCAAAATTCGACAGCAACTGCAGGTCCTTCGTGACATGGGATATCTGGAGTTCTGCGGCAGGGGAACCTATAGGCTGCTTATTGAGACTGCATCGCTCTAATTGCTGTCCTTGGTCTGCGGTGGGTGTGAGAACCGCGTTTTGGGAGGGAGTTCAATGGCAAGCGAAATGGTCTGCCCTAATTGCGGATGTGAGGACTCGATCGATTGGAAGTACGACGCCTGGGCGTGCTTCGAGATTACGGGCGTTGATGCTCGCGGCGGCCTCATGAAAAGCACCGAGTTTGACACGCAGGTGTTCGATGACAACAAGATCGAATGTTCGAGCTGTGGAAGATTGTTCAACGAGCAAGAAATAGTAGAACTGTTGCGTCGAGCTATTGCCCCGGCAGAAGGGTAAGTAGTCTGGTCGGACTTGGCGATCATGGGGTTGGTCCGGGATTCCTAGGCGTTCTTGCGGACCGGAGCGAGACCTTTGAGGCTACGCATGTCTTGTTCCTGAAAAAAGAGGCCATTGCTCTGAAACATACTTCTCTGCCGCATCACGGATCACCCACGCCATTGAGACCTTTTTCTGCTTAGCAATAATCTCAAGTGAGCTGTAGATCTCCGCCGGAAACGTAACGGAGGTTCGGGTTGCGGGTTCGCTATTGGCTTTTCGGCCCATCGGAGTTCCCTTTTGGTCCATGCATCACTTTACACCAAGTAGGTGCAGGCCAGACATAAATATTCGCCAGCGGGCACATTGAATGGTTCCTTTATGCAGACTGTCGAATTCATAAAATCAATCCGGAACGAGGCTCTTGCGTGCTCAACCCGCAGGTTCTTACCGTGCCTTGGCAAACTCCGACCGGTGGCGGCTGTAGAAGAAGTAGATGACCAGGCCGATCGCCAGCCAGACGACGAATCGCAACCACGTGAGAATGTCCAGGCCGGCCATGAGCAGGAAGCAGAAGATCACGCTGAGCGCTGGAATGATGGGTCCGAAGGGAACCCGGAACCCGCGTTTGCGCTCCGGCTCGCGCCAGCGCAGCACGATCACACCGATGGAAACCAGAATGAAGGCAAACAGGGTGCCGATATTGGACAGGTTGGCGAGGGTCCCGATGTCGAACAGGCCGGAGGGGATGGCGACTACAAATCCTGCGACCCATGTGGAGAAGGCGGGTGTCCGGAAGCGCGGATGGATGCTCGAAAAGATCTTCGGCAGCAGTCCGTCGCGGGACATCGAAAACCAGACGCGGGACTGGCCGAGTTGGTAGACGAGCAGGCTGGAGAGCATGCCCATCAGAGCGCCGAAGAGAACCACGAGCCGTATCCAGTGCAGCGAGTGACCGCCGGGCAGAGTGGAGAGCTTCTTGAGCGCGTTCACCACCGGAGCCGCATCGCCCACCATGGACTGCCAGGGCACCAGGCCGGTGAGGCAGACCGCAACCGCGACATAGAGTACCGTACAAACCACCAGCGTGGCGATAATGCCGATAGGCAGGTCGCGCTGAGGATTCTTGCATTCCTCGGCCGCAGTGGAGACCGAGTCAAACCCGATGTAGGTGAAGAAGATGATGGAGCCGCCCGTCAGTATGCCACTAAAGCCGTTCGGCACGAATGGGTGGTAGTTGCCGGGGTGGATGAAGCTGATGGCTGCGAAGACGAAGACGAGGATGGCGATGAGCTTGATGCCCACCATCATGTTGTTGGTTTCAGCCGACTCGCGGATGCCGCGGACAAGAACGACGGTCAACAGCAGGACCACGAGAAAGGCCGGAATGTTGAAGCCGAAGTGCCATCCGGGGTGGTAGAGCCAGTTGCCGGCCAGATCCTGCAGCCCCTCGGGAAGATATGCGGGCGAGATCCAGGTGGCGGCGGGATGGAGTCCGAACCAGTCGAGCAGATCAACAATGTGGGCGGCGAATCCCACGCTGACCGTCATGTTGGAGCCGGCGTACTCCAGGATCAGGTCCCAGCCGATGATCCAGGCGATCAACTCGCCCATCGTGGCATACGTATACGTATAGGCCGACCCGGCAATGGGAATCATCGAGGCGAGTTCGGCATAACAGAGGCCGGTAAGCGCGCAGACGAAAGCGACCAGGATGAGGGACAGCGCGATGGCAGGCCCGGCGCCGGGGCGGCCGGCGAGGGCGGTATGGTGAATCAGGTAGTCGCCCAGCGGGGTGTTGAGCACGCTGGAAGTGTCAAACTGCTCGCCGGAGATGGCCGTGCCGATGACCGTAAAGATGCCGGAGCCAATCACGGCGCCAATGCCGAGCGCGGTGAGCGACCACGGGCCGAGGGTCTTTTTGAGCCTGTGCTCGGGTTCTTCCGAGTCCCGGATCAGCTTATCGATCGACTTGCGGGCAACAAGTTGGCTGGGCAGGGCAGTTCTCCTCGATGCGGAGGGATGCAAAGGCCTGTCAATTCGGGCAGATTGGGGGTTCCGGTTGGCCGCGAGGGCTATGGCGGGAACCCCGGTCTGTTCTGAGCGCAGCTTACCGCTTGGACTGGCCGCGTGCCAATTTCTTCAGCTTCTTCTTGTTTTCTCCGCGCGCTCCGGTGCGCTTGGCCTTGGGTGCGGCCTTCTTGCGGGCGGTGCGCTTCAACTTCTTCCGTTCCAGCTTATCTTCAACTTTGGTGGTGTCTGCCACGTATAACCTCTTTCGTTGCAATCTCTTCAAGTTTCCCGTCGATCGGGTTGATGTGACGTTAATGGTAACAGGGATTTGGGCTGCGCGAAAGCGGCAACGCCGCAGCCTCGCTGATCCATCTGACGGTATCGGACCCGCCACGAGGACCAGCCACGTTTCACGGCGCCGCAACCGTTTCCAAGGTACAATGGAGTTAGACCAGAAGTAGACCCCGCCTGCTCGGCTCCGGCCGTCCTTTCGCTTCAGACGAGCCCCGTACCTCACGCGACCATCACCAGCACCTGTTGACCGGAGTCCGACTCATGCGTTCCGACCAAATTCATCGCGCGCTTGCGCAGGGAATGAACCGTTTTGAAGTCTGCCAGCTTGTTTCTAAAGGCGTGAAAGCTACGCACAAGACGGGCTCACGCTTTGAAGATTCAATTAACGATGTTTTGCAATATATGGGCACACACGAGACCCGGATGGATAGACTGCACCCCGCCATTCCGCAGGTCAGCGTAAAGAGCCTCAAACCTGCGGCGTAAGAGCCAGTGGTCAGGTTTCAGTTGTCAGTGATCAGTCAGGTATCGCCGCTACGGGCTCAACGTCGCTGATTGGAAGACAAGATTTTGGAACTGAACGCAGAAGAGGGACGGCAGGTTTGCCGTCCCTCTTGTTGTTTCTAAACTGGTTGCCGAGGGGGAACCCTCTGGCGGCCGGACTTAGACAACCTGAACGTTCTCTGCCTGCCAGCCCTTGGGGCCCTTGGTGACATTGAACTGAACGCGCTGGCCTTCCTGAAGCGAACGGAAACCGTTCGACTGGATGGCGGTGTGGTGGACGAAGACGTCCTCGCCGTTTTCGCGGCTCAAAAATCCAAATCCCTTGGCGTCGTTAAACCACTTGACTGTGCCTTGTTCCATGATGTGTTGCTCCTCATTACTGAATTACCGTCCGAACGCAATGTGGAAGTTTGCTAGTAGGCGGTAACCGGAACAGGCAAAAACTTCAGATCGAATTCTACGATTGGATAGAGTGTAGCACGGATTGGCAAGTCGCCTTGCAAAGATCGGCGCCACAAGGTGATTACGGTGCTGTCCTGTGCCGATTTGGGCGGCTGGCCGAATCGCCCGATTCCTACGGCAGAAAACGCCCCGCTACAGCTTCTGCAGGTTGGCGAACTTCTCCATCAGCTTCTTCATCCCGTGGCGGGTGAACATCACGGTGAGCTTGGCGTCTTCCCCGTCGCCCTCGCGCATCAGGATGGTGCCTTCTCCGTACTTCGAGTGGCGAACTCGCTCGCCCTTCTTTAGATTCGCCGCGCCTTTGGGTTCGGGAATCTCCATCGATGGACGGGAAAATCCGCCCGGCTTTGCTCCCCCGCCTTTGCCGCTCCCAGCTTTCCCGCCAAAGAATCGCGCAATGTTGTCAATGGAATGCCCTTCCGGGCCTTCGCTCTTCGGACTGGTTTCCTCTTTCTGCGCAGGAGCCTTGGCAACCATCCATGAGGCGACGAAGGGCTTGGACGGGGAACTCTTGCCCGATCCCTTGTTGCCGCCTGCCAGGCTCTGCGTCTCCTGGCTCTCGTCTTCGTAGTTGTAGTGCTGGTCGGCGAACTCACTGGAGTGCGCCGGGCGGCGCGATCCGCCGAAGCGCGAGCCGCCGAAGCTCGAACCATAGGTGTTGGGGTAGCCGGGAGTTGCCCAGGCCGCGGTTTGCGGACGCCCGCCGAGGCTTTCGACAAGCGCGGTCGGCACTTCCTCCAGGAAACGCGACGGCATGCTCACCTCCGGCGCGTCGTTGCCGTAGCGGCGGCGATAGTGCGCGCGGGTCAAAATCAGCGTGTTCATGGCGCGCGTCATGCCCACGTAGCACAGCCGGCGCTCCTCTTCCAGTTCATCCGGGTTATTGAGCGTGCGCGAGTGCGGAAACAGGCCCTCTTCAAGGCCGGCGAGGAAGACCAGCGGAAACTCGAGCCCCTTGGCGGCGTGCAGCGTCATGAGCGTGACCCGGGCTTCGGGATCGAACTGGTCCGTGTCAGACGCGAGCGCCGCGTGGTCAAGGAACTCAGCTAGAGTTTCGCCGCGGGTTTCGGCATCGTGTGCGGCGTTGGCCAGTTCCTTCAGGTTTTCAATGCGGCTGAATGCTTCCGGAGAGCCTTCGGTCTCAAGCGCCTTGATGTAGCCGGTCCGGTCAATGAGGAAGCGGATCAGCTCGGGAAGAGTTGCAGCGTCACCTGGTGATCGAAAGGCAGCCTTCTCGTCTTTCTCGTCAAGCGCGACTTCTTCCGGGTCTGATTCAAAATCGGGGTTGGGCGAGGTTGGACTGCCAGGGCTCGAAGACGAGATATTATGCCCCCGAACACCTTCCTGCTTCGGCATCTTGAGAAACGGCCGCTTAGGCTCCTCGGCAAATGGATTGAAGCTGGCCGGATCAAGCAGCGTGAGCTGGTCCTCGTTGCCGCCAAAATCGAAATCAGTCGCCGAGTCTGCGCTTCCCAAATCTGCCGCGCCAAATTCAAAGCCGGTGTCGGCGTCCGCGGAGTCCGCGCTGGCTGCCACATCGGCCGAAAGCTTGCCCGCGAAATCGGGGTCCATCATGGCCTGCGCGTCCAGGATCAGCTGCCGGAAAGTATCGAGAGCAATCATCGCGCGGTTGGGGATGAGCCGATTGCTGATGGCCGACGAGAGCGCCTCCCACGTGGAGACGCCCGTCTCAAGCGCCAGCCGCTCCAGAGTCTCCAAGGTCGTTTTACCGATGCCGCGCACAGGCGTGTTGATCACGCGGTTAAGGGCCATCGAGTCATGCGGATTGCGCACCAGCCTCAGATAGCTCAGCAGGTCCTTGATCTCGGCGCGCTCGTAAAAGCTGAAACCGCCCACCATGGTGTAGCGGATGTTGTACCGGCGCAGCGCCTCTTCAACCAGCCGCGACTGCGAGTTCGTCCGATAGAGAACCGCGCAATGGGCTTCATCTCCAGCATCCCCGGCTTCACGCAAAAACTTCTGAATCCGATCGGCGATAAACAGCGCTTCGTTTTCGCCGTCGGGAGCCTCGTAGTAGCCGATCAGCGATCCGCCCTGGCGGTCAGTCCACAGCTTCTTCCCCTTGCGGCGCAGGTTATTCGAGACCACTGCGCCGGCCGCTTCAAGAATGTTCTGCGTGGAGCGGTAGTTTTGCTCCAGGCGAATGATTCTG